>Ga0210377_10003711_pt1 | contig 13069 bp, 14 predicted proteins | sample PLM4_65_b1redo_FD_155480 | JGI IMG/M metagenome (GOLD analysis project Ga0210377, IMG submission 155480) | Groundwater sediment microbial communities from an aquifer in East River, Colorado, USA - PLM4_65_b1 redo | ecosystem: Environmental > Terrestrial > Soil > Riparian zone | place: USA: East... | reverse complement strand
CGCGCTCACAACGCCCGCATCGAACCCAACCACGCCGGCCGAGTTTCTGGCGATGGCGCAGATGGGCCGGGTGTTCGAGATCCGCCACCAGCCCGGCGGCACGCCGATCCCCGAGATGAAGACGACCTACGCCTACGACGAGTCCGGCTTCGTCGCCTCGGTGACGAGGCCGGTGGACATCGTCGTGGGCGACGCGGTGACCCAGTACGCGCGCGACGACCTCGGCCGGGACGCTCGACTACGTCTTGGACGCGAGGGGGGACATGACACCTGATCGAGACCCCCGGCGACCCGTACGCGCCGTTTGGCAAGCCCGTTGCGCGCTAGAAGTACTCGGTCTGCGGCTCGCCGCGATTCGGCATAAAATCGCCGCCAGGAGGGGCAGCGATGTCACAAGCCGAGCTCGATCGCCTGATCGTGAAGATCCAGAAGGAGTTCTCTACCTGGGGAACCGCCGCGACGGTGCCGCAGATGCGCGAGAGCTGGGACCGCCTGTTCTCGGACGTGCGCGACCTTGCGCCCGTCACGAAGCAGAACGTCAGCGCGGGCGGCGTGGACGCGGAGTGGCTCTCCGGTCCCGGGGCGCGCGCCGACCACGTCGTGCTCTACCTGCACGGCGGTGGCTACGTGCTGGGCAGCGTGAACTCGCATCGCGACATGATCGCGCGGCTCTCGTCCGCTTCGGCTGCGCGCGCGCTCGCGCTGAACTACCGGCTCGCGCCCGAACATCCGTTCCCGGCCGCGGTCGACGACGCGGTGAGCGCCTATCGCTTCGTGCTCGCGCAGGGCATCGCGCCGGGTCACATCGCGATTGCCGGAGACTCGGCCGGCGGCGGACTCGCGGCCGCGACCCTGCTCGCGATCCGCGATCAGAAGCTGCCGCTCCCCGCCGCGGGTGTTCTGCTCTCGCCCTGGGTCGACCTGGAGGGCAGCGGCGAATCGATGAATGGCGGGGTCAGCGACGATCCGATGGTCCGCAAGGACCTGATCGCGTCGATGGCGCCCGTGTACCTGAACGGCGCCGATCCACGCACGCCGCTCGCGGCGCCGCTCTACGCAGATCTGCGTGGCCTGCCGCCGATCCTGATCCAGGTCGGCCGGCGCGAGACCCTGCTCGACGACTCGACGCGCTTCGCGCTCCGGGCGCGGAAGGCCGGCGTCGATCTCACGCTCGAGGTCTGGCCGGGCATGATCCACGTCTGGCAGATCTTCGCGAGCGAGCTCTCCGAGGGGCGCGACGCGGTGGAGCGGATCGGCGAGTACTTGCGCAAGCACTTTCACTAGGCAGTACGCCGATATCAGCGCAGCGGCGCCGCGACCTCGCGGATGAACCGGTCGAGCGTCGCGAGCTTCTGCTCGCGCGGGCCGAGCGTGAAGTCCGGCACGATCAGCTCGTCGACCCCGGCGTCGCGATACGCGCGCACGATCTCGCGCACCTCGTCGGCGTTCCCGACGATGGTGGGGCGCCCGATCGGGCGGCTGCGCATCTTCTCGACCAGCGCGCGGTCGTCGGTCAGGAAGAGCAGCGCCACCGCCGAGCGCTGGATCGCGCGCGGCGAGCGGCCGAGCGCGGCGCAGTAGCCGTCGAGGATGCCCATCTTTCGCCGCAGCGTCGCGACGTCGCCCCAGACGTTCCACTCGTCGGCGAAACGCGCGGCGATGCGCAGGGTCACCTGCTCGCCGCCGCCGCCGATCAGGAGCGGCAGGGGCTTTTGCACGGGCTTGGGCTCGAGCACGGCGTTCTCGAGTGTGTAGTGCTTGCCGCGAAAGCTCGTGGTCGCGTTCGCGAACAGGCTCTTGATCAGCTCGGCAGATTCGGCGAGGCGCTCGAGCCGTTCCTTTACGGTGTAGAACGAAATGCCGTACTGGCGGTGCTCGTTCTCCTGCCAGCCCGCGCCCAGGCCGAGCACGAGCCGCCCGCCGCTCAGGTGATCGACGCTCGCCGCCATCTTCGCGAGCACGGCCGGGTGGCGGTAGGTGTTGCCGGTGACGAGCGGGCCGAGGCGGATGCGCGGCACGGACACGGCGAGCGCCGCGAGCGTCGTCCACGCCTCGGGCCACGGCACGCGCGTGGCCTCACCGTCGGGCATGAAGTGGTCGGCGTACCAGAGGCCGTCCCAGCCGGTCGACTCGGCGTGACGCGCGATCTCGAGCACGTCGCCGAAGCTCTGGGTCGGCGCGGGCCAGACACTGAAACGCATCGGAGACTCCTTCAGCTGCCGGGAAACTTCTGGTGCTGCGCGCCGAGGATGAAGACAGCGAGCCTGGCGGGCTTGTGGCCGCGATTGTGCCACGCGTGACGGGTGCCGTTCTGCACGACGCAGTCACCGGCCCGCAGATGCGCGACGGCGCCGTCGTCGAGCTCGAGCCACACCTCCCCCTCGAGCACCACCTCGAAGTCGATCGTGGGCGTGGTGTGCATGCCGGGCGCGTCCGCCTCCATGAAGCTCGACAGGCCCGGCAGCGCGGCGTCGAGCTCGCGCACCGCCGCGGGCAGATCGGCAACCGCGGGCCGGGAGTGCGATTCCGGCGGCAGCGTGAACATGCCGAAGCGGAAGCCGCCCACGGCCGGGAAGTAGGGGTTCTGCTCCGGCGGCGAGCCGTCGTCGGGAAACGACGGCGCGCGGTTCCCGCCCCACAAGCGGTGGAACTCGGAGCCCGGCAGGAGCTCCGGCGTGAGCGCGTCGACCTGCGTGTCGGACGCGAAGACGGCCTTTCCAGAGCGATCGTGACCGGTGACGACGCGGCGGATCTTCATGTTTGCCCTCCTCTGCGGGTAGTATGACGCGTCTGCGCCAGGAGGAGCCGTGCCGTGATCGTCTTCGAGAAGTTCCTGATCGACGGGGAGTGGGTCGCGCCCGCGGGGCGCGGCACGTTCGACGTGCACAACGCCTCGACTGGCGAAGTGATGGGCCGCATCCCCGACGGCAGCCCCGCCGACGTGGATCGCGCGGTCGCTGCGGCGCGGCGCGCGTTCGAGGGCTGGTCGCAGACCGAGCCTTCCCTTCGGGCGCAGGTACTGCGCGAGATCGCGGAGGGCATTCGCAAACGCAAGGTGGAGCTCGCGCAGGTGATCATCGGCGAGCTCGGCGCGCCGCGGCCGATGACCGAGCAGTTCATGGTCGACTTTCCGGCCAACACAATTCAGTTCTACGCGGACCTGCTGGCCACGCACGCGTTCGAGGAGCGGATCGGGAACTCGCTGGTGGTGAAGGAGCCCGTCGGCGTGGTCGCGGCGATCACGCCCTGGAACTACCCGCTGCACCAGATCGTGGCGAAGGTCGGGCCCGCGCTCGCTTCAGGCTGCACGGTGGTGTTGAAGCCGTCGGAAGTCGTGCCGCTCTCCTGCTTCATGTTCGCGGAGATCGTGAACGCGACTTCGATCCCGAAGGGCGTGTTCAACTTCATCTCGGGCGCGGGCGCCGTCGTCGGCGAGGCGATGGTCACGCACCCCGACGTCGACATGGTCTCGTTCACCGGCTCCACCGCCGCGGGCCGGCGCGTCGCGGAGCTGGCCGCGAAGTCGGTGAAGAAGGTCTCGCTCGAGCTCGGCGGCAAGTCGGCGAGCGTGATCCTCGACGACGCCGACTTCGAGCCCGCGGTGCGTGCCAGCTTGAACCACGCGTTCATCAACTGCGGCCAGACCTGCGCCTCGTGGACGCGCATGCTCGTGCCGCGCGCGCGCCACGACGAGGCGGTGCGCATCGCCAAGGATGAGCTCGAGAAGTCGAACGGCGTGGGCGACCCGTACGAGGGCGTGCAGCGGCTCGGCCCGCTCGTCTCGGAGCGCCAGCGCGAGCGCGTGCGCGAGTACATCCGCTCCGGCATCGCACAGGGCGCGACGCTCGTCGCCGGCGGCGTCGAGCCGCCGCCCGGCCTCGAACGCGGCTACTACGTGCGCCCGACGCTCTTCGCGAACGTGAAGAGCGAGATGAAGATCGCGCAGGAGGAGATCTTCGGTCCCGTCTGCACGATCCTGCCCTACGACGGCGAGGACGATGCGGTGCGCATCGCCAACGACACGATCTACGGCCTGGGCGGCGCGGTCTGGTCGCGCGACCTCGCGCGCGCCAAGCGCGTCGCGCGCCGCATCCGCACCGCGCAGCTCGACATCAACGGCGCGCCGTTCAATCCGTACGCGCCCTTCGGTGGGGTGAAGCAGTCGGGCAACGGCCGTGAGCTCGGGAAGTACGGCCTCGAGGAGTATCTCGAGCCCAAGGCCATGCAGCTGCCGCAAGGAGTGAGCTGACCTGTTCGACCAGCTCGCGCCAGCCACCGGAGCCGCGCTGCCGCTGCTCGTCCACGTTCCGCACGCGTCGACGGCGTTGCCGGCGCGCTGGCGCGCAGAGCTCGAGCTGGACGACCGCGCGCTCTCCGCGGAGCTCTTGCGCATGACCGATGCCTACACCGACGAGCTGTTTGCGGGCGGGCTCGAGCTCGGGGCCGAGGTTTTCGTGAACCGCGTGAGCCGGCTCGTGATGGATCCCGAGCGCCTGCCCGACGACGCCGAGGAGTCGATGGCGGCGAAGGGAATGGGCGCGGTCTACGTCGGCACGTCCGACGGACGCCCACTGCGCGGGCCGCAGCACGATCGCGAGCGGGTCATGCGGGAGCTGTACTGGCCCTACGCGCGCGCGCTCGAGACGCGCGTCTCCGCGCTCGTCGCTCGCTTCGGCCGCGCGCTGGTGGTCGACGCCCACTCCTATCCTCGCGCGGCGCTGCCGTACGAGGAGCCGAGTCGCGAGCGCCCGGAGCTGTGTCTGGGCTTCGAGCCCTTTCACGACCCGACCTCGCTGCGCTGCGAGATCGCCGCGATCAGTCGCGAAGCCGGACGCTCGACGGCGATCAATACGCCGTTCGCGGGCAGCTATGTCCCGCTTGCCCACTTCGGGAGGGACGCGCGCGTCCGCTCGCTGATGATCGAGTTGCGGCGCGACACGTACATGGACGAGGCGAGCGGCGCGCGGTCGGGCCGGTTCGACGAGACGCGTGCGCTCGTCGGGAGCATCCTGCGCGCGGCCGCGCGCTACGCGAACGACGAGCGCAGCGCCGTTCACGACGCCTTCGCGCGTACCGAATTCCGCGCCCAGATCGGCCGAGAACGCCTCGGAATCCGCGTCGGGGAGCCGAACGCGGCACTCGACGAGCTGCTCGCGGAGCGCGGCGTGTCGAGCTGGGCCTACCTGACCGCTTGGAATCCCCACGCGGTGCGCCTTTCCCCGGCCGAGAACGCGCTTCGGCACGACGAGCTGGTGCGGACACTCGCGGCGCAGGGGCTCAGCCACTTCGAGGGCGAAGGCGTGGGCGACAGCGGCGAGTGGCCGCCCGAACGCAGCGTGCTGATCATCGGCATCGCGCCAGAGGAAGCGACGCAGCTCGCCCGCCGTTTCGCGCAGGAGGCGATCGTCGTGGGCGCGCGCGGGCAGGTGGCGCGCCTGCTGTTCTGCGCGGAGACTCCGTGACCAGCGAGCGCGAGCGCTTTCGCGGCGCGCTGCTCGAGGACATGATTGGCCGGGGCGCATTCAATCTGCGTCCAGGCGACTGGACCGACGACATGTCGATGGCGCTGTGTCTGGCCCGCAGTCTCGTCGAGACCGGCCGCTTCGACGCGCGCGAGCAGATGCAGAGCTATGTGCGCTGGTGGCGCGAGGGCTATCTCTCGAGCACCGGCCGCTACTTCGACATCGGGAACACCGTCGCGGGAGTGCATCTGATCCGCCGCGCCATCGCCACATCCGAGACCTTCGTCGACGTCATTCGCGAGCGTCGCAGCGGTGCCTCTGGCGGTCTCGATGCGCCCGAGAACGAGCTGCAGCGCGACCTTGTGCGCGCGTGCGCGCGGCGCGCTACCTGAGCGTTCGCGCCAGTGTCAGCGCCGAGCTCGCGAGGGTGTCGATCTGCGCGCGAAACGCGTTGGTGTCGGCCGTGCCGCCCATCACGCCCTTCAGGTAGCGCGCCATCACGCCCTCGACGATCGCGGCGAGGCGCCAGTACTGGAACGCGCGGTAGTAGTCGACGTTCGTGACGGCGCGGCCGGTCAGGCTCGAGTACATCGCCAGAACCTCGGCGCGCGTCTGGAAGCCGCCCGCGGCCGACGGTGCAGCCGCTGCGGCGGCGCTGCCGCCAACCTCGCCGGGCTCGGCCCAGTTGTTCATCAGGTAGCCGACGTCGGCGAGCGGATCCCCGAGCGTGCACAGCTCCCAGTCGAGCACGGCGGAGATGCGCGCGTTCGCACCCGTGATGCAGTTTCCGAGCCGGTAGTCGCCGTGCACGATCGTGGCGCCCTTCTGCTCCGGCATGTGCGCGACGAGCACGTCGTGGACCTCTTCCATCGCCGGCAGCTCGCGCGTCTTCGACTTCTCCCACTGCGTGCGCCAGCGATTCAGCTGCCGCGGCAGGTACGCCTCCTTGCGGCCGAGATCGCCGAGCCCGATCGCGTCGGGATCGACCTTGTGCAGGCGCGCGAGCACGCTGACCAGTGACTCGCCGATCTCACGTCGCTGCTCGGGCGTGAAGAGGCGCGCGACGGTCGTGGCATCGGTGATCACGTGGCCCGGCACGAACTTCATCACGTAGAACGGAGCGTCGTTCACCGCCACGTCGTCGCAGAGCCCGAGCGCCGGTGCGACCGGAACGTCGGTCTTCGCGCCGATCGCCGCGATGATCTTGTGCTCGCGGCCCATGTCGTGCGCGGTCGCCAGCACCGCGCCCAGAGGCGGCCGGCGCAGCACGAAGAGCTCGCCGTCCGCGGCGGTCACCTTGTAGGTCAGATTCGAATGGCCGCCCGCAATCAGCTCGAACTGGAAGGGCGACACGGCGCCCGCGACGTGCCGGCTGACCCACTCGCTCACGCGCGCCGCGTGGATGCCCCGGACCTCGCTCGCGGACGCATTCTCGCTCATCGCCGCATGATATCCGAGACCGGGAACTCGACGCGGACCCGGCCGAGCACGCCGAAGTCGGCCTCGGCCACGCCGCCCGGCGCGAGCTCCAGGACGTCCGCGCAGCAGCCGGTGGTGACGAGCTCGCCCGCCTCGAGCCCGCGTCCCCAGCGCGCGAGCTCGTTCGCGAGCCAGTGCAGCGCCGCGAGCGGCGAGCCGATCACGTTCGCGCCGCGGCCGCGCGTCGCCTCGCGGCCGTTCACGTACGTGACGGCCTCGAGCGCGGCCAGGTCGAGCGCGCGGAAATCCGCGCGAGGCGTTCCGCCGACCCAGTGCGAGCCGACCGCGTTGTCGGCGACGGCGTCGAGCGGCGCGATCTTCCGCCAATCGGCGAAGCGCGTGTCGGCGAGCTCGATCGACGGGATCACCGCGCCCACCGCGTCGACGACCTGCGCGAGCTCGAACGGCGCGCGGCTCGCGGGCAGCGCGCGCGCCATGCGGAACGAGAACTCGGTCTCGACGAGCAGGTTGAAGAAGCGCGCGGGATCGAGCCGTGCTGGGCTCGTCGCGACGCGCCCCTCGATCAGCCGGCCGAACATCGGCGACGGAATCCCGAGCTGCTTCTGCACCGCCGGGTTGATGTAGGCGATCTTGTAGCCGATCGGACGTCCGAGCTTCGCGGCGAAGCGATCCTGAATTGCGTAGGCCTCGCGCAGGTTCGTCGGCCGCGTGTCACTCGGCAGGCCGGGGAGCGCCCGGTGCTTCGCCTCCGCCTCCCACAGCGCCGCGACCGCCCGCTCGACCCGATCGAGATCGATCTCCATGGCCCTTCATGCCACGTCCCGGTGGTCCGCGGCAAACAACGCGGTGGACACGCCTCCGCGCCGCGTGGATAATCGCCGAAATTGGAACGTGTTCTAGGGAGTCCCCCGATGAAGCGGATCCCGCTTCCCCACTCTCCGAACGGCTGGTTCAAGGTCGTCTTCAGCGACGAGCTCGAGGTCGGCGCTGTGTTGCCGATCCACCAGTTCGGCAAGGAGCTCGTCGTCTATCGCGGCGACGACGGCGCGGCGCACGTTCTCGACGCGTACTGCTCGCACCTGGGCGCGCACCTGGGCGTGGGCGGCAAGGTGGTCGGCAACGAGATCCAGTGCCCCTTCCACGGCTGGCGCTACGACGGCAGCGGCCGCTGCACGGACGTGCCCTATGCCAAGAAGATCCCCGCGCTCGCGCGCCAGCGGTCCTGGGAGGTGCGCGAGCAGAACGGCTACGTGATGGCGTGGCACCACGCCGACGACAAGCCGCCGACGTTCGAGATCCCGCAGATTCCCGAGTTCAGCGACCCCGCCTACTACAAGTACAAGCGCGTGAAGTGGGAGCTCTCGACGCACATCCAGGAGATGTACGAGAACGCCGTCGACATCCAGCATTTCGCGCACGTCCACGCCATGCAGATCGAGAAGGTGAACTGGGACGGCGACGGCCCGATCGCGACGCTCGTGCTCGATCTGAAGCGCGACGCCGCGGTGCAGTCCAACGCCGCGGGCGAGACCTCCTTCCGCTCGTTCATGTACGGGCCGGGTCTGTCGCTCACGCGTGTCACCGGCAGAATGCACGGCGTGTCGATCCAGACACTGACACCGATCGACGACGAGAAGTGCGAGGTCGCGCACACGTACTACGCGAGGAAGTCCGAGCCGGCGGGAAAAGCCGAGCTCGAGGGCTTCTTCGACTACTACGCGAGCGACTGGGAGCTCGACTTCGGGCTCTGGAACGAGAAGGTCTACCGGCCGCAGCCGCTGCTCGCAGAGAACGACGGCGACGTCGGCCGCTTCCGCCGCTGGTACAAGCAGTTCTACTCGACCGACGTCGGCATCGACCGGTTCTAGGCCGGCGCGGGTGCCCAAGGTCAACACGGTTCTCGGCCCGATCGCGCCGAGCGAGATGGGCGGCACGCTCTCGCACGTGCACCTGACGCTCGACATCCTGTGCTGGTACGCGCCGCCGCAGGATCCGGAGCTCGCGGTGCTCGCAGCGAAACCGCTCTGCCTCGAGAACCTCGGGCTCGCGCGCCGAAACGGTCTGATGGTGCGCGACAACCTGATCCAGAACGACGTCGAGCTGACGATCCGCGAGGTGCGCGAGTTTGCGCGCGCTGGCGGCAAGACCTTCGTCGACATGGAGCTGCCCGGGATCGGGCGCGACGTCGCGGCGCTTGCGCGCATCTCGCGCGAGACGGGCGTGCAGGTGATCGCCTCGACCGGCTGGTACACACAGGCGAGTCACCCGCCCGAGGTCGCCGCAAAAGACGTCGGTGCCCTCGCGGACGCGATGGTGCGCGAGATCGAGGTCGGCATCGGCGACTCCGGCGTGCGCGCCGGGAACATCGGCGAGATCGGCTGCAGCGGCATGCCGGACACGCCGTGCCTCCCCGACGAAGAGAAGGTGCTGCGCGCGGCGGCACGCGCGCAGGCGCGCACGGGCGCGTCGCTCACCGTGCACCCCAACGGCGGCACGCACGGCTCGCGCGAGACGCCGAAGCACCACCTCGACTTCTACCTGGACGTGCTGGAGGCCGAGGGCGCGGATCTCGCCAAGGTCTACATGTCGCACATGGGCTTCTACTCGACGGACGTCTCCGTGCACGTGCTGCGCCGCGGGCTCGGTTACGTCTCGTTCGATCACTTCGGCCACGAGGAGTACTACGAGATCGTCGGCCCCGGTCGCGCCTTCCCGCGCGACAAGGAGGAGATCGAGCTCGTGATGAGCCTGATCGAGGCCGGGCACACCGGCCGGATCCTGATCGGCAACGAGATCGGCTGGAAGACCTGCTACAAGGCCTACGGCGGCTGGGGCTATGCGCACGTCTACGACCACGTCGTGCCGTGGCTGGCCGACTGCGGCGCGACCGAGGCGCAGATCCACACGATCCTGGTCGAGAACCCCGCGAAGCTACACGCGATCGCGTAGGAGGGGACGATGGACGCGCTCGAGGCGATGGAGACCTGCCGCGCGATGCGCTGGCTGAAACCGGATGCCGTTCCCGAGGAGCTGATCCGCAAGGTGCTGCGCGCCGCGACCTGCGCGTCGAGCCCGGGCAACAGCCAGGGCTGGGACTTCGTCGTCGTGCGCGACGCAGCGCTGCGCAAGCAGATTGCCGAGATCTTCCGCACCGAGGTGAAGCCGCGCATCCTGCCGGTGCCCGAATCGGCCGATGGCTCGCGCAAGCTCATGTCCGCCGGCGCGAACCACCTGCTCGATACGTTCGATCGCGTGCCGGTGCTGATCTTCGTCTGCGGCGCGGCGATCTACCCGCCGGGGAATCCGATGTCGGACTTCGTGCCTGCGGCGCTCTATCCGGCGGCGCAGAACCTGATCGTCGCCGCGCGCGCGCTGGGCCTCGGCACCGTCTTCACCACTTTCCACATGCTGTGCGAGCCGCCGATCCGCGCGCTGCTCGGGCTGCCCGACAGCCACCGCATCCAGGTCACGATCCCGCTCGGTTTTCCGGAGAAGAAGTTCGGCCCCGTGAAGCGCCGGCCGCTCGACGAGGTCGTGCACTGGGATCGCTTCTGAGCGGCGCTGGTGCAAGCGCATCGGGCAGCGCGCCGAAGGCGAGCGGAGTGCGGGTGGCACGCGGCCGCCCGCGTGCCGGGCCCCGGCAAGCGCAGCGCGCAGCGCGCCGAAGGTGAGCGGAGTGCGGGTGGCACGCGGCCGCCCGCGTGCCGGGCCCCGCTAAGACCTTCGCGCTCCGGGGCTGAAGCGCACCGGCAGCGTCTTCGGGCCCGAGATGAACGTCGACGGCAGCCAGACCGCCGGGCCCGTCGGCTCGATGTCGGGCAGCCGCGTCAGGATCTCGCGCAGCATCGCCTCGATCTCGACACGTGCGATGTGCGCGCCGAGGCAGAAGTGCTGGCCGCCGCCGAAGGCGATGTGCGCGTTCGGCGAACGCGAAACGTCGAAGCGCTCGGGCTCCGCGAAGACCGAGTCGTCGCGGTTCGCGGCGCCGTAGTACAGGACCACCTTCTGGCCCTTCGCGACCTTCGTGCCGCCGAGCTCGGTGTCGCGCGTCGCCGTGCGGCGCATGTAGATCACCGGCGAGACCCAGCGCAGCATCTCCTCGACGGCGCTCGGCAGGAGCGCGTCGAGTGAAGACGCGAGCCTGCGCCGCTCGTCCGGATGCTCGAAGAGCGCGAGCATGCCGCCGCTCACCAGGTTGCGCGTGGTGTCGCCGCCCGCGTCGACGAGCAGCATGAAGAAGAGCATGAAATCGAGATCGTCGAAGCGGCGCCCGTCGACCTCCGCGTGCAGCAGCTTCGTGGCGAGATCGTCCCGCGGCCGCGCGCGCTTCTCGGCGATCACGCCCGACGCGTACTGGAACATCTCCAGCACCGCCGCGGGAGCCGCGCCGGGCGGCAGCGTCTCGGGCGCGGAGTGGATCACCTCCGTCAGGCGATACAGCTTGCGGCCGTCGTCGAGCGGAATGCCGAGCAGCTCGGCGATCACGTAGGAGGGCAGCTCGCCCGCGATGTCCTCGACCAGATCGCACTCGCCGCGCTCGATCACCGCGTCGACGATCTGCCCCGCGAGCTCGCGCACGCGCGGCGCAAGCTCGCGCGCGCCGCGCGGCGTGAACTCGCTCGAGATCAGCCGCCGGTACTGCGTGTGCTTCGGCGGGTCCATCATCAACATCATCTGGTGGCCGTCGATCTCGAAGTCCATTCCCAGGCCCGGGTCGGCGATCATGATCGTCGGCACGGACGAGAAGCGCTCCGGGTCGCGGCCGACCGTGCGCACGTCCTCGTAGCGCGTGACCGCGAAGAAGCCCGGCCCGTCGGGCTCGGCGTGCCAGTGCATCGGGTCGTGCGCGCGCAGCCAGCGGAACCACGCGTGCGGCTGACCGCTGCCAAAGCTTTTCGGATCCAGCAGGTCGATGCGCGGCCGCTCAGCCGATGGCACGCCAGTACTCCTTCTTCTCGAGCTCGATCAGCTGGGCCGCGCTCCCCGCGAACTCGCGGAACGCGGCGTCGCCCCGAAGTCCCGCGGTCGCCGCCTCGTAGTCCCCGATGCTCGGCGCCGACCACAGGTGCACGATCTCGCACTCGTGGAAGTTCTCGAAGACGCCCTCGCTCCTGAGACCGTGCTTCTCGAAGAATGCGACCAGCTTCGGCGCGTTCTGCACGACGGCTCCGCGGTTCTTCGGCGACACGAGAAGGCGAGTGACGATCCGGATCATGCGATCATGCTACCAGAGGAAGGAGCGCGGATGAGCGGACGTCTCTCGGGGAAGATCGCGATCGTCACCGGCGCCGGCTCGGGGATCGGCGCCGCGACGGCGCGCCGCTTCGCGCGCGAGGGCGCGCAGGTGGTGCTCTGCGGCCGACGGCTCGAGCCGCTCGAGCGCGTGGCGGAGGCGATCGCGAGCGCGCGCGGCGCCGCCGAAACGCGCTCCGTCGACGTCAGCGACGAGCGCGCGTTCGAGGCCCTGATCGGCGACACCGTGAAGCGTTACGGCCGGCTCGACGTGCTGGTGAACAATGCCTACGGCATGACCGCGGGCGCGCTCGTGGCCACGACGACGGCGGACTGGCACCGCACCTTCGGCGCCACTCTCGACTCCGCGTTCTTCGGCCTGCGCGCCGCGCTACCGCGGATGGCCGCGCAGGGCGGCGGCGCGATCGTCAACGTGTCGTCGACGGCGGGTCACGCCGGTCAGGCCGGCATCGGCGCCTACGCCAGCGCGAAGGCCGCGCTCGAGAACCTGACGCGCACCGCGGCGATCGAGGCCGCGCCGCACCGCGTGCGCGTGAATACGCTCGCGCCCGGTGTGATCGCGACTCCGAATACCGTCGCCGCGTTCGCCGATCCGCGCGCGCGCGCGGCGATGGAGCGCTGCATCCCGCTCGGGCGTTTCGGCGACCCCGACGAGATCGCGAGCGGCATCCTGTTCCTTGCCTCGGACGAGGCGTCGTTCGTCACCGGCGCGTGTCTGATCGTGGACGGCGGCCAGCGCGCGTCGCTCGGCGCCGTGCAGATCGACAATTCGTAGCGGGACCCGGCGCGCAGCCGGCCGCGCGCCACCCGCACTGCGCTCGCCTTCGGCTCGCTGCGCGCGCGGGCTACGCCCGCGCTTGCCGGCACGTGCCAACTCGCGCCGGGATGAGTGGGAAGTTTGCACCAAGGCCCGG
>Ga0210377_10003710_pt1 | contig 13071 bp, 7 predicted proteins | sample PLM4_65_b1redo_FD_155480 | JGI IMG/M metagenome (GOLD analysis project Ga0210377, IMG submission 155480) | Groundwater sediment microbial communities from an aquifer in East River, Colorado, USA - PLM4_65_b1 redo | ecosystem: Environmental > Terrestrial > Soil > Riparian zone | place: USA: East... | reverse complement strand
TGGACGATTGGCGCGACACCCAGGGCGGTCCGGCCCTCGGCGGCACCTGTCTCAACGCCGGCTGTATTCCTTCCAAGGCGCTGCTCGAGACCTCCGAGCTTTATATCCTGGCGCGCGATCACGGTCCCGCGCACGGCCTCAAGTTCAAGGAACTCTCCCTCGACCTGGCGGCCATGATGGCGCACAAGGACAAGGTGGTGTCCGAGCTCACGCGTGGCATCGCCACGCTGTTCAAGGCCAACGGCGTGACCTGGATTCCGGGGCGCGGAAAACTCCTGGTAAAGAATATCGTGGAAGTTTCGGGTCAGTCTGCGCAACAGTTGCAGGCCGAGCACGTGATCCTGGCAAGCGGCTCGACGCCGGTGAACCTCAAGAGCGCCCCGTTCGATGGACAGCGGATCGTGGATTCGCAGAGCGCGCTGGCGTTCACGGAAGTGCCGCGGCGTCTTGGCGTCATCGGCGCCGGCGTCGTCGGGCTCGAGCTCGGCAGCGTGTGGCGCCGTCTCGGCGCGGAGGTGGTGCTGCTCGAGGCGCAGGAGACTTTTCTTTCCATAGCCGATGAACAGGTTGCGCGCGAGGCACTCAAGCAGTTCACCGCTCAGGGGCTCGACATCCGTCTCAGCGCGCGCGTGCTCGACAGCCGCATGGAAAAGAGCGCGGTCACGGTGCGCTATCAGGACAAAGACGGTGAACACGAGGAAAGCGTGGAGCGTCTCATCGTCGCCGTCGGACGGCGGCCCAACACCGACGGCCTTTTCGCCGCGGAAACCGGGTTGCTGCTCGACGAATGGGGCTTCGTGCACGTGGATGAACACTGCCGCACGAATCTTCCCAACGTGTATGCCGTGGGCGACGTGGTGCGTGGGCCGATGCTGGCGCACAAGGGGATGGAGGAAGGTGTCATGGTGGCCGAGCGTATCGCTGGCCACGCCGCCACGGTGAATTACGACCTGGTGCCTTCGGTCATCTATACCCAGCCCGAAATCGCCTGGGTGGGCAAGACCGAGCAGACACTGAAAAGTGCCGGCGAGCCGTATCGCGCGGGTGTCTTTCCATTTGCCGCCAACGGCCGCGCCAAGGCCATGGGCGAGGCGTCCGGGTTCGTCAAGATCCTGGCCGACGCGCGCACCGACCGTGTGCGCGGCGTGCACATGGTCGGCCCGATGTGCTCCGAGCTTGTCGCCGCCGCGGTGCTCGCGATGTCGTTCGGTGCTTCCAGCGAGGACATTATGCTCACGATGTTCGCCCATCCCACGCTCGCGGAGGCCTTCCATGAATCGGCGTTGGCCGTTGCCGGGCGCGCAATCCATATGGCGCAGCCAAAGCGTACAAAAACGTGAATACCGCCAATTGAATCTATTCTTTGCAGTCAAAGTACTGGTTGCAGCGGTAATCATCGGCATCGCCGCTGAGGTCGCCAAGCGCAATCCGTTCTGGGGCGCGATTCTGATCGCCCTGCCGCTAACCTCGATTCTGGCAATGAGTTGGTTGTACGCCGGACACGCGCGACAATGCTTTGCTGACGCAATTCGCGCGCGATATTTTCGTGATCGTGCCGGTGTCGCTGGTGTTTTTGTGCCGTTTCTGCTCGAAACCAAAACCCGTTTCGGTTTCGTCCCCAACATGGGGATCGGCCTCGTGCTGCTCGCCGTTTCCGTGTGGGTGCAGCGCCGGTTTATTCACTGACCGGAGAGGTGTTACCGCAGGAAATAACGTGGGCTAACCCGACAGGCTTCAAAGACGACAGGGTCGTCAACGACGGGACCGTTTGGCGCTTGGACGCTTCGGATGCCGCGCCGGTTTTTTGCGGGTTTTTCGCATCGTTTTCCGGACGCTGCATTTTCCCATTCGTATATCTTGCCAGTCCTTCAACAGGTCGGTGAATGTCTCGGTCGCGAGCGGCTCGCTGCAAAAGTAGCCCTGGGTGATGTCGCATCCCTGTTCGCGCAGGAAATCCAGCTGTTCGGCGGTTTCCACGCCCTCGGCGATCACCTTGATGCCGAGCGTGTGGGCCATGACGATGATGGCGCGTACGATGCCCGCGCCGTAACGGTCCTGGTTGATGTCATTCACGAAGCTGCGGTCGATTTTCAGGAAATCGATCGGGAAACGCTTGAGATAACTCAGCGAGGAATAGCCGGTGCCGAAGTCGTCCAGGGAGAACAGCGCGCCCAACGCCTTCAGTTCCTTCAGTATCTTCTCCACTGCCTCCATGTCATGCATCAGCAGGCTTTCGGTCAGTTCGAGGTCGAGGTACTGGGGCTCCAGGCCGGTTTCGCGGAGGACCCGCTTGACGGTTTCCGCAAAATTTTTCTGCTGCAGCTGAACGCTGGACAGGTTTACCGCCACGTGCATGGCCGGGAAACCGGTACCGTGCCAAGTCTTGATCTGGGTGCAGGCCGTGCGCAGCACCCATTCGCCGATGGGAACGATCAGACCGGTCTCTTCCGCGAGCGGGATGAAATCCATCGGCGGAATCAGGCCGAATTCCGGATGCTGCCAGCGCAGTAACGCCTCCATGCCGGTAATCTTCCCGGTCTGCATGTTCACGAGCGGCTGGTAGTGCAGGATAAATTCCTCGTTTTCCAGGGCGCGCCGCAACCCGGTCTCGAGTTCCAGCCGCCGCGCCGCGCGAACGTTGAGCTCCGGGGTGTAGAACTGAAAGTTGTTTCGCCCCAGTTCCTTGGCGCGATACATCGCGATATCGGCGTTTCTCAACAGATTCTCCGGATTGTCGTCGTCGAAGGGATAAAGCGTGATACCGACGGAGGGGCTGATGAAAAGATCCCGTCCGGCGATGCGAAACGGCGGTATGAATTGATCCAGAATTTTCTGTGCTACGCGCGTCACGTCGTTAATATGCGCAATATTGCCCAGTATCAGGATGAATTCGTCCCCGCCCAGTCGTGAGATCGAATCGCCGGGGCGCAAACTGGCCTTCAGGCGCACGGCGACTTCTTTCAGCAGCGCGTCGCCCACGTCATGCCCGAGGGTGTCGTTGATGTTCTTGAAGCGGTCGAGATCGAGGAACATGACGGCGACCAGGCGTTCGCGGGTTGCGGCCTCCAGCATGGCACGGTCAAGACTTTCGTTGACCTGCTGGCGATTGGGCAGACCGGTGAGCGAATCGTAGTAGGCGAGATAATGCAGGCGCTCCTGCACCTGTCGGTGTTCGGTGACGTCCTGAATGGTTCCGAACAGATAAACGGCTCTCCCTTTATCGTCAAAGGTAATCTCAGCCTCTGAATGCGCTATGCGTTCCGTGCCGTCGGGATGCACGACGCGAAAGTCGCTGCGGTAGGGACGCTTTTCGGAGATGGCCTTGCTGACGGTGTCGATGACCTTTTGGCGATCGTCCGGATGCACCGCGTTGAGAAACACCGCGAAACTCGGATCAGACTGTTGTGGATCTAGACCAAAGATGCGGTCCACTTCCTTGGACCACCGCACTTCATTGGTGATGATGTTCCTTTCCCAGTTGCCGATGTGGGCCATGTGTTGGGCGTAAGCCAGGCTCGCCTCGCTCGCGCGCAAGGCGTCTTCGGCCTGGCGGCGTTCCAGTTCGCCTCCGGCCCATTGCGCCATGAGCTTCAGGATTTCTATGTCCGTGTCGTTGAATAACAACTTGCGCGGTTCCTGGCTGGAGAAATTCAGCGTGCCGTAAGGTTTCCCGCCGACGTGTACGGCGATGGCCAGATAGGCCTCAAGCTTGAATTTGATGTAGCACGGGTGCGATTTCCACCCGGTCTTGGCGGCATGCTCGAAACTCACGGGGCCGTCTGTCTTCAGCGTGACTGTGCAGTAAGTCACGCTCAGCGGATAGACGTTGCCCTTGGCGATAGAATCGTCGGGAGCGACGACCTCCATCACTTCATAACAGTTGTTCTCGATATGGGAGAGGATGCCGATCGGGAGGTTGAAGCGCCGGCATCCCATGGCCAGGAGATTCCGGATCTTTTCCTCAAAGGATGGTTTCGTGTTGGCGGTGATGGCGTGCAGCGCGTGCAGGGCTTCGAGAGTTGAGCGTCGCGCCTCATCATCGCGCACGCGTACGGTGATGTCGCGCATGGCGGACAAAAAGACCTTTTCTCCTCCCCAATCGAACACGCTCGCGCTGATTTCAATCGGCATGACCGACCCGTCCTTGCGGTAATGCGCGGACACGAAGGTGAGTTGGCCTTTTTCCAGTACCTCCCGCATCCGGGACGGGATGAATTTGGCGCACTCCGGTGTATCGAGCGTGTGCAGATCCAATTTCATCAATTCGTCATGGGTGTAGCCGCGCGACCTCCAGGCTGATTCGTTCGCATACAGGATTTTGCCTTCCAAATTGATGACGAAAATCGACTCGCTGGTGTTGTCCAGGAGCCGCGCCTTCATCTGGATTTCTTCCTCGGCGCGTTTACGCTCGGTGATGTCGCGGCCGATTCCACGGTAGCCCTGGAAGCGGCCTTGAGCGTCAAACAGGGGTACTCCACTGAGGCTGACACAGTGAACATTGCCCTGGCTGTCCTTGCGTTTCAGTTCAAAATTATAAAATGGCTGATGCGCACGCAGCTGCGCCTTGTGCTCTTCCCACAGACCAGGCAGTACGTCGACATAGGGGTGTTCCCAGCGGGTTTTGCCAAGTGTTTGTTCGGCTGTGAACCGCTCGCCGGTTTTGCTGTTACTCGTGACCAGAGTGAAGCGGAAATCGGCGTCCTGTTCCCAGTACCAGTCCGATGAGAGTTCCGTGAGGTGGCGGAAACGTTCTTCACTTGTTCGCAGCGCCAACTCCTGATGCCGGCGATCGAGTTCCGCCGCCGCGCGCCCGGCGCAGATTTTCAGGATTGCCTCGGCGTGCTCCGGATCGGTGAGTGGCTTGTTGTCGAGGAGCACGAGAATGCCGATCGGCTTTCCCGCGGAGTTAAAGAGCGGACTGCCAATGTAGCTCTCGATTCCCATTTCGACCAGCATGCGATCGTCGGGAAACAATTGCTGCACTCCCCGGGTGTAGGAGCAGATATTCTTGCCGACGACATTTTCACAGGGCGTGCCGGGAAGCTCATAGACAAAGTTTTCAGCCAGCTTTCCACCGGCATTAACGGCCACGGTACGGATGGCGCCGCAGCTCGTGTCAGTGACCTCGCCGACAAACGCAAAAGCCACCCCGAGCGCTTTCCCCAGATTCATCACCAGTTCGCGAAAGAAAGTCTCGCCCGTGATCGCTAATAGCGCCTGGGAAATTTCCGACAGTGCTTTCGCATTGCGCTCACGCTCAATTTGACCGCGGTGGTAGGCCAGCATTTGCGCGAATGCATCCGCAAAACGGGTGAGCAATTGTTGGTCTTCTTTTGTGAAGGCGGAGCCGTCATGCTTCTCGCTCAGGTACACTCGTCCGTAGGTCTTGCCGTCGTGCGAAAAATTGACGGACAGCAGATTTTTCATCGGCGGGTGATGGGGCGGGAATCCGGCGGATCGTGGATCCCGGGATAAGTCGTCAAGACGCAGCGGGGTGGTTACGCCCAGCAATCCGCGGCCTTGCGGCGGATGGCCGATGAGTGCGGCTTCATCGGGCGTAATGCCGGTGTGGACGAACAGCTGGAGTTTTCCGGCCGTGTCCGTGAGTGTGATGGCGCCATAGCGCGCCTGCAGGATCGCGGCGAGCGTCTCGAGACCCCTCTGCAGCAGATCCTCCTCGAGCCGGGAAGTGGCGAGCAGGCTCAGCAGGTGCAGAGTGGCTTCATGCAGCACCTGACTGTGTTTGTAAGCATCGTTCATTGGTTATGAATGAATTCGGTACCTTGCCATTGTCGTGCCATGGGGCAAGAGTCCGAGACGGGAGATGTACGCTGTGTCCTTTGCCCCTGTTGAAACTAAGGGTAGTTCAGCAATTACCATGCCGCCCCGCGTGCTTGAGTAAATCCAGAGGCAACGCGCCATTTTCTCGGGAAATACGGGAAATGCCCTAGGGGATTACTCGACCTTGACGGGACTCGACCCCTTCCCGGGGTGACATCACCTTGCTCCGCTGGTCAGGCTCCACGCGCCGGCCTGTTAAACCTCGAGCATTGATGAGCAGCGAAGAGGTTAACGCCTCGGAACCTTTGACCTAACCAACCTGGAGGATTGTTCGCCCCTTTCTTCGCTCCGCATCCGGCTTCGCTCGAAAGTCCAGGGCTGGCCATCCTTGGCCAGCCCGCTCGGCGGGGCGAACGTCCACCGGACGTTCGCCTATTTTCCGCCTCGCCCATGGGGTTCACCCCTCGCAGCGTCTGCTGCTCGGGGCCGCACCTCTGGTGCGTCCAAATTTGCTCCCGGCGAAATTGTCGAACCTCTGCTGTTCTAATGAAGCGGTCAGAGGTTCGAATGTCTGCAAGAAACCCCATGTAAAACAAAAGCCCCGCATGGGGGCATTTGTTTTACATGGCGCGCCCTAGAGGATTCGAACCTCTGACCTTCAGCGTCGGAGGCTGACGCTCTATCCAGCTGAGCTAAGGGCGCGTATTTGACAATAATAACACGTAGGAATCTCAGCCCTCGAAGTGCTTCGCGTTAGCCGCTGACAATGGTCAGCGTGCCTCTGCAACATCCCCGCCTTGTCTCGAGTATGGCGGGAGTAAGGCACTTGATCTTGGTCATTTCCAGGCTGGAACTGGTCAGCAAGAATACCTGTCGAAGCAAATAGCGTCCATCCTGTGATTTTCGAGGGTGTTTTTTCAAAGTGAATATTAGGTTATACTAATACAGCTAAATTCTGGGTTCCGCCACTCGGCGGAGTGAAACTTCAACATTGAAACGGGTAGGGTAAACAATGAATGATCGTGCATTTCTGAAATCTTTCGCGGGTCTTATCGTCGCGCTGGTGGCGTTGACGGTAGTTCTCTTCGTCGTCGCGCAAATCATCGGCGGCAAGCCGTCGAAGACCGTCGAATCCACGGCCGATGCCAAGGCCGTCGCCGAACGCATCAAGCCGGTCGGTGAACTGACTGTCGGTGTGGCGCAAGCGGCGAAGCTGGCCACCGCCTCTTCCAACGCGGTGATGGACGCCATCATTCCTTCCGCGAATGCCGCGGGCGCGGATGACAACAAGGGCAAGAAACTCTATGACACCAGCTGCATGGCCTGCCACGCCGCCGGTGTCGCCGGTGCGCCGAAACTGGGTGACAAGGCCGCTTGGGCACCGCGCATTGCGCAGGGCGCCGACACGCTGCACACGCATGCCATCAAGGGCTTCCAGGGCAAGGCCGGCATGATGCCGCCCAAGGGCGGCAACATGGGCGCCAAGGATGAAGATGTGAAGGCGGCCGTGGATTACATGGTGTCGCAGAGCAAGTAAGTCTCGTCTGTTTTCAGTAATAAAAAAGCGGCCTTGCGGCCGCTTTTTTATTTGGTTCTTCCGGATGGAGGGGCGGTATTTATCCCGCCCGTGGGCGCGGAGAATGCAGCCCTGCTGCGCTCGTCTTGTCGTTAATAAATAATCGCGCCCCTACCGGCGCCGGTCTGGCAGCGACAGGAACACACCATGCCCACGCAACCCTGAAGGACCTTTATTTTTTTCAGGAAAGCGCGCCGCCGCGATCGAGACAGCGATACTGCACGGCCTCCGCCACATGCGCCGGACGGATCATCTCCTCCGCCGCCAGATCAGCGATGGTGCGTGCCACCTTGAGTACCCGATGATACGCGCGCGCGGAGAAACCCAGCCGGTCGATCGCCTGTTCGAGCAGTTGTCGTCCTGCTTCATCCAACCGGCAGGTTTCCTCGATCTGCTTGTTGTTGAGCGTCGTGTTGGCGCAGCCGCTGCGCGTAATCTGCCGTGCCCGCGCCGTTTCCACTCGCTCCTGCACTTGCGCGGATGATTCTCCGGTACGCGCCGTTTGATCCAGCAGCAATTCCCGCGGCACCGGCGGCACTTCGATGTGCATGTCGATGCGATCCAGCAACGGCCCCGAAATGCGCGCGCGATAATTGATCACCTTGTCCGGCGTGCAACGGCAGCGCCCGGATGGATCGCCGTAGTAGCCGCAGGGACAGGGATTCATGGCCGCGACCAGTTGGAACCGGGCGGGAAATTCCGCCTGACGCGCGGCGCGCGAGATGGTGATGGCGCCCGACTCCAGCGGCTCGCGCAGCACCTCGAGCACGCGCCGGTCGAATTCGGGAAGCTCATCGAGAAACAGCACGCCATGATGCGCGAGTGAAATCTCGCCCGGCCGTGGATGGCTGCCGCCGCCCACGAGCGCCACACCGGAGGCGGTGTGATGCGGCGCGCGAAATGGCCGCCGCTTCCATTGGTTCAGGGAAAATTTGTTATGCAGCGACTGGATGGCGGCGGCCTCGATCGCTTCATTGTCACCCAGGCGCGGGAGAATGCCGGGTAGGCGCGAGGCCAGCATGGTTTTGCCCGCGCCCGGCGGGCCGATCATCAGCAGGCTGTGGCCGCCGGCGGCGGCGATCTCCAGCGCGCGCCGCGCCTGATGCTGGCCTTTGATGTCGCGCAGATCGGGTAGCTCGGAGGATTCGGGCAGATGCATTTCCGGTTCCTGGCGCGCGAGCGGCTTTTCACCGTTGAGATGTGCCGTCACCTCGAGCAGGTGTTTCGCGCCCCGGATATCCGCTCCGCCTGCCAACGCCGCCTCGGCGGCGTTGGCCGTGGGCAGGATCAATGTGCGTCCGGCTTGACGCGCCTGGAGCGCCACGGTGAGCGCACCCAGCACCGGCCGCAGTTTGCCGGTCAGCGCGAGTTCACCGATGAATTCGTATTGGTCCAGATCCCGGGTCGAAATCTGCCCGGAGGCGGCCAGAATACCGATGGCAATAGGCAGGTCGAAACGCCCACCCTCTTTCGGCAGATCGGCCGGCGCCAGGTTGATGGTGATGCGCCGCGCCGGAAATTCGAAACGTGCGTTTTGCAGCGCCGCCCGTACCCGGTCCTTGCTTTCCATAACGGCGGTTTCCGGCAGGCCGACGATGGAGAGATTCGGCAGGCCGTTGGCGAGATGCACCTCCACCGTGACCGGCGGCGCTTCCATGCCCACCTGGGCGCGGCTGTGAACAACGGCGAGTGACATGGTCATCCCTGGGACTACATGGACAGGATCAGCGGGACTTCAGGGAGTTTACAGAATTGATCTTGAATCGGTATCGGAAATATTCGATCCTGTTAATCCCGTCTATTTCTTTTTCAGTTTTTCTTCCAGTTCGGCAATCCGTTTTTCGAGTTCCTGCAGCCGCGCGCGGGTGCGCGCCAGCACCTCTTCCTGTACTTCAAGCTCTTCACGCGTGACCAGGTTCAGGCGGTCGAACACGCCTTGCAACGCCGCGCGCACATTTTTTTCCACGTCTTTCGGGCCGTGGGGCAGCACCCGGGACAGCGCCGCGACGAATTGGTCGAGGATTTTGGTGTCGATCATGGCTCGGCATTATATCAAGCCGCCCACCGTGGTTCCGTTCGGCATGGGCCCCGCCTTTCCGCACACAAACGGTGCATGGAGTTAAAACCGGAATCTATCTTGGTGCATAAATCCCTGTTCTGACGATCCAAATACTATGTAACTAACTGTTGTATAAGAAAAAAATACTCTGGCACAGAAACTGCTTTTATGCGCACGTCAATTGAGAAACACAGGGGTAGTTTTCTATTTTTTTAACATCCGGCCGCGGTGCAAAGGACCGTAAGCCGTTTACTTCAGGAGAAAGATTATGAATTTCCGTAAAACCATTCTGGCTGCAACTTTGTCCGCCTGCGCGGGTGCCGCGATGGCGGCCGACAAGACCCCGACTCTGGGAGAGGTGCTCAAAGCCTCCGGGATCGACGTCAGTGGCTACATCGACGTGACTTACACCAACTTCTCGACCGATACACCGCTGTTCCAGGCCTATACCACCGAGAAGAACGCCTTCAATCTGAATGCAGCGGATGTGGCTATCTCCTCGCTGCCCGCGAGCGGCATCGGCGGGATGGTCGAGATGATGGCCGGTGAAGACCCGGCTTTCAACGCATCGAAGGGCTGGAGCACCACGAACTTTGATGTGCTGCAGGCCTATGCTCAGTACGCTGGCGGCGGCATGACGGTGATGGCCGGCAAATTCGTCACGCTCGCCGGTGCGGAAGTGGCCCAGGCGTCGCTCAACGCCAACGTCTCGCGTTCATTGCTGTACACCAGCGCCATTCCAGTCACCCATACCGGCCTGCGCGGGAGCTATGCGCCGGGCGACACCATGAAATTCACCGTTGGCTATAACAACGGCTGGGACGTGCTGAAGGAATCCGCCGCAACCAACTGCACCACGGGCGGTGCCTGTGCCGACGGCAAGACCGTCGAACTCGGGGTGGCGCTCACTCCCGTCAAGCAGTTCGCCTTGAGCGCCATGTATCACGTTGGTGAGGAGTACAGCTCAACCTCCAATACCATCGGCACGCGCAAGCTTCTCGACCTCGTAGCGACATTCAACGCCACCGATGCCCTGACCTTCGTGCTGAACTACGACAATGCCGAGCAGGAGAAGGCGACCGCGACCAATGGCACGGCCAAGTGGGACGGCCTCGCCGGCTACGTGAACTACGCGTTTACCGACAAGTGGCGCGGTTCGCTGCGCACCGAGAAGTTCAAGGACAAGGATTGCTTCCGTACCACCTGCGCGGCCGGGGCGACCTCCCAGACGCTCAAGGAGACCACGCTCACCGCCGGTTATGCGTTGGCGAAGAACTCGGAACTGCGCGCCGAGTATCGTACGGAGAAGTCCGACAAGAAAGTGTATACCGAGGACGGCAGCGCTACAGACAAGCAGAAAATGCTCGCTCTCGAGGTTGTGTACAAGTTCTAAATCAATAGTAAATCCGCGGGCGGTATGGGTTACCGCCCGCGCCTTTAAGGAGGCAAAATGAAATTCGTTACTGCCATTATCAAACCCTTCAAGCTCGACGACGTGCGCGACGCGCTCGCCGAAGTCGGCGTGCAGGGCGTCACCGTCACCGAGGTCAAAGGCTTCGGCCGTCAGAAGGGCCACACCGAACTTTACCGTGGAGCAGAGTATGTCGTGGATTTTCTGCCCAAAGTGAAGCTCGAAGTCGCCATCGATGCCAAGCAGCTGGATCGCGTCATCGAGGCGATCGTCAAGGCGGCCCGCACCGACAAGATCGGCGACGGAAAAATCTTTGTAACAGACCTCGAACAGGTCACCCGTATCCGCACCGGTGAAACCGGCAAAGATGCGCTTTGATACAGGAGAAAATTCCATGTTTATGTCATTCAATCTGAAAAAGCTGCTCGGCGCCTTCGGCGTCGTACTGCTGCTGATGTCGCCGTTGTTCGCTTTTGGCGACCAAACGTCGGCTCCAGCGGCCCCCGCGGCATCAGCCCCGGCCGCCGCCCCGGCGGCGGCCCCGGCTCCCACGCCGAACAAGGGCGACACGGCGTGGATGCTGGTGTCCACGGCGCTGGTGCTGATGATGAGCGTGCCGGCGCTGGCGCTGTTCTACGGCGGCATGGTGCGCTCGAAGAACGCGTTGTCGGTACTGATGCAGGTGTTCGTCGTGTTTTCGCTGATCACGGTACTGTGGTGCGTCTACGGCTACAGTCTCGCGTTCACCGAGGGGAGCGGTCCACTCAGCGCCTACTTCGGCGGGTTCGATCGATTGTTCCTCAAGGGCACGTTCGACTCCGCCAGCGGCGCGTTCTCCATGGCGGCGACCTTCAGCAAGAACACGCCGCTCACCGAACTCGTGTTCGTGGCGTTCCAGGCGACGTTCGCGGCCATCACCTGCGCGCTGATCCTGGGCGCGTTCGTCGAGCGCGTGAAGTTCTCCGCGGTGCTGATCTTCATGGTGCTGTGGTTCACGTTCGCTTACGCGCCGATGGCGCACATGGTCTGGTTCTGGATGGGTCCGGACGCCTACACGGCGGCCAATGTCGTCGATGCGATGAACGCGAAAGCGGGCATGCTCTGGCAGTGGGGCGCGCTCGACTTCGCCGGCGGCACGGTGGTGCACATCAACGCGGGTGTCGCGGGCCTGGTCGGCGCCTATCTGGTCGGCAAGCGCATCGGCTTCGGCAAGGAACACATGGCGCCGCACAACGTGACGATGACCATGATCGGTGCCTCGCTGCTGTGGGTCGGCTGGTTCGGTTTCAATGCCGGTTCCGCGCTCGAGGCGAACAACTCAGCCGCGCTCGCCTTCATGAACACGTTCCTGGCGACCGCCTGCGCGGTGCTGTCGTGGTCGTTCGGTGAATGGATCTTCAAGAGCAAGCCCTCGATGCTGGGCGCCGCCTCCGGCGCCGTCGCGGGCCTGGTGGCGATCACGCCGGCCGCGGGCAATGTCGGTATCCCTGGTGCGTTCGTCATTGGTACCGGCGCCGGCCTCATCTGCCTATGGGGTGTCAACCAGCTCAAGGGCTGGCTTAAGGCCGATGACTCACTGGATGTTTTCGGTGTCCATGCGGTTGGCGGCATCTTCGGCGCGTTGATGACCGGTGTGTTCAACTCACCGGCCCTCGGCGGTCCCGGCATCGTCACCGATTGGGTGACCGGCGCGACCGGTTTCCCGGGAATCGGCGCGCAGCTGCTCATTCAGGCGAAGGCCGTGGGCGTGACGGTCGTCTGGACCGCGGTGGTCGCGGCCATCGCCTACAAGATCGCCGACTGGACGGTGGGTCTGCGTGTCACCCCGGATGAAGAGCGCGAAGGTCTCGACACCACTTCCCACGGGGAGTCGGCCTATCGTCTTTAGAAGAAACAGTTTCCTTCTGTGAGAGTTGACGGGCGCCTCTGGCGCCCGTTTTTTTTGCTGTGGAAGCTGTGATTAAGTCGGCCGTTCGCCCTGAGCTTGTCGAAGGGCAACGGCCGACTCATGGGTTTATCGGACATCAAGCCCGTTCATATTTCGACAAACTTGTCCTGAGCCCGTTCGTACTTCGACAAGCACAGTACGAACGGAATTGATCAGAACGTCCCTAACCGGCCAGCGCCACCTGGGTCGGGACATGCCACGGTTTGCCGTTGATCAGCAATTGTCCCTGGCGGATGGAGAGCCTGAGCTTGTAGATGCCGCTTTCCTCGATGAGCAGGCGGGTGAAATCGTTCCGT
>Ga0210377_10003709_pt1 | contig 13074 bp, 12 predicted proteins | sample PLM4_65_b1redo_FD_155480 | JGI IMG/M metagenome (GOLD analysis project Ga0210377, IMG submission 155480) | Groundwater sediment microbial communities from an aquifer in East River, Colorado, USA - PLM4_65_b1 redo | ecosystem: Environmental > Terrestrial > Soil > Riparian zone | place: USA: East... | reverse complement strand
TGAAAAACTGACCACCGACAATGAGAAGCCGGTCAGGAACCCCCTCGGTTGTCCGTTGTCAGTTGTCGGTTTTCCATTTTCCATTGCATACCCGTCCGCACGAGCGGTCCGCCTCAACCGGCCGGGGGCCTGTAGGCGCGGGAGGCCCCTTCGGCCACTGAGGAAGGTGCGCGGACCGCGAGCCCCCCCTGTCCCGCTTCGCCGGAGCGGCGCGAGACATTCAAAAGCACACCCACGCCGAAGAGCGTGAGGGTGAGTGACGACCCGCCGAAACTCACGAACGGCAGCGGCACCCCCGTGGTCGGGAGCAGGCCGCTGACCACCGCCATGTTGAGCGCGGCCTGGCCGACGATGAGGCCGGTAATCCCCATGGCCAGATAGCTGGCGTAGGGGTCGCCGGCCCGCACGGCGGCCCGTGTCCCGCGCCAGAGAAACAGCCCAAACAGCAGCAGGACCAGCATGGCTCCCACGAAGCCCATCTCCTCGCCCACGATCGCGAAGATGAAGTCGGTGTGGGGTTCCGGCAGGAAGAAAAGCTTTTGCATGCTCTCGCCCAGGCCACGGCCGAAGAGGCCGCCGGGTCCCAGGGCGTAGAATGACTGGTCCAGTTGGTAGGTCGCCTTGGCGGACACCCGGGCAGGATCGAAGAGCGCGAACAGCCGCGTCCGCCCGTGGGAGGATCGCAGGACCAGCAACAGCAGGACGGGGAGGGCCGCGGCGGCCGTGGAGAGGAGGTGGCCGACCCGAGCCCCGCCGACGAAGAATAGCACGGCCGCCACGAAGAGCAGGATGGCGGCCGTCCCGAAGTTCGGCTGGAGGATGATCAGCCCCGCCATCAGCCCGGTCAGGCAGACTGGCGGCAGGAACCCATCCAGGAAGCTGTCCAGGCGATCCTGTCGGCGGGCCAAGTAGCTTGCCAGGAAGAAGATGACGGCGAATTTCGCCAGCTCGGCTGGCTGGAAGGACAGGCCGAAGAACCGGATCCAGCGGCGCGCGCCGTTCACCCGGACCCCCACGTGGGGGACCAGGACCAGGAGGAGGAGCAGGAGGCTTCCCAGGAAGAAGATCGGGGTCAGCCGCTGGAACGTCTTGAGATCCCGCCCCACGGCCCACGCCATGGCCAGGAGCCCGACAAGCGCATACACCAGCTGTTTCTTCAAAAAGAAGACCGGATCGCCGAACCGCTCTTGAGCCCGGATGGCGCTGGCGCTGTAAATCATGACGATTCCCAACCCTACCAGGAGGAGTGTCACCACCAGCAGGAACCGGTCCGCCGGGCGCCGAGAGGTCCCGGAGGCTCGACGCGACAGCAGCGCGCTCCAGCCCCGGGCAGGCCTGGCAGACCCCCTCCCCTCCGGCCCCGGGGTTGGGGCCTGCTCTTGGGGCGTGGACCCCGGATCGGACCAATGCTCAGCCGCGACGTCCAATCGCCTCCCTCCGGGACTCCAGATCCCGCACTGCTTGTCGGAACACTTCGCCCCGCTCCTCTGCATTCCGAAACATGTCGAAGCTCGTGCACCCCGGCGAGAGGAGAACCATGTCCCCGGGAACGGCTCGGCGGGCTGCCTTCGTCACGGCGTCAGCCATTCCTTCTGCCGTCTCGGCCGGACAGCAGCCGCCGATCGCCTCCAGGATTTTCGCCTGCGCCTCGCCCATCGCGATGACGGCTCTGGCGTGCCCCTGAAGCAAGGGGGCCAACGAGCTGAAATCCTCCCGCTTGTCTCGTCCGCCAATGATGAGGATGACCGGGTCGTCCGAGGCCTCCAGGGCGCGGCGGACGGCGAAAACGTTCGTGGCCTTCGAGTCGTTGACGTACCGGACGCCGTCTATCTCGGCAACCATTTCCATGCAGTGCGGCCTTCCCTGGAAGGCTCGGAGGGCCTCGGCCATGGGTTCGGGTGCGACCCCCAGTGCGCTGGCCGCAGCGCAAGCGGCCAGGGCGTCCTCAAGGTTGTGCGCCCCCTGGATCCGGAGCGCGGACGCGTGGCAGATCGGCTCGGTCCGCCCGCCTCGACGCCTGATGAGGCGATCCCCGCGCAGGAAGGTCCCATCCCCGACCGTCCGCGTTCGACTGAACAGATGGACCCGGGAACGAATCCCTTGCGCGTACTCCAGGACGAGGGGATCTTCAACATTCAGGACGGCGAAATCCTCGGGCGTCTGGAACGCGAAGATCCGCGCTTTGGCCGCGTAGTAATCTGCCAGCGTGGTATACCGGTCCTGGTGATCCGGCGCCAGGTTGAGGAGAACCGCCACGTGGGGCCGGAATGTGACGATCGTCTCGAGCTGAAAACTGGACAGCTCGGCCACGACCCAGGCGCCATGCGACAGGGTCGGAGCCACATCGCAAAGCGGCCGCCCGATGTTTCCGGCGACCACGACGTCCATGCCTGCCCTCCGGAGAATATCCCCCGTCAGGGTGGCGGTTGTCCCTTTGCCTTTCGTCCCGGTGATCCCGATGAACCGGGCCGCTGTCAGTCGATAGGCCAGTTCGACCTCGCTCCACACCGGGATGCCGAGGGAGATCGCCTGGGCCAGCATGGGCAGACGGAGGTCCACGCCGGGGCTGATCACCAGCAGATCCGCCTTCAGGAAGCTCTCCGGGCTATGCCCACCGGTTTCGATACGCACGCCCCGCCGCGAAAGCTCCGCGAGATCCACGCGCAGATGCTCGGCTGGGTTCTGGTCGGTGGCGAGGACCGCGGCCCCGCGCTCCGCCAGGATCCCGCAGGCGGCGAAGCCGCTCCGCGCCAGCCCGACGACCGTCACTCGCTTCCCGCGGAGATCGAGTTCACTCACGCTCGCTTCCCGCCTTTTGTGTCTTGACTCTCACCGCAGCTTCAACGTCGTCAGGGCGATCACCTGCAACACGAACGACAGGATCCAGAACCGGACGATGATCTTGGGCTCCGGCAGGCCGTTCAGCTCGTAGTGGTGGTGGATGGGCGCCATCCGGAAGACTCGGCGCCCGGTCCGCTTGAACCAGAACACCTGGATGATTACCGAGAGGGCCTCCACCACGAAGCAGCCGCCGGCCACCACCAGGATCAGCTCGTTCTTGGTCACGAGGGCGACGGTCGCCAGCGCCCCCCCCAGTGCCAGGGACCCCGTGTCGCCCATGAAGACCTGAGCCGGATGCGCGTTGAACCAGAGGAATCCCAGACTGGCCCCGACCAGTGCCGCAGCGAAGATGGGGAGTTCGCTTGCCCCTCGCACAAAGATCACCTGCAGGTATCGGGCCATGGCGGCGTGGCCCGCCACGTAGGCAAAGAGGGTGAAGGTCGCCGCAGCCATCATCGTGGGAACGATGGCCAGGCCGTCCAGGCCATCCGTCAGGTTCACCGCGTTCGAGCAGCCGACGATGACCAGCATGGCGAAGGGGATGTACCAGATGCCAAGCTCGGGCAGCCAGCGCTTGACGAATGGGATGGCCAGCGTGGTCGTGAACGGGTCGGTGGGGAACAGGTACAGGTAGCCCCCGACCAGCAGGCCGATGAGGATCTGCCAGAGGAACTTCTGCCGAGGACGCAGGCCTGTACTGGTCCCCCGCTTGAGCTTCAAGGAGTCGTCCACAAACCCGACCGCCCCCAAGGCCAGCGTGCAGAACAGGGCCAACCAGATGAAGTGATTGGTGAGCTGCGACCAGAGCAGCGTGGCCGAGGCGACCGCGAGGAGGATCAGCACGCCGCCCATGGTCGGCGTCCCCGCCTTCTTCAGGTGGCTCTGGGGACCGTCCTCGCGGACGACCTGCCGGGCGCGCATGTGGGAGAGCTTCCGGATGACGAGCGGACCCAGGATCATGGAGACCAGGAGGGCCGTGAGAAACGCCCCGGCTGTCCGGAACGTGACATACCGGAAGACGTTGAGCGGCCCGAAGTACTTGGCCAGCGGGACCAGGAGGTGATAGAGCACGCGTCTTCCTCACCCAGCACTCTGCCGTCAGCCCTCAGCCCATTCCTCAGGCTCAGCGCTGATGGCCGATCGCTTCCCCCTACTTCCTCGGGCTCATGAGATGCTTCTTGTCCACCACGGTCCGACCCTCCTCGGACTCGAACCGGGTGGCGGCCTTTTCCGCCTGCGCTTCCACGGCCAGCTCCAGCAAGCGGCGGATCAGCTCATCCGGTTTCACGCCGCTCAACTCCCAGAGGCGCAGGCACAGGGAGCCCGGGAGCGTGTTGACCTCGTTCACGTAGGGACGCATGGACGGCCGATCCACCAGGAAGTCCACCCGCGCGATCCCCCGTGCATCCAGGGCGCGGAAAGCGGCGCCCCCCAGATCCTTTACCTGCCGCGCCAGATCTGCGGAGATCCGGGCCGGGATGTGGCTGGGGGCCAGGTCGGCGTCCTCCGTCCGCTCCGCTCGACCCAGATACTTGTCCTCGAAGCTGACGATGCCGCCTCCGCGGAGCAGCTCTTCACACTCGGAGACCGCCAGGGCGTGATTCCCGAGAATCGCGCACTGGACCTCCAGCCGGTCCTCCACCGCCCGCTCCACCAGGACGCGCGTGCTGAACTGGATGGCGCCGTGCACGGCGCGTGCAAGCTCCTGCCGGCTCGCCGCCTTCGCGATGCCGACGCTGGAGCCCGCCACGGCCGGTTTGACGACCACGGGATACGCGAGTTCGGATTCCACGCGGGAAGACGTGGCCGCGTCGTCCTCCAGCCACTGCCGCCGGGTGAACCACGTCGCCTCCACGGTCGGCAGTCCGGCCCCGCGGAACAGAAGCTTGGACAGGATCTTGTCCATGCCGGCCGCCGACGCCGCCACGCCCGGACCCACGTAGGGGATGTCGGCCAGCTCGAAGAGCCCCTGGAGTGTGCCATCCTCACCGTGGGTCCCGTGCACCACGGGGAAGGCGATGTCCACGGCATCCTGCAACCGCGTGCCGAACCACCCCCCGCGTTCTGGATTCTGGCAGAGGCCACGGATGGAGGGGTCCGGAGGGAGAAAGAGCTGCGCCGCGTCCCCGGAGCCTCCGCTCTGCTGGAGGCCCTCCAGCGCTTGCTTGAATGCCTGCTGCAAGGTCTTCCGGCGCGCGGGGTCCTGCGCGGTGCGGCCCTCGGCCTCGACCTCCAAGAGGCGGGAGACGGCCCGTCCGCTCAGCCAGGCACCGGCCTTGTTGACGTACAGGAGGACCGTCTCGAACTCCTGTGCCAGTTGCCGGAGGACCTCGTACACCTTGCTGGCGGTGGTCACGGAGATCTCGTGCTCCACCGAACGGCTGCCGAAGACGAGGCCGATGCGCTTCATGACACCATCACGACCCGACCTCGAGGTAGGTGTCGGGCAAGCGGTTCTCGAACAGCAGGATGTCTCCCGGCCGCACGATCGGGGCCAGGCGATCGGCGACCTCATCGGCCTGCCGGGCGATCAGGATGCGATCCGCGGGAAAGCGGCGCTCGGCGAGCCCCTCCCGGATGGGCCGGGTCTGCTCCGGGCCGACCAGAACCACGTAATCACACACCGAGGCGGCCGCCTGACCAAAGCGACGATTCTCCTCCGCCTCGATGGAGCCGAGTTCAACCATCCCCGGCGTGATGAGAATGCGCGAGCCTCCCGTGAACTGCGAGAGCACCTCCAGCGCCATCTGCGCCCCCCGGGGGTTCGCGTTGGCGACGTCCAGGATCTTGATGATGCCGCCTTCCGCCTGGATCTCCAGGCGCTTGGGCGCGGGCGAGAGTCCCGCCACAGCCTCGCGCATGGCCGCCAGCGGCACGCCGCACTCCCGGCCGGCCGCCAGGCCCGCCAGGATATTAGAGATGTTCCAGCGGCCGAGGAGTCGCGTCTCGAAGAGTGTGGTCTCTCCCGCCTCCGTCACCACGCGGAAGCGGGTGCCCTGGGCGTGCACCCGGAGATCCATCCCCCGAATCGCGAGGCCCCGCTCCGCCTCGCTGAACCCATACTGCACCACCCGTTTCCCGTCGGACCGCGCTCGCGCGGCCAGCATCAGACAGACCGGATCGTCGGCATTCACCACGGCGATCCCACCCGGGGGCAATGCAGCCAGGAGCTCGTACTTCGCCTCGGCGATCGCCTCCGGCGTGCCGAATCGCTCCAGGTGCTGCACCCCAACGGCGGTCAGGATTCCCAGGCAGGGGTGAAGGATGTCGCAGACCTCACGGATCTCCCCCGGCCCATACGCCGAGACCTCGACCACGAAGTACTCGTGCTCGTCCCGCAACTCCTCCCGGATGACCCGGGTGATCCCCATGGTCGTGTTGACCCCCGCGGCGGTCTTCAAGACCTGGTATCGCGAGGCCAGGAGGTCCGCCACGATGTACTTCGTACTCGTTTTTCCGTAGCTCCCCGTGATCCCGATCACACGGCCCGGGTAGGCCCGCATGCGCCGATCCGCCTCCCTGAGGTACTTCCCCGCAATCGAACGCTCCACGGGCGCGAGCCAGGAGCTGGCGTACCGCACGGCCACCGGAGCCAGAATGCCAGCCAGAGCGAAACCCACGATTCCCCCCACCACGACGCGTGTGACCATATCCGGAGAGAAGGGAATGTTGCCCGCTACCCCCATGGCGACCACAGGAGATAGTCCGGTGAATCCCAAGGCAACCACGAGAACCCGAATTGCCCTCGGCGTGAATTGCAGCCGCTGGCTCACCTGAAGCGGGATTCGTCGTCGCAGAACGAGGTGCCCGATCCCAAGCCAGAGCAGATACGCGACCACCCAATGAAGCCCGGCCTGCACCAGGACCGCGGCCAGCACTGCCATCGGGATCTGGAGGCCGATCTCCAGGGCCGGGAGCACCCTCCGCCAGTGGGCGCGCATCCAGCGGCCGTACCGGTCGGGCTTATACCGTTCCAATTGGAGGATGTAGATACAGTCCAGCGTGCGCTGCACCACCACCAGAGCGTACGGGAGTCCGAGGCGCGCCACCCACCACGCGGCCGCAGCAGGCCACCGAGACCAGGCGCCCGTCACGACACTCCCCCCGCCCGCAAGAACTCGTTCACAGTCCGGCAGAATTTCTCCGACATGTCCAGGAAGGGGAAGTGACCCGCCCCCTCGAACACAACCAGCCGCGCCTGCGGGATCCTGGCCGCCACGATCTCCACCGCGCTCCGCGGCACCTCCTGATCCTGGTCTCCCCACACGATGAGGGTGGGGACCTGGATCGAGGGCAACAGGGGCGTGAGGTCCTCGTTGACGATCTTCACCAGGGTGGGACGCATGCTGCCGGCTGCACGGTAATCCCTGGACCCAACCCGTGCGTACATGGCCGAGATGATCCGCCGCCCCGTGGCGCCCCAGCCGGGCAGACAGAAGAACCACCTCGCCAGTTTCGCCGTGGCCACGCGGAGGTGATACCCAGCCCTTCGTCGTGGCCGGATCCCGGCGCTGGCCACCAGGACCAGCCGGGAAATACCCGTAGACCGTCCAGCCGCCAGGGTCATCGCGATCCGCCCCCCGAAGGAGTGGCCGACCAGGGCCGCCCGGTCGATGCCGACCTGCTGCATGAGGCGTTCGACGTGTCCGGCGTACTCTCTTGATCCCCAGGCCGCCGGCGGAATCTGGCTCCACCCGAAGCCGGGAAGATCCACGGCCAGGACGCGGAACGTGTCCGCCAGCGCCGCCGCCAGGCCGGCGAGACTCTGGCTCGAGGCCCCCCACCCGTGGAGCAGGACGACCGGATCGCCCCGGCCCTCCAGCGTGAAATAGGTCTCCAGTCCATTGATCCGGAGTAACACGGATGCGTCCCATCAGCGGCTCCCGGGCGTCATCCCGGTGCCGTCCCCGTTCGGGGATGCGGCGTGCCCCAGGGCCGCCAGCGCCTCCCGCGCCACGACTCGATCGTCGAAGGGGATCGTGCGATCACGCAGGATCTGGTAGGTCTCGTGCCCCTTGCCCGCGATCACCACGAGGTCGCTGGCCCGCGCCCGGGCCAGGGCGAATCCGATGGCCTCGCGCCGATCACTAATTGTAACATGCCGCTCCGACCCCCTGTAAGACTTTTTGACCCCCTCCTCGATCTCCGCGATGATGGCCAGGGGCTCCTCGCTGCGCGGATTGTCGGAAGTGATGACCACGAATTCGGCCAGGCGGGCGGCCGCCTCGCCCATCAGGGGGCGCTTGCCCCGATCCCGGTCCCCGCCGCAACCGAAGACCGCGATGACGCGGCCCACCGCGAACTCCCGGGCGAACTGGAGGACCCGCTCCAGCGCATCCGGCGTGTGGGCGTAATCCACGACGACACCGAAGGGCTGCCCCGCCTCCACCTTCTCGAAGCGTCCCGGCACGGCCCGGAGGTTCGTGATTCCCGTCTGCACCCGTTCGAGGTCCACGCCCAAGTGGAGGGCCGCTGCAGCGGCCCCCAAGATGTTGGCCAGATTGTGACGGCCGACCAGAGGCGAGGCGATCTCCAGCGGCCCCCATGGCGACTCGGCACTCGCCCGGATGCCCGCGAGGGTGAGCGACATCTCGCGCACCCGCAGGTCCGCTGCCCCCGCGATGCTGTACCGGATCACCCGGGCCTGCGTGGCTCGTGCCATGAACGGTGTCCAGGCATCCTCGGCGTTCAGCACGGCCGCGGCCTCTCCCGGCTTGCTTCGACCCGTGCCCAGCATTCGGAACAACCGGGCCTTGGCCTCGGCGTACTCCTGCATGGTCCCGTGAAAGTCCAGGTGGTCCTGGGTGAGGTTGGTGAAGATCCCCACGTCGAACTCGCACCCGTCCACCCGGTGCAGGGCCAGCGAGTGCGAGGAGACCTCCATGACCGCGCCCCATGCTCCCAGGCCGCGCATGCGATGGAGGAGGGACTGCAGGTCGCTGGACTCCGGCGTGGTCCGCTCCCCCGGGAAGGTCGCCGTGCCGCAGCGGTACTCGATGGTCCCGAGCAGGCCCGCCGTGTGCCCCGCCGCCGCCAGGATCGCCTCGGCCAGGTAGGTCGTCGTCGTCTTCCCGTTGGTACCGGTGATCCCGATCAGGCGAAAAGAAGCGCTGGGGTTCTCAAAGAACCGGCAGGCCGCCGCAGCCAGACCCACGCGGGTGTCCGCCACGCGGATCACCGTGATGGCGGCCGGGATACTGAGTGTGGCGGGATCCCGCTCGACCATGACGGCGACGGCGCCCCGGGCAGCAGCCTCCGCGATGTAGGCGTGACCGTCCTGCCGGAACCCCCGGATGCACACGAACAGGTGCCCGGGTGTGACCCTCCGCGAATCGTGGCCCACGCCGGCGATCTCCACGGCGGTGGGACCGGTCACCTCTGCGCCGGCCCAGCCCGACAGGAGCTGGTCCAGGCGCATGGCTAGCTCACCCGGACCAGCCGCACGTCCCGCGCCGGCGACGGCGGCACCTGGAGATACTTCAGAGCATCCCGGGCGATCTCCCGGAACGCGGGCGCGGCGATGGAGCCCCCCCAGCGGAGCGTCTCCGGCTCGTCGATCATCACCAGGATCACCAGGCGCGGCGCCTCGGCCGGGACCGCGCCGACGAAGGAGGCCACCACCTTCTGGTGCGAATAGCGGCCGGTGGCAGGATCCACCTTCTGCGCCGTCCCCGTCTTGCCCGCCACCGCGTACTCCGCCAGGGCTGCCTCCTTGCCCGTCCCCTCCTCCACCACGCCCCTCAGCATGGTGAGCATCGTCCGCGACGTCTCCGGAGAGATCACCCGGCGGATCACCACTGGCGCCACCACGCGCTGCACCGACTCGTCCTGGGCGCGCAGGGCCCGGACCACATGGGGACGAACCAGATTCCCCCCGTTGGCCACGGCGGCGAAGGCCGTGGTGATCTGCAGGGGCGTCACCGAGAGCTCCTGCCCCAGAGACAGGACCGACAGGGAGAGAGCCGACCATCCCCTGGGGCGCCGCATGAAGCCCGGTGTCTCCCCGGGCAGGTCCAGGCCCGTCAAGGTCCCGAAACCGAAGCTGCTGATGTAGTGGTAGTAGAGGCTCTTGCCAAGCTTCTGCCCGATCTTGATGGCCCCCACGTTGCTGGAGTGGGTCACGATCTCCTGGGCGGTCAGCCACCCATACTTCTCGTGATCCCGGATGGTGATGCCGCTCACCTCGATGGCGCCGTTCTCTCCGAAGAACCGGTCGTCCGGACGGACGGCCCCCTCCTCGAGGGCGCCGGCCAGGAGGATCACCTTGAAGACCGAGCCGGGCTCGAAGGCATCAGTGGCGGCCCGGTTGCGCCGGGCGGCGGCGCCAGCTCTCTTGTAGGCATTGGGGTCGAAGGTCGGCTGGTTGGCCAGAGCGAGGATCTCGCCGGTCCAGGGATCCATCACGATCGCCGTGCCGGCCTTGGCCCGGGAGCGCTCGACCACTCGCTGGAGCTCCCGTTCGGTGATGTACTGGAGGACCTCGTCAATGGTCAGGGTGAGATCGAAGATGGGCCGTTGTGGCTCCGGCTCCTCCTGACGGAAGATGATCCGCCCCAGGGCGTCTTGCTGCGCCGAGACGAACTGCGGCTGCCCCCCCAGGAGGTCATCGTACTGGTGCTCCAGCCCCTCGAGGCCGCGGTCGTCCAGGCCCACCATTCCCAGGACGTGGGCGGCCAGTTCCTGCCGCGGATAATACCGGCGGCTTTCCGGGAACAGACCGATGCCCTTGAGGTTCAGATCGCTGATGGCATCCGCCTTCGGCGGATCCAGTTGACGCTGGAGCCAGACGAAGGGCTTGTCGGCGGTAAGCCGGGCCAGAATGTCCTTGGCGGGCTGGCCCAGGAGTGGGGCGAGGGCCTCGGCGGTCGCTGGCGGGTTTTCGACGGCAGCCGGCTGGGCGAAGACGGAGGTGACCTTGAGGCTGACCGCCAACTCGCGGCCGGTCCGGTCGTAGATCGTTCCCCGCCGAGAGAGGATGGGCAGGCGGCGCTCGTACTGCTTGCTGGCGCGTGCTGCCAGGCGGTCGCCCTGCTGAACCTGGAGGAAGAAGAGCTTCGCCGCGACACCGGCCAGACTCGTGAGGAGCAGGAGGAAGATCCACAGGATGCGGGCACGCATGTCTGTCAGGGCCCCTCCGTGCGCCGGGAACCGATCATTGCGGAACGTGCATGAGAACCCAGAGGACCACCGGAGCCGTGCTGGAACACCCCGGACATCTCGGAGGATTCCCGATGAGGGTCTCCCCCGTTGCTGCGTGCCCTCGCACTCCTGATCCTGCCCCTGATTCCATGGTCGCTCTACTCTGCGGGAACCCTCGGGAATTACTGGACCGCCGGCTCCGGGATCAGGACGACTTGCCCTGGCTTCGACGTCACCATGCCCAGCCGGTTGCGCGCGATCTCCTCCACGCGTCTGAGCGAGCGGAGCTGCCCCATCTCGAGTTTCAGCGCCTTGTTCTCCTGCACGAGGACCCCCTGCCGCTCGCGCAGCCGCTCCACCTCGTACCCGAGGCGGACCACGTAGGTGTGCTGCCACACATACAGGAGCGCCCCCGCCAGGACCAGCAGGCCCAGGGCCACGGTCGGGAGGAACTCCAGCGACTCCCAGCGATGCCGGGGGCGACGCGCCACCGGCCGGGGTGCCACCCGGACGCCCGATCCCACGCCACCGATTGCTGTGGGCACGTCAGGCCGCCTCCGGTGCCGTCGATGACCGCTCCAGGGCCCGGAGCTTCGCGCTCCGCGCTCGCGGGTTGGCCTCCACCTCGGCATCCCCGGGCGTGATCGGCCGCTTCGTCAGGATGTGCACCTCCCTGGTCGCCGCCAGGCGCCGCCAGGTCTGTTTCACGATCCGGTCTTCCAGCGAATGAAAGCTGATGGCGGCGAGGCGCCCGCCAGGTCGCAGAAGCGTCACCGCCTCCTCCAGGGCGCGGCCAAGCCCCGTCAGCTCTTCATTGACCGCGATCCGCAGCGCCTGGAACGTTCGGGTCGCGGGATGGATGTGCCGCGGCCACGCGGCCCGCGGGATGGTTCGGGCCACGACCTCGGCCAGGGCCGTGGTCGTCCGGATGGGCGCCCGCCGCCGCGCCTCCACGATGGCCCGGGCGATCCGACGGGACCCGCGCTCCTCGCCCCAGCGGAAGATCAGGTCGGCCAGCTCCCGCTCCGGCAGGCGCGCCACGAGATCGGCGGCCGTGTCCCCGGCGCTCCGGTCCATCCGCATGTCCAGGGGCCCCTCACGCCCGAAGGAGAAGCCGCGGTCCGCGGTGTCGAGGTGAAGCGCGGATGCTCCCAGGTCGAACAGCACGCCGTCGAACTCCCTGATGTCCCCCACGAGGACGACCAGCTCCTCGTACCGGCCCTGGATCAACGTCACCCGCTGCCCGAACGGCGCGAGTCGCTGACGGGCAAGCGCCAGAGCCTCTGCATCCCGATCCACCCCGAGGAGCGTTCCGCTCGGCTCGCTCGCCCCGAGGATCGCCTCCGCGTGTCCCCCCAGACCGACCGTCGCATCCAGGTAACGGCCCCCCGGGCCGGGGCGGAGCAGCGCGAGCACCTCCGCCCGCAGGACCGGGACGTGCTCGGTCACTACGCGGCGAGGGCCGCGGCCGCCTCTGGCTGCATCCCGACCAGGGCGTCCAGGGCAGCCTGGACCGAGTCGAAGGCCTGGAACAGGGAATCCACTCGGAGTTCCTGCATCCGTCCGGCGAACTCCGGGCCCAGGTTGGCCAGCGCCAGCGTCCCGCCCAGATCGCGGGCGCGGCACAGCCGCTCCACCAGGACCCCCAGGCTCATCGCCTCCACCCGCTTGACCCCGCGGCAATCCACGATCAGCGTCCGGCAGCCGTCCCGCAGGAGCGTGCCGACGCTGTTCTTGATCTCGACCATGGTGCGGATGCCAAGGTCCCCCTGTGGGTCAATCACCGCCACCTTGTGGGCTTCCGACCAGCGGACCTCCATGTGTCCCTCCTACAGATAGGCTATGCGGCGCATCCGATCCAGGTCCACCCGCGACAGCTTGGGCATTTCGCGAGAGCGCTCCCCCCAGATCCGGCGGAACCAGCCGGGTGCTGCTGTCCCCAGGGTCCACCGTCGCGTGGGCCGGCGGCGTCCGCCGGCCAGCCGTCCCTGTTGTGGCTGTGCCATGGTCACCTCCGATCACCCCGCAGATTCGCGCAGGTCATCACGGGTACTGATCCCTCTCACGCGCCGACGGAGAACCGATCATCATCCG
>Ga0210377_10003707_pt1 | contig 13075 bp, 14 predicted proteins | sample PLM4_65_b1redo_FD_155480 | JGI IMG/M metagenome (GOLD analysis project Ga0210377, IMG submission 155480) | Groundwater sediment microbial communities from an aquifer in East River, Colorado, USA - PLM4_65_b1 redo | ecosystem: Environmental > Terrestrial > Soil > Riparian zone | place: USA: East... | reverse complement strand
AGAGAAGTCTCAGCAGCACATCATCAAGCCAAAGATGATGCCGCGAAGGAAGGCGGCTGGGGCGTGCCGGAAAATCGTCACGACAGCGGGGGCTCCGGTTCCAGAGGAAACAGTAGCAGCTCTGGTTCCAGCGGCGGAGATTCGGGCAAGTAGTCGTTGCTCTGGGGGCCATAAAACAGCCCCCATTTTATTTTTACATCCTAAAGGTTATTATCAGAATGAAAATGGTAAAAAAGAGAATAATAAAGAATCCGGTTTGCGTAATATATTGGCGGGATGCGTACTACGCTCTTGAAAAAGAGTTCCCTGGCGAATCGCCTGAACTCCAGATAGCCGCTGGTTTTATTATGTTCGCCACAGACGACTATACGAACATCGCCACGAATGTACACTATGACCGTGGCACTAAAACACTACGGCCGACAGACGGACTTGTAATACCGAAAAAGGCCATAGTTGAATTCAGAAAAATTGGAAATTTAGAGCATGAATAGCGACAAAAGAGTAAAAGTTTCTTGGTTGGACGCGGTAGTATATTTTCCCGAAACGCCCAACAAATTTGACCTGAAACCGACTGAAATGGAAACGGAAGGAGTTCTGTTTTCTGAAGACGAAAACAGAGTTGTAATAAAAGACCCTAAAACAATATACAAAAAGGACGGAAAGCAGGTCGCGAAACAATCCGGAGCCACCTTTCTATTTATACCCACCGGCATGATAAGCAAGATTGAGAAGCGTACCTAAACGTTCTTTTTGTTTTCGGGTACAATTAGAATATATGAAGCGTAGCGGACAGGTTATTATTTTAACCGTACTTATCCTGGGGGGAACACTCCTTGGGACCGCCAGTGTGGCGGCGCTTTTATTGGTGTACCAAATCCGCCAATCCACAGACTTTGGGAATTCCGGCAAGGCGATTTTCGCGGCGGATTCCGGAATTGAATGGGCGCTCTATAACCACTTTAACCCCGGAGTTTCCAGGCTTTTCCAAAAAACCGAAGGCAACGCTTGGGCTGCGGACCTTACTAATGGCGCGAGCGGAAAGGTTACCTGCTTCCAGGCCGACACCCAATTGGATTGTGCCGACCCCAACGTGAACGTAATCCGTTCCGTAGGAAGTTCTAACGAAACCAGCCGCGCTTTCCGGCTTTCGTTTTAGCGCCTAAAAGAGTAAAATGTGAGTGTAAAAAGCCTGAATCAGGCTATTTTTAATGACTAAATCCGAGGCCAAAATCCGCATAGAAAAACTTAAAACGGAGATAATCCGCGACCGTTACGCCTACCACGTGGAAGATAAGGCCCTCATCTCCGAGGGAGCTTTGGATTCTCTAAAGAAAGAACTTTTTGACTTGGAACAGGAATTCCCGGATTTAATCACGCCCGATTCGCCAACCCAAAGAGTGGGCGGCAAGCCCCAGGAAAAGTTTAAAAAATTGAAGCACGAAAAGCCGATGCTCTCTTTAAACGACGCTTTTTCGGAAGAGGACATGGAGGCTTGGCTCACGCGCCTCAAGAATTACTTGGAGGGTGAAGGGGTTAAAATTTCTGAATTGGAATTCTACTGCGATTTGAAAATGGATGGCTTAGCGGTGGAACTCACATATGAGAACGGGATTCTTCAAACCGGCGCGACCCGCGGAGACGGCACAGTAGGGGAAGATATCACCCAGAACATAAAAACCATTGAATCCATACCTCTGCGGCTTAGGAACGATGCGCCCAAAAGACTTGTGGCACGCGGAGAAATATTTTTAACAAAGAAAGAATTCGCGCGCATAAATAGGGAACAGGACAAATCGGGCGGGAAAGTTTATGCGAATCCCCGAAACGTAGCGGCCGGTTCTATTCGCCAATTGGATCCTAAAATTACTGCCAGCCGCAAGTTAGACTTTTACGCTTACGGGCTTTTAGCGGATAATAAAACCCACGCAGAAGAATTTAAGACCTTACAAAAATTTGGGTTAAAAACTAATCCCGATGGAAAAGTTTGTAAAAATTTAAAAGAAGTTGGGCAATTCCACGCCCATTGGGCTAAAGAGCGCGAAAAACTGGCTTACGAAATCGACGGTATAGTTGTTTTTATTAACGATAGCAATATTTTTGAACGCGCGGGAGTAATCGGCAAAGCTCCCCGAGCCGCCATTGCTTATAAATTTTCGCCTCGGGAGGCCACGACTGTGGTGGAGAAAATTAATGTTTATGTTGGGAGGACAGGAGTACTTACACCAGTGGCACAATTAAGGCCGGTGCAGGTAGGAGGCATCACTATTACTAATGCATCCCTTCACAACGCGGATGAAATTGAACGCCTAGATCTAAAGATAGGCGATACGGTGGTAGTTTCACGTGCCGGAGACGTGATTCCCCAGGTAACCCAAGTTCTTACAAAACTTCGTACCGGCAAAGAAAAAACCTTCCATATGCCCACCCATTGTCCCGTAGATGGTTCACACGTGGTCCGCGACGGCGTGGCGTACAAATGCGGCAATCCTCGCTGCGGGGCGCGCCACCGCGAAGAAATGTATCACTTCGTTTCCCGCGGTGGCTTTGATATACGCGGCCTGGGGCCGAAAATAATTGACCGCTTTCTGGACGAGGGTCTAATCGGGGATGCTTCAGACATCTTTAATTTAAAGAAGGGTGATGTTGCCGCACTCGCGCGTTTTGGAGAGAAATCCGCCGAAAATATCGTGAATGAAATTGAATCCCGCAAAAAATTGCCCCTGCAGCGCCTTATTTATTCTTTAGGCATTCTACACGTGGGAGAGGAAACCGCCTTACTCCTCGCGAAAGAGCTTGCTCGCCGTAGCCATAAAATCCATTCTCCAAAAATCCTAACCTCTTCCATGGATTCTTTGAGTCGGGAAGAGTTGGAAACCGTTCCCGACATTGGCCCCGTGGTAGGCAAAAGCATTTACGATTGGTTCCGCGACAAGCGCAACCGCACTCTTCTAGAAAAATTAGATAAAGCCGGAATTGAAATTGAACTTCCTGCGGCACTGAAGAGCGGCGGCAAGTTTCATGGCAAAACATTTGTTTTAACCGGCGGCTTGGAAACAATGACTCGCGAGGAAGCCAAGGAAAAAATACGTTCTCTGGGCGGGGAAATTTCGGAATCTGTCAGTAAACTAACCTCATACGTGGTGGCGGGTTCGGAGCCTGGTTCAAAGTATGAAAAGGCGAAAAAATTGAATGTACCTATTTTGACCGAAAAAGAGTTTGGGAATATGCTGGGATAAGAAGGAGGATTTATGGTGCTTTGCGAACGTTGTGGTCAATCGATCGACCTAGAGAATTCTGATTGCGCCATCCACCCCGAAGAACACGATTACGCAATTAAAGCGCAACTCACCGCTCGTGAGACGAGGGCGAGTCTCCTAAAACTGGTGCTCGAACGCCGAGAACAAGAACGCCGCACGTAGCGGCGTTTTCATTTGAAAAATTGATACAAAAAGCATAATCTATCCCCAGCTAAGAGTAAGGAGGGCTTGTGATTCTGGCTAAACAAATTGATCGCGAGGGCGTTGGTTTTGAAATTAAAGGCATGCCCGACGGGACAATAGAATTGGAGATTCGCGATGCTATCGGGGGGAAGATTTTCCTGTATGAAAATTCCCGGGGGTTTCATTATCCGTACATCGGTGGTCTCGCGCCGGGCACGAAGTACAAATATCGGGTCAGGATTAGGGGTCAAAAATGGTCTGCCTGGGAAGAATTCACCACCAGGAAAGGACCCAGCAAGAAATTGGCCATAGTCCTGCATTTCCCAAAAAAGTAGAAACCGAACAGCGCTTGGGCGCTGTTTTTTTATTGCGATTGATTAAGGTTGGGCTATTCTGTAATATATAGGCGTTGCAGCCGTGGTGTAGCCCGGTTAACACGTCCCCCTGTCACGGGGAAGATCGCCGGTTCAAATCCGGTCGGCTGCGCTAAAAACAAAAAGGATGGCCTAGTGTGTACTTTTGTGGATAAAGAGGGTTTCTCTTTGGTGTGGTTGGGTTAGAATGAATACATGGCAGTAAACCCGCAGATTTTAAGTTATATAAAGCAGCAACTTAGTTCCGGGGATAGCGAAGTTTCCATAAAGAATAATTTGCGTTCGGTTGGTTGGCCGGAGGCGGAAATCTCCGAAGCGTTTGCGGCAAACTCTCCTTCTCCTTCCGCTCCCGCGCAGCCGATTCCCTCGCAAAGCCCCAGCTCTGTTTCACCGGCATATACCTCTCCGTCCCCGGTAGCGCCTGTCACGCCAAAAGTTTCTCCGCCCTCGGAGCCGAGAAAAATAAATCTGGAAGCCTTTGCGCCCAGGTCTTCGCAATCGTCTCCTATGTCGCGCCCGCTTTCTGCTTCTCCTGCCGCGATTTCTTTTACGGCGCAAAAACCGATGGAAAATATATTTCAACCCAAGGCCAACCCCGGACTTAATCCCATGGCCCCTTCGCCTGCACCATCTTCTATGGTGGCGGCATCGACTCCTAAAAAATCCGGAGGTTCGGTTATCTTAATGGTGATTATGGGGATTATTATCGCCGGACTCGCGGTTTTGGCCGGGCTTCTTTATAAAAACAATATGGATATTAAGGCCCAAGCAGATAATTTTATGTCCCAGCTCAATGCCCTAACCGGTGCGGCTACCAATTCTAATTCCGGAGATTTAGCTAACCAGATAAAAACGCTTCAAGACCAAACTGCCGACTTGGATTCCCAATTGGCCCTTTTTCTTCCGCTCCAGATAACTACTTCTACCGTTACGAGCGGCACAGGCAGTTCTACTAAAGAAACGGTAGTTTCCACTCAGACCCCAATTACGCTTAAGGGAATCATCGGGGGCGGGGGAAAACTAAACTACAGCCTCACCACTTCCAAGGGAATCGTGGTGAATATTAAGAATTCCAAAGATGCCAAGCTTAGCGCATCCTTGGCGCCATTCGTGGGAAGTTCTGCGGAACTTACCGGTACCCAGACCGCTGGCGTTAGGGAAATAACCGTAACCCTTATAAACGGCGCGCCCTTGTCGGTGCCCGCAGCCCCAGCCCCAACCGCGCCTCCTTCGGGAACATCCACCACTCCCTAGTTAAGCAGTTAATCGTTCGTAAAATTGTCCCAGGCCTAAAATATCCGCTTCTTTAAAGGCCCTTCCGATAATCTGAAATCCTACCGGCAGGCCTTTAAAATTTTTGTCCACCGGGAGGGAAAGTGCCGGGATTCCGGCCAAGTTCGCGGGAATTGTAAAGATATCCGCAAGATACATGGACAGGGGATCGCTATTTTCTCCGAATTTAAATGCGGTAGTGGGAGTAACCGGGGCTAAAATCACATCCACATCTTTAAACGCTTGTTCAAAGTCATTTTTAATAAGCGCCCGTACTCTTTGGGCTTTCTCGTAATAGGCATCGTAATAACCGGAAGACAACACGAAAGTTCCTAAAATTATTCTGCGTTTGGGTTCGGGGCCGAAACCGTGGCCTCTGGTTTCAAAATATAAGTCTCGCAAGGTTTTTTCGGTTTTGGGTGAGCCGTAACGCACGCCGTCGAAACGCGCCAAGTTGGCGCTCGCTTCTGCCGGAAGAATTATGTAGTAAGTTGAAACGCCGTATTTGGAATGAGGTAGAGAGATTTCCTGAGTTTTTAACCCCAGGCTTTTAACTTTCCGAAGCGCCAATTCTATGCCGCTCTGAATTTCCGGCGCTAAGCCACCCTCAAAATATTCCTTGGGAAGCCCGACTTTTAACCCTTTCATTTTTTCAAAGTTAGGATTCAAAAGCTCTTCGCCGTAATTCCCGTCTGTGCTCGTCGCATCCAAGGGGTCCTTACCTCGGATGGCGTTAAAGATTATCGCGGCATCCTCCGCGCTTTTAGCAATCGGCCCTATTTGATCCAGGCTGGAAGCGAGAGCAATAAGCCCGGAACGAGACACAGAGCCATAGGTGGTTTTTAATCCCACAGTTCCGGTAAAGGCCGCCGGTTGGCGGATGGAGCCTCCGGTGTCCGAACCTAAGGCCGCAACTGCCATGTGTGCCGCTACTGCCGCAGCGGAACCGCCGGAAGAGCCTCCGGGGACACGCTCCAAATCGTGAGGGTTCTTGGTGGCGCCGTATGCGGAGTTTTCGGTAGAGGCGCCCATAGCGAATTCGTCCATATTGGTTTTCCCGAGGAAAATGGCGTTTTGTCCTTTTAGCTTTTGAATTACAAAAGAATCGTAGCTAGCCACATAATCTTCAAGAATTTTGGAGGCGGCGGTTGCGGGAAGTCCTTTTATCAATATGTTGTCTTTTACGGCGAAGGGGATGCCCGCTAGGGGAGATAGAGGTTCGTTCCCGGCGATTTTTAAGTCCACCGCTTCGGCTTCTCGCGCGGCGCCTTCTTGGTCTAGAGAGAGGAAGGCGCGTATCTCCGGGTCGCGGGTTTGTATGTGCTCAAAAAAGGCTTGGACAAGTTCCAGCGCTTTGAACTCTCCCTTAAGGAGCCCTTCTTGGACCTTCTTAATTGTCAGTTCTCGGAGAGGGATAGTCATTAAAAAACAGGAGGTACTTTTAGAAAACCTTTTTCATCACTCGGAAAATCTTTTTTGCCTTGGCCCTGGTTCGTATTCTCCCGTTCGGAGTCCTCCCGAAAAATATTCAAGCTTGAAGTCCCGCCGCTCAAAGGCAAGACTTTGGATGTGTCCACGGTTTTCAGCTCTTCAAAATAACCCAAGACCGACTCCAATTCTTTTAAAAATTTTCCCTGCTCTTTTTCGGTAAGCTCAATTCTCGCGAGTTCCGCGAGATGTTCCAAAGTTTTTTTGTTGATTGGTGAGGACATGTGTTTTGAGTGTGGCTGGGGAGAGGATCGAACTCTCGGCCTTGGCCTTATGAAAGCCCTGCTCTACCACTGAGCTACCCAGCCATGGGTCAGATATTTTTTAACACGAAAAAATAATTTTGACAATTTCGGTCTTTAAACTATAATTATCTTTCTGGATCGCGGGGAAGTGTAACAGTTGCACACAAGCCCCATAAGCTTGAGGTAGCGGGTGCAATTCCCGCCCCCGCAACACGCTACAGTTTTCGCTTGAGAGGGTCGCGTCATTTAGTACTCTAAATGCGCTGAATCTCCTCGCCTGCGCTCGTCCGATACACCCTCCCAAACCGAAAACTTCCGCTAGATTTAAATACAAAGAGAAGTAGAATATAAGTATATGGATGCGCGAGACATCAGGAACCGGGCCTTTGCGGAGGCAGAAAACGCCGCTAACGCGGATGCTTTGGAGCGGGTACGCGTTAAATATTTGGGCCGCAAGGGCGAGTTGACCCAGGCTTTGCGGTCTTTAAAAGATTTACCCCTGGAAAAAAAGAAGGAAGAAGGTCCGGAATTACAAGGATTGAAGCGGGAACTGGAAGAATTCGTAGAAAAGCGCTTAGTAACTTTCGGGAAAGAGTGGAAAAAAGAAAGGCATCCTGATCTCACCGTGCCCGCCAAAAAATTAAAACGGGGACATTTGCATCCTCTAAGCCAAGTGGAGCGCGACATACGGCGCATATTCACGGGCCTGAATTTTTCGGTGGCCGAGGGCCCGGAGCTTGAGACCGAATATTACAATTTTGATGCCCTGAACATTCCCGCCTTCCATCCAGCCCGGGAGATGTGGGACACTTTTTGGGTAGAAAAAGAGGGCAGCGAAACGCTTTTGATGCGTACCCACACAAGCCCGATGCAGGTGCGTTATATGGAAAAAAATAAGCCCCCTTTTCAGGTTATAGTTCCGGGGCGTGTTTCCCGCTATGAAGCAACAGACCAGACCCACAATATACATTTTTTGAATATTGAAGGCCTTATGGTGGGCAAAGACGTTACTCTCGCCAATTTTAAATTCGTGATTGAGGAATTTTTCCATAAATTTTTTGCCGGAAAGAAAATAGAATTCCGCTACCGACCCAGCTACTTCCCGTTCGTGGAGCCGGGAGTGGAGGTGGATATAAAGCTCAAAGGCAAGTGGCTGGAGGTTATGGGTGCCGGCATGGTGCATCCGCGCGTTTTTGAATATGCCCATTATAATCCTCGCGATTGGCAGGGGTTTGCTTTCGGCATGGGCGCGGAGCGCCTGGCGATGATTAAGTACAACATTCCCGATATACGCTTGTTTTATTCCGGTGATTTAAGATTTATACGCCAATTCTAATATGGAGAATTTTGAGGGAAACCCTTTAAAAGAATTCCAAGAGGAAATAAGAGAGGTTGCAGAAAAAGAAACTGCGGCCCACTTTAAACACGGAGTGTTTAATCCGGAAGAACTTACGGAAGAAGACCGGATTGTTTGGGAGAAAGTTAAGGACGGGACGGTTAATCGGGAAGATTTGAATACCTACTACGGAAGCGTGGGAGAAGAATCTGAGACCAGAAAAGTATTTATGGCATTCATAAACAACAAAGCCATGTTGGTGTTTTTTAAAAAGGGGCCAGAAAAAAAGAAATAAATGAAATTTTCCTACGAGCTATTAAAAATGATTGTTCCCAGCATGCCTCCCAAGCAGAAAATGATTGATGCCTTTTCACTCCACGTCTGCGAGGTGGAAGAAGTCAAAGGAGACACGATTGACATAAATCTGCCTGCTAACCGCTATTCCGATCTCGCGTCCCATATCGGGGTAGCCAGGGAAGTTGCGGCGATATTTAACCTAAATTTCAAAAATCCGGTCAAGGCGATTGTGAGCCCTCCGGAAAATCAAGGAATTCTTAAATTGGAAGTTAAAGCCGGGAAGTTCGTGCCCCGTTACGCGGCGCGCATGTTTGAACTCGGAAAATCTAATGCTAACCCCCCTTGGATGAAGAAGGTTCTCGCATCTTGCGGCCTAAAGCCCATAAACGAGGTCGTAGACATAATGAACTTTGTGATGCTCGAGACCGGCCAACCCTTGCACGCCTTTGATGCGGATAAAATTAAAGGTGGGATTGTGGTTAGGATGGCCAAAAAGGGAGAAAAAATAGAAACCCTGGACGGGGGTTCGCACACTCTCTCGGAAGAAATGCTGGTTATAGCGGATAAAGAGCGCCCGCTTGCTATTGCGGGCATAAAAGGCGGATTGCATTCCGGGGTGTCCGGGGACACTAAGCGCATAATTATGGAAGCCGGAAATTTTGGGGCGGTCAGTGTTTTTAAAACCTCCAAGGCCTTGAAGCTTGAAACCGATGCCGCAATTCGTTTCCGACATGGAATTTCTCCTGTGTTAGTTGATTGGGGATTGGACCGTGCCACGGAGCTTTTAACGGAAATGGGGGCCAAGCTTATGGATTCTGTGGATATCTACGACAAGTCGCGGGGAGAGGGAGTCATAGGATTTTCCGCTCCTATGTACGAAAAATTAATCGGGGAACCCGTATCTTTAAAAGAAGCGGAGAGTATGTTCAAAAAAAGAGGATTTACGGTACAAAACAAGAAAAAAGATAGATTTTCAGTGCGCATACCCGCTTGGCGCACGGATCTGGAAGAACCGGAAGATTTGATTGAGGAAATTAGCCGTTTTAAGGGTTACGAAGAACTTCCACCCAAGGCGCCACTAGTATCCTTGGCTTCGGCCAAAGAAGACGACATAACGGTCCTTAAAGACCTCGCGCGGGAAACTCTGGCGCGCCTGGGATTGGATGAGGTTTATAACTACAGTTTCCTCGCGGAAAAAGAACCCGAAATGCTCTCTCTCCAAAACCCCATAAGCCGTGACTTGGCGTACCTCCGCAAAAATTTATGGAAAGGGCTTTTAAAGAACGTGGAGGAAAACGGCAGGTTTATGGATGAAATCCGAATATTTGAAATCGGGGATATTTTTAAGGCAACTCTCCGCGAGAACGTGGAAGAGGTGCATTTGGGAATATGCCTTGGGAAAAAGAAGGAAGTGCAGATTTTGGAAATAAAGGGAATCATGGGGGAGCTTTTCTCCGCCTTGGGGATTGTGGATTTCGAAACCGAAGAACGGGAGGGAATGCTGCGCATAGAAAGCGACCACAAAGTTATGGGAGAAATAAGAACGGTGCCGCTTTCTAAAAACTGGATAGCTACAGTGGCGGAGTTCAATTTGTCCAGGATATTGGACGTAGCGGAAGGGGAGAGAGAATATAAGCCGCTAAGCAAATTTCCGGCGGTTACGCGGGACGTGTCCCTTATAGTGGAATCCAACGTGCGCATCGGGGAAATGGTGGAGATTCTGGAGCGCGCCGGTGAAGATGTGCTAGACGTGGATTTGATTGATGAATATGTGGACGAAAAACTGGGCGGAGAACAAAGCTTAACATTCCGAATAGTTTTTCAGGCGGAGGATAGAACTCTGACCGATGGAGAAGTCAATAAATCCCTAGAGAAAATGCTCCAAGCCCTGCGGCAAAAATTCAAGGTAGAAGTGAGGTAGTTTGCGTTTTCCTCAACACACTCGTCCGCTCCTGCGGCGGACTTCACTAAATTCCTCGGCGGCGAGTCGCCTTAGGCGACACCAAGCTCGCCGCCTGCGCGAGTTTCGAAAACGCAAAACCACCTTTGTGTTTGAGAAAAGAAAAAACCCGCCAGTGCGATTGGCGGGTAGGGTACTACAACTTGAGGCCGATGTCTTCCAGGGAAGTCTTGTCCATGATTATTGCATCCGTGAAACGCTCCAGTTTCTTGCGAAGCGTGGCATCCGGTTCCCTGTCCAGGATGTTGTCGCGCAGGAATCGGGCGAATTCCTCTGCGGTTGAGGGTTCGGGTTCCTCGTCTAGAAGCCCCTCTAATTCTCCACAGAATTCTTCGGCGTCCTCCGCAAGTCGTTTGCTCGTGGGGATGATCTTTCTGAATTCCTCAATGAGCTCGTGCGGGGAGCCCTCCTCTGCTTTGGTCTTCACTAATGCAGGCATGGCGCCTCCTTTTCTAGAATCCATATTGCGGAACACGCACTTTTTTGTCAATTTAGCTTCCTGGATTAGAATTAAATCAATGAAATTTGAAGTTCCCAAAGAAATAAAGGAAATCGGAAACTCGCTCCAAAAAGTGGGTTATGAGGCATATCTCGTGGGAGGTTGCGTGCGGGACCTTATTTTAAACATTGAACCCAAGGATTGGGATGTCGCCACGAACGCCAAGCCGGAAGAAATCCAAAAACTTTTTCCGGATTCGGTGTATGAAAATCAATTCGGCACGGTGGCGGTCAAAACCGAATCGGAAGACCCGAAATTGAAAATTGTAGAAATAACCACCTTTCGTCTGGAAGGCAAGTACAGCGACAAGCGCCATCCGGACGAAATTAAATTTGCGAAGACGATTGAAGAAGATTTATCCCGCCGGGATTTCACCATAAACGCCCTTGCCATCAATCTCTCCGGGGACGGGGAAGTTATTGACCCTTATGGCGGCGGGGAGGATTTGAAAAACAAAATCTTGCGCACGGTAGGGAACCCGGAGGAACGCCTTACCGAAGACGCTTTGCGCCTTATGCGCGCGGTGAGATTCGCGACGGAATTTGATTTGCAAATTGAGTTCGAGACCCGCCGGGCAATCCTAAAGCACGCCGGCCTCCTGGAAACCATTGCCAAAGAACGTGTCCGTGATGAGCTTATAAAAATTATACTGACTCCCCGGGCGGCGCAGGGGATAATTCTACTGGAAGAATTAGACCTTTTGCGTTACGTAGTTTCGGAACTCCGGGAAGGATTAGGCGTGGGTCAGAATAAACATCACATTTATACCGTTTTTGAACATAACGTGCGGGCGCTGGATTACACCGCGCGTAAAAATTATTCCTTGCTCGTGCGCATCGCCTCCCTCTTGCACGACGTGGGTAAGCCCAAAGTAAAAGCGGGGGACGGGCCGGATTCCACTTTTTATAACCACGAAGTGGTGGGCGCCAAGATGACCCTAAAGATTTTAGATAATTTGCGTTTCCCCAAAGACTTTACTGAAAAAGTGGCTCACCTCGTGCGCCATCACCTTTTCTATTACAACGTGGACGAAGTTACCCCTGCGGGCGTGCGTAGATTCTTGAAGCGAGTGGGGCCGGAAAGTATGGACGACTTGTTTAAAGTGCGGGAAGCGGACCGCATCGGAAGCGGCGTGCCCAAAGCGGTGCCTTACAAGTTACGCCACCTGCAGTTCATGCTGGAAAAAGTTAAGAATGACCCTATTTCGCCCAAAATGCTCAAAGTTTCCGGAGAAGACGTGATGGAAATCGCTCAAATCCAGCCCGGGCCGAAAGTCGGATACATTTTAAACGTGCTTTTAGAAGAAGCGATTGAAGACCCCAAATTGAACGAGCGCGCTATTTTGGAGAAAAGAGTTCACGAACTTGCGGAGCTTGCCGTGGAGAAGTTAAAGAAATTATCCGAAAAAGCCAAGGAAGCCAAAGACGAAGCCCAGGGTGGGATTGAGGAAGAGATGAAAAAGAAATATTATGTAAAGTGATGAATAGGAGCTTAGTTATTTTCTCCATCGTTCTCATGGTCGGCCAACTAGTGTGGCTATATCTTTTGTTTAGCGCTGATTTGGAGCTGGCAGGCATAGTCGTTTCTCTTTTGACTATTGGTATATGGGGGGTTTGCGGCCTGTCGCTAGGGGTTTGGCTTGCCGGATTTAAGCAAAGACTTTTTAATCTACTTGCAGTTATAGGAGTAGAGGTTTTTATGGAATGGTTGTTCTTTAGGGGGCTGTTTCCATTTTTTAGATTTGGCGAAATAATGAAATATTTTTATAGTGCCATGATTATCGGATTTGCAATCGGTTGCTTAATTCATTTTCCATTAAAAGCACTAACCAGAGATTCTAAAAAAGTTTAAAATGTGGAGATTTTTCGACAAGTTAGAGGACAAAATTAGGGGATTCTTGAGCCACTATCCAATTATCTACGCGCTTATCGGCGCGGTAGGCATAGTGCTTTTCTGGCGGGGGATTTGGCACACCGCGGACGCAATCTCTTTTTCTCTCTTGGCCATAGACGGCATGGGTACCATAAATTTCCCAAACCTGGCAGACGGTCTAATATCCTTAGGGTTTGGCCTGATATTACTGCTTCCGACCGGGCTTTTTGTGGCAGACTTTATCGGGGGCGAGGTGATACTCTCCGGGCTTAGGGGCGAAAAGAAAGTT
>Ga0210377_10003706_pt1 | contig 13079 bp, 14 predicted proteins | sample PLM4_65_b1redo_FD_155480 | JGI IMG/M metagenome (GOLD analysis project Ga0210377, IMG submission 155480) | Groundwater sediment microbial communities from an aquifer in East River, Colorado, USA - PLM4_65_b1 redo | ecosystem: Environmental > Terrestrial > Soil > Riparian zone | place: USA: East... | reverse complement strand
CGGACACCCCTCCGTCGCAGCTCCGAAATCATATCCTTGTCATCGGGGGTATAGGTCCGGAAACTCTCGCCGCTCGTCAGTTTCCCCTTGATATCCGACCCCTTGACGACGACCTCAGAGACTTCACCCTTGGCCACGCGAGCCATGAAGTCGCTGAAGATCATCTCCTTTTCCTGTGGCTGGCTTTGGTTGAAGATGTTGAAGACCAACACCATGATCAATCCGATGACGAGCCACAGTGCCAGATTCTTAAAGAACGGGTTCACCCCTGTACCTCCTGCCCCCACACCTTGTGCCTCACCCCACGTCGCGAGCCGTCAGATCCTTTCCTTTCAAGCCGTTTTCTCCCTATATCTACCATATACCTCGTTGTTTTTCAACGCAAAAGCCATGTCGGATCGTCGTTTTGGCCCATGGGGGAGTGTCTGGCACGTTTCGGCGGGCGGGAGTGAAGGCCCTACAGCCCATCGACCCTGCCCGCCTACCCAGCTTCCGACTCTTCTCGGAAATCACCCTGATCGATGGGAGGCCTGCCGAGCTCTGCTTTCGGCGCCCCCGCGTGGGCCACTCGCAGCCTGAGGATCCGCTGGGTGGAGTCGGTCACCTTGAACCGTTCATCCACTCGGAAACCTACCACCCATGCAATCTCACCGCCCGATACTACCAGTGGCACAGTCCAACGTTGGTCGCGTGGCACCCTTGCGTCCACAAAGAAATCCTGAAGCTTCTTGCGCCCTCGCATGCCAAGAGGGACGAACCGATCGCCCCGCTCCCAGAACCGGACGACCAACTCCCCCCCGGCGCGGTCTGCATCCAATAGCGCCGTCCACGGATCATTGGCAAGCAGACCACCCGTCGCTCCCTCAAGGGTGTCGGTCCGGAATCTGAGTGAGCACGTGGGAAGCTCGGTCTGCCCCGGCACGGCCAGAGGGATGGGCCGACCGCTGTCCCGGGCTCCATGCTCTCTGAGCGAAAGGATCAAGCGATCACCTGCCTTCGTCGCGTGGATGCCGCCCGAGAGGTGCAAGGCACCTTGGGCCTTATCGCTCAGCAGGAGCTGCTCGAGGGCCAGCGTCTGCCGAAAGCTGAATCCCGGGCGGTCGCCCCGAAGCAGATGGGCGCTCCGCCGGAGGATGCGTCGCCTGAGGCTCGTGGGGACTGGTGAGGCGCGGGGGACGGACAGGACCAATTCGCGATCTGATCGAAAGATCACCATGGCGGGAAGCTGTTCCTCCGTCATCGCGGTGAGCAGGGCATCCTCTGCTGCGAAGATCGCGGCAGCAGAGGCCAGGGCCTCGGCGACACGAGGGTTATACCCCTTCGCCAGCTCGGGCAGGAGTTGTAGACGGATCCGATTCCGGCTATAAGATAAGAGGTTGTTGGACGAATCCTCGATATAGGGGATCCCCTGGTGGAGCGCATACGCCTCGATCTCCTCGCGGGAACACTCGATCAGCGGTCGAATAATCCGGCCTCTCACCGGGGGGATCCCGCCAAGCCCGCGCGTCCCGGAACCGCGGAGCAGATTCATCAGCACGGTCTCGGCTTGATCATCCTGGTGATGTCCCATGGCGATCTTGGTCGCCCCCTGCTCGTCCGCCACCCGCTCGATGAACCGGTAACGGAGATTTCTGGCGGCGTTCTGTAGCGATCCGCCGGGTCGGTCTCGAAGCGCCGCCGGGTCGGCGACCGTGATGGTCGCCGCGACCTCATGCCCCTCGCACTGGCGACCCACAAAGGCAGCCGCCTCTGCCGACTCAGCCCCACGCAGGCCATGGTTAACATGGGCCACATGAAGGGACAGGCGATAGCGCTCGCGGAGCTCCAAAAGGACGCGCAGAAGTACCATCGAATCGACGCCCCCGGAGACGCCGATGACCACCGTCTCGCCAGGCGTCAGCATCTGATGCCGGGCGATGGTGCGTTGAACCTTCTGGAGCAGCGCGTCGCTCATTGAGTCAAATCCGTAAACTCGCCTGGGGTGGCCATCCGCTGAGGACTCTCCTCCCTTACTGTAATGAGGCACCCAATCTCTGTCAACAGGAATTGACGCGGTCGCCTCCGTCCGTTCAAGCTACCCGGAGCGGCACGGCGAAGGATGTCGTATGGCTCTCCTCGCCCTTCGCAGGTCACACATCGCGACCTAGCCGGCAGCGGGAGATTGCTTCGATCACCTCGTTCCCTCGCAAAGGCACTTCAATTCATGCGTGTGTACGAGGGCATGCACCGATGGTGATTCCGGTCAATCCGAAACACAGACGGCAACGATCAGCGACGGGAGCCGAGGATTGCCGCGCGGGATGCGCTATCGAGCGGGTTCGAAACCTGGATGAGCTCACGTGAGGGAAGGATGAGGCAGGTCAACTTGTTGCCATAGACGCAGGCCGTGTCGATGCCGATCCGGTCCTCCTCCATGAGAACCTCCCGCATCGGCGTGTGACCGAAGACGACCGTCTTGGGGTAGCGGCCTGGAAAGGCGTAAAACTCTTCGCGAATCCAGAGAAGATCCTTGGGGTCCTGCTGCTCCAGCGGGATGCCCGGCCTGATCCCGCCGTGCACAAAGAGATACTCATCGGTCTCATAGTACAGACGCGAACGGTTCAGAAAGTCAAGATGGGCAGCCGGGATGCTGCTCAGCCCGCCATAGCTTTCCATCGTCGCGGCCCCACCGTTGTAGAGAAACAGGAAGCGCTCCTTTCCCTGCAGGTAGTCGAGAAACATCCGCTCGTGGTTCCCCATGAGAAAGGTAGAGCGACCCTTGAGACCGAGCAGGTAGTCGATCACCCCCTTCGAGTCCGGACCACGATCAACATAGTCCCCCATGAAGACCACCTCGTCCGTCTCCGACGGGTGGATCTGGTCCATGAGGCGACGCAGAGGGTCCAGACAGCCGTGAATGTCACCGATGGCGTAGATCAATCGCGACTCCTGCACATTCCCTTCAGATCATGTCGTGTAACACTCGGATGACTGAAACAACAAGAGCTCGCGATCATGCTGCGAGCTCTCTGTGAGTCAGTCCGAGTCGTGCGACCCTGAACTACTTATGGCCGATGGCGTCCAAGACTCGTGCGATGTCTTCTTTGACGAGGGTGTTGATCTTCAACCGTGAAAGAATATCCGGCTGATGCTTCGCCAGATGCTGAATGAGAGCCGTGCCATCAAGCGGCGACCCGTGGGGCTGCGTATCGAGGATCCAATCCGTCAGCAGGTCCTTGTACAACCTGTGTGTACTTGGATCGCGATACAGGATATCCAAGATTTCCTTGGCCAATGGCTCGTCCATTGTTCCTCCTTTATCTCCGCTGGAAAAAGAATAGCACCTTCTTGCCCGATTCACAAGCGCAAAGTTCAGGTGATGAAGGACGGCGCGCCTACGACGATTCGAACGCCGCCGTTCCGCCCTTCAAGAAGTTCTCTCGCGCTTCGAGCAGCGTGTCCAGGAATGCATTGAACTCATGTTTATAAAAGCTCAGTTGGAGAAACTCGTACTGGACGACGAAGGTATCCTCCTCGTCGTCGAACCAGATGGCGGTGACCGTGCCATGTTTGGCGGTCTTCTGGGCCAGATTCTTAATCGCCACGAGGGTCTCCTTCAGGCGTTGCGCCGGATGAGTCGATCACACCGGGATGGCGGTCACGTGCCAGAGATATCCCCCTAGAAATTCTCCGATCATCGCGGTCAGGATTGCGATATAGAAAAAGCCGGTAGCCGCCTGGACGTTCGGAATGCGAAGGGTATCCCAGATCAGACAGGCAAGAACGAACGAGCCGAGAATCCCGATCAACAGACGACCAAGCAAAACCAATCCGTACGAGGTCGAGAGAAGCCCGATCCGTGCCGCTGCCTCGGCCCCGCCGAACAGGTAGAGGACACCCACGTTCGCTACCAACAAGAGGCCCTGCAATACGGTCGCCAGCAGAAAGAGGTTGGCGACGCGACGGATCAGCGCCACAGGTAGGTCCGGATCTCTGAGATAATAGTGTCCAAGCAGCATACCGATCAGGGCCGAGCCCAGCAGGAGGGTTGATGCCAGCGTGCCCGCCACTTGCGCCGCGGTCTCTGGCGACAAGGACACCCTACTGAGAGCGGTAAGAGGTGGGAGGAATACCCCCACCGACCCCACCGCCAGGCTTAGCCGGAGCGCAAACGTCGACCATCGCTTTGGCACGATCCAAAGCGAGCCACCGTAGAGCAGGAGTGACAGGAACAAGCTGATCAGGGCCAGTGTCGGGCTGACCCATATTCCCAACCCCACGGCGATGGCAAGGATCAACACGCAGGTCTGGAAGAACCCTCGCCTGATCAGGTCCGAGGGCAGCAGCGCCAAGCAAAATAGACTTCCGACTGCAAGCTCCTGCACGGCGTGAAGAACGGGGCGAGCGATCTCTGTCACGCGCTATCCCCCAGATACTCCCCTCCGGCATTTCCGAAGGGGGTCAACACGATCGCCACGCCAGACGCAAACGGCCACCGATCGCCGGTGTTGTTGTCGCCCCGCATGGCGAGCTGATCCGAAGGCACAGGCGGAGGAGTGAACACCCTCCAATCGTCATAACATGATCTGCCGCGCCTCGCATTGATCACTCGATCTCAAACTCTGGAAGACCCTTCGGGAACTTGGTCAGATTCCGACATCCGGTCGAGGTTACAACCACAAGGTCCTCAATCCTGACCGCACCGGCGTCCAGATAGTAGAGCCCCGGTTCGACCGTCACCACGTATCCGCTTTTGAGGATCGCGCCCATCTTACTGATCCGAGGCGGCTCGTGGATGTCAAGGCCCAGACCATGGCCGGTCCCGTGAAAGAACCCCTGCATTCGGCCCCCGACCATGCCGGTGGTGAAGCCATCTTTTTCCAGCACTTGGTTCACCTCCGAATGGATCGCCTTGCCGTCCGCCCCGTCCCTGATCAATTCGATCCCGCGTTCCTGGGCGTTGAGGACCGAGCGGTACATTGCCTTGAGCTTTGGCGAGGCCTTGCCCTTCACCACCGTCCGGGTCATGTCCGCGAAATAACGGGTCCGGCCGGACCGCGGAAAGACGTCCATGACGATCGATTCGTTCGCCCGGATCGGCCCGGCCCCTTGATGGTGCGGATCGACACCATGGACCCCGGCAGCCACGATGGTATGCTGCGCGATGCAGTCCGACTCCATCAGCTTCACGTTGATGATCTTCTTGAGCGCCTCCGAGGTCAGGAGTTCGCCATCGAGATAAAGGAAATCGTCGCTTCCCACCTTGGCAGACCGAATCGCACCTACAGCGGCGTCCACCGCCTCTTCCGTGGCACGCTGTGTGGCGGTGATATGTTCAATCTCCTCTTCGCTCTTGACTACTCGCTCCTCGAAGAACGGCTCTCGCTTCACGGTCAGGGTATAGCCCCGTGCCCGGAGTGAGTCGGCGTACTCGATCCCGAAGTTACCGGGGACCAGAAGACGGCTGGCTTTTCGCTCAAGCAGCACCATGTCCAGGACATCCAGCAGGCCCGGGGGCTTCGTCCCACTCTCCCTGAGCCTGGCCTCGTACGCGCTGTACGAGAGCACGGTGTCCACCCTCCCCTGGCTCCTGGCACGGTCGACCTCCAGGTCGCTCATCACCAGGATCTTTTCCATGCCGGCCTGGATAAAGATGAATGGATCCGGCGCCAAAAACCCGGTCGCGTAGTACAGGTTCGAATCGATCTCGCTGGCGGCGATCATGACGATCGCATCGCAGCCGTTCAGCGTCGCCACAGAGGAGTCCCTTTCAATCGGAGAGAATTACCTTGCCCATGCCGACCGCGGCAAAGAGCCCAAGAGTCCACAGCCAGGGAAACGCGCCGGTATAATACCAGCTGATGACCGGATAGACCGGGGCCGAGATCGGCAGCAGGGCAGTCGCCACAAACATTCCTCTCATCCCCCATGCGGCGCTGTAGCCGGCCAGCATGACGCCGAAGAGGACCAGCATCAACGCCACCCAAGAAAACCCGTAGCAAATGCCCCAGATGGCCGGGCCTCTGGGCGCCGCTCTCGCCATCGACGACGTCTCCCGATATCGCCTCGCTAGTGCCGTTCCAACTATTTACGCCTAAATGGTAAGGCCGGGGAAAGCGATAGTTCTTAGCACGACACCTGTCGACAGTTAGCTGCAACAAGTTGGAACGGCACTAGGACACCTGAGGAACGGTCTTCAACTCCTCCAAATGCCGTGAGATCTTCATCGAGCAGAACTTCGGGCCGCACATCGAGCAGAATTCGGCATGCTTGAACGCCTCGTGCGGCAGCGTCTCATCGTGCATCGCGCGCGCCGTCTCGGGATCGAGCGCCAGGGCAAACTGCCGCTCCCAGTCGAAATTGAACCTAGCATGCGAGAGGGCATCATCCCGGTCGCGTGCTCCCTTCCGGCCGCGGGCGATGTCCGCGGCGTGGGCGGCGATCTTGTAGGCGATGCACCCCTGCTTCACATCCTCCCGGTCCGGCAAGCCCAGGTGTTCCTTGGGGGTCACATAGCAGAGCATCGAGGCGCCATGCCAGCCGATCATCGCCGCCCCGATCGCCGAGGTAATGTGATCGTAGCCCGGGGCGATGTCGGTCACCAGGGGACCCAGCGTATAGAACGGCGCTTCCTGGCAGATCTCCTGCTGCAGCCTCACGTTCATTTCGATCTGGTCCATCGGAACGTGGCCCGGCCCTTCGATCATCACCTGGACATCCTGCGCCCAGGCCGCTCGTGTCAGGTCGCCAAGGGTGCGAAGCTCGGCGAACTGGGCGGCATCGGAGGCGTCCGCCGTACAGCCTGGCCGCAGCCCGTCGCCCAGGCTGAAGCTGACGTCGTACTTGCGGAAGATCTGGCACAGCTTATCGAAGTGGGTGTAGAGGGGATTCTGCTTCTTGTGCGCGAGCATCCATTGCGCCATCAGCGCGCCGCCGCGGCTGACGATCCCGGTGATCCGGTGCTGCACGAGCGGCAAGTGCTCCAGCAGGACGCCGGCATGGATCGTCATGTAATCCACGCCCTGCTTCGCTTGGTGCTCGATCATGTCGATCATATCGTCAGGGGTCAGGTCTTCCACCTGCTTGACAATCGTGATCGCCTGATAGATGGGGACCGTGCCGATCGGAACCGGGCTGGCTGCGATGATCGCCTGACGGATCGCGTCGATGTTGCCGCCGGTGCTCAGGTCCATGACCGTGTCGGCCCCGTACTTCAGCGCGAACTTGAGTTTCTCCAACTCCCCTTCGACGTCAGAGGTGACGGCGGAGTTGCCGATGTTCGCGTTAATCTTCACCGTCGCCACCGTCCCGATCCCCATCGGCTCCAGGCTGGTGTGATTGACGTTACAGGGGATGATCAGTCGGCCACGGGCGACCTCGGCCCGAACCATCTCGGGCTCAAGCCCCTCCCGCTCAGCAACGTAGGTCATCTCGGGGGTGATGACGCCCTTGCGGGCGTAGTGCATCTGCGTCGCGCACTCCCCATTTGTGTGGCCGGTCCGTGATACCATGCGAGGTTCCTCCTCAAGAAAAGCAACAACGCTGGCGATAGACTGCCAGCGACGGAATGTAGCCTTTTCAGGACGCTCCCTACGCTGGCATGATCCAGATCAGGTCCAACGGTCGGCGACGGTCCCAGTCGCCCTCTCAGCCTGCTCCCGCAGACTCCCGCACTACTGTCCTTCAGTGATCCCGACTCTAACCCGAGTCGGCGAAGAAGTCAACTTTCCCCGATGACGGCTGGAGTGCGACCAGTACTGAACTCGCGGACGGACGGCAGAGGTCCTTGTGGTTTCATAGACACACCCACCTCGAACTCTGTCTAGAGTATTGAATCACAAATAGCTTAGCAATGAACCGTTCGAGTCGATCCTTCGATACGCTCAGGATGTCGAAGCCTGTCCTGAGCAAAGCCGAAGGGCCCAGATCACGCACCCTTCGACTGGCTCAGGGCGAGCGTGACTGTAAATGAATTTAAGAGTCACTACACTAGCAGTTTCAGCGGCAGATTGGCAACGTAAGGCAGCGTACCTACCCATGAGCGTCCATGGTACTGAATTGTACCCAGTTTCGTAAACGATTGTGACATGATAAGATGTCAGGGCGAGGTGATGAAACGCTTGGGAACCCGGTTGAGGATACCATTCCCCTCTCCTAGAGTCCAGACCCGCCCTCACCCTCAAAAGGAGGAGTCCCCATGGCCGAGCTGATCCATGTCTCCAAGGTGAAGATCATCAAGGACAAAGGCCCGGTCCGCCGGGCCTACATCGAGGCCTTTCCCGAGCCCGTGCGATACGGGGTTCACGGCGGGATCAAGAAATTCTACGGGGTGGAGCCGGAGGAGGAGCTGCCCACCACCCTCGATCACGTTATCGCCGCGGTGGCCGGGTGAATGACCGGTACGCTAGCCGTGGCGCTAGCGGCGCGAAAGATCCCGACCCAGCCGGACCGCCTGTCATCGGAGGTCGAGGGGTTCATCGAGAATGTGGACGGAAAGCCCCTGATCACGAAGATCAAGGTCCACTACTCAGTCAAGGTCCCTAAGGGCAAGCGTGAGGAGGCCCTGCGCGCCATCGAAGTTCACGAGAAAGGTTGCCCCGCCTCCCAGTCTGTGAAGCGCGGCATCGCCATCGAATGGGACGGGACGGTGGTAGAGGAATAGCGCGTCTCACGCGGCGAGCTGGAGAGTCGTGAATCCAATTCCAGATTCGCACGTGCGGCGTGTTCGAGCCGCCAGTAGCTGGGGAAGGTGCGTCTGGGCCCGCTTGTAGATCGCCCTGAGCCGTCCGACGAGCGTCCCGCCAACCGGCGTCAAGGAGTCTCCTTGGCCTTCGGCGACACGACGTTGTAGGCCTTGCGCCTGAGGAACCGGTCCCGCTCTGAACCCCGCAGGGTTTGTCTGCGCATCGTCTATTCTCGAGCAGCTACCAACGAGCCGGCACACGTCAGCCCCTCAATCCAAAAAAAGACATGAGAGGAGGCGCAACTATGCGAGCCGCACTGCTTCCTGCAGTTCGTGGCAAGTGGGAGGTCAAAGAGGTTCCCACGCCCGTACCCGGTCCCAACCAGGTCTTGATCAAGATCTGCGCCAGCGGGCTGTGTTATACCGACGTCCACATCACCGAGGGCACGCTGCCACTGCCACTGCAGTTCCCCTGCATCCTGGGGCACGAGCCGGTCGGCGAGATCGTCGCAGTGGGCGCGGGAGTCACTACGCGCGCGATCGGAGATCGGGTAGGGGTCCCGTGGCTGCAGTCATCGTGCGGCCGATGCGAATGGTGCCAGCGGGGGAAGGCCATGTTCTGCGCAAATGCGACCGGCACCGGCGCCCAAATGCCGGGCGGGCATGCGGAATACATGGTGGCGTACGCGGATGCCACCGCCTTGCTGCCCGAAGGCCTGGCGTATGACCAAGCGGCCCCGATCTTTTGCGCGGGCTACACCGTCTGGAGCGGCCTGCGCCTGGCCGAGCCGCAACCGCACGAGCGCATCGCGGTGGTTGGCATCGGCGGGCTCGGGCACCTCGCAGTCCAATACGCGAAGGCCGCCGGGTTCGAGACCATCGCCGTCACGCGCACAAAAGACAAGGAAAAGCTGGTGCGCGATCTTGGCGCGGACGAGGTGGTGGCAGACGGCGAGGCGCTGCGCGCAGTGGGGGGTGCCGACGTCATCTTGGCCACGAGCAATTCCATGACATCCACCGGTGACACTCTCAAAGGTTTACGACCGGACGGGCGTCTGATCTTGATGGGATTGTCATCAACCGACAGACTGGAGGTGCCGGCAGATCTCTTGCTCACCCGTGGCCGCATCATTGGGTCACAGCAGAATGGGCGGGAGTACCTGTACGAAGCGCTCGACTACGCAGCAAAAGGGAAGGTGAAGGTGATCGCCGAGACCTACCCGCTGAAGGAGATCGGGCGGGCGTACGAACGGGTTGCGAATGGCAAGGTGCGATTCAGGGCGGTGATCACCAACTGAGACGGATCGGGTAAAACATATACCTACGTCAGGTAGATTTCTTTCCGATGACGAATTCTATGCCATGCAACATCATCTCCAACAACGTCATAACGGACCCGATACTCACCAATGCGAATCCGCCATTGGCCGGTCTTGACGGCTTCCAATTTTCTTCCTCGAAAGGGGTCTTTGTTGAGCTCTTGGATCGCGGCTTCAGTCCGACGTCGGAGGGATGAGGGGATCCTTCGAAGGTCAATCAGAAAGGTTTTGGTGGGGACGAGGCGGAAGGGGTCAGGCACGCCCCTTTTCCTTACGCCTCAGAATTCTTCGAATATCCTCCATCGTGCCGACGTCGCCTCGCCTATCTTCTTCCATCGATTGCTGCAAGCTTCTCTGGAAATCCGGGTCGATCTGTTCAGCCATTGTGTCCAGTTGATCCAGCAGGTCTTCGTACGCATCGATCCCCAAGATCACCGCCCACGGGTCATTCCGTTTCGTTACGAGGAGCGGCGCCTCTCCAAAGTGCGCTTTGTCGAGGAGTTCCCCCAGATTATTCTTCGCGGTTGTCGCATCTACAGATCTTGGCAGTTTCAAACTAGGTGTGGGCATCTAATCTCCTTTCTGGCTAAATTAGCCAGAATTAAACTACCCTACCAAGCCTTCCTTGACAAGCACGTTGCGCGCCGGCCTACGGGCGTCGTGCTCCTACCCTGCGGCACGACGATCTTCGTGTCGATATCAGCCGGGCCGCGCCCCGCCCTCGACGCCCAGGATTGCTCGACACCGCATGCCGTCTTACGGTTTACGATGCAGCCTTCGATAACGGGGCGTCCAGCGTAAAGAGTCCACGAGGCCTCCGAGATCCCCCGATGAGGCCGGATCTGCCAGCCCACTCCGTCGCGCCTCGGCCGCCACAGCGAGTGCGACGCGCCGCGACACGTCTCGGATGTCATCGAGCGGCGGAAAGAGTGAGGAGTCGGGATTGCTGAGCATGGGCGACCATTCGCTGAGCGCCCGTGCTGCGGCAAGAAACATCTCATTGCTTATCCGCCGGGCGCGGACGGCGATGGTCCCCAGGCCTATGCCGGGGAACGCATAGGCGTTGTTGCATTGTCCGATCTTGATCGTTCGGCCTTGATATCGCACGTCACCACAGGGACTGCCTGTGGCAACTATCGCTCGGCCTTCGGTCCAGGCGATCAGATCCGCTGGGTTCGCCTCCTGCTTGGATGTCGGGTTCGAAAGGGGGAAGATGATCGGTCGCTCGACCTGTCGGGCGATCTCTCGCACGATTTCCTCAGTGAACACGCCGGGCTGCCCGGAGGTGCCGATCAAGATCGTCGGAGCAACATTTCGAGCCACATCCAGCAGCGTGATCGGCCCCGAACCGATACCCTGCCAGCCTGCCAGGCGATCCCTCGGCTGGGCGTAGACCTGCTGGAACGGGGCTAGCCCCTCCAGACCGCTGTGAATGAGGCCCTGCCGATCGATGAGCCAGAGCTGGGACCTCGCTTCGGCCACAGAGATCCCATCATGAACCATGGCTCGGACGAGCGCATCGCTGATCCCGGTGCCCGCAGAGCCAGCACCGAAAAAAACCACACGCTGGTCGATGAGGCGGCTCCCCGTGACTTTCAGGGTCGCCAGCACGCCTCCCAGGGTCACCGCGGCAGTTCCCTGGATGTCATCATTGAAGGTGCACAACCTGTCCCGATAGCGGTCGAGCAGCCGTCGCGCGTTCTGGACGCCAAAATCCTCCCATTGCAACAGGACGTTGGGGAGCTTCCGGGTCACCCCCGCGATGAACGCCTCGATGAACTCGTCGTACTGCTCGCCCCGGATCCGCCTGTCGCGCCACCCGAGATACAGAGGATCCCTGAGCCTCTCCTCGTTGTCGGTTCCCGCATCGAGCAAGATGGGAAGCGTGCGGGCCGGATGGATGCCTCCGCAGAGCGTGTAGAGTGAGAGTTTTCCGAGCGGAATCCCCATTCCTCCGGCGCCCTGGTCGCCCAACCCCAGGATGCGCTCCCCGTCTGTCACCACGATGACGTCAACCTCGCGAAAGGGCCGGTTATCGAGAATACGGTCGATCTCGTGTATTTCAGGGTACGAAATGAAGAGTCCCCGGGGCCGCTCGTAGATGTGACTGAAACGCTGGCACGCCAGGCCGACGATCGGCGTGTAGATAATGGGAAACATCTCGGCAATGTGGTCGAGAACGATCCGGTAAAAGAGGGTCTCGTTCTCGTCCTGTACCTCTCGAAGAAAAACGTGCCGGTCGAGGTCGGTCGGCCGTTGTTGGAATTCCTCGTACGCCCGCCCCAACTGCTCCTCAATGGTGTCAACGTGCGGGGGCAAGAGACCAAGTAAACCGAGCTCGCGGCGTTCCTCTTCCGTGAACGCCGTCCCCTTGTTCCACATCGGATCCTCAAGGAGCTCATGGCCGGTGAATGGGACCTCCAGCCTTCCCTCCCCGTACCAGTCGATCTCGAACGTCGGCACGATCTATCCCCTTCTCAATCAACTTGGCATCATGAATCTTTGCTTCGGGGGTGCGGTGTCCACTCAGGAGAGCCCTGACGGCGACGCGGCGTGACGGCTGACGCGATGAGGATCATCATCTCCGATTTGGCGGTGGGGATCACTTGGGGTAGGGTGAGAGGATCACTCCAAACTTCAGCCTTTGATGACACCCATGGGTCGGAGGCGGGCGACCATCTTGGAAAGCCCGGCGTTGTGGACAACGGTCACCACCTGGGTTACGTCCTTATACGCGTCTGGCATCTCCTCGGCCAATGACTCGCGGCCCGACGCCTTCACGATGATTCCCTGGTCTTCCAGCTCCCGGTGAATCGCTCGACCCTTGGCCGCCTTAATGGCCGCGTGGCGACTCATGACCCTGCCGGCGCCATGACAGGTGCTCCCGAAGGTCTGTTCCATCGCGCCCGTGCCGACCAGGACAAACGACGCGCGGCCCATGTCGCCGGGGATCAGCACCGGTTGGCCGATCGCTCGGTAGTGCTCCGGCAGCTCCGGATGGCCAGGCGGAAAGGCTCGCGTCGCGCCCTTCCGATGGACCGCGAGCTTCATCCGCTTCCCGTCCACATCGTGCTCCTCGACCTTGACGATGTTGTGAG
>Ga0210377_10003705_pt1 | contig 13083 bp, 13 predicted proteins | sample PLM4_65_b1redo_FD_155480 | JGI IMG/M metagenome (GOLD analysis project Ga0210377, IMG submission 155480) | Groundwater sediment microbial communities from an aquifer in East River, Colorado, USA - PLM4_65_b1 redo | ecosystem: Environmental > Terrestrial > Soil > Riparian zone | place: USA: East... | reverse complement strand
CTCCGCGCGCTTGGCGGCAGTGCGCGGCAGGCAGCACAGGTAGATGAGAATGGCGAACTCCCGGGCCCCGTGCATGTGGCCGGGCTGGGCCGCCCAGCCACCGCCCGGTACGATCACCGCCGGCTCCTCCGCCGCCACCGCGGCAAGCACGGCCTTCTGCTCGATCTCGCGGAAGCGCGGCTCGCCCACCATCCCGAAGATCTGCTCCACCGGCATCCCCATCTCCCGCACCAGCAGCGAGTCGATGTCGAACAGGGGAGCGCCGAGGCCCTCGGCGACCTGCCGGCCGACTGCGCTCTTCCCGCAACCGGGAAGGCCGACGAGGACGAGATGGCGCGGCATCAGCCCCCTCCGGCTCCGCCGCGGCTTTCGGTCCAGCGGCTGCCCAGCGAAGCGACGTATGCCTGGTAATTCCGCCGCATCTCGCCGAGCGAGTCGCCGCCGAACTTCTCCAGCATCGCGTCCGCCAGGGCGAGCGCGACCATCGCCTCCGCGATCACGCCGAGCGCCGGCACGGCGGTCACGTCGGACCGCTCGCTCTGCGCCTTGGCCGGCTCCCCGGAGGAGAGATCCACGGTCGGCAGCGGCGACATCAGGGTCGAGATCGGCTTCATCGCCACCCGCACGACCACCGGCTCGCCGGTGGTGATCCCGCCCTCGAGCCCGCCGGCGTTGTTGGTGCTGCGGCGGAACCCTCCGCGGCGGTCCCCGGCAATCGGCAGTGCAAGGGGCGGTGCAACCGCCTCGCTACCGCTTTGGCTCGCGGGTCCGCTGATCGGATCGTGGACTTCCGACCCCGGCCGGCGCGCCGCCGCGAAGCCCATCCCGATCTCGACTCCCTTCACCGCCGGGATGGACATGAGGAGGCCGGCCAGCCGGCCGTCGAGCTTGCGGTCCCAGCTCACGTGGCTGCCGAGGCCCACGACCACACCGCGGGCCACTACTTCCACCTCGCCGCCCAGGGTGTCGCCGGCCTTCTTGGCGTCGTCGATCCGGCGGACGATCTCGGGCTCGACCGAGGCGTCGAGCACGCGCACTTCGGAGCGGTCGGCGGCGTCGTTCAGGGGGACGGGAAGCTCGGCGGGGCGGGCCGCGATGACGCCGCCCAGCGTGACGACGTGGCTGCCGACTTCGACCCCGAACTCGTCGAGCAGCCGCTTGGCCAGGGCGCCGGCGGCGACCCGTGCCGCCGTCTCGCGCGCGCTGGCGCGCTCCAGGATGTCGCGGGCGTCGAGCCGGTCGTACTTGAGGACGCCGGCCAGGTCGGCGTGGCCGGGGCGCGGGCGGGAGACCCGCCGGCGCCGCAGCTCGCCGACGGATTCGCCGTCCGCGGCCTCGTACGCCATCACGTCCTCCCAGTTGGCCCAGTCGCGGTTGGCGATGAGCATCGCCACCGGCGAGCCGAGCGTCTCGCCGGCGCGCACGCCGGAGAGCCACTCGATGCGGTCGCGCTCGATCTTCATGCGCGCGCCGCGGCCGTAACCCTGCATCCGCCGCGCGAGATCGCGGTCCACCGCCTCGGCCGCGACCGGCAGGCCGGCGGGCAGGCCTTCGACGATGGTTACGAAGGCCTTCCCGTGAGACTCCCCGGCGGTGGTGAAGCGCAGGTGCATGGTTTCCTCAGCAGCCTGCCCCGAGCGGAGCGAGGGGGCGGAACGACGGAACGGCGGAAGGATAACCATTCCGCCGTTCCGCCGTTCCGCCGTTCCGCCGTTCCGCCTCGGGCCTGCAGGCGGGGGCTTACTGCTCGGACATCCCGTCGTCCGTGATCCTCGGCGTCACCAAGATGATGAGGTCGCGCCGGTTCTCGACTTCTCGGCTGAAGGAGAAGAGCTTGCCCACGATCGGCAGCCCGCCGAGCAGCGGGATCCCGGAGCGGGTCTTGGTCACCTGGGTGACGGTCAGGCCGCCGATGACCGCGGTCTCGCCGTCGCTCACCAGGAGCTGGTTGTCCGCCTTCTGCTTCTGGAAGATGAAGCCGAGGTCCGCCGCGGAGAGCAGTTGAATCGCCGAGCGCTCGGTGTGCAGCTTCATCAGGATCTGCCGGTTGTTGGTGACGTGCGGGGTGACCGTGAGGCGGATGCCGGTTTCCTTGAACTGCACGTTGGCGCGGGCCGTGCCGCTCGCGCCCGAGCTCGACGCGTCGATGACGCGGACCGGGGTCTCCTCACCCACGAGGATGTCGGCTTCGCGGTTGTCGAGGGTCGAGATGACCGGCTCGGCCTGAATGTCGGCCAGCTCGGTACGCTCTAGCGCGCTCAGGAACGTGGTCAGCGAGAAGCCGCCGATGCTGGTGGAGTAGATCAGGTCCAGGGCCGAGCCGGCGATGGTGGCGTCGGCGTTCCCGATGGCGGAGACGCTGTTGCCGCCCAGGTTGACGATGTTGATGTTCCGGTCGTACGACTCCCCGTCCTCCGGGTTCCTGCGCTGTACCAGCTTGTTGAAGAACTGGTTCCGGTCGCCCAGATCGTACTTGATGCCCAGCTCCTCGATGTCGGTCCGGTCCACGAAGATGATCTTGGCCTGGATCGAGAGCTGCGGCGTCCGGATGTCGAGGCCGCGCACGAAGTCGGTGACGTTCGCCACCCGGCTGCGGGTGTCGGTGATGATGAGGCTGTTGGAGCCGGTGTCGGCCACCACACGGCCGCGGCCCTTGGTCAGGATGCTCTCGACCGTCTTCTCCAGCGAGCCGGCGTGGGCGTAGTTGATCCGGACGATGCTGGTCTCCAGCGGCTCGAGCGAGTCGAGCGAGGAGAGCACGCCCGGGGCATCCACGCGGATGATCCCGCCCGACATCTCCTGGGCGGAGAGACCCTGGCTCGCCAGGATCGCCTGGAACGCCATCGGCCAGGGCTGGTTCTTCACCTCGGCGGTGACTTCGCCCTTGACGTCCTTGCCGATGATGATGGTGCGGCCGCTGAAGGCGGCGAATCCGGCGACCACGTCGGCGATACTGGCGCGGTCCCAGGTGACCGTGATCCGGGGCTCTTCGCGGCCGACCGACACTGCGCGGGCGCGGGCCAGCGACGGCTTCACTTCCGGCTCGGCGGGGGCCTCGACCGACGACCAGGCCTGGAAGCCCTGATCGGCGCCGAAGGAGATCTTGATCGACTCGCCCTGGCGCGCCACCTCGTACGCCTTGGGGGCGTCGAGATCGATCACGATCCGGACGATGTCGGGACGGAACTGGGAGTAGCGGAGGTTGAGCACGCCGCCACGCTTCACCCCGTCGTACACCGCCGGAGCGGCGTCGCTCAGCTTGGCGCCGACGACGTCGAGCACCAGCCGGTCGGGAGCAGCGAGGACGAAGTCGCGCACGTCCACCGCGCCGCGGACGGCGATCACCACTTCCGCCTTGCCGGCGGAAGGCGCCAGGCTGACCGCCGTGACCTCCCCGCTGCCGGGCCCTTCGGCCCGGGCGGGGGACGCCACTGCGAGACTCGCTCCCAGAATCCCTGCCCCGAGCAGCAGCGAGGGGAGCGAGTGGACGGTGGCGAACAGGATCTTGCGATACAATCCGGTCATGGCGTCTCGACCTCCTGCTTCCGCAGCGAGAGAGTTTCCTGGCGTTCGAACCCGAAATCGCGAATAGTGAACACGGCATCACGCGGCCGGATCTGCACCAGCCTCGCGCGTCCCAGCTGGTCACCGACCCGCATCTTGTGACGCTTGGCGGTGGCCTTCTCCCGCAGCACGACGATGCTGTTGCCGGTGCTGCGGAGATCCTGGTATACCCCGACGAGGTCCAGGTCGGCGATCTCGGGCCCCATCGAGGAGCCGTCGATGAGCGAGGCGAACGGATCCCGGGTCCCGCCGGCATACGCGAAGGTCTCGCGCATCACCTCGATCTCGCGGGCCCTCTGGATCGAGTCCGCCAGCGCGGCCTCGGCGGGCGTAACGGTGTCCGGCGTGGTGGCGGCCAGGGTGCTGCTGGCTCCGGTCGCCGAGGCGACCGTCGCGGCGGCCGGCGCTTCGACCATCCGCACCTGCCGGAGACTGTCGTTGTGCGCTCGCAGCGCGGCCAATTGCGCTTCGGCCGCCTGCGCTTCCGCCTCGTCTCCGGACGGCGAGCAGCCGGCCAGAGCGGCGAGCAGGGCGAACCCGAGCAGAGCGTTACGAGCCACTGGCCTGTCCCTCCGGTGTAGAGGACTTGACGAACGTGCGAACCTGGAACTTGGCCTCCAGCAGCGAGCCGGTGGTGTCGCCGAGCGCCTTGGCGGCGGTCATGTTCGCCTGGTCGAGCGTCAGGTCGTAGGGCACGATGATCCGCTGGAGGCTCGCGACGTCCGCGAGGAACTGGCCGATCTGATCGTAGCGCCCGATGACCGACATGTTGTACTTGTAGGTATTGAACGGCGCCGGGCCCGCCTCTACCGGCATCGGCACCACCTGCGACAGCGTGACGCCGCGGATCCTGCCCCGGCTCGAGATGTCGTCGAGCAGGTTGGGGACCTCGTTCCGCTCGGGGACCAGCCGGCGCAGCAGCGCGAGGCTCCCGCGATAGGTTTCCAGCCGGTTGCGCAGGTCTTCCACCGTGCCGCGCGCGAGCTCGCGCTTGGCGCTGTCGGTGGAGGCCTGGAGCCGGGCGATGGTGTCGCGCACCGCGACCACGCGCTCCTCGCGCGCGGCGAGTCCGGACATGCCGGCGGCATCGATGACCGTGCCGGTGTACGCGACGTACCCGGTCAGGCCGGCGAGCATGATCACCAGCAGCGGAGTGGCCTTCTGGGAAGACATTGCCATGGCGCCTACCTCACCGACTCGCTGAGGGGAACCGTCCGGATGTACGCCGAATCAGCTTGGCCGTACGTGGCCCGGATGGTGAACGCGGTCACCGGACGTTCCTTCTCGACCACCGTCTGCGCCGACACCGGAGTGACCTCGGTGATCCAGGGGGAGGCCTCCAGTTGGCGGAGGAACCGGGTGTACGCCTGGATGTCCACCGTGCGACCGTTGACGTTGAAGCTCACCGGCGGACTCACGAACGGCTCGGCCGCCGTTGTGTCCTTCTTGGCGTCCGCGGGCTGTGCAGCCGCCGGCGGCGGAGCGGCCGGACCGGCGAAGCCCATGTCCACCAGCCAGGTATAGGCCGGCAGCGCCTTGGTCACTTCATCGAGCAGGTGGGGCCACACGTAGCGGTCGCCGTCCACCGTGCGGATCACGCCGATCTGCGCGACCAGCGAATCGCGGATCGTCTCCTGATGCCGCTTCTCGGCGAGGAACGCCTTGAACCGCTTGTGCTCGGCGCGGGTCTCCTCCAGCTGGGGCTCCAGCGCGTTCAGCTCGCGGGTGGTGCCGATCACCACGTAGCCGAGCCAGGCCAGCACGCCCACCCAGCTCACGACGGAGGCGAGCAGGAGCGGGTCCTTCACCTTGCCGCCCAGGCCGCGCACGCCTTCCAGTATTCCCCGGAAGGGCGACCGCGCCCGCTTGCGCTTCAGGTCCGGACGAAGATTGACGGTAATCATCGGGTATCGAGTCCGTTGGTCGGGGTCACGCCGCGCTGCGAAGCGCGAGGCCGATCGGGAGCATCAGCAAGGGCGCCACTTCGTCCACCGGCATGTTGTCGAACACGCCGTCGGCCACCTGGAGCTTTTCGATGGGGTTGGCCAGCTGCACCGGAATCCTGAGCCGGTCGGACAGCACCTTGTTGAGACGCGGGATGCGGGCGCCGCCGCCGGTGGTGAAGATCCGGGAGATCCCGCCGGCCGAGCGGCTGGCCGCCTGGAGAAACGCCGCGGCGCGCTCGATGCCCACGGCGAGCTCCTCGCCACGGCCCTCGAGCAGCGGATCGAGCGCGTCGCTCGACGTGGTGCCGCGAAGCAGGCGGTCGGCATCATCGGCCGACAGCCCGCGCTCGCGCTGCAGGTCTTCCTTGAACCGGCGGGTGCCGATCGGGATGTCGCGGGTGAGCACCGGGACCCCGTCGTCCAGGATGTTGATGTTGGTGGTCTCGTGCCCGATGTTGACCAGGCCGACCACGCCGACCATCGCCTCCGGATAGTTGATCTCGAAGGCGTTGTGCAGCGCGAAGGCGTCCACGTCGATCACGCTGGCGTGGAGCCCGACATCGGAGAGCAGGGCCACCTTGTGCTCGACCAGCTCGCGCTTGGCGGCGACCAGGAGCACGGTCATCTGCTGGCCTTCGTCCTCGGGATCGAGGATCTGGAAGTCAATCTCGACGTTGTCCATGTCGAACGGCACGTGCTGCTCCGCTTCCCAGCGGATCACCTCGCGCGCCTCGGCCTCCTTCATCCGGTCCATGTTGATCTTCTTGATGATCACGTCGCGGCCGCCCACGGCGACCACGATCTTCTTCGTCTTGATGCCCGCGGACGCCATGAGGTGCTTGATGGCCTCGGCGACGATGCCCGGGTCCATCACCTCGCCCTCGACGATGGCGTCGTTCACCACGGAGGTGAACGCCACCTTGGTCAGGACCGGCCCGCCCGAGGCGTGAGAAATGGCGACGAGCTTGATGAGGCCGCTCCCGATGTCGAGACCGACCGTCGTCGCGTTGCGCCCGAAGAGTCCCATACATGTCCGCTGGTTGAGGGTCCCGAAGCCGAAGCGTGGGTATAGTCTGCCCGGATGAGGGCAACCGATGTGCCAACAAATTGCAGCCCGCTAAAGCTATGGGCCGCGCCGTCTTAATTCCGGGCCGGCGGGGCCGGTGCAACCCCTGTAGCGCCCTCCATCTTCTCTTTCGCAAGCCGTCTCTCGGGATGCACTAGTTCCCGACCCTTTGGCTCGCGTGCAATCTTTGTCACGCTTTGTCACCCTGAGCGGAGCGAAGGGGACCATCCACGGACATGGCCCCCTTCGCTCCGCTCAGGGTGACACTTCCCATGCCCGGTTGCGAAGCGGCACGACCGGCGGCCACCCGGGGATCGCGCTGTCGGCCACCCGAACGAGTAGGCCCACCTCGCGCCGCGCCAGCATCCCGCCGCCCGCATCGCTCCGGGTGCCTGCGACCCGCACCAGGAACAGCTCGCCATTGAGCCGGCTGACCGTCGGCGCGTAGGCGGTGCGCCCGGGAAGCGGCACCGTAGCCAGCACCGCGCTGTCACCGGGAGCCAGAAGGCCGAGACCGTGCCCGTCCCACTCGCCCACCACCGCCGCGGCACCGGCCTCGGCGGCGCCCGCGGCCTGCACCGAATAGAGCGTGTTCCGCCCGATTCGCTGCTCGAGGTGCGCCGCCGCGAACCCGCCGGCCACGAGCGCGGCGATCACCACCAGCGCGAGAAGCGCAAGGGGCAGCGCCATTCCCCGCTCCGCGGCGGTCACGGACGAAGCGCGTTGCGGAGCGCCACCCGGGTCGTCAGAGCGAAGCTGTCCACCAGCGCGCGGCGCAGGTCGCGGGCGTGAATCGGCTGTTCGGTGACGCCGAGCAGCGCGATCTCGACGGCCCGCACCGCTGCGGGGTCCGAGGTCAGGCCGTCGGCGGCGGCGCGATAGACCAGCGTCAGGCCGCGTACGCCCGCCGAGCTGTCGGCGAGGGGGCCGGCGACGGGAGTGATCGCCTCGCCGGTGCTCACCGACCGCATGCCGAACCAGGACTTGCCGCCCGACTGGTAGTACCGCATCTGCATCACCTCGGCGAGCCGGGCCGGCGATCCCGGCGTGACCCGAGCCAACGCCGCCGGGTCCAGCGGTGCTGGGGCGGCGACCCGAACGGCGATGCCAGCCTGACCACCGGGACAGCTCCCCGCGCCGGCCGACACGATGCCGAGATGGATCCAGGCATCGTCGGAGCCGGTGGCGGGATCGCTCTCCGCAAAGACCAGGAGCGAGTCGGTGGCGCGCGGGGCGCGCGGCGACTCCCAGGACGATTCCGCGATCACGATTGCAGGCGACAGCCCAGGCGCCACCCCGCACACGCGCCCCTCTCCCCGCCCCGCGAGGTAGGTGACCGCGCCGGGCTCGATCGCCAGGAGATCGCTCCGGATGGCGGCCGGGTAGCCCAGGGCGGCCGAGGCTTCGGGAGTGATCTCGTCGGACCCGACGCCGCCCAGCTCGCCGGCCAGCACCAGCGCCGCTACCCGGACGTTGTCCTGCAGGGCCATCCGCTCGGCCTGCGCGCGGGCGAGGCGCTGGCCGTGAAGCAGCATCCGGTGGACCAGGCCCCCAACCATGAGGCCGAGCACCATGGCGACCGTGAGCTCGACCAGCGTGAACCCCCGCCGTGCGCTCATGGCGAGCCGCAGAGAAAGCCGGTGACGACGGTGTCGCTGGAAGTCCCGGTGGGATGGCGGGAGCGCAAGACGATCCGCACCCGCCGCGCGGTGCCTGCCGGATCGAGGATCTGCCAGCTCTCAGTCAGACCCGGACCGCCGGCGCTGTCGCTCCGCCATTCGGCACCGGTACACGCTGGTACGGTGGAGAACGCGATCTGGCGCAGCCGCTCGATTCGCGCGGCCGCGACCTGGCCGGTGCGAGTGGAGTGGCGCCCTTGCCCCACCATACGGCTCGTCAGCGCGGCCGACCCGACCAAGGCGAGGACCCCGACCGACAGCATCACCAGCGCGACCACCGCCTCGGCGATGGTGAACGCGCTCCTGCTCGCGACGCGCACTGTCCCGTCCTCCCGTGAAGGGTGACGGGACAGCTTACGCCTGCCGGGGGTCCGGCAGGGTACTGATATCCTTCGAGCGGTGGCGCCGCCCCGCGGACGGCCTACTGGTAGAGCTGCACCCAGCTTCGCTCGGCCAGCGTCCCCACCGTGGCCGAGTTCTGGAGCGCGCGATGGATGGCGCAGGACGAGAACGAGACCAGCGCGCCACCGGCCAACTTCGAGAGATCGTCCAGCGCGACGTTGCCGGCGATGACGCCGCCGAAGAACTTGGCGCCTTGACCACTGTTGCCGCTGGTCGAGAGCGTGCCGGTCACCATGACGGGTCCGTAGAACACCATGCCACCCGTCGCTTCGAGGTCGCCCTCGACCAGCAGGATGCCCTGGCCGCGGCCACCCTGCAGCTTCAGGTTGCCGTAACGGTAGATGATCGGGAAATGGTCGAAGCACGGGTCCGTAGGCAGAATCGGCTCGCCCCAATTGGTCTCCACGTCGGTGTTACAGCGTGGCGGGACCGACGCGGTATACGCGGGAGCGATCTCGGGCGGATTGCTGAAGGTCAAGGTAAGGGTCGCCAGGGCCTTGAGCTTGTCGAAGTCCTCTTTCATGGCGGCCGCATTTAGGGTCGCATCCAGGGTGCTGTCGGGCTGTCCGGCAATGTCGCCCGCGCCGCTGACCGTCAGCGTGCCGTCGTTGTACCGCACGCCGGTGACGTCCCCCAGCGGCGGACACGTCACGCTGGGGTCAACCCAGGAGGGCGGGACGCCGTCGATGCCTGTGACCTCCGCTCCACCGGTGATCGTCACGTTGCCGAGGGCGGTCAGCCCCGCGTTGATCTCGACGTCGGCCTGCACCAGCCGGATCAGCTGACCGAGCGAGCGCGCAGCCAGCTGCCCGCCGGCAGCATTGGTCCGGGTGCCCAGGGAGCGCACCAGGAACACGTTCTCGGTGAGCCGGTTGATCTTCCGCGTGGCCGTGATGTGGTCACCCACCGGAAGGTCCGGGAGGTCGGTGGCGCCGCCTAGGAGATTAGAGTTGATCGGCAGATCGAGCAGGCCCGTCGCCGTCTGGGACGCGACCGCGTCGTTCAGGCCCGCTTCCGCCGCCTCGGCCGCCTGCGCGGCCATGAAGGTGTTCCGGCCGGTCTGCTGCTCGAGGCGGCCGGCGAAGAACGTGCCCGCCACGAGCGCGCCGATCACCACCAGGGCGAACACCGCCACCGCCAGCGCGATGCCGCGTTCGTCGGACAGCCGTCGAGCTCGCATGCCAGTCTCCTTGTGGGATGATCCACTCATGGCCGGATCGAGTTGCGCAGCAGCACCTGGGTCACCAACTCTTCCTCGGGGTGGCCCATCGCGCCGGAGCCGCCGGCCCGCACCGCAACGTCGGTGACCCCGCGCACCGTCAGCCGGATGCTCTTGATGGCCGTCTTATCCGCGGTCGGATTCCCGTTGCTGTCGAGGTACTCGAGCCCGAAGCCGTCGTCAGTCAAGGGGCCGAGCATCGGCTGGGGCTCGATCTCACCCGCGCTCACTGACTGGGCCCCCAGCCACCACTCGCCGTCGTCCGCGTAGAGCTCGAGCCTCATGAGCTCGAAGAGCCGGACCGGGGTGTTGAGCGGCATGTCCTCGGGGATCGCCGCGACGGTCAGCTCGTAGCCCGCGGCGCCGGCGCCGCAGGCGTTGGCCGAGGGGGTCACGACGGTGACGTCCACCTGGGTCCAGGTGTCGTCGTCGTCGTCGTACGGGTCGCCGTCGGTGAAGAGGTACAGATCGTCCCGAGTCGCATCCGGGGCGCGCAAGCCCGTCCAATTGGACCGCGCCAGGCGCAGCTCGGTGTCGCCGGCACCGGCCGCCTGGCAGAGGAACCCGAGGCCCCGCATGGCCCGATAGGTGATCGCGTCCGGCTCCGCGACGATGATGTCGTTCCGGGGCCCAACCCCGGCCCCAAGCACCGTGTTCAGCTCGCGCAGCTCGTTGGGCACGACCAGAGAACCGGTGCGCACGTTGGACTGGAGGCTCACCTGCTCGGCCTGGGCCAGGGAGAGCCGCTGGCTGGTGTTGAGCAGCCGGTAGATCGCACCGGTCACGACGCCCATGATGACCAGGGCGACCAGGACCTCGATGAGGGTGAAGCCGCGGCGTTGGGTCATGGGAGTCAGCACTCGATGTAGGTGGTGAGCACCTGGGTGCGCGCGCCTCGCGGCGTGGCGTAGGACGCGCTGACGTTCACGTCCCGACCGGTCCCGTTTACCGCCACGGTCCAGGAGAGGGCGACGTGGTCGGTGGTCGCAGGACCGCCGGTGGCCAGCGCCGTGCAGCGCGGCGTCGTGGAGTAGGCGGCGAGACGCATCGCCTCCACCTGCTGGGTGGCGAGCTGGGCCGCGCGGGTGTCGATCTTGCCGCGGCCGATCATCCGGGTGACGGCTGCCGAGGATCCGGCCAAGGCCACGACGCCGACGGCGAGGATCGTGACGGCGACCAGCACTTCGATGATGGTGAACCCCGAGCGCGCCTGTTTCACTTGCGGACCCTCCCCAGGCCGTCGATCGTGATCGTCGAGCTGTGATCGCCCCGAGAGAGGACGATGTAGGAGTCGGTGCCGAACCCCATGCCGAACCCACGCGGGTCGAACTGGATCGAGTCCACCCCGGCCGCGACCGCCACACCGTAGAGGTCGGCTAGGTCATGGACCGATCCTACGGTGTCGGCGTTTCCCGCCCCGCCGACCGTCAGGCGGGGCCGGGCCAGCACGTGCGCCGTGCTGCCCTCGAACTTGATCCAGGCGAGCCGATTGCCCTGCACCGACACGGCGCGCGCCGTCGCCACCATGTTGACCATGGTGGTGCGGGCGCTCCGGAGATCGCTCTGGACCATCGCGGAGCTGATTTTGGGAAACCCGATCAGTACGATCAGGCCCAGGAGGACCACGACGATGAGCGTCTCGACCAGCGTGAATCCGTTCCGAGATCGCACGGTACTCTCCCCTCTGCGCGGAATCGCGCGGTTCTAGCCCTGATTCGCTCCCCGGCTCAATGGCAGGAGCCGTACCATGAACCAACGGCAGCGCCGGCAATGGCTTGCGATTCCGGGCCACCCGCCAGGCGCTGCATGTCTTGGCACCCGAACGCGACTCCCTGCACCAGCCTAGTGGAGCGGGAGCCGCCGCATCTTGTAGAAGAGGGTTCGCAGACTGATACCGAGCAGGCTCGCGGCCTGCCGCCGGTTGCCACCGGAGGCCTCGAGCGCCTTGAGAATGGCGTGTCTCTCGATCGCCTCCACCTGGGTCTTCAGATCGAGAGAGCCGTTGCCGTTCATCTGGCTCGCGCCATTGCCGGTCCCGTTGGCCACGGCGAAGTCCTTGACGTCGAGCGGCCGGTCGCCCGCCAGGACGGCGCCGCGCTCGACCGCGTTGCGGAGCTCGCGCACGTTCCCTGGCCAGGCGTGATGGGTCAGCCAATCGAGCGCCGCAGGGGTGACGCTCACGGCGTGGCCGAGACGCTGGGCCGCCTGGCGGGCGAAGTGGGTCAGGAGCGCGGGGACGTCGTCGGGGCGCTCGCGCAGCGGCGGCAGGTGAAGCCGGACCACGTTGAGCCGGTAGAAGAGGTCGGCCCGAAACTCGGAGCGCTCGACCGCCTGCTCCAGGGGCTTGGCCGTAGCGGCGACGACCCGGACGTCGACCTTGCGGGGCTCGCGGCCGCCCACCCGGCGGATCTCGCCCTCCTCCAGCGCTCGGAGCAGCTTGGCCTGGAGCTCGAGCGGCAGGTCACCGATCTCGTCCAGCAGCAGCGTCCCCTCGTGGGCCAGCTCGAAGAGCCCCGCCCGGTCACTGGTGGCGCCGGTAAAGGCGCCCTTCGCGTGCCCGAAGAGCTCCGACTCGAGGAGGTGTTCCGGAATCGCCGCGCAGTTGATGGCGATGAAGCTCCGCTCGCTCCGCGGGCTCATCCGGTGGATCGCGCGGGCGAGCACTTCCTTCCCGGTGCCGCTCTCGCCGGTGATCAGGACGGTGGTGTTGTGCCGGGCCACCCGGTTGGCGAGATCGAGCAGGCCGCGCATCGCCTGGCTCTCGCAGACCACCAGGTCGTTCACCACCCCCGCGCCGAGACTGGAGCGCAACGTCTCCACCTCGCGGCGGAGCTTCTCGCGCTCCTCGGCCTTGCGGAGCGTCATGGTGACTTCATCCGGGCGGAAGGGCTTGTGCAGGTAGTCGTACGCGCCTTCGCGCATGGCCGCGAGGGCGCTGTCCTCGGTGCCGTGGCCGCTCATCATGATGAGCAGCGCCGACCCGCCTTCCGCCCGGTAGCGGCGGAGGAAGGAGACGCCGTCCATCTTGGGCATCCGGACGTCGCAGAGGATCAGATCGAAGGCGTCCGTTGCGGCGCGCCGGAGCGCCTGTTCCGGATCGCCCTCCGCGACGGCCGCATACCCCGCCTCCTGGAGCAGGAGCGAGAGCGACTGGCGAAGGCCGGCATCGTCGTCAACGATCAGTACATGCATCGGTCGCACCCACCA
>Ga0210377_10003704_pt1 | contig 13085 bp, 10 predicted proteins | sample PLM4_65_b1redo_FD_155480 | JGI IMG/M metagenome (GOLD analysis project Ga0210377, IMG submission 155480) | Groundwater sediment microbial communities from an aquifer in East River, Colorado, USA - PLM4_65_b1 redo | ecosystem: Environmental > Terrestrial > Soil > Riparian zone | place: USA: East... | reverse complement strand
TTGAATCCTATATCTCTGTAAGCTTCCCAGTAGAAAATCTCGTAATTGTCGATAACTTCTTGTGAAATATCTTCTGGAAGCTCGTGTACAAGTTCTATCTTGTGAGCATTCCACCCATGTTTCTGTATCGAGTTAAAGAGCTTTGGTTGCCTTGGAGACCCATTTCTGTAATCTCTTATCCTTCTTTTAAGGTCTTTAGTCTGACCTATGTAAATCTTTCCGGTGGGTGAAGTTATCTTGTATATTCCACACCGTTGTGCTTTCATTTGAATACAAATATACGACGAAATTTTCTAATTTCCAAATTTATTTTTTAGGTTTGGTGCCTCCGCAGCCACAACCTTTACCGAAATGCTTGATTATCATATGATTAAAATTTAAACTGTTTCTTCTGCCCAAACTAAAGATATATTATGCTCCAAATTACTTGTTGACCCTTGAACTGTTATAAGCAAATCTGCTCCTTCAGTTAAATATCTTCCTAAATCTTGGTCTCTTGAGAGTGTATTAAAATCTACTGCAAATAATTGTATTAGAGTTCCTCTTGCTGATATGGTAGGTGATTGGTATGCCAATAACTGAGAAGTCAGCGTACCTATTGATAGTACTTTAAATATTGATAGAGGAGTTCCAACTGCTGTTATTACAGGAGTTCTATAGAACCTAAAAATTGAACGTTGTGCAGAAGTTCCACCAATAGTCATAAAGATTTCTTTTAGTCTTGACAGAATATTGCTACCTGTAGGATTTCTCAAAAGCATAAAATCTGTCTCTGTTGCTGTAGGTATAGTTATAAATCCACTGACTACTGTAAAACCTTTTCCTTCTCTTGACAAAATCTGCCATAGACTTTTTCCCTCCATTATATCAGTGAGATTTCTATTTGTAGACTTTTTACTTTCTAGTATATCCCTTAGAAGTTTTATTATTTGATTAGATTCCTTTTGGAACATTGTGATAGTTTTAAAGGTTAAAGAAAAAAGGGGATATAGACATACCCCCTGAAACTTCTCGGAGAACCAACAACCGAGGTTTTAGACTTGGAAGTCTGTTATATAGTTGGGTATGATACAGCTCCTTCAAGGTTGACAACCACTGACTTAGCGGTTGCTCCTATGAATGAAGACTGGAATACCAAAGTTAAGTTTTGTGCGTTCTTACGAATTACATAGCCATACATCTGAGTGTACTGGTCAGCACCTGCCTGAGGAACGTCAATATAGTTGATACTCTTCATATCTACGGTACCTGCCTGTTCACCTGCTGTTAAACATGTTATAGGAATACTACCCATAGGTACAGTAAAGCTACGGTTTGATGACTGGTAATTACCAAAGGACACAGTGTAAGTAATTGATCCTCTGAACTCTATGGTACCATCGAAACGGTATCTATACTGAGGAGTACCTGAAGCATATACTACATTAGGGTTACCAGAAGCAACCAGAGTAATATTTCTCCATGTATTGTCAAAGCAAGGTCTTACAACCTGAATTGATGGATTTGTACTCACGATGTAAGGATCGGATACGGTACCTAAACCACTTAGGATTACACCTACTCCTGCAATTACTATTGTTTCAGAACCATCTGGAGCTGTGAAAGAAGTCTTAAGACCACCATCACCACCTAATATGATCTGGTTTCCAATATCTGCTGAAATAAGTGTTGCGGGTACGACGTCAATATCAAGCTTTTCGTTACCTGCTGGACTTGTAACAGTCTTAGTTAGATATGTACCTGTTGTGATTTTGTCTTCGAGATAACCAGTAGTAGTATCATCTGCAGAGACTTTTACATGTTCGTCAATAGGAACACCACCTTCAATAGCATGAATAGTGATTACTCTATCGCAACCTGTACCACTCTGTGTAAGAGTAATGTTTGTACCTGCTACTATCTTGTCTTCAAGGTATTCTGGACATGTATCGTCAGCATCAATCATTACTTTACCAATACCACATACTGCAGTCTCGATCTTATCAAGTACGGATTCACCATCCTCCCCTGACTCAGTACCAAGGCATTCACGAACTTTATTTGTTGTTACACATCCAAATGTAGTAGGATTCACGCAACCACAGTTGTCATACTGGTTACATGGATCACATGGATCTGGAGTAGTGCAAGGATTTGTGTCTGGGCAAGCCATTTGTTAATTTGTTTTATAAGATTAGAAAGGAAATTCATCACACGCAAGCGTACTTGCTCCTTCCATGTCATCATCAGTCAGTGGTTTATAATACTGAGGACTCTGAAGTGTGGCACCTATGTGAGAAGTTACTAACAGCTCTAATTGATTAAAAAAGGTTTCTGCAACCTTAAAGTATACATATACAGCTCTTCTCTTATTATCACCTGTATCATCAATTGTGAAACGAGTGATGTGAGTAAAGGTAAAGAGACCCTGTGCTGGTACAAATGAGTTTAAGTAGTCTGGATCATTTGTATTGATCAAAAGACCATCCAAATCAAAGGATAGATCACCAATTATAAGTTTTCTGTAATATGTCTTATTCTCATCATTAGGGTGATTATCATTATTGTCATCATCAATGTTCATATAGAACACACCACACTTATAGTTTGTAGAAGCAGGTAGTGTTCCAGTACATGACGATGTTATATCAGCATTTCCATCAACGAAAATACCTGTGATGATAACATCAGATGGGAGAACAATTGTCTCACCCGGCTGTAAAGTAATTGTGAAAGTTTGTAATGTATCTGCCATATTATACCCCCACTGTTGTTGATGTAGTAGTACTTGACGTTGGAGGTTGTATTACTACGTGTCCGTTAGAAGAAAATGACTGAGAAGCTTGGTAAACAATTGTTACTGTGCTACCTTCATCACCTGTTACTGTGTACTCACAATATTTACATGCTGCCTGAGCTACTGTACGAGATAGACACTTCTGACAAGTCAGAGCTGGTGTACCCATAACTGCTGTAATCTTGATTTCAAGAGGTGCTGTAACATTAAGACCTGCAATGATAACTTCTTCTGTAGAGTTATTAGCAATAACGATGTTGAAATCAACTGAGTTACCATCAATATCTGTGATAGTACAATGAGAACCCTGATCCAAAACACCAGCAGGAATAGATGTACCTGCACCAAATGTGAAGCTGATAATAATACCATCTGCATCTTCGTTGTAAACGGCAGTGAAACCAAGTTCAATGTCTTCACAAGTAAGAGCACAACAGTTATCTTCCATGAAGTTAATACGCTGACGTAGGTTCTCTACCTCTAGCAGTAAGTTGTTATAATTCTCAGCCCAGTTTGCAGGTGCAAGAATCCAGCCTGAAATAAGGCCAAATTCTGCATTTAGGTCACCGGGAGTCTGTGCCAAGGCTGCAGCAATGTCTACTGGCTCACCTGTAGCATCTTCCAGATCACAAAGTTCTTGTGTTGTTGTTACAAGCTGTGTAGAAGTGGGTTTAACCACAGGATCCAAACAGGTAGCAACATTTAGTTCTGAAGGTTCAGGAGTAAGGTCAAGATTGTCAAGTTGACTCTGTAGTCCGATTACTTTACCTTCAAGAGTTTCAATTCTTAGTTTGTGGTTACACAGATTATCAATAATCAACTGGTCCAACTGATCTCTTGTTATAGAGAGGCTGTTACCAAGGTTGTCAAATTCTGCGTAACATTTTAAGTTTATATTAACATTCTGATCATTGAGTAACTCAGAAAGTTGCTCAGATAGAGTGTCAATGAAGTCCTTTAAACATATCTGATTGTTTTTCAGTACGTTAAGGATATTTAATATTGTTATTTCTTGTGGAGCAGTCTGGTTACAGATGTCCAATAAGCTATCAATGTCAAAAGATGATAGGTCATCACCAGCAATTTCTTCAAGTTTAGTGATTACCTCCCAGAGCAAGGTATTCAATGAGTCCCCATCACATATGCCCAAAAACTCTATGTCTCCACCATTCCACTCTACGCAAGAGGATGGAGTAGGAATACAGTTCTCAACTACGCATTTGTTTAATTTCTTCATTACGACTTACATTTGTCGAACATTATCTTCATCCACAGATCTTTTAACTTCTGTTGAGAAGAGTAGGATTCATATTTTTTAGAAAAACAGGTTTCTACAAAGTACTTAGCACTTAGTAGTTGCTCATATTTCAAACCCGCAAAAGTACATTTATCGTTAGCACTGACACTCATTGGTATAAATTTCAAGTAGTTTCACTGCCCACTCATAGAGTTCCTTGCCAATTTTCTTTTCATGACATTCCTCTACTTTAAACTTTGCAGCAAGTAAGTATTCCTCAATATCTCTTAGTTTATCTCTTTGGAGTATAAATTCCTCTCCTGAGAGCTTACATACGTCACTAAGTAGTTTATCCCACTCCTTACGGATCTTCGTTCTTATCTCTACAACCCTAAGATGCAGGTACTGTTGAACTGTGTGTATGTTTGGTTTATATGACTGTTTAAACTCATATATCCCATCAGGGATTGCTATAAGCTGACTTTCATCAGAAACCTTACGGTACCCGAGAGATGAACTGTTCATGGGTAAAGAGAAGCCTTTTTGCACATGAAATGTTACCCACTTTGACTTGTTTACAGGAAGTACCTCTAACAGATAATTCTCAATAGTATCGTCACACCAATGAGATGTGTCGAACACTCTGAGAACCTTTGGGTTAGGAGCATCTGAGACCTCTAAGAATAGTTCGTTATTAGGCACAGTATAAGATAGTTAAAAAATATGAGAAATTAAAATAATTCTGAGCGTTAAAAGAAAAGGTCGGCAGGAGTTAAACTGCCTACCGACCTTTGAACTTTATATTAGGTTAGAGTTGTTATGCTCCGATACCCTGCATACCTGATGAACCACCAATATTAGCCTCGTTTACATGCATACCTACATCTGACTTAGCTGTGAGAACATCCAACACACCTGACTGGAAGGCCAGACTTGCTGCATCACCTTCTTTGAAGGCAAATACTGCTGTGAATTTCTCCTGCTCGTTCTTTCTGAACGATGCACCATAAGATGCTTTGAATCTTACGTAGTACAAGTCATAGTAAGCAGTTCTGTCAACATTACCCAGTAACTGCATATCGAATGCATCTCTCATACGAGGATCGTTTGAGTACTGGTCTACATGCTTCAGGTAAGCATCTGTCTTCATGATTAACTCACGAACAACATATTCACCTGACTGACGGCTGATCTGTCCGATTCTGCTCTGAGAAACTGTTGGCCAGTTTGCTGCATCACATCTGTCACCGTCTTCCTGTAGAAGAGAAACTTCCATCTTAATTGGCTCTGTTTCGTAGTAATCCTGAGGATCGAACGAACAGTTACCAAATTTAGGATCAATGTAACCTGCTGTTACACGAATACCACACTGACGAGTTGAATCTTCTTCAGATACAACTGGATCTACTGTCCAAGCTTCGTTTTCGAATGCTGGAACTGTATCGTAATGGAAGGTTACGTTTGATGTCAAACAACCCTCATCAAGACAGTCAATAGAAGTCTGATCTACAGTGTAGTCATCCTTACAAGCATCACCTGCTACGAGAGTAAGCGTACCGATTTGGATACCCTTAACACCAGCAAGAGCTGCTGTAATGTCATCAACACGATCACCATCTGCATCACAATCAGGACGATTGATGTTCTTCAATCTCAATGTACGAGTTGAAGAGATACCTGTTCCACAGCTTGTCCAAGGAATTGAAGCTGGAGTATCGAATACGCAGACAGCTTGTTCTGTGTATAGGAATTCTACAGTATCAGCACCAAGTGCTGTGACAGTAGTACCTGCTGCGAACTTCAATTTAACTACTGCTTCACCACCACCATTTGCTACGAATGAAGCATTTGGGTTCAGGTCGAAACCTGCTGCTGTTGTAGTAGAAGTTGTAGAAGTTGTAGTTGTAATACCTGCTGCAGTAGCATAAGCCTGCCAAACTGTTGCTGCATAAGCATCTCTGCTTGCTGCTGTAGTAAAGTCTTCACCACCTACAATTGGTCTGTGAACAAGATATACATCAAGAGCTCCGATCAGGAAGCTATCTGCAGGACAGTCTCCACATACAGCCTCAAGAACTGAGCCTGTCTGAGTGAAAGCTGCTGGTGTAACTTCGTCGTCAATTGCACAGAACTGATAAGTAGACTGAGAGCCTACACGAGCAGTTCTTGTAACAACTACTTCTGCTGGAGCCTGAGCAATTACTGCATTCAGAGCCTGAGCATCACCATTATCACATAGTGTTAAACACCATTTGATCATAGTTGTTGCTGCTGCAGAGAAGTCAGCGTGGACATACTTTGCAGATACACCGAACTTTTTAAGCTCTGTGTGGTTGTTGATAAGATTAATCAGAGCCATTGTGTGGTCCTGACAGTCAACAATACCTTCTGGGCAGTCACCTGCCTCACAAGGAGTTGTACAATCCTCTTTTGGAGTGTACGATACCACGTATTCCTTTGGACCGTTAAAGAAACGGTAAATAGGCTGGCCGTGGAAATAGAATTTGATACGCAGAGGCTCACCTGTTGCGAAGCTCAAACTCTTTGAAGAAGGAGAACCGTTGTATCCGATCACCCATTCCTCGTTTACAATTCTTTGAGGCTTAGACAGATACATATCTTCAACGTCTTTTCCGAAGAAAAACGCAGACTTGTGGCTCACTCTTACGGGTGCACCATACCAGTCAAGACCACCTGTGGCACCTTGTGCAAAGAAGAACTCCTTGCCATTGCCCAGTCCAGTTGCTACGCTGAATGTATTTCTGTCAAACAGGCCCACCTGTCCGGGTTTTAAATCCGCACTATGACCTGAGGTTGCTACGCCACCGTTTACTACGTAAAACGGCACATGATAGCTAAAATTTTCCATAAACTTGGTTGTTTGTTAGTGATTAATTATTGGATTCAGCTCTGGACTCCGTGAGGGCCTTTGCGTTTAAACTTTCAATGTCGGATGCTATAATCTTGGCTGTGTCATCTACCAGAATATCACAAATGTTGTCATTGAACTCAACTACTGTATCCAGTTTTGCTTGTTTGAATTCATAGAAGATAGGCTTTCTGTAGTAAGTAAGTTCTATCTTATCTATTGTAAATTTCTTTGCGTGATAGACATGAGCTCTGTTTCCAATCAGAGTGTGAAATGTTTCTTCAAAATTGAAAGAAGGTAGGGTAGGTAGAAGATCATCTACATTTGCCTCTTCTTTCAGGTGAGATTTGATTCTTACAGAGACACAGTTACCTGAGCTTACATAAGGTGTTAACCTCTTAAAGAACATATAATCAGAAGGGAGACGGTTTGTTTGAACGTATTCACCCTTATCTCTGATTGTAAGATTATCAGTCTTTAGAAGGATCTGGAGATCATCTACTCTAATAGTAGACTCTTCATCCCCTTCCTGTTTCATATTTATTCCGTGAAACTGTCTACGCACCCACTCATTGATGGCTTTATTAAAGGCTTCCTGCTTGACATAATTCCAAATGTTGTCATAGTCAGCACTGGCTCCTTTGTTCAGTCTAAGGTCAATTTTAGTAGATATTTGTAGAAGTGTCATTATTCTTTCCATTTTGTCTCTACAGACTCTCTCAACTTCTCCAAGTCAATCTTGAACTTGTTTGTGCTAAGAGCTTTCACTGCATCGGCTATTGTGTTACCAAGGACTGTTCCGTCATTTGTAACGTATTTCTTTTCCCTTTGCGTGATAAAGTTGAAGTACTCACCTGCCTTAATGTAGGCTTCGATGTATAGAAGAGGCTTTGTTTGAGCTCCTCTCCACTTCTCAACATACTCCATGAAGTTCTTAGGCATGTTTTTCTTCCTCTTAGTGACCAACTTCCCTTCAATGTACTTGATGTGGTAGTTGATAAGATCCTTCTCTGAAGTGCTGTAGTTGTACGCACCAAAGGCGTTTGTATCGTATTGTAGACACCAAGCCAGTATGTAAAGAGCATCTTTTCCAAATTCTCTTCTCAGAAGCATCAGTTCACCCATTGCATCTGCTCTTGTGATGTCATCTTCATCTCCGAAGATATTCGTATCAAGCTCAAGGGCAAGGTAGTGAGGAAGCTGGTATCTTTCAGCCCAGTCTCTGTTTGGAGCTACTGTGTCTCCAAATGCACCTGCTAGAATTGACAGGTACAGAAGTGCGTGTTCTGGTCTGTCAGTATCAAGCCAAGTATCTACATTATCATGAGTTACTTTTAGCTTGTAAATATCGTTTCTCTTTCTCCAGAAGGTCCAATTGTCAGGACGAATCATGTTCTCACCTCCGAATGCCTTAACAATCTTTGGTCTGAGGGTTTTGATCTGTTCTCTTACAACCTCTTTTTCTTCGTCAGATAACCAGTCGTAATATTCGACTTTCTCTTCATCAAGACCTGTGGCAAACATCCATTTTGTGGGGTTTCCATTAGGATCTGTTTCTACAGCGGTTGCTGCTCTTTCACTGTTACGGTGAAAAGGTTCACCTGTACCTGTGAATCTAACGTAAGAATCACCTTCTTTACGAGATTTTTCACTCGTGTTTCTAATAGCAAACTTAATTGACATACTGTTGGTTTTAGTTTGGAAGAATTGGTTGGTTATCCAGTACCGCCCCGTGGAGGCTTCTTCTTGGTACCAGAGGACCTACGGGGTCCTCATATAGGATGGAGCTCATTATAGAGCTGCGATACCTGTTCTTGGGTTCTTTGGAACAAGCTTAAAGAGCTTAGTTGGGTCCTTAACGATAGCTGAGTCAGCCTTCGATATGAACTTAACTTGATACCCTGAAAGCTCATCAGAAGCCTGAGACACAGTAATGTTCTGGCCGTTGATGTTTGTAGTGCTTCTTAGCAATGGGTGAGTCTGGTCACCTGCTTCTACTATCATTCTCATCTTATGACCATTCTTACGGATGATCGCAATGTTGTCACCTGAAGTGTTATAATCTTCAATCAACATTGTGTAAGATGTCAGACGATAACCACCCGCAAGGATAGGGTTAACGAATTCGTCAGCTTTCACTGGATCAAATCCCGGTTCCCAGTCTACTCTGATGTAGCCAATACCCGGAAGCTGGTATCTTACGAAACGTGGAATGTTGTACTGCAATTCAGATGCACGAGTACCAGAAATGAACTTGAATTCACTGTTCTGTACCTGAGCTGGGATCTGGAAGCCTTTCTTCAGGAATGCCTGATAGATAAGTTCCTGACCACCACGACCAGTACGGATTACGTACTCGTTGAATGATACATTCTCTCTTAGAGGTACTTTACCGAACTCGAAGTCCTTAATAGCATCTGTAAGAGTGTCAAGTGTAAATGTGTCAATTGAGTATGTGTGCTTGTAGCCCGCCATATCCAACTGGAACCATACACCCGGAATGATTCTCTGTGTGTCATAACCATCTCTGATAATGTCAATTTGGTCACCCCAAACTGCCAAATCATTGTTCTGTTTCTGCATCATGTTGATAGCGATAGAGTCCAGCAAGTTTACCATAGCTGCCTCACCATTACCCTTGATCTTTTCCTGCTGTAGTCTTTCGAAATACTGCTGGTAACTGTCCTGATTTCTCAGGTCAATAACCTTATTATCTGCGATACCACGAACTTGGTAGAACTGTAGAACGGTCTGTTCCATCATGCTGATCTGTCTCTGATCAATACGAGTGTGGTGGTTCAGATACTCAACGGCACCTGAAGTTACACGGTATGACTGCTGTAGCATAACGTTTGACAGATAGTTCTTGTACTTCGCAAGAGAAGGTACACCTGAGATTGACCATACAGACTTGAAGCTTGAGAAGTCGAGACCTCTTACGTCTGCAAGTTTGATAATTTGTCTCTGTGGCTGGAACTCTGCACGAGTTACATACTTCACCTGAGAGTTAGTATTAAGAACTGCCCATACCTTGAAGTGTTCACCCAATTGCTCGATTGCACGGTCAATTACAGTGAAAGAGATACGAGATGTCAAGTCGAACTTGAAGATAGAACCCGGAGAAAGATCTCTACGAGTTACGACGAATGGAATTTCTTCCCCGTCCATACCCTGTTTGTCTTTGTCCAGACCACCAGATACCAGACGTGTTGTTGCATCTGCTGCTGATGGAAGTTCAAATGTGTAATAATCTGCATCAGTATAGATAACTTGAGCGTTATCAATAGCTAATGTCAAAAGTGGGGACTCAGTTCTTTGACGAAGAGCCCATAAATCCAGAACACCGAAATCGAGTGGCTTTTCTGGAGCAAGAGCAGTCACGTAAGGAATGTCCACATGGTTTTTTATACCAAGCGAACGAGCCTGTCCCACGAAAATGCCGGGGTGACCCAATGTTCCTAAGCCTGTTCTCTGATCTGTACCGGGAATAAATTCTGGCATAGTATATTAAATGTTTAAGCGATTGCTAATTTGTTACCCTCTACCGAAAGAAGGTTTAGTTTTGAACTGGTTTCTTTGAACTCTGTTCTGTTGTTGTTCTTCATGGAAGTCATTTCCGGAAGCAGAACGGGATTCACCTGCCAGTCTCAGTTTTCTCTCAAGTCCTGCAGCAGTTGCATTGGCCACTGTGATTCCAAGGTAGTTCATGAAGGCATCCCTGTTTGAAAGCAGGAGGGCTACTTCTTTGAGCTTCTCGAAGTCTCTCTTTTCGAAGAGGTTATCAATAACAGTATAGATACCGTACCCTTGAGTTGCTTCTTCTGGCTCTGCAATCAAATCATAGATTGCTGCTTTTTCGTCGTTCTTGAGTTTTGTCTTTCCAAATACAGGAGATTCGATGGATTTTAGAGCATTGTCTCTTATTTCGGATACGAGATGCTGATATTGTCTTTCTTGATCCTGTCTTTGTCTCATTTCTGTCTGGAGCTGAACTTGTTCCTGTTGTAGGATTACTGGTTTGTACAGTTTGGCTGTAGGAATCAGTTTGTCAGTTGTCTTCAGAGCATCTATTTGTTGAGCTATAATCTCTTCAGTATCACCCCTTTGTGAAAGACGAGAACGAACAATTTGTTCTGCTCCGTCTGGAGTGTTTTCATCTAAGTTAGCTACTGATGTCATTGTTTTAACACCCTGTAGGAAAGGAATGAGCTGAGTTGGGTCATCTACGAGTTCTGCATATTGGCTTATGGCCTTCCATGCTGGACTTTTTGATGCATACCATGTTTTCTCAAGATCCTTCTTAGCCTGATCCAGTCTGAAATTGATCTGGAGTTCAAGAACTTCATCATATTCTTCTGCTGTCTTTGGGACGAAAGAGATAGGTTTACCATCTTTATCTACATCCTCAATAGCTACGAATTTGCCGTTCTTGATACGGTCTTGGTAGTAAGTTGAAAGGTCAGATATTGGAGTAACTGTACCTTGCTGTTGCTGTTGAGTTCCTGTTCCCAGAATATCTACATCTTGCTTAGTACCAGCCTGTTGTGCAGTTCCGGTATCTGCAGCTTGTTGCTGCTGAGCACCTTGTTGTGCTCCATCATCTTGCTGGGCTGCTGCTCCGTCACCTGCTGGTGGGGCTGCTGCTCCTGTCTGGGCAGTTTTGGCATCCTGTTGTTGCTGTTGATGCTGCTGGAAAATATCCAGAGTATCTTCACTTCCCCCGAATCTTACTTTAGTTTCACCTATCGTAGTGGTTTTACCCAAATCTGGGAAAAGGTCAACCAGAGCATTCTGGTCAACGGTTTGCACGTTTATTTCACTCATCTTGTTGGTTTTTAGACTTCTATAAAATGATAATACATAATAAAAATTAATCTACAAAATTTATTTCAATATAGCTATTTGGATTCGGACAGTATATACTAATTTTTAAGACTTCTTTTTTGTAGTCTTCTTTTTAGCTGCTGCTTTTTTCTGGGCATCGTACTTATTACGATTCTCTTCTGCCACTTTCAAGGCAGCATCTGCCTGAATTTTAGCTTTTTGTAGTTCGACAGAGTTCTTTTCTCTGGCAACCATGTTTTTGTCCATGTCTGCCTGACGTTTCTGATTAAGTTGATCCTGAGCCATCTGTCTGTTATCTGCCAGTTCCTGCTGTTTGAAGAATGTGTCGAGATTCTGTGCAGCATCGAGCTTCGAATCTGCGTTATTATCTGACTGTAAGCCACCCAATGCACGGATTTCTGCAACTTGGATGTCTTTAAGACGATCTTGTTCAGCCTGATCAGCCTTGAATGCCAGATCTGCTTCCTGAGCCTGCTGAGCTGCTTCAATTTGCTGCTGCTGTAGCTCTTGTTCATGCTGCATCTGCTGTTCTTCTCTTAATTTAGCTTCAACTTCACCCTGACGGATAAGCTCCATAAGCTTTGGAACACTCTGTTCTACCAGAGCACCAATCTTGGCTGATGGCTTAATGTCAAGTGTGTTCTCGTTCTGAAGGAATGTAGCAATAGTTTGGAGGGCAGCACGGGTATTTGCTCTGCTTGTCAGGTTAATATTGTAGTGAGGTAGTAGATTCTCCATTCCTTCAATTTCCAAGAAGACATTCTCTTCTTTCTCGTTCAGATACACCCCTCTGGTTGCATCTTGGAATGTAGAGTAATACTGGGCTGCATCAAGCATTCTTTGACGTACTCTTTCCATTAGGTTTGAGTGTTGTTCGAAGTACTTCTCAGTCTGAGCTTCTGAGTATGCAATAGCTTGGTTGATACCTGTAGCTGTTTCTGAAGCTTTGTTACTTCCTAAACGATTACGGGTAATACCAATAAGTTCCCCGGCCTCCCACTTGATTTGCTGACCAAGCTGGAAGTACATTTGAGCTTCCTGAATAGTAGACAGAGGTAGAACTGATGGAAGTGCTGGTTGCCCTGCACCCTCCAAAGCATCACGAGACACGGCGTATGTTAAAATATCCGATTCACGCAGCATGTCTTCGTAGTTAGCTATCGGATCTACCGTTTCTGTACTACTTGATAGGTTGTTGGTGCTCAATATTCTTCTGTCAATAGCTACCTTGTTTCCGTAGTCCTTTAGGAACTTACCCGGAACTTTGTTCATGCAGATATTGTAAATAATTTGTAATGGTTTAACACGGTCAATAAATGAGCATGGATCAGTATTCAGGTACGAGAATTCTGCACCTT
>Ga0210377_10003703_pt1 | contig 13085 bp, 9 predicted proteins | sample PLM4_65_b1redo_FD_155480 | JGI IMG/M metagenome (GOLD analysis project Ga0210377, IMG submission 155480) | Groundwater sediment microbial communities from an aquifer in East River, Colorado, USA - PLM4_65_b1 redo | ecosystem: Environmental > Terrestrial > Soil > Riparian zone | place: USA: East... | reverse complement strand
GAGGGCCAGGCCCGGACGCTGGACCCGGGACCGATCGATGGTCCGGCCGAGCCCGGCTCCGCCGGCCACCAGCCGCAGGCCCAGGGCGCTCGCCTCCGCGGCGAGCAGGTCCGATACGGGGATGGACGGAGCGCCGTCCGCCGCACCGGAGGACGCCTTGCCCGGGGCGCCGGGCCCGGGCCGCATCAGGCCTCGGGCTCGATCAGCCCCAGGTGGCCGTCCTTCCTCTTGTAGAGGACGCTCAGCCGCTCGGTGGCCGCATCGCGGAAGACCAGGAACCCGTCCTCGTTGGAACCCACCTCGAGGACCGCCTCGTCGACGGTCATGGGCTTGATCACGAAGCGTCGGCTGCGGATGACCCGCGGGCCGCCGTCGTCGGGCGGGGGCGACGCCATCACGCCCGACCAGAGGGCCACGGTCCGGCCCGGCCCGCGGCGCTTGCGCTCCTGGAGCTTGCCCATGTGGCGCTGGGCCTGACGGGTGAGCTTGTCGATGACGGTGCCGAGGGAGACGGCGATGTCACCGCTCTCCTCGGTGGCGGTGAGGGAGAGGCGGGGCGACTGGATGCCCACCTCGGCGATCTGGCGGTGCTTGTCGGCCGCCATCACGACGTGGACGTGGGTGATGTCATGGAGGACCCTGGAGATCTTGCGGAGCTTGCGCTCGGCCAGGTCCCGGAGCTGCGGCGTCACCTCCATCTGACGACCCGTGTACTCGATCCTCATGAGGCCACCTCCAAGGACGGCCGCCGCGGCCGTCAGTGGACCGACTTGCGCAGGTTCGACGGAGGGATGCGGAGCTCCTCACGGTACTTGGCCACCGTGCGCCGGGCCAGGGGCAGGCCCTCCTCACCCAGGACGTCGGCGATGCGCGAGTCCGAGAGGGGCCGCGCCGGGTCCTCACCCTCGATCATCCTCCGGATCCGCTCCTTGATGGTCACCGAGCTGATGGACTCCCCGAGGCTCGACGTGATGCCGCTGTGGAAGAAGAACCGCATCTCGTACACGCCCCGCGGCGTGTGCATGTACTTGTTGGCCACCACCCGGGAGACCGTGGACTCGTGCATGCCGATGTCGGTGGCCACGTCCCGAAGCACCAGGGGCCTGAGCTGGGGCACGCCGTGGTCCAGGAACCCCCGCTGGTGGCGCACGATGGACTCGGCCACCTTGTAGATCGTCCGCTGGCGCTGGTCCACGCTCTTCAGGAGCCAGAGGGCGCTCCGGAGCTTGTCCTTCACGTAGTCCCGGGTGCCATCGGTGTCCGCGTCCTTGCTCTCCAGCATGCGCTTGTAGGTGGGGCTGATGCGCAGCTTCGGGAGCCCGTCGTCGTTGAGGACGATCTTGTACTCGTCCCCCTCCTTGACCACGAACACGTCGGGGACGATGAAGGTCGAGCGGTCGCGGCCGTACTTGAGGCCGGGCTTCGGGTCCAGGTGCTTGACGATCTCCACGTGGTGGGCCACCTCCTCGGGAGTGAGGCCCATCTGGCGCGCGATCTCCGAGTACTGGTGGCTCTGGAGCTGCTTGATGTGATCCCGCACCATGCGATCGGTGACCGATCCCTCCAAGCCCAGGTGCTTGAGCTGGAGCCGGAGGCACTCGGTCAGGTCGCGGGCGGCCACCCCCGGCGGATCGAGCTCCTGGATCACCAGCAGGGTCCGCTCCACGTCCGACGGCGCGTAGGGGCCGAGGTTCGCCACCTCCTCGAGGGACGCCCGCAGCATGCCGTCCGCGTCCAGGTTCTGGACGATGGCCTCGCCGATTTCCTGGATCAGGGCGTCGGAGGCCGACATCCGGAGCTGCCACAGCAGGTGGTCGTACAGGTCCGGGGACTCGGTGAGGGTGTTCTCGATGGGGGGCAGCTCCGGGATCGAGACGACGCTCCGGGTCCGCCGGTAGTCCGTGTCCTCCATGTACTCCTCGAAGAACTTCTCCACGTCGATCTCGTCCAGGGGGTCGGCCTTCTTCTCCTCCTCGGCGGCCTCGACCTGCGCCTCCTCGCCGGTGGCCTCCTGGGCGGGCACTTCCTCGAGCAAGGGGTTCTCCATCACCTCGTTCTCGAGATGCTCGGCCAGCTCGAGGGTCGTGAGGGGCAGGAGCTTGATGGCCTGTTGCAGGGAAGGCGTCAGGACCAGACGCTGGGTGAGGCGCGCTTGCAGTCCCAGTTTCTGGTGCATCGCCACGCTCAGACCCACCCGCGGTGGCTGGGCCGCGTGTTCCCGGCGGTCGTTTCGAGGCTGGAAGCAGTGTTCAAGGCGGCGTTCACCTGTTGCACGCGGGGCCCGAAGGCTACTCGCCCTCCTCGTCGTCCTTGTCTAGCCGGAAGGCCTCGCCAAGGTAGACCCTGCGCACCTCCTCGTCGGAGGCGAGCTCGATGGGAGTCCCGGAACGGAACACCTCACCCTCCCTGAGGATATAGGCGCGGTCGGTGATTTTCAAGGTCTCTCTCACGTTGTGATCGGTGATCAGGACGCCGATCCCACGGTCCTTGAGGTGCGCGATGATCTTCTGGATGTCGATGACCGCGATGGGATCGATCCCAGCGAAGGGCTCGTCCAGCAGGATGAAGGCGGGGTCGGTGGCCAGGGCACGGCAGATCTCCAGGCGCCGTCGTTCCCCGCCCGACATGGTGTCGGCCGTCTGGCGGGCCATGGCCAGGATCCCCAGCTCCTCGAGCAGCTCTCGTGTCTTCTGCCGCCTTTCCGCGAAGGGAAGGTCGAGGGTCTCGAGGATCGCCAGGACGTTCTGCTCCGCCGTGAGCTTCCGGAAGACGCTCGCCTCCTGGGGCAGGTAGCCGATGCCCTTTCGGGCGCGGAGGTACATGGGCAGGGCCGTGATGTCCTCGTCCCCCAGGAAGACCTGGCCGCTGTCGGGTCGAGCGAGACCCACGACCATGTAGAAGGTGGTGGTCTTGCCGGCGCCGTTGGGGCCCAGCAGGCCCACGACCTCCCCCTGCTCCACCTCGAGGTCCACGTGGTGGACCACCGTGCGACGGCCGTAGGACTTGGTCAGGGCCCGTGCCTGGAGGAGGGTCATGCAGGCCCTACTGCTTCACCGCGCCTTGCCGGAGGATCCTGGTCTCCGGGCGCATCTCCTCATGGCCGTCGACGACGACGGACTCGTCTCCGACGTGGAAGGTCAGGGACCGCCCCCGGACCTCGTGTGCCGGGTCTTTCAGGGTCACGTTGTCGCCCACGAGCTCCATCACCTCCTCGGCGGGAGTGTACGTCCCACGGCGTCCCGTCGCCATCCTGTCTCCCTGCTTGACCTCGATGGGCTCCCCCGCCACGATGGTCTGTACCTCGTGGCCGTCCGGGCCCAGGAAGATCGTGGCCTCCGGGCTCTTCGACTCGATGTCCCCTTGCCGGATGGTCACGTCACCGGTGTAGTGCACCTGGCTCCGGGCCTCCTCGTAGACCATCTGCAGCGCTCGCGTCTCGACGGGGGCGGCGGGCCGGGCGGCCTTCGGAGCGGGCTTCTTCGTGGCGTCTTCGCGGGGTTGCAGCACCGAGACCACGTGACCCGTGGCCGTGAGCCGCCGCTTGCCGTCGCTCCCCTCTTCGATCTTCACTTCCTGTCCTCGCACCTCGTCGCGGCCCGAGCGCAGCAGGGCCCCGTCCTTGTACCGGGTGGTGCGCGTATCGGCGTCGTACTGGAACAGGTCGCAGGTGGCCACGGCGCTGTCCTCGCCCCCGAGGAACCCCACGCCGGCCCGCGACTTGCCCGCGAGCACATGGCGCACGCCCTGCCGGGCCGTGACGTCCCCGTTGGTCTTCACACCGATGACCCGGGCCACCAGCTCCGAGCCCTGGTCCTCGTCCAGGAGCCGCGGGTTCTTCTCGAAGCTGATCCGCGAGCCCTTGGCCGAGTAGGTGGCGCTCTCCGACGTGGCCCGCTGGGCCCCTTGCATCAGGCTGACGCCGTCGGTGAACTCGGCGCCGCGGACCTCGCCGCTCTGCGGGTCGATCTGCGCCACGAAGCCCTGGGAAGACAACACCCGCGGGGCCGCCGGCCGCGGTCCGAGGTCCTCGAGGCTGAGGGACGAGTCCTTCTGACCCTGGATCTCCTTGGCGCGGCCCTGTTCGTCGAAGTGGAAGATCAAGGTCTTCGCCTTCACGAGGCGCCGCTCCGGCGGTCCCTTGGGCCCGGGGTCCACGACGAGCTCCGCGTCCCGCCCAGCGATGGCGTCTTCCAGGGAGCGGTCCCTTCGAAAGACCATGTCGAAGGTGCCCGACCGGAGGTGGCGCTTCCCCCCTCCGCCGGGGAGCGGCGCCGCGCCGGGCAAGGGCTGGTCTCCGCCGGAGTCGATCCGGACGTTGTCCAGGGCCCGGGCCCTGTTCACGTACTGGTCCACCTCGTCGAAGAACAGCACGAAGCGATCGGCCCTGAGGGAGTCGCGCCCCTGTGTGACCGTCACGCCGTCCAGGAACTGGAAGCTCCCCTCCCCACGGAGCAGGACGGCCCGGTCGCTCCGGATCTCGGTGTCGGGCTTGCCCTCCTCGTGGATGCGAAGCAGCGCGTCCTTCTGGAGCACGACGCGACCCTCCTCCGAGTCGTACAGGAGCCCGGTGGAGGAGCCGGAGAGCTCCTGGCGGCGGAACTGGGCGGGGGCGTCCGTGCGGGCGATTCCCCGATCGCCGCGGTAGAGCAGCGAGTCGGTGGTGAGCTCGAAGCCGTCGGCGGTCGTGACCTTCACGTTCCCCTTGAACGAGGCCCGCTGCTTCGCGGTCTGGAGCGTGGCCTCGTCGGACGTGACGGCGCCCGTGCCGGGCTCTCCCCGGGCGTTGTAGTTGAAGCGCAGGGTCACGCCCTGGAGCTGCACCTCCTCCTGCTGCTGGCCGGTCATGCTCTCGGCCTCGATCACGAAGCTCTCGCGCCCCTCCTTGAGCTGCTGGTAGCGGAACTCGCCCATGGTCGTGGACTGGACCGGCTTGGCTTCGGCGGCGGGACCTCGGGCCCTCGCCCGGGGCCCCGGCTGCCGGAGGCTCCAGACCACCGCCCCGGCGACCGAGAGCGCGAGGGCCAGCAGGCCAAGCCGGAGGGCGCGGGTCCCCCGCGGGGTCATGAGGGCCGCCGGCCCGAGACGAGCCGCAGGGTGTCCCGGGCGATCAGGATCTCCTCGTTGGTGGGCACCACGAAGATCCGGCGCGACCCGCCTTCGGGGGAGATCTCCGCCTCGCTGCCGTGGACCGCGGCGTTGCGGGACGGATCCAGATGGAGCCCGAAGGCGTCGAGCCCCTGGAGGGCCCGGGAGCGGACCACGGGGGCGTTCTCGCCGATGCCCCCGGCGAACGCCAGGCCGTCGAGGCCGCCCAGGGCCCCCGCGTACGCGGCGATGTATTTCCGCAGCCTGTAGCAGAAGAGGTCCACGGCCAGCTTCGCCCGCGGGTTCCCGGCGGCCTCGGCCTCGAGCACGGCTCGCATGTCGTTGCTCACGCCCGAGACGCCGAGCAGGCCGCTGTGCTTGTTCAGGAGCGCGTTGACCTCGACGGACCCCAGCTCCTCCCTCGCCATCACGTGAAGCACGATGGCCGGATCGAGGTCCCCGCTGCGGCTCCCCATCAGGAGGCCCTCGAGGGGCGTGAAACCCATGCTCGTGTCCACGGACCGCCCTCCCCGGACGGCGGCCAGGGAACACCCGTTCCCGAGGTGACAGGTCACCAGGCGCAGGCCCGGGTCCTCCGGATCCCTTCCCAGGAGGCGCGCGAGCCGCTCGGACACGTAGCGGTGCGACGTGCCATGGAAGCCGTAGCGGCGGATCCCGTGGCGCTCGTAGAGCACGTACGGGAGGCCGTACAGGAAGGCCTCGGGGGGCATGGTCTGATGGAAGGAGGTGTCGAAGACCGCGGCCTGGGGGACGCCGGGCAGGAGCTCCCGGGCGGCCCGGTAGCCCTTCACGTTGGGCGGGTTGTGGAGGGGGGCAAGCTCGAAGCACTCCTCGATGCCTGCCAGCACATCGTCGTCGATCAGGACCGAGGACTTGAAGCGCTCCCCACCGTGGACGATCCGATGTCCCACCGCCTCGATCTCGCCACGGTCGGCGAGGACGCCCACGCCGGGCCTCGTGAGCAGCTCCAGGCAGCGCTCCACGGCCACCTTGTGCTCGAGGACTTCCTGGGTCTCCCGGAGCGGGCGCTTGCCTTCCGCGTCGTAGCGGATGACCGCCGGCCCACCGATGTTCTCCACGAGGCCGCGCACCAGCGCCCGGTCGCGCCCCTCCGAGGCCGACCTTTCGTCGGTCTCGACCAGCTGGAACTTCACCGAGGAGCTGCCGGAGTTGAGGACGAGGACCTTCACCAGGACAGTTTAGCTTCTCATGGACCCCCCACCCTAACGGAGCGCTGCATCTTCTCCACCGCTCGCAGGAAGCGCAGGGCGAGGGACTCGTCGCGGCTCAAGGACGCCCCCGCGGCTTCCTTCTCCCGGGCCCCCCGGGCGAGGGTCATGACCTCGCGCATCACGCGTCCCTTGGCCACAGGGTCCTCCAGGACCCGGCGTGTGACGGCCGCGTAGGCTTCGAGGTCCCCAGGGGAGAGCCCCGGAAACCGACTGCGCAGCCGCTCGGGATCCACAGGCAGCTGCTTCAAGGGATCGCTCTCCCGTCGGCGTCGTACTGGAAGAACCCCCTCCCGGCCTTCACGCCCAGATGGCCCGCGCGGATCATCTTGCGGAGCAGGGGGCAGGGGCGGTACTTGAGGTCTCCCAGCTCGTCGAAGAGGTACTGCATCCAGCGCATCACCTCGTCGAGACCCATCTGGTCGGCCAGGGCCAGGGGTCCCACGGGCAGGCCGTAGCCGAGCTTCATCGAGGTATCCACGGCGGAGGCGGAGGCGACGCCCTCCATCACCACGTGCATGGCCTCGTTGAGGAACGGCAGGATCACCCTCGTGGTCACGTACCCGGGATACTCGAACACCTCGATCCCGGTCTTCCCCAACACCCTCACGAACTCCATGGCGGCCTGGAACGCGGCGTCGGACGTCTTGAGGCCCCGCACCACCTCCACCAGGGGCACCTTCGGGACCGGGTGCAGGAAGTGGAGGCCGATGACCCGGTCGGGACGCCCGGTGCGGGTGGCGATCTCGGTCACCGAGAGCGCCGAGGTGTTGGTGGCGAGGATGTCTTCGGGCGAGCAAACGCGGTCCAGCTCCTGGAAGATGGAGGTCTTGAGATCGAGGTCCTCGAGCACGGCCTCGATGACCAGGTCGGCGGCCTCGAGGGCGCCCAGGGAGTCCACGGTGCGCAGGCGCGCCAGGATCGCTCGCTTCTCCGACTCCGTACGCCGCCACTTGGCGATGTCACGATCCAGGGTGTCGGCGATCTGCTCGATGGAGTTGGCGGCGGCCTCCGGCGAGCGCTCCTTGACGAGCACGTCGAGGCCGGCCGCGGCGCAGGCGATGGCGATCCCCTGCCCCATGGTGCCCACCCCCACGACGCCCACGCGGCGGACGCTCACCGGACGGGGACCGTCTCCTCGAGGAACTCGCGCCCCAGCCGGCCCATGGCGCGGAACTTGTCGTAGCGGCTCTGCCCGATCTGCTCCGGGGAGAGCTTGCGCAGCTCCGAGAGCTGGGACTCCAGCACGCGGTCCAGGGTCTTGAACAGCGCCTCGTGGTCCGCGTGGGCGCCGCCGGGCGGCTCGGGGATCACCTCGTCGATGATGCCGAACTGCTTCAGGTCCGTGGCCGTGATCTTCATGGCCGTGGCGGCCTCCTCGGCGCGGCCCGGGTCTCTCCAGAGGATGGACGCGCAGCCCTCCGGGGAGATCACCGAGTAGACCGAGTGCTCCAGCATGTTCACCCGGTCCCCCACCGCGATGGCGAGGGCCCCCCCGCTGCCCCCCTCCCCCGTCACGTTCACGATGATGGGCGTCTTGATGCGGGCCATCTCCCTGAGGTTGTACGCGATCGCCTCGGCCTGCCCGCGTTCCTCGGCGTCGAGGCCGGGATACGCGCCCGGCGTATCCACGAAGGTGAAGATGGGGCGGCCGAACTTGGCGGCCAGCTCCATGATCCGCAGGGCCTTCCTGTACCCCTCCGGCTTGGGCATGCCGAAGTTGCGATAGATCTTCTGCTTGGTGTCGTGCCCCTTCTGGTGGCCCACGATCGCCACGGGCAGGTCCTTGTACAGGGCGAGGCCGCACACCAGGGCGGGGTCGTCGCCGAACCGCCGGTCTCCGTGCAGCTCCGTGAACTCGGTGAAGAGCGCCTGGACGTAGTCCAGGGTGTACGGGCGGCTGGGGTTGCGGGCGACCAGGGTCTTCTGCCAGGGCGTGAGACCAGCGAAGACCTCCCGCCGCTTCCGGTCCAGCTCCTCCCGAAGGGCGGCGGCTTCCTTCTCCTTGGCCGGGTCTCCCGGGAAGGCCTCGAGCTCGCTGATCCGCTTCTGGAGCTCGATCAGGGGCGCTTCGAAGTCCGGCTCAGGCATGGGGTCCTCCGGCTCCTCCGTTCGTCCGCGAAAGGACCAGGGATCCGGGTCCCAGGAGCCCCTCGACTTCCTCCCGCAACAGGGTGTCGGGCCGCACCCGATACGCGGCGCTCGGGGCCACCGAGACCGCGAAGGAGCCGGGCCGCAGGAACTCGAGGGTCACGGGGCAGTCGCCACGGTGAGAGCCGAGTATATCCCGGAGCCGCTCCCCCTTCGCCCGGTCCCAGCCCGGGATCGCCACCCGGATCGTGACGTAGCGGGCCTCGGCGAGCTTGGCCTGCTCCAGGGGGAGCACCTCGGAGGCGAGCAGCCGGGGCTTGCCCTCCTCCTGGACCTCGGCCTTGCCCGTGACGAGCACAACCTCGTCTTCGGCCAGACGCTGCGCCACCTTCTTGTAGGTCTCCGGAAAGACCAGCACCTCCACGCCCCCGTCCAGGTCCTCGAGCAGGAACGAGGCCATGCGGTCCCCCTTTCGGGTCTTGATGAGCCGCAGGCCGGCGATGATCCCGCCGACGCTCGCCTCCCGGGCCTCGGTCACTTGCGCCAGCGTGGCCGTGGTGGCCGTGGCCCACTGCGCAAGCTCGGCGCGGAAGCGCTCGAGGGGATGGCCCGTGATGAAGAAGCCCAGGGACTCCTTCTCGTGTGTCAGCCGCTCCCCCTCGCCCCAGGCCGTGGCGTCCGCGATGCGGTCCAGGGGCCCTCCTGTCTCGTCGTGGGAAGCGAGGGTCCCGAAGAGGCTCGACTGTCCCTGCTCCCGCTCGCGCTGCCTCTTCTGTCCCGCCTCCGTCGCGCGATCGATCGCGGCGAAGAGCGCCGACCGCCGCGGATCCACCGAGTCGAAGCAGCCGCTCTTGATCAAGCTCTCCACCACGCGGCGGTTCACGGCCTTCATGTCCGCGCGCTCGCAGAAGTCGAAGAGCGAGCGGAAGGGCCCCGATTCCCGGGCCGAGAGGACCGCTTCCACCGACCCCTCCCCCACGTTCTTGATGGCGGCGAGGCCGAAGCGGATGGACGAGCCCACCACGGTGAAGAACATGGCGGACTCGTTGACGTCGGGCGGGAGGACCGGGATCCCCATCTCCCGGCATTCCCCAATGTACTCCACCATCTTGTCGGTGTTCGCGCGCTCCGAGGTCAAGAGCGCCGCCATGAAGTACGCCGGGTGGTTGGCCTTGAGGTACGCGGTCTGGTAGGCCAGCCAGGCGTAGGCCGCGGAGTGGGACTTGTTGAAGCCGTAGCCGGCGAACTGCTCCATGTGGTCCCAGATCCTCGAGGCCCTCTTCTCCGGGATACCCTTCGCCTTGCAGCCCTCGAAGAACTTCTCCTTCTGGGTGGCCATGACGTCGGCCTTCTTCTTCCCCATGGCCTTGCGCAGGATGTCGGCCTCGCCCATGGTGAAGCCCGCGAGGGCCGAGGCGATCTGCATGACCTGCTCCTGGTAGACCATGACCCCGTAGGTCCCCGAGAGGATCGTCTCCAGGAGCGGGTGCTCGTAGCTCACCCGGGTCTGGCCGTGGCGGCGCTTGATGAAGTCGTCGATCATCTGCATGGGCCCGGGGCGGTACAGGGCGTTCAGGGCCGTCAGGTGCTCGAGGCGGTCCGGCCTGAACCGGCGCAGGATGTCCCGCATACCCTCGGACTCGAACTGGAACAGCCCCGAGGTCCTGCCCTGGGTGAACATCTCGTAGGTCCTGGAGTCGTCGATGGGGATCTGGTCCGGGTCGATCCGCTCTCCGGTCTGGCCCGCGATCATCTTCACGCAGTTGTCGATCAGGGTGAGGGTACGGAGCCCCAGGAAATCCATCTTCAGGAGCCCGATGCGCTCGACACCCTTCATGTCGTATTGGGTCGTGATCTCCGCGGTGTTCCCCTTGAAGAGCGGGACGAACTCCGTGAGGGGCCTGGGGGCGATCACGACGCCGGCCGCGTGGGTGGAGGCATGGCGCGTGGTGCCCTCGAGGCGGCGGGAGATGTCGATCAGCTCCTTGACCTTCGGGTCCTTCTGGTAGGCTTCCTTGAGGGGCGGGGACTCCTCGAGGGCCTTGTCGAGGGTCATCTTGAGGTCGAAGGGGATCATCTTCGCGATCTTGTCGACCTCGGCGTAGGCCATGTCGAGGACGCGGCCCACGTCCCGCACCACGGCCTTCGCCTTCATGGTCCCGAAGGTGATGATTTGCGCCACGTTCTCACGCCCGTACTTCCGGGTGACGTAGTCGATGACCTCGCCGCGGCGGCTCTCGCAGAAGTCGATGTCGATGTCCGGGGGGCTGATGCGCTCCTCGTTGAGGAAGCGCTCGAAGATCAGGTCGTTCTCGATGGGGTCGATGTCGGTGACCCTCAGGGAGTACGCCACGAGGCTCCCGGCGGCGGACCCGCGGCCGGGTCCCACGGGGATCCCGGCCTCGCGGGCGTAGCGGATGAAGTCCCAGACGATGAGGAAGTAGCCCGCGAAGCCCACGCGCCGGATGACGCCGATCTCCTTGTCCAGGCGGGTTTCGTAGTCGGCGATCGAGTATCGGCGCCGGCCGGCTTCCAGGAGCGGCCGCAGCGCCGCCAGGCGGGCGGCGAAGCCGTCTCGGGTCACCTTCTCGAAGTAGCTCTCGATGCTGAACCCCGGCGGGACGTCGAAGGCCGGCAGCGAGGCGCTCCCCTTGAGGGCGAAATCGCACATCTCCGCCACGCGCACGGTGTTGGCCAGGGCTTCGGGCTGCTCGGGGAAGATCCGGGCCATCTCCTCGGCGGTCTTGACGTAGAACTCCTGGGTGTCGAACTTGAGCCGCTCGGTGTCGTGGACCTTCTTGCCCGACCCGATACACACCAGGATGTCGTGGGAATGGTGGTCCTCCTTCAGCAGGTAGTGGGCGTCGTTGGTGGCCACCAGGGACAAGTCGGTGCGGTCGCGCATCCTGAGCAGGGCCCGGTTGACCCGCCGCTGATCCTCGATCCCGTGGTCCATCAGCTCCAGGAAGAAGCGGTCCTTGCCGAATATCTCCGACAGCTCCCCCACCGATCGCAGGGCGGCGTCCTCGTTGCCGTTGCGGATGTGCTGGGAGATCTCGCTGCTCAGGCATCCCGAGAGGCCGATCAGGCCCCGGCTGTGCCTCGCCAGGACCTCCTTGTCGATCCGGGGACGGTGGTAGAAGCCTTCCGTGTACCCGATGGAGACGAGCTTCACAAGGTTCCTGTACCCCGCCTCGTCGGAGGCCAGCAGGGTGAGGTGCGTATAGGCCTCCTGGATCCCGGTGCCGGGTCGCTCGAAGCGGCTGCCGGTGGCCATGTAGACCTCGCAGCCCAGGATCGGCTTCAGGCCCCTGGCGTCGCAGGCGTCGTGAAAGGCCACGGCCCCGAACATGTTGCCGTGGTCGGTGATGGCCATGGCCTTCATGCCCAGCTTCGAGGCCCGGTCCACCAGCTCGTCGATCCGGCACGCCCCGTCGAGCAGGCTGTACTCGGTGTGCAGGTGAAGATGGACGAAGTCGGTCATTCCCACTCGATGGTCGACGGGGGTTTGCTGCTGACGTCGTAGACCACGCGGTTGATTCCGCGGATCTCGTTCACGATCCGGCTGGAGATGCGCGCGAGCAGATCGTGGGGCAGGCGCGCCCAGTCCGCCGTCATGCCGTCGGCGGACTCGACGGCGCGGATCGCGACCGCGTACTGATAGGTCCGGTCGTCCCCCATCACGCCGACCGTTCGCACGGGCAGCAGGACCGCGAAGGACTGCCAGAGCGAGCGATAGAGCCCGGCGCCCTTGACCTCCTCCACCACGATCGCGTCGGCCTCACGCAACAGGTCGAGCCGCTCGCGGGTCAAGGGCCCGAGGCAGCGCACCGCGAGACCGGGACCGGGGAACGGCTGGCGGTACACGAACTCCTCGTCGAGGCCCAGGCGCAGCCCGACTTGCCGCACCTCGTCCTTGAAGAGCTCCCGCAGCGGCTCGACCAGCTTGAACTTCATCGAGCGCGGCAGCCCTCCCACGTTGTGATGGCTCTTTATGACAGCCGAAGGGCCCTTCACCGACGTGGACTCGATCACGTCGGGATACAGGGTTCCCTGGGCCAGGAAGGCCGCGCCGCGGACTCTCCGGGCGGCGGCCTCGAAGACCTCGATGAACTCCCTGCCGATGATCTTGCGCTTCCTCTCCGGGCCCGTGACGCCCTTGAGCCGCGTGAGGAAGCGGCGTGAGGCGTCCACGAAGACCACCTTGAGCTGGAGCTTCTCCGCGAAGCGTCGCCGCACCTGCGTGGCCTCGTCCTTGCGCAGCAGCCCGTTGTCCACGAAGACGCAGGTGAGGCGGTCGCCGACCGCCCTGTGGACGAGCAGCGCGGCGACCGCCGAATCCACGCCCCCCGAGAGGGCGCAGATCACCTTGCCGTTGCCCACGCTGTCCGCGACGCGGCCGACCGCCTCTTCCGCGAAGGAGGAGACGTCCCAGTCCCGGCGACAGCCGCACAGCTCCAGGAAATTCGCGAGCACCCGGGTGCCGCCCTGGGTGTGCACGACCTCGGGATGGAAGAGGATGGCGAAGAGCCTGCGGCCGGCCTGCTCCATGGCCGCGACGGGGTTGGTCCCGGAGGTGCCCGTCACCGAGAAGCCCGGAGGGGCCCCGAGGATGGAATCCCCATGGCTCATCCAGACCCGGGCCCTGGGCGGCAGGCC
>Ga0210377_10003702_pt1 | contig 13088 bp, 30 predicted proteins | sample PLM4_65_b1redo_FD_155480 | JGI IMG/M metagenome (GOLD analysis project Ga0210377, IMG submission 155480) | Groundwater sediment microbial communities from an aquifer in East River, Colorado, USA - PLM4_65_b1 redo | ecosystem: Environmental > Terrestrial > Soil > Riparian zone | place: USA: East... | reverse complement strand
AAATTGGTGGAGCAGTAAAGCGAGTTGGTGATAAAGATGCACAACGTGTAGTCGAACAAGGGAAGGCAACGTATATCTCTAAGTCTCGGTGGAAGGCTATTCGGGATGCTGAGGTTGTAGAAAAGCGCAAGCAAGGTATCGTTGGCGTAATTACCAACGAAGTGGTCTCACTTATGCCTGATGGTAAGGTAGAGACCGCTCACAGGAATCCAAAGAAACGGAAGGAGCGTCGTAACCGTGCATCTTAAAACTATGTTGATGGGACTACTGGTGGTATTTCTACTGGTAGGTTGTGGAATAAGTGATACAACTCATCAGGAAAACCGTAGACAATTCGAGTTGGTGCATAACACAAATATTCTTCGTATTAGGCATTTTGATGACAGTACGAAAGTATTGTTTGTGACATACAGTTATCACTCTCCTGCGTACTATTGGTATGAGAGGAAGGATAGTACCATAGGTTTCTTTTGGAAGATCATTGATATACGTGATCGAGTTCTTTTTCTTCCTGTTGAAATGACAGATTTCACCATGTACAATCGTCTGGACAATACCGATTACGATTCTATTATGCAAGAAGCTGTTGAATACTACAAGCAAGAATAAATGCTCCTATCATAAGAAAGGATAACGCCCCATGCGTAAGCTACTCCCCGTACTTCTCGCTGTTTTACTTTGTTTCCAAGTGAGTCCTGCACAACATCGTTTTGGTACTTGGCGAAACACTTCTATTTCGTATCAACTTACATTGTATCCCACCACATTTGAAAATGGAACAAAAAATGTTTCTGGATTTGACAATACATGGTTCTCTCCCGCACATATAGAAACTGGTGTCTATACTATCGGTCATGATACTCTTTACTTACGTCTGCGAAGTGTTGATGGTATGACGGCAATTAACGATGGGTATGCGATTGCAATACCAAATGGTAGTAACATTACTGTTCGTAACCCATCATCAAGTGGTAATTTGTATCAGTATGTAAGTGTAGAAGAAACATTATTTGTAGTAGGAGATACTGTATACGCTGTTGCAAATTGTGTGGGTTGTCCTCCGCAGGTTACGTTATTTGCGACAGGTACAAGTCTTTTACGTAACCATCCCACGTGGTTTGGAATTGATACGATGGGGGTCTATCGAGAGGCACAATTTGGATGGACTCAAGTTGGGACAACGAATTGGTTTGAGGTTAACCCAAATAACTTCATTGCGTTGACAGTGACAGCCGACGGTAATTATCTCACTGCATCATTAACACAGACAGAATTTAAGTACACAAGAATAGATAGTCTAAACTTTGCCCGATGGTATTCCAGTACTATAACCCCAATAACATGGAACTATTGGAACGCTAATGTCACATGGAATGGATATGTACAAATCAATTGGGGCACAGTATCAGAAATTGAGAACTATGGGTTCTTTATTCATAAACGTACACCAAGTAGTTCTTATTTTCAACTTCCGAACGTATTTGTTCAGGGCCACGGTACTACGAATGAACCACAAAACTATACGGTCGTAGATTCAACAACTACAGGTGGTACGTGGTTATATCGTATTAAGCAAGTAGACTACTCTGGTGATTCAAGTTTTTCAGACCCCATTCTTATAACTGTAACTGCTGTAGATTGGCAAAATAATGTTCCTACTGAATTTGCATTACAACAGAACTATCCCAATCCATTTAATCCAAGTACAGTGATACAATTTTCTTTAGCAACATCAGGATACACAACATTGGTTATCTACAATGTACTTGGGCAAGAGGTCTGTAGTCTTATCAACAGTATACTCTCCGCAGGGCAATACGTTTTGATATGGGATGCTACTGGTAATCCGAGTGGGATGTATATAGGTGTGTTGAGATGTGGTGCTCAACAAGCCCGCATCAAACTTATCATAAATAAGTAGATGTATGGCTTGACTTTCTCATAAAAAATGTGTATATTGATACCATGACACTACGTGAACAAATACTGTTGGAACTGGATGACGTTTATCCAGAGATGATATATGAGACTTTTGTGGTACCTGTGTATCCACAATTACAGCTTGATGAAGAAGTCCCAGAGGAATTGTTAAAAGCTGTGTCAGAAGTACTTCAACAATACGCCAAGTAAAAAGATGGTTTTATGACACGACCAATATTATATTTCCTTGCTCTCGTATGTATAGCTGTTGGCATAGGTGTGCTGACACACAACGTAGGGTACACGTTCTTGTTTTTCGGTATCTCTACGGTGGTATCACTTTTGTTTAACTGGATGAATAGAAGGGATTACTTATGATTAGAGCAGACAGTCTTTTGGACTGTAAGGCATGTATCGACGGTAAATGGGTCGTCGCTCGTCCATTACAGTATAGTTCGATTATTGTTCTACTCAAGGATGTGTGGGCTGTTTTGACGAAGAAAGCATTGGCAGTTTCATTTTACAAACAATAGGGCTTTACCTTATGATAGTTGTTGACGTTGAAACTACAGGGCTATTGCCATGGAAACATGGTATCATATCCATTGGGGCAGTGAATTACGATGACCCGACACAGTATTTCTATGGTGAGGGTCGTCCTAATGCTGTATGTGAGATTACGGAGGGTGCTTTGGAAGTTAACGGTTATACCAGAGAAGACCTGAAAGCGTTACCTAACCCGATTGTGGTTACACTGAGCGAGTTCTTCGAATGGTGTCGAGCACAGAATACATCACCTGTACTGGCTGGTCACAATGCTAAGTTCGATTTGGATTTCCTTAATCAGGATGTAGAGCGTTGTGGCTTTAAGAAGGGTACAAACCTATTCACACATCGAGTATACGACCTGCACACAGCAGCACATACCCAGTATCGTCAGCTAAAAGGGTTTTGGTATCCAAAGGACATGCCAGCGACGTTTATCTATGAGAAGTTAGGTATTCCATGTGAACCTTCTCCTCATTACGCATTGAATGGCGCTGTATGGGAAGCCGAAGCTATTGCTCGTATTGTTGAGGGTGTATCCTTGTTTGATGATTTCAAAGATTATCCAGTAAGGGAGAATCCATGGGCATAAGTAATGAGCAGAAAATCAAGAGTTTGGTTGAGGGTATGTACAATGATAACATTCAATATCCCCAATTGAAATTACCAGAGATGCAAGAACAAAGACTCAAAGACCTCTTTGAACTTGTACAGGTACCAACTATGAAGAAGATGAATAGTGACAACGAAAAACTTGGTCAGGCTATAGACAGGGTTGAATCTCTTGCTTTTGGTATTAAGTTACCACTTCCACCTGCACTTCATATGGAAGGGTTACAGGAATCTTTACCAGATATTGTCAAACAGTTGAAGGAAGGTTTTATCGAAACTACAGGAGAAAACCCATGGGAGTAAAGAACAACATTATCGTTGAATATCTGCTTGAACAATTGATGTGGCAGGGGTACAGTTCAAAATCTGTATCTGCTAAGACATATTACGAGCTTTTGAAAAAGCTTGAAGACTTACGTCGATTGTTCGGAATAACCAAGCCATCATTCAGGTTTACTGCTAACTCGACGATTCAGTCAAAGTCTTGAGGATAGAGAAACCCCCGAATATCAACAGGCGGTAAAAGAGATACGTATTGAAATGGCACCACAAGCTAACGATTACGAATGGTTATGCCATATTGGTGGAGAACAACAATATGCTCGTCTCATTGATGAACGATGTGCACGTATCATCGAGGCAAAGCAGCAGAAAGACCTTGTTGAAATAGGCGAAAAGCAGATTGAATGCTATCAGCAATTAGTAGATTCGTACAAGAGTGATGAGAAGTCCTATAAGAAAATCTTTGGCTTAAAGGATGACATTATTCGCATGCAGAAACTTCAACTCGAAATTATGGAAGGAAAGCTTCTATCGCTTCGGATTCGTTCACACACATATATAAGGTGATGCTATGAGTTGTGTAAATGATAAAGTATGTATTTTTATGGAAGAATACATGGAACTTGTTAAACAGGCTGATCGAGTTGATTTATTGGAATCTATTCGCACGGCGCAGGGCGAAATGATTCGTAAGTTACAAGATGAGAACTTGAAGATGAAGAAGCAGTTGCAAGAAGTATTGCCGCCGCAACAACCATCTCCAGATATGTTCTGTATTAACCATCCAACATATCTTCGACCTTGCCCTGTGTGTCACTTGGGTTATGAAGCAGAAAAACGCATAAAGGAAAAGGTTGAAAGAATATTAGAGGAACGTGGTATGGGTGAAAAGAACTTTTCTATGGTGGAAGAAGAATCAACACGTCTCGATTGCGGGAATCCTGATTGTCCGAAATGTCATTTTGCAGATATTGACCCTGCTGGTGAAAAGAAAGATAAGACAGGGCTTGTTTACGAAACTCTCGAAAATGGCATCTTCCCAGTCCTCGTTATGAAAGTAGATGGTACGGTCGATATCGACATGCCATTTTTGTTTTCAGAGTGGAAAAAGTGGGTTAATGACCCCACGGTAAAGATAAAGGAAGTCAAGAAAGCTACTTCACCAGTGTCACAGTCTATTAGTGGTTCTGCACCTATTCCAGTTGACGCTTCCACGCCACAATGGACATGTGAGTTCTGTTACACGCAGTCGTTCAATTACATACTTCCTTCTGGATGGCAGTTTATTTGGGAATCTGCTATTTGTCCTGATTGCTATAAGATTGTGGCTAAGATGGATAATTGGATAAATAAAGTCAATGGTGGTGCATTTTCAGGCGGGATGCCAGACCCTCGGAAAAAGAAAAATAAACCAGTATCAATATCAGATAGACCACGAAAGTGATATGATATGCTAATGAAGAGGCAAATTAAAAAGAGTTCCTGTATCATAAGCCAAGGATGGGCGATTAAAGGTGTGCACGGATTGTACCAAGGTTGGTGGCAACTTAAGAGAGATGCCATCAATACTCACTGTGCTGAGGTTGGTAAGAATTGGTTACAGTGTCGAGCCAAGGGAGACTGCTGTGTTCGTGTCTCTATTACAGAAGTGACATCCAAGGGTCTCATGCATTCAAACGTTGATACTAACATACCTGATGTGAGACGATGAAAACCAAAACCAGTATAAAGAAGAAGCAATCACGCATTGTTCGAATATTCATTGTTGCGTATAATTCACAGAGACTCTATACCGATTCTCGTAAAGAAGTATTGGAAGCCGTGAACCACCATACGAAGTTCGTCGGAAGATACATAGACATTTCTTCCATTGAGATAACAAGAAAGGCGTGGTTGACACAATACACAAAGTTTCAAGGATGGAAAGACTAACTATGGGTTTAGTACTTGAACAAACAAAAGTGATGGGACACTTCTCAACAGAGTTGAGACAAGAGTCATTTTACATATCTACAGCCGAACGGGAGAAAATGTTTTTGTACCCACGTGATGATTTTAAGGCTGGTGGACAAGCAGAATTCCTTTTAGAAGACATTCCAAAAATTCGTGCGTGTCTTAATGCCATTGAAAAAGAACAAAAAGAACGTAAACGGAGAGACGGCTGATGCTTTGGCTCACTGGTGACATATGGAAATATCACCGTGGTGGTCGGGTTATTGTTATTCCGACCAATGCAGGTTGGAAGCATAATGGTGAGAATGTCATGGGTCGAGGGCTGGCATTGGATGCAGCAAAGATGTATCCGTATTTACCAATGGCTTATGGAATGGCATGTATGGTAAATGAAGTGTATGGATACTTTAGACCTGAACGTTTGATTCTTATTCCATCAAAAAAATTGAATGAGAAAAAACCTCAATTGTCGTGGAAACAACCTTCGGACATCTTCACTATTACCGAGTCTCTGATGTGGCTCGAAGACCATGCTGCTGAGTTTCCTGATTTGGTGTACGTTCCTTTGCTTGGTGCTGGCAATGGTGGATTGGAAGAGACAATAAGTATAGATTTGATGGAAAAAATACTCAAAAACCACATATTTATTGGGGTTATTCCAGATAAAAGAAAAAAATCTTCATTACCCACTACCAAAAAGAAATGTCACTACTAAATATCGTACATGAACACATTACTACATATCTCAAAACAAGAATCGGTGTGGGGGCAACCCGCCATGGGCACCCATACACCTAATTATTGCTTTTCATTGACGCAGGATACCTTGCGGCTCACCTAATGACTTTTGAATCAGTGATTAGGGAACCCTAAGTAGCTGATACCAAACAAGTTAATCATAACCATCAGTTGCTTAAAAAAAAGTTCAGATTTCTCTTGACTTTTGATTTTCGTTTGTGTATATTGAATACAATCAATTACGAGGAGCAAATGTCATGTTGATGTCAAGCAAAGAAGCACTTGTTGCACTCATCGTGCAGACCTTTCCATATCCAGAACAGATTACGGATTGGGATTTTACAAGTACCAACGATTTTGTTGTGTTTACTTGGCGAAAATCAAACCGATTTCGAATTACTCTCGATTTGTGTGTCGAAGAGGTAGAAGGTAGAATACTTAGTGGCTCGGATATCGCACTGCTTGCAAAGAAATTGTTGTACCTTGGGTGGATGAAACTTCCAAAGTAATATTGGGGTTGTAGTTCTATGGTGTTGAACACCTGCCTGTCACGCAGAGAGGATACGGGTTCAAATCCCGCCAGCCCCGCCAGCCAGAGATTTTAGCTACTATGCATAGTGAGCTAAATACAGGGCAACTTGTATCGTCTAATACTAAGACACTGGCACCGTATTTTTGAGGTTGAAGAAAACGCAAACATATTGACCCTTATGTCTGGCGGTCAAAACCACAAGGCAGCATTATTTAGCCCTTAGTAGGTACATTATGAAATCAGGCAAGCGGTAATTCAACCTCATATTTATTTTGGTAGTTCGACTGTTGTTGTGCACAATGGCAGTTGATTGAATCCTGTTCGATTACACATAGTGAGGCGACCGCCACAGCTTGTCAGCCGTAATCTTGAATGGTTACGGAATATGGTGGGTATCGGAGCTTCATGGCATAAGCAAATGTGGAATTGAAATTATACTCCGATAGGGTGCAAGTTCAGTACGCATACAAGGGCGTTAGAAACTGAACACTACCAATTTTGATTGTATGGTGGGTAACATAGGGCGTGACGATATAATGCGCCATCTAACCAAGCGGTTTAATTCCCACCAGAATTTGGGTAAGCTACCCAAACAGGTTCTCAAGGCAGTACACCTTGAGGGAGTTTCCTGCTGAGATAGACGTTCAGTAGTTTAAGAGGCTAAAACCCCGCCATCAGGCGGAGATGTCGAGTTCGACGCTCGACCACTTGGAACGAGTACTTATCGTGAAATCCTCAGAAAACTCAAATTGCGTGTATAGCATTAACGGTGAATGCGCCTGTCTGTAGAACAGGTACCCACGTGGTAAACATTGTAGGTTCGAATCCTTCTGCACGCACCAAAAAGAAAGGAAATACCTTATGCTCAGAGTCGATTTGCTGAAACGACTTACTCTTTGTATGGAGAGGGGTCTTTGTTTTATATCCATGCAACCTCTGGATTGTGGAAAGCCAGTTGTGCGAATCTACAATGTAGAACTTGGGAAAGAAGTTCGAGTTCTCAAACAATATGTGAAGTAACACACGATATAATTCAAGAATTCACCCTTAGCTCAGTCGGTAGAGCGCCTGACTGTTAATCAGGATGTCGCAAGTTCGAGTCTTGCAGGGTGAGCCAAAAAAGGAGATTCCCATGGATGCATACACATATCTTTCCAGTCTTTCAGATAAGCAACTGATTGAATTGACAGAAGCTTTGAATACACCGATGTTCCCAGAGGATGGTATCGTTCGACAAATAGCAGAAGCGATATACGGGCGAAACGATTTTATTATTATGAATGCTTTGGGTATGACTTGCATTTTGAGTCGTGTGTTAGCTGAACGGTTGGAAGCAAAGCTCCGTGTAACTGAATCACACGAAACGTATTAAGAACTTCCTGATCGGAATAAGACGCAGCGCACGTCCACTTCGGGACGGTAAGCGAGTGGAACATAAAATTAGCCAGAGCCTGTGGGTATTTCCCACCGTCCTCGTAGCGGACGGAAATGGGGTACCTGCGGTGCCAGAGCGTAGTGAAATCCCAGTATCAGGTGCGCAATTATATGAGTAGAAAATAGTAAAATTGGCTTGTCAGACAATGGTAGTCTAAGCGGCTGTTACCCGTTAAATGCATGTTCGAGTCATGCCGAGCCAGCACACAACAGATTGATAAAATTATGGGACACAAAATAACCAAGTTCTCAGCGTTTATTGAAGCAAAAATTCGAGAAGTGGGTGTAAAGATTGAAGGTGCTGAGTTCCGATTCTCAATGAACGGTACTCCACATCTTGTGGTTACACTTCCAAATTGGGAACATAGGTTCAGTATAACATATTTTGCAAGTACAGATACATGGCGAAGCTTCTATCCATATGCTATTATAGGAGCCGAGCAACGTAAGAAGGATTTGAAGTCAGCAGATGCTGTTGTAGCTCTATTCAATGAGCTTCGTACTCGTGAGAAGACGGATAAAACGAAAGAATAATCAAATGGGTTTATTTAGTGCATTGGTAAAGATCACTATAGACACTGTGATATTACCAATTGAAATAGTAAAGGATGTAGTAACACTTGGTGGTGTTGCTACTGAACAAGACAAGCCATATACAGTACAAAGGCTTGAGCAAATCAAGAAAGATGCAGAAGAAGCAGATGAGTAATTTCATTTCCCCTGTAGTTTAATGGTAAAACGCTTCGCTCTGAACGAAGTATTTTGGGTTCGATTCCTGATAGGGGAGCAATGGGAAGATTCACTGATGAGATACGTAAACGATTGAACATTCAATCAGATGAAGAGTTTGAAGCTCTCATTGAGATTGAGCGTGAACAGATGGAATCATCACCAAAGTATCCAGAAGGCAAATGCTATTTCTGTCATGAGCCGACAACCAATTGGGATTTCTGTCATGGTTGTCATCATTATGTATGTGAAGATTGTATGGGAGAACCTGATTTGGTGCCCATGGGTGAGCATGAAGTAGGAGAACATAAAGCTGTATCCAATTAGATGTCGAGGTACCCAAGTGGCTTAAGGGGATGGTCTGCAAAACCATTATTCATCGGTTCGAATCCGATTCTCGACTCAATGCCTCAATAGTATAATGGTTATTATTTCACCCTTGTAACGTGAAGATGTCTGTTCGATTCAGACTTGAGGCTCCATATGAAGCGAAAGAACTCATTACATAAAGATGCTATACGTCTTGGCGGTCATGGTAGGAGCTTACAGAACAAAATGAGTAGGACTACCAAGCATAATCTTGATCGTCAGGTGGATAAGCGTCGTCGTCGGGAAGGCAAGAAAAATAGTTCAGATTTCTCTTGACTTTTGAATAAAGAGTGTGTATATTGAAACTATGGGACTAAACCTTGTATCAATGTTGATCGGAGCTTGGCTGCATAGTGCTTTTGCAAAGAAAAGTACTGATGAGTTTCGTGCTAATTTTTCTCAACCACGAAATATTCTTGTGAAATGCGGCAATATCACATATCACTACATTGAGGAACAGGATGATTAGTAATGCCTATGAACGATTGCATTTACTGGTAGACGAATTTGTGCTAAGTACCATGCACCGTTGGAATTCAAATTCACACGTGAGTAGTTGTATATTCAAGGTAAATCTTAACCTGAGATGGCGATGGAGACAGAAGAAACTCGCTCTCGATACAACTACAAAATGATGTGCCTGAGTAGTATAAGTGGCAGAATTCCGCACTCGTAATGCGGGGGTAGCGTTTCGATTACGCTCTCAGGCTCTAAAGAAAGGAAGATTCCTATGAATAACGAAGACAACATTATTACTAACTTGCATCGGTTCTATGCTAACATCGACCCTATGGTCATCAAGGCATTCGAAGCTGATTTCGAACTACCCATCAACGACTACATCGGTCGTAAGGTGGTCAAAGAGTCAGGCAAGCCTTTCAAGTCAAGAAAGAAAATCAATACTGTGGCTGGTATGACGCTGCACCCGAAGTTGAACAGTCCTTGTTGGACATTCATGGAAGATGATTCGTATGTTGAATGCCGACGATGCCAATTTCTTGAGGAGATACCAGCATGATGATTTTTTGGTGTAGTATTGGAGCAGTTGCTTGGGTTACATATATTACCCTTGTAGCGTTCAAAATTAAAAGAATGCCGCAATAGCATAACGGTAGTGTACCTACTTGGTATGTAGGTTGGTGTCCGTTCGAATCGGATTTGCGGCTCAAGGTGAAGAGATATTGGTTCGAGTCCAGTACGATGCAATACAAAAGTTTGTTTCAAATATGCGCAGGTTTGAAATAGATTGTCGTTAGCTTAATTGGAAAAAGTGCCACCCAACATGTAACAGGTATCAGTCTAAAGTGAACAAGACGCATCTCAGTAGAGATGGACTAAGAGATACAATACCTCACCTGTCATAACTTGGTTTAATTGAATCTATAATGAAAAAATTTGAACGTTTTGAGATAGGAGTTTTTCACAAAGGACGACCCAGAATCGTATTTTATTGGGTACTTGAGATTGATGGGATGTACAAAATAGTTAGTCCTAACTATTACCTCGGTGATGATGGGAGATACTATGAGGATTGATAGTGCAGTCCCAAGAATGGTACGCAAGAGAATGTCGTTTGAGGCAGCTAAGACGTACATGAAACGAAAAGCAATAGTGACCAAACAAATCTTGAACGCCGAAGTATATGCAACGGCGTTGTATGATGCTGGTTTACTTGAAGATGGTGCTTATACTCCGCTCATCGAATGGATTTTCGCTGGTGGAATGAAACGGTAGGTCTGACCCCATTGGTGCGGGGCCTCGTCTTGAAAACGAGATGAACGCTGAGAGGCGTTTTGAGGGTTCAAATCCGTCACCTACCTCTTATGACAAGATACGTAGATACACCTTCGGGGCAACACTTATATATCAAGGATGCCTTTTCTTTGATACACATTTACCCATCGAAGAAGAAGATATTTTGGTTACCACGTAGACTTGCAGGACGATGGGTGTGGATGACAAAGCGGAAAGTGCGAAAAGTTGTGACCGTTGTTTATATGGTGAAAATTAAAACGCACTATATTCCAGCACTGGGAGATAACAATGGCTGAAAAAGTAACCATATTCTCATGGCACACTTCTACACGAGAAATGAAAGCAATTAAGAACGCTGGTTTTAAGCATAATCAGGTTCTGCATGATACAGATGAATTCGGTGTTGCTCGATCTCTTTTCTTAAACGGTGTTAATGTGGTTATTCTCAGGGGTGCCCATGGAGAAATCATGGTTGGAGCATCTGACGACATTTTCAAGCCAATATGAGCCAGACGATTCGAAAAAAAGGTGAACTAATCGGGCAATATGCAACAGTATTTCAGCAACCTGACGATAAAGTTCAGCCAGAGGTATACAAAAATCTTTACGGGTTTGTTAAATATTGTGTATACGAATCATATGACTCGAACGATGGTAGAGGCGAGATTCGAGTACCAAAGAGACGGAAAGTAGATTATGGCAGACTTCTGTAGACAATGCGTTCAGGACTTGTTTCCTGACCACAATGGTGAAATAACAGGTGATTTCGTCGGTATGACGACACCAGAAGATGAAACAAAAGGTCTGTACGCTGTGGTACTCTGTGAAGGCTGTGGGCCATGTCAAGTTGATTCACGAGGTAATTGTATTTCAGTAGATTGTTTTGAAGAACATTCTTTGTATCCAGAATCTAAGTTGTAATGAGATGCCTTTCGTCTAATTGCTTAGGACACCCCCAATCTCAGGGGGAGATGTCGGTCGGAGTCCGACAAGGACGCTATTTTGAGTGTGGTCTATAATATGCCCAAAGCCACAGGGCTGGTTACCTACGAAGCAAACAAAGGACTCTACTTGAGAGCCAAGAGGCTGTTGCACTGTAGGAGCCACACAAAGAGAGACAGCCTCTTATTTGGAGCGATGGTGTAAGTGGTGGCATGCGGGTCTGAAAAGCCCAAGGAATTGGTTCAACTCCAATTCGCTCCACATGAATAAACCTATTCAAAGATTAATTTGTTACTGGCTCTGGCATTTCTTCTATTGGGGATACAATAAGATGGAAGATATGCGTCCGGGTGGTGGATTTTTAGACCCAAAAGCTCCATTTCGACGATATCGGGGTAATTAGTCCAACGGCAACGATGCAGCCTCGACATGGCTGAGATAATGGTTCGATTCCATTATTACCCACAAAAAAAGTTCAGATAGGACTTGACTTTTGAAAAAGTAATGTGTATATTACCAGAGCAAACACAAGGAACTTATTTACTATGAGCAACATAGTTCAGGAGTACTTATGCAAAGATAACCAAGTAAGAGAGAAAGAATCTGCGCTTGAAGAATTAATGGTTCCTTCTCCTTGTGATTTATGTGTGTGGAAAGTAAAGTGTGCAGATGAAAGATTAGCTTGCAAGACGTTTTCGGTGTTTGTCAGCAGTCGACAGGAAGATCATCCTGAGTTGTTCTTGACCGATGGTAGTGACAGGAAGCCTACACGTAAGACTTACAAAGAACATTTTGCATATACCGGTACACAAAGGAGAAATGTCCATGCATAAATTTCAAGAAGGCGATTCAGTGAAGTGTTCTTCAAAGTGTCCAAAGGACTTTCGTTTTGAGGGAACTAAAAAAATTAGTGTTATCAAAAATTTTCCTTCTCCTTTTCCTTACTGGGTTAAGGGACAAGATTACAAAGCGAATGAACTGACACTGGTGAAGAAAGTCAAGACAAAGAAAGCTTAAGCAACACGAGTGGGAACAACGACGTAAGGTCGTCGCTGGTAACCAGCGGTTTGCGGTGTACCGATACTGGAAGCTGGTGCGAAAGTCCCTACTTAATTAAACACCGCATAGATTTTGAAGGATAACATGAAATTCAAAATTAAACAACAAGTTAAGTTATCCAAGAAAGCACCTAAATGGTTGGTAGATGAAATTGGAACAAAACCTACTACCGTTATAGATGTTAATGAGAAAAATAAATACCCGTATCGTTTACGAC
>Ga0210377_10003701_pt1 | contig 13088 bp, 10 predicted proteins | sample PLM4_65_b1redo_FD_155480 | JGI IMG/M metagenome (GOLD analysis project Ga0210377, IMG submission 155480) | Groundwater sediment microbial communities from an aquifer in East River, Colorado, USA - PLM4_65_b1 redo | ecosystem: Environmental > Terrestrial > Soil > Riparian zone | place: USA: East... | reverse complement strand
TACGGACGGGGGTGGGTGCTCAAGGTCAAGGCGGCCGGCCTCGTTGCGAACCTGCGCAACCTGCTGTCGGGTAGCCTGGCCCGCCGCTTCATGGAGGACGCGCGGGAGGGTCTCGACCTCCGGCTCATGGCCCTCTCGGGCTCGGTCCTCCAAGACGGCGGAGAGCCCGCGGCGGACTACGCGCGGCACCTGCCCACGGAAGAGTGGAAGCGGCTCGTGGGCGAGTTCCTGTTGACCTAGGAGAACGCCAATGGAAACTGCTTCCCGGGCGCTCCTCATCGACATCGTCCGCTGCATCGGGTGCCGCGGCTGCGTGGCGGCCTGCAAGGAGGCGCACTCCTTCACCGGCTCGGATCAGGAGACCGAGCTATCGGCCACGGCCTACACGGCCATGGTCGACTTCGACGGAGACCGTCACGTCCGCAAGCTCTGCATGCACTGCCTGAAGCCGAGCTGCGCGAGCGTCTGCCCAGTGGGCGCCTTGACGAAGACGGCGGCCGGCCCCGTGACCTATGACGCGCGCAAGTGCCTCGGCTGCCGCTACTGCATGGTGGCGTGCCCGTTCAACGTCCCGCGCTACGAGTGGAGCCGCGTCGTGCCGGCGGTGCGGAAGTGCGACATGTGCGCAGACCGCGTGGCCGCCGGGAAGGTCCCGGCCTGTGTCGAGATCTGCCCCGCAGAAGCGACGGTAGCGGGGACGCGGGAGGAGCTCCTCGCCGAGGCCCATCGCCGGATCGCCGAGAACCCTGGGACGTACGTGCCGCAGGTCTACGGCGAGAGCGAGGTGGGCGGCACCTCCGTCCTCTTCCTCTCGCCCGTCCCCTTCGAGGAGCTCGCGTTCCAGGTCGGGCTCGGGACGCAGCCGCTCCCCGACCTGACGTGGAATGCCCTCGAGAAGATCCCCGGCGTCGTCACCGTCGGTGGCGCGATGCTCTTCGCCATCTGGTGGATCACCCATCGGCGGGAGGAAGTCGCCCTCGCAGGGGCCCGGGGCGCCGGAGAGGCCGCAGCGACGGTCACAGCGGGGGAGGTGAAGCATGCGGCGCGGTGACGGTGGTCGGCCCAGCTTCTGGACGCTGATCCTCTACGCGCTCCTGGCCCTGGGCGCGGGGGTTCTATACCTGCGCTTCACGCGGGGCCTCGGGGCCGTGACCCACCTTTCGGACCGCTTCCCCTGGGGCCTCTGGGTCGGGTTCGACATCCTCTGTGGAGTGGGGTTGGCTGCGGGAGGCTTCACGATCACGACGGTCGTCTACGTCTTCAACGTCAAGCGCTTCAAGCCCATCGTGCGGCCGACGGTCCTGACCGCTTTCCTCGGCTACGTCCTCGTGGTCGTCGCGCTCCTCTTCGACCTGGGACGCCCGTGGAACCTCTGGCACCCGCTCGTGATGTGGAACCCGCGCTCCGTCATGTTCGAGGTCTCGTGGTGCGTGATGCTCTACCTCACGGTCCTCTTCCTGGAGTTCTCGGGCATGGTCTTCGAGCGCCTCGGCTGGACGAAGGCTCTCGCCGCGCAGCAAGGGGCGACGCTCCCCCTCGTCATCGCCGGCGCCGTCCTTTCTACGCTGCACCAGTCGTCCCTCGGCTCCTTCTACCTGATCGTCCCCGGCAAGCTCCACCCCCTGTGGTACACGCCGCTGCTGCCCGTACTCTTCTTCCTGTCGGCCATCGCCGTGGGCTTGGCCATGGTGATCGTCGAGTCGCGCCTCTCGTCGCGGGCCTTCGGGCGCCACCTGGAGATGCCGCTCCTCATGGAGGTGGGACGCGTACTCGTGGCGGCCCTGGGCGTCTATGGCGTGACGCGCCTCTACGACCTCGCCCACCGCGGGTTCCTGGGCGTCGCCTTCGGCGGCTCGCGGGAGGCGCTCTTCTTCCAACTCGAGTTCCTGGGCGGGGTGGTCGCGCCGATGCTCCTGCTGGCGCAGCCCGCGGTCCGGCGCAATACCAAAGCCCTCTACGCCTCGAGCCTGTTGGTCATCCTCGGCTTCGTCGTCCATCGCTTGAACGTCAGCATCACGGGCCTGGAGGCCGCGCAAGGCGGTCACTACCTGCCGGCCGCGCCGGAGGCGGCCATCACCCTGATGCTCGTGGCGATCGGGTTCGCCCTCTTCGGCCTGGCCGTGAAACATCTCCCCGTCTATCCGCCGGAGGCCCCGCCGCCGGCCTTTGCGCCAGTGAAGACTTGAGAAGACGCCTCTCCTTCCGGATCGGGCTCGCTCTCTGCCTCGGCGCCGCGGCGATTCTCGCCGCGGCGGGTGTGTGGAACTTGCGCCTCCAGCGCGCCCATCTCACGCGCCTGGTGAGCGCGAGCGCCGACCGGATGGCGGAGACGATCCGCAGCTCGACCCGCGACGGGATGCTGCGGAACGACGCGGACGGCGTCCACCGCATCATCCAGAACATCGGCGCCCAACAGGGCATCGCGCGGGTGCGGGTCTTCAACAAGGAGGGACGCATCCGGACCTCCACGGAGCCCGCCGAGGTCGGCGCCCTCGTGGACAAGGGCGCCGAGGAATGCTACGCCTGCCACCAGCGGGACCGCCCCCTGGACCGCCTCGACCGGGCCGACCGCGTCCGGATCTTCCGCAGCGAGCAAGGCGAGCGCATCCTCGGGATCATCGCGCCGATCCACAACGAGCCACAGTGCGTCGCGGCCTGCCACGCCCACAGCCCGGCCCAGCGGGTCCTGGGCGTTCTCGACGTCCAGCTCTCGATGGCGTCGGTGGACGAGTCGCTCCATGCCTCCGAGCGTCAACTGCTCGGCGCCCTGGTCGTGACCGTGGCTGCCGTGCTCGTCCTCGCGGGCCTGCTTCTGTGGAGGATGGTCCTGCGCCCCGTCGATCGGCTGACCCAGGCCATGACCCGTGTCACCACCGGCGACCTCGAGACGAGGGTCGCCGTGACGTCCTCCGACGAGATCGGCGCGATGGCGACGTCGTGGAACGCCATGACCGACGAGCTGGCCCGCGCCCGTGGCGCCCTCCAGGAGTGGAACGAGACCCTCGAGCGCCGGGTCGAGGAGAAGACCGCCGAGCTCCAGAGGACCCACGACCGGATGCTTCTCGTCGAGCGGATGGCCTCCCTCGGCAAGCTGGCGGCGGTCGTCGCCCACGAGATCAACAACCCCCTCGCCGGGATACGCACCTACGCGCGCCTCCTGCGACGGCGTTTCGCCGGCAGTGCGGACCCCGAGACCGACCGCATCCTTCAGGTGGTCGACGTCGAGTCGGGACGGTGTGGGGACATCGTGCGGAACCTCCTGGCCTTCAGCCGGTCGATGCCCGCGCGCTTCGCCGATGAGGATCTGGCGCCGATCCTCGACCGCTGCGCCCTGCTGCTGCGGCACCAGGCCGAGCTGCTCGGGATCACCCTCTCCTTCGAGGCGGCCCCCGGCCTCCCACGGCTGCGGTGCGACGCGTCGCAGGTCCAGCAGCTGGTCCTGGCGCTCGCCATGAACGCCCTCGAGGCGACGCCGGCGGGCGGGCGCGTGACCGTGGGGGCGCGCGGCGACGAGGGGGAGCCCGGCATCGTCATCGAGGTCTCCGACACGGGATGCGGGATCGCCGAGGAGGTCCGGGAGCGCATCTTCGAGCCGTTCTTCACGACCAAGGCCGCGGGAAAGGGCGTCGGCCTCGGCCTGGCGGTGGTCTACGGGATCGTGAGCCGCCACCGCGGCCAGATCGACGTCCAGTCGACCGTGGGCGCCGGCACCACCTTCACCGTCCGCCTGCCCCTGCAACCGCCGGAGGGAGAGCCATGAAGATCCTGGTCGTGGACGACGAGGCAATCGTCCGGGAGTCCCTGAAAGCATGGTTCGAGCAGGACGGCCACTCCGTGGACGCCGCCGAGAGCGCCAAGGAGGGGCTCCGGCTCTGCGCCCAGGGGCGATACGATATCTCCCTCGTGGACATGAAGATGCCGGGGATGGACGGCCTCGAGATGCAGGCGCGCCTCGCCGCGGCCGATCCGGACCTGACGATCATCCTGATGACGGCCTACGCCTCCGTGGAGTCCGCGGTGAAGGCCATGAAGGCGGGCGCCTATGACTACATCGTCAAGCCCTTCGACCCCGACGATCTTTCGCTTCTCATCCAGCGGGCGGCCGACCACCGCTCGCTTCGGGCCGAGAACGCCCGCCTGAAGAAGAGCCTCGAGGTGGCCTCGGCACCGCCGCCCATGGTCGGCTCCTCGGGGGCGATGAAGCGCGTCCTCGAGCTGGTGGCGACCGTCGCCGCGACCGACGCCACCGTTCTCGTCACCGGAGAGTCGGGAACCGGCAAGGAGCTGGTCGCGCGGGCCATCCACACCCAGTCGTCCCGGCGATACAACCCCCTGGTCGTGGTCAACTGCGGGGCGCTTCCCGAGGGAGTCCTGGAGAGCGAGCTCTTCGGCCACGAGGCCGGTGCCTTCACCGGCGCCAGGGCGCGCCACAAGGGGAAGTTCGAGGCTGCCGAAGGCGGGACCGTCTTCCTCGACGAGATCGGCGAGGTGAGCCCGCGGGTCCAGGTGGAGCTGCTCCGCGTCCTCGAGGAGAAGGTCGTGACGCGCGTCGGGAGCAACACGCCGGTGCCGGTCGACTTCCGCGTGATCGCGGCGACCCACCGCGACCTTCCGGGGCGGGTCAAGGAGGGGGCCTTTCGCGAGGACCTGTTCTGGCGCCTCAACGTCTTCACGATCGAGATCCCACCGTTGCGCGAGCGACCCGAGGACATCCCGCTCCTCGCGGAGCACTTTCTCGAGCGGTTCACGGGGGCCATGAGCCGCAGGCCCATGCGCTTCTCGCCGGCGGCCCTCGAGGCTTTGCGACGCTATCCGTGGCCGGGGAACGTTCGCGAGCTGCAGAACGCCGTGGAGCGAGCCGTCGTCCTCGGCACGGGCACGGCCGTCGAGGTGGGCGACCTGCCGGTCCACGTCGCGGCGGCGCCGGGGAGCTCTGGGCCCGGATCCCTCGCGGAGGCCGAGAAGGCCCACATCCGGATGGTCCTCGGGACCTCCGGCTGGAACATCAGCCGCGCGGCTCGGACCCTCGATGTCGACCGCGTGACGCTGTACAACAAGATCCGGAGGTACGAGCTCAAGAGACCGGAGAATGGGAGCTAACGCCCCGCCTCGACCGGTCCGCGCCCTGCACCTCGTCCCGATCGGCTCCCTTCCCCGCTCCCAGGCCGAGGACCTGGCGGCCCGGCTGAGCCGCAGGGTCTCGATCCCGTGCCAAGTCCTCGCGTCGCTTCCGGAGGCCGCGGTGGCACGCCTGCCGGGCCGGGACCAGCTCAACGCCGACGCGCTTCTCAGGGACCTCGAGGCTCGCGCTCCCGACGAGGCCGTGCTCCTGGGCGTGACGCCCCTCGACGTCGGTATCCCGATCTTCACCTTCGTCTTCGGCCGCGCACGGCAGGGAGGTTCGGCTGCCGTCGTCTCGCTCGCGCGCCTCGATCCCGGGTTCTACGGTCTGCCGCCGGGGCCCGAAAGGGCCGCGCGGAGGGCCTTGAGCGAGGTCCTTCACGAGCTTGGCCACCTGGCGTCACTTCGACACTGCGAGGACGCGTCCTGTCTCATGCACTTCGCCGCCTCGGTCGCCCAGGTCGACGTCCGGGGCTCGGCCTTCTGCGCCTCCTGCGCGGCGCGGCTGCCCGGCTGGCTCCTGGGCCCCGTCGGCCCGGGCCGAGACCCTTGAAGCGCCGGACCCCGACAGTTTTGCGCCGAGGTGGGGGGCGGCGGGGAAAAACCCTCGCGGTACGGGAGGTTTCGCGAACAACTCGGGCGTTTTCACATCGGCGGGCCATGGCCGGGAGTTTGCACCAGCTCCGGGCGGAGCGTGGCCATGAATACCCTCGCCCACCGGTCCAAGCCCGTCCTCTCGCCCCAGTACTGCAAAGGCTGCAGCCGCTGCATCGAGGCCTGCGCGAAACACTGCATCACCCTCGGTCAGGAGATCGACCCGGCGACCGGCCTGGTGCCCGTGGTGATCGATCTCGAACACTGCTCCGCCTGTGGTCTCTGCTTCGACGCGTGCCCCGAGCCCTACGGCTTGAGGCCCGCTCCCGGGGACGGCGCGGGTGAGCTTCACCCCCAGATGCTCTTCGGCTCGAAGCCGACGACGGCGCCCGTCCCCCACGCGATTCCCGACACGACGCTGCGGCTTCCCGAGACCGAGCCCCTCGTCATCAAAGGCACGTACGCTTCAGCGATCGGCGCCCTCCTCGCCGGCTGCCGCCATTTCTTCGGCTATCCCATAACGCCTTCCACGGAGGGCGCCGAGCTGATGGCCCGCCTTCTCCCGAAGCTCGACGGCGTGTTCCTTCAGGCCGTGAGCGAGGTGGCCACCGTCAACCTCATGTACGGCTGCGGGGGGGCGGGGCTCCCCTCCATGACCTTCACCTCGTCGCCCGGTTTCAGTTTGATGCTCGAGGGCATCTCGTACATGGTGGGGGCCGAGGTCCCGGGCGTCTTCGTCAACGTCATGCGCGGCGGCCCGGGTCTCGGCAACATCGCCCCGGAGCAATCCGACATCAAGTTGGCGTGCCGAGGTCTCGGCCACGGCAACACCCAGGCGATCGTCCTGGCCCCGGCGACTCCTCAGGAGATGCTGGACTTCACGCTGCTCGCCTTCGAGCTCTCCTTCAAGTATCGGAACCCGGTGGTCGTCCTCTGTGACGGCTACCTGGGCCAGATGACCGGTCGGGTGGCCCTTCCCGACTTCCTCGTCAAGCCCGGGATCCCCGAGTGGGCGGTGTACGGCGATCGGATGCACCGGCGGAACCTGATCTCGTCGATCCAGCTCGCCGAATCGGACCTCGAGGCCCACAACGTGAAGCTCAACGAGAAGTACCGGCGGATGGCCGAAAGCGAGCCGCGGGCCGACGTCTACCTGTGCGACGACGCCGACACGCTTCTGGTGGCGTGCAACACCCCGGCCCGCATGGCCAAAGGGGCCGTCAGGACCCTTAGGCAGGAGGGGATCAGGGCGGGGCTCTTCCGGCCTCAGACTCTCTGGCCCTTCCCGGTGCAGCGCCTTCGACCCCTTCTCGACGGGGTCCGCAGGATCCTGGTTGTCGAGGCGAGCAACGGCCAGCTCGAGGACGAAATGCGCCTCGCGCTCTCCCATGCCGGCGTCACGCACCTCCCGAAGATCGACTCCGTCCGGCGTTTCGGCGGCGTCCTGCCGCAGCAGGCCGAGATCGTCGCAAGGGCCAAGGCGTCGGTCCGCCTCAAGGGGGTGGCCTCATGAGCAGCGTCTTCTACGAGCAGTTCGAGCGCCATGACCACGGCACGGGTCTCAAGGGCCAGAGTACCCACTATTGCCCCGGGTGCGGTCACGGGCTGATCCACAAGTACCTGGCCGACGCCATCGACGAGCTGGGCCTCCAGGACCGCACGGTCGCCATCTCTCCGGTAGGGTGCGGCGTCTTCCTCCACTACTACCTCGACGTGGGGAACTCCCAGGCGGCTCACGGACGTGCCCCGGCGGTGGCCCTGGGCCACAAGCTCGCCAACCCCGACGCGGTGGTCGTGAGCTATCAGGGGGACGGCGACCTCGCCTCGATCGGCCTCGCGGAGATCCTTTTCGCGGCCCAGCTCGGCATCCCCCTGACCGTGGTCTTCGTCAACAACGCGATCTACGGCATGACCGGGGGGCAAATGGCTCCGACGACCCTGATGGGCCAGAAGACCGCCACCTCCCCCGAGGGACGCGGCCGGATGATGGGCCTTCCCCTGCGGATGGCCGAGATGGTGGCGGGGCTCGACGGCCCGTGTTACGTCGAGCGGGTGGCCCTCTTCGACGCCAAGCAGCGCGTGAAGGCGCGGAAGGCGATCCGCAAGGCCGTCGCGCTGCAGGCCGAGAACCGCGGCTTTGCCTTCGTCGAGGTCCTCTCGGAGTGCCCGATCCACCTCCACATGACGCCGGCCGAGGCGGAGCGGTGGGTCAAGGAGTCCATGACCCCGGTCTTTCCCCTCGGGGTCAAGAAGGACGTTACGGCCGACCCATGGTTCACTTTGCGACCGCCGAGCTTCGACCCCGAGACGGTGCGCCGGGTGGTGGGTGGCACCAGCGAGGCCCCTCACCGCTACTGCTCCACCTTTCCTTCCCGCTTTCGCGGCCACGACGTCGTCCTGAAGCTCGCCGGCGCGGGTGGCGACGGTGCCCAGACCGCCGCCATGCTCGTGGCCCGCGCCGCCATCAACGAGGGGTTCGACGCGACCCACATCCCGAGCTACGGCCCCGAGTCCCGGGGAGGCACGTCGTATGCCGACGTTCGGATCGCCGAGGACGAGGTCCTGTCCCCCTCCGCGCCATTTCCCGACATCCTCGTCGCCTTCAACGCGCCGAGCCTGGCCAAGTTCGGACCGACCGTCGTGCGCGGTGGGACCGTCGTCTACGACACGTCGGTCATCGCCGACGTCCCCACGGTCGCACCCGACGTCTCCCTCGTGGGCGTGCCTTGCACGCGGATCGCCGTGGATCTCGGTACGGCAGTGGTGAAGAACATCGTCGCCCTGGGTGCGCTCCAAGCCGCGACCGGTCTCTTTACGGAGGCGACCTTCCTGGCCGTCATCCGTCAGGCCCTGAGGGAGAAGTGCGCCCTCGTGCCTCTCAACGAGGAGGCTTTCCGCCGGGGAATGGGGGCGGTACCGGTGTCGGCGTGAGGCCCGCCGTCTCCCAGCCGTAGCGCGCGTCGACCGGGGCCCAGAAGACCCGCCCCAGACGAGCCACCTCGCGGACGCGCCCAGTCTCCGCGAGGCGCGAGAGGGCCGAGCCCACCTGACCCGGCGTCCATCGCCCCAGGACGTCGGCCAATTCCTCGAGGCCCATCGGGTGGCGGGCCAGGATCTCGAGGGTCGCTTCGTCGAGGTCGCCGTGGCCCGACAGATCCAGGGCGACGACGGGGCCGGCGATGACGCGCGCCCGTGGCCCCAGGATGGCCGCAGCACGGGCGAGGCCGGCGTCGTCGGGCGGCGTTACCCACGGCTCCGCGGGCGGGCGGACGGGCCGGGTGACGTGGACCTCGTCGGGGCGGATCCGCGCCAGGACCGCGGCGAGATCGCGAAGGGCCTCCTCGCCGTCGTTGACGCCCTTGAGGAGCATGACCTGGACCCAGAGTTTGCCGCCGTAGACGCGACGGAAGGCCTGAAGCCCGTTCACCAGGCGGGCGAAGATCAGCTCCGGTCGTGGCCGGTTGATCCGTTGGTACAGCTCTTCGGTGCCGGCGTCGAGGGTGGGAAGCGTGGCGTCGGCCGCCATGAGGTCGACCTGCACCTGGGGCAGGTACAGAAGGGAGCCGTTCGTCAGCACGGCGACGGGGACGTCCGTCATCTCCTTCACGGCGCGGATCATCCGCCCGAGGCCGGAGTGGAGGGTCGGTTCCCCGGAGCCGCCGAAGGTGACCCAGTCGATGCCCCCCGGGCCGTGCTCGCGGAGCGCTTGCCCCACTTCCTTCACGACGTCCTCGGTGGGAACGTACTCCTTGCGGTCGTGGCGCAGTGAGGTCGACCGCCCGAGTTGGCAGTAGACGCAGTTCCAATTGCAGGTCTTGAAGGCGATGGGATCGACGCCGAGGGAACGCCCCAGCCGGCGGGACGGAACGGGCCCGAAGACATAGCGCATCGGCTCCTCCAGCCGTTCCCTGACCACTACTTTGACGGTTCGGCCGGCCCGTGGGAATGGATCGGATGGCTCATTGCCGGGAGCCCGGGTCCCGCGTCACAGTGGTTCGACGGGGGGGATCCATGGATCGCTTCAAGGAGAGCCTGCTCAGACTCGTCGTCGAGACCTCGACGAATCTTCCGCCCGACGTCCGGCGTGCCCTCGCGGAGGCCCACGCGAAGGAGCCGCAGGGAAGCCGTGCGGCTCTGGCGCTGCAAACGATCGCCATCAACGTCGACATGGCCTGCGCCCACTGCCGGCCCCTCTGCCAGGACACCGGCCTGCCGACCTTCGAAGTCAAGCTCCCGCCCGACGCCGAGCAGTTCCGCCTGAGCACCGACATCGCGGCGGCGGTGGCCGACGCGACACGTCAGGGAATCCTGCGCCCCAACTCGATCGACCCACTGACCGGGCGGAACAGCGGCGACAACCTCGGCGAGGGGACGCCCGTGGTCCACTTCGAGGAGTGGCTCTCCGACGAGATCGAGGTGCGGCTCCTTCTCAAAGGCGGCCGCTCCGAGAACAAGGGCGCCCAGTACTCGCTCCCCTGCGAGCTGAACGGCCTGGGCCGGGCGGAGCGCGACCTGGCCGGCGTCCGCAAGTGCGTCCTCCACGCAGTCCATCAGATCCAGGGGCAGGGATGCGGCGTGGGGGCGATCGGCGTGGCGATCGGTGGCGACCGGGCCACGGGCCACGAATGGGCGAAGCGACAGCTCCTCCGCCCCCTGGACGACGTGAATGCCGACGGGCGGCTGGCTCGACTGGAAGCGGAGATCCTCCGCGGGGCGAACTCACTGGGAATCGGGGCGATGGGTCTTGGTGGGGATGTCACGTTGATGGCCTGCAAGGTCGCGGCCCTTCATCGCGTTCCCGCGAGCTTCTTCGTCACGGTCTCCTACGACTGCTGGGCGTTGCGCCGCCTCGGCGTCGTCCTCGACCGGAAGACGGGAGCCATCAAGCGCTGGCTCTACAGGGATGACGCGCCCACCGTCCGGATGGCCCGGGACGAGCGGCTCCCCACCACCGGGCGCGAGCTGCGCTTCGCGACGCCCCTCTCCGAGCCGCAGGTGCGGGCCCTCAAGATCGGCGACGTCGTGCTGCTGAGCGGCGTGATCCACACCGGACGCGAGGCGCTCCACCGCCACCTGAAGACCCATCCCGCACCGGTGAGCCTCGAAGGGGCGGTCCTCTATCACTGCGCCCCGGTGGCGGTCCGCGAAGGGGATCGCTGGGTCATCCGAGCGGCGGGGCCTACGGAAAGCAGTTGGGAGGAACCCTACGAGGCGGAGGTGATCCGGCGGTTCGGCGTGCGTGCGATCATCGGATTGGGGGGCATGGGCCCACGGACGTTGGCGGCCCTCAACGACCATGGAGCCGTCTATCTGAGCGCCATCGGGGGGGCCGCGCAGTTCTATGCGGACCGCGTCGTCTGCGTCGAGGGTGTGGACTTTCTCGAACTGGGCGCCTCAGAAGCGATGTGGCACCTGCGGGTGAGGGACCTTCCCACGATCGTCACCATGGACGCCTACGGCGGGAGACTCCACGCCGACGTCGAGCGGTCCTCGGCGCGGGAGCTGGCCCGCCTCGTGGCATCGGGGACCGTCGAGTAACGCCGCCTCTGGCCTCCGCGACGCCTCCCGCGAGGTAGCATGGCCCCATGCAGATGGAGCCGATCGGGTTCGTTCGGTGCGCGTTCACCCACACGACGCAGATCCCCAAGGGGCCCGGAGCCGAGCACACCGCCGAGGGGAGCCTCGAGATCCTTCCCGAGTTCGAAGGCGGTCTCAGGGACATCGAGGGGTTCTCCCACCTCTTCGTCGTTTGGGTTTTCGACCGGTCGGAAGGCTACGAGCTGCTGGCATCCCCGCCCACCGACGATCGCCCTCACGGCGTCTTCGCCACACGCGCACCGCGTCGCCCGAACCCGATCGGTTTGACCGTGGTGGAGCTCGTGGGCCGCGACGGCCCGAGGCTGAGGGTCCGCGGCGTGGACATGCTCGACGGGACGCCGATTCTGGACATCAAACCCTACCTGTCCGGCATCCCCGCGGACCGGATCCGCCGCGGCTGGCTGGCCGAGGCTGAGGCCCGCAGGCGCGACTCGTAGGTGCCTGCCGTGTCCCTATCGGCTTCCTGGGCCTGAGCCGCAGCAGGAAGCGGTGAGACCCGATCGCCGTTGGGCTCCCGCGCCTGCGGGCGCCAGAGCCTGACGCGGCAGGATATGCGGCGCGACGAGGCCCGGGCGCTTTCTTTGCGGGCGCCGTCCGCCAGAACACCCGCCCCTTCTGTGAGTTGCGAGCATCCCGCCGGGCATGCCGTTTGCCCCCCCTTCGAGGTGGGAGTGAGCATGCGAACGACCCTGCCGGAAGCGACGCGGATCGGAACGGCCCGGGAGACCCCCTGGAGCGACCGGTTCGCGCAGAGGACTCAAGGCGTGACCGGCTCGGTGATTCGCGAGCTGCTCAAGCTCACCGAAAAGCCCGACATCATCTCCTTCGCCGGTGGCCTACCGGCTCCCGAGGTGTTTCCGATCGAGCAGGTCGAGGCCGCGACTCGCCTCGTCCTGGAGCGCCACGGGCGCGCCGCGCTCCAATACAGCACCACCGAGGGGTATCTGCCGCTGCGTGAGCTCCTCGTCCGCCACATGAGCCGCTACGGCGTCCGAGTGACGCCCGAGAACCTCCTCGTCACCTCGGGATCACAGCAGGGCCTCGACCTCATCGGCAAGGTCTTCCTGAACCCCGGCGACCACGTGGCGACCGAGGAGCCGACGTTCCTGGGGGCGCTCCAGGCCTGGAACGCCTACCAGGCGCAGTACCTCCCGGTCCCCATCGACGACGACGGCATCCGGATCGACCGCCTCGAGGAGGCCCTCCGGGCGGGGCCCAAGATTCTCTACGTTCTGCCGAACTTCCAGAACCCCGGCGGCGTCACCCTCTCGCTCGAGCGCCGCCACGCGGTGATCGACCTGGCCTGCCGCTACGGCGTCCCGGTGGTCGAGGACGATCCCTACGGCCAGCTCCGCTATGAAGGGGAGCACCTTCCCGCCCTCGTGAAGATCGACGCCGATCTGCACCGCTGCGCGCGGGGCGAGCGGGCGTTCCACGGCGGTGTGCTCTACCTGGGGACGCTGTCGAAGACGTTGGCGCCGGGGCTCCGCATCGGGTGGGTCGTCGCCCCCGAAGAGGTGATCGGCAAGCTCGTTCAGATGAAGCAAGGGGCCGATCTGCACACGAGCACCTTCACCCAGATGGTGGCTTACGAGGTGGCTCGCGGCGGCTTCCTCGACAGGCACGTGCGGCGGATACGCAAGGTCTACGGCGAGCGGCGCGACACGATGCTCAGGGCGCTCGAGAAGCACTTCCCCCGGAGCGTGAGCTGGACGCGGCCCCAGGGCGGTCTGTTTCTCTGGGTGACGCTCCCCGCGGGCATCGACGCGTCGATC
>Ga0210377_10003700_pt1 | contig 13093 bp, 8 predicted proteins | sample PLM4_65_b1redo_FD_155480 | JGI IMG/M metagenome (GOLD analysis project Ga0210377, IMG submission 155480) | Groundwater sediment microbial communities from an aquifer in East River, Colorado, USA - PLM4_65_b1 redo | ecosystem: Environmental > Terrestrial > Soil > Riparian zone | place: USA: East... | reverse complement strand
GCCAAGCGCAACGCACCTTGTATTGTTTTTGTCGACGAAATTGACGCCGTGGGCCGGCACCGCGGCGCGGGGCTCGGCGGCGGGCACGACGAGCGCGAGCAGACGCTGAACCAGCTGCTCGTCGAGATGGACGGCTTCGAGTCGAACGAGGGCGTGATCATGGTCGCCGCGACGAACCGGCCCGACGTGCTCGATCCGGCGCTCCTGCGCCCCGGGCGTTTCGACCGCCAGATCGTCGTGGACTGGCCCGACGTGCGCGGCCGCGAGGGCATCCTCAAGGTGCACACGCGCAAGATCCCGCTCGCCGAGGACGTGGACCTCAAGTCCATCGCGCGCTCGACCCCCGGCATGGCGGGCGCCGAGCTGGCGAACATCGTCAACGAGGCGGCGCTGCTGGCGGCGCGGCGCAACCACAAGAAGGTCAGCGACCGCGACTTCGAGGACGCCAAGGACAAGGTCATGATGGGCGCGGAGCGACGCAGCCTGGTCATGACGGAGCAGGAGCGCAAGACCACGGCGTACCACGAAGCGGGGCACGCGCTGGTGGCGTGGCTGCTGCCGGGCAGCGACCCGGTGACGAAGGTCACGATCATCCCGCGCGGCCGCGCGCTGGGCGTGACGTTCTACACGCCGCAGGAGGAGCGCCACAACCACTCGAAGAAGCAGCTCGAGGACCGGCTCTGCCATGCGATGGGCGGGCGGGCGGCCGAGCGGCTGATCTTCGAGCACCTGACGACTGGCGCCGCGAACGACCTCGAGCAGGCGACGAACATCGCCCGCAACATGGTCACGCGCTTCGGCATGAGCGACAAGCTCGGGCCGCTGACGTTCGGCAAGAAGGAGGAGATGATCTTCCTCGGTCGCGAGCTGTCGACGCACAAGGACTACAGCGAACAGACGCAGGTGCTGATCGACCAGGAGGTGCGAGAGATCGTCGAGCGCGCCGACCAGATGGCCGTGAAGCTGCTGCGTGACAACCAGGACAAGCTGCACGTGCTGGCGAACACGCTGCTCGAGCGCGAGACGCTCGACGGCGACGAGATGGACCGGGTGCTGCGCGGCGAGAAGCTCGAACCGCTGCAGAAGGACGACGGCGGCCCGAACGCCGACGCCACGGCCGAGAAGCCGAGCACGGCGACCGGCGACGACGGACAGCAGCTCGACGCCTTCGGAGGCCACGCCCCCAACCCCGCCGGCGCCTGACACGCCCTTCACGACGAAGGCCCGGCGGGGCGCACCCGCCGGGCCTTCGTGCTTCCCGCGAGCGCGTTCGTGGGTTATTTCGATTCCCTGTGCAACTTTCGTCCCGGTCGGGGCGTCTTTACTGGCGTCACCCGCGCCAGAGCGGGTGCCTCCCGCTGAATCCAAGGCCAGCGGAGACTTCCAGGCAAGCGGGCCGGTCGGCAGAGCCGGTCCGAACGAAAGTGAAGCGGCGCCCGACTACCTCCCGGGCGCCGTTTTGCGTTGAACCGTTGGCCGATCGCGGCCGGCGTGCGAGTGCGAGCCGCGGGGTCCCCCGGCGCGGTTCGCTTGCGCCGGCACGGCGAACCGGCTGGAATGCGGGCGCTTCGTCCGAAACCCGATCCCTGAACGTTCGCCTCGAGGCTGACCTTGAATACGACCCGCTGGCTCTGGCTGATCGCCCTGCTCCTTACCCTGGTCCTCGCGCGATGGCAGCGCGTGAGCGGCCCCACTTACCCGCTCAGCGGCAATGCCGCGCTGGCGGGCGACACCTTCCGCTGGCAGCTCGAGCGCTCTCACGCCGGCCCGGGCGACCACGCCGTCAAGGTGGGCGCGCCCGCCCCCGGCGTCACCGGCGTGCTCGAGTGGCGCGCACACGCGAGAGCGGACGCCTGGACGGCGTCGCCCATGGCGCCGGCCGGCGACTCGCTCGTGGCCGCGCTTCCGCACCAGGCGCCGGGCGGGAAGCTCGACTACCGGGTCACGCTCGCAGCCGGCGAGCGGACCGTGACGCTGCCGCCCGCGGGGCAGGCGACGCTGCGCTTTCGCGACGACGTGCCGTCGTGGGTGCTGATTCCCCACATCTTCGTGATGTTCGGGGCGCTGCTGCTCTCGGCGCGCACCGGCCTCGAGGCCTTCCGCCGCCAGCCCGACTTCCGCCTGCTGACGGTCCGCACGCTCGCGGCGCTCGCGCTGGGCGGCTTCCTGCTCGGCTGCATCGTGAGCGGGTACGCCTTCAGCATGCCCTGGGGCGGGTTCCCGATCAGCGACGACCCGACCGACAACAAGACGCTCATCGCATTCCTCGGCTGGGCGATCGCCGCGGTGCCGGTGTTCCGCGGGCGCGGCGCTCGCCCGTTCGTGATCGGCGCGGCGCTGCTCACGTTCCTGGTGTTCGTGATCCCGCACAGCGTCTCGATGCCGCGCTGAGCGGCGGCGGCAGCCGCGCAGGGCGTCAGTGGCCCGGCGCCGGCGCCGGCGAGATCACGAGTTGCAGCCGATCGCCGCCGCGCAGCACCTCGAGCGCCGTCTCGGCGCCGATCCGCTCGCCGGTGAGCAGCCGGTGCAGGTCGTCCACTCCCGCGACCGGTTCGCCGGCCAGCGCGATCACGATGTCGCCCTCTCGCAGGCCGACCGCCTCCGCGGGACTGCCCTTCTCGACCGCCAGCACCAGCACCCCCGTCTCGTTCGCCAGGCCGTGGCGCCGCACGAGCTGGCGCCGCAGCCGCGCGTTCTGCCCCGCGATGCCGAGGAACGCCCGGGTAATGCGCCCCTCGCGCATGAGCGTGGTGGCGACGAAGCGCGCGAGGTCGATCGCGATCGCGAAGCACAGTCCCTGCGCGGGCAGGATCGTGGCGGTGTTCACGCCGATCACCTCGCCGCGCGAGTTGACCAGCGGGCCGCCCGAGTTGCCGGGGTTGAGCGCGGCGTCCGTCTGCAGCACGTCGTCGATGAGCCGGCCCGACTGCGCGCGCAGCGAGCGCCCCAGCGCGCTGATCACGCCCGCGGTCACGGAGCCGTGAAAGCCGAACGGGCTGCCGATCGCGATCGCCACCTGCCCGACGCGCAGGTCGGCCGAGCGCCCGAGCGCGGCCGGCACGAGGCCGTCGGCGACGATGCGGATCACGGAGAGGTCGGTGTCGGGGTCGTCGCCGACGACCGTCGCCTTCGCGCGCCGGCCGTCGGCCAGCGTCACCTCGAGCCGGCTCGCACCGTTCGCGACGTGGCTGTTGGTGATCGCGAACCCGTCCGGGGTGATCACGAACCCCGAGCCCGAGCCGGACTGCCCGCCCTCGCGCAGCACGTCGATGCGAAATACGGACGGCGCGACGACCTCGACGGCGCCCGCGACCGCCTCGGAGTAGGCGTCGAGCAGCGGCGCGTCGTTGGGCGGCATCATGGGCGGCGTCGCGGGCGTCGGCGGCGGGGTGTGGTGCTGGTCGTCCTGCGACAGCGGCTGGAACGCGGGCATTCGGGTCCTCCGGTCCGGTGGGCCGGGCCGTGGGCGGGCACCCGGGCTGCTTTGGACGCGGCGGGCCCCGCCGGGATTCGGCGGGGCCCGTCACGGCGCCGGGCGTCAGTCCGTGAACGTCTCGCCGCGTTCGGCTTTCGTCACGAGCAGCGCGCACGGCTCGAAGCGCTCGCCCTTTTCGCCCCTCAGCGCGCGCAGGCGTTCGACCGCGCGCGGCAGGCCGAACGCGTCGGCCCAGCGCAGCACGCCGCCGCGGAACGGCGGGAAGCCGGCCCCGAAGATCATCGCCACGTCCACCGCGCCGGCGTCGGCGACGACGCCCTCCTCGAGGCAGCGCGCGCCTTCGTTGACCATCGCTAGCGCCATGCGCTCGGCGAGCGGCTCGAGGCTCGCCGGGTGCCGCGAGTTCGCGATGCCGAGCAGCGCCGAGACGGCCGTGTCGGGCGTGCGCTTGCGGCCCGTGTGGCGGTAGAAGCCGCGGCCGTTCTTGCGGCCGAGCCGGCCGGCGGCGACGAGCTTCTCGAGCAGCGGCGCAGGTTGCATCCTGCTGGGGAAGGCGGCCGACAGCACGCCCGCCACCTTGTGCGCCACGTCGAGCCCGACTTCGTCCACGACTTCGAACGGGCCCATGGGGAACCCGAAGTCGCGCATCGCGGCGTCCACGTCGGCGACGGCGAAGCCCTCCTCGAACAGGTGCATGGCCTCGCGCAGGTAGGGCATCAGGATGCGGTTCACGACGAAGCCGGGCGAGTCCTTCACCACGACCGGCGTCTTGCCGATCCGCCGCGCGAGCCCGACGGCGGTGACGAGGGCCGCATCCGAGGTCTTCGCGCCGCGCACGACCTCGACGAGCGGCATCCTGTGCACGGGGTTGAAGAAGTGAAACCCCACGAAGCGCTCGGGGTGTCGCAGCCCGTCGGCGAGCGCGTCCACGCTGAGCGACGAAGTGTTCGTCGCGAGCAGCGCGTCGGCGCGCATGCGCACCTCCAGCTCGGCGAACACGCGGCGCTTGACGTCGAGGTCCTCGACGACCGCCTCGATCGCGGCGTCGGCATGCGCGAGTCCCGACAGCTCGAGCGTGGGCAGGATGCGCGCCATCTGCCCGTCCTTCTCGCGCCCGGGAGTGCGCTTGCGCCGGCCGCGCTCGTCCATGACGGCGCGCACGGTCTGCAGGCCCTTCTGCAGGGCCTCGGGCTTGAGGTCGCGCAGGCGCACCTCGATGCCGTACCGGCTCGCCAGCTCGGCGATGCCGCCGCCCATCACGCCCGCTCCGGCCAGCGCCAGGCGGGTCACGGCGGCGGGCTTCACGCCCGCGTCGGCGACGACGCTCGCGCGCTTCGCGGCTTCGGAGAGCCGGAAGATCCGCACGAGGTTCTTGCACACCGGGCCCACGACCAGCGGCCCGATCGCCGCCGCCTCGAGCCCGAGCGACTTCTCGACCGTGCGGCCGATGCCACCCTTCAGCACGTCCAGCGCCGCGAGCGGCGCCGGGTAGTGCCCGCCCGTCTTCGCCAGCACGCCCGCGCGCGCCTGCCGCAGGACGAGCGCGCGGCCAGGCGGCGTCGAGTCGAGCAGCCACGGCATGAAGCCCTTCGGGCGATAGGCGTCGCGGCGCGCGCCGGGCGGGCGGCCCTCGAGCTGTGCGAGGCGCTTCTCGGCCGCCTCGACGAGCCACACCGCCGGCGCGGACTTCGCGACGAGTCCCATCTTCTCGGCCCGCTTCGCGTCCACGGTGCGCCCGGTCAGGATCAGGTCGCATGCCGCCGCGAGACCGACCAGCCGCGGCAACCGGGTCGTGCCGCCGAAGGCCGGGAAGATGCCGAGCATGGTCTCGGGCAGGCCGATCTGCGCGCGCTCCTCGGCCGCCACGCGCGAGTCGCACGCCAGCGCGATCTCGAGCCCGCCGCCCAGGCAGACGCCCTCGATCGCGGCGACGGTGGGCGCGCCCAGCCCCGCGAGACGCGAGAACGCCGCGTGCGCGCGCCGCACGAGCGCCGTGACCTCTGCCGGGTCGGTGATCGAGCCGATCGCGTCGATGTCGGCGCCGGCGATGAACGAGCCGTCCTTGCCGCTGCGCAGCACGACGCCCTTCACGTCCGCGCGCGATTCCAGCTCGTCCAGCGCCGCCTCGAGATCGCCCAGCGCCGCGGTGGTGAGCACGTTCAGCTTGCGCGCGGGGTCGTCCACGACGAGGTGGGCGATGCCTCCCGGGCGAACCTCGACGCGGAAGACGGCCATCACGCACGCTCCATCACGAACGCCGCGCCCTGCCCACCGCCCACGCAGAGCGAAGCAAGGCCGAGCTTCGCGCCGCGTCGCCGCATCTCGTGCAGCAGCGCCAGGATCAGCCGCGCGCCGCTCGAGCCCACCGGGTGACCGAGCGCGATCGCGCCGCCGTTCACGTTGAGCTTCGCGTCGGGCACCTCGCCGAGCGCGCGCGCGCGGCCCAGCTCGCGGCTCGCGAACTCCGCCGACTTCATCGCGGCGCAGCAGGCCAGCACCTGCGCGGCGAACGCCTCGTTGATCTCGACCAGCTCCATGTCGTCGAGCGTCAGGCCCGCCTTGTCGAGCGCCTTCGCCGCGGCGTAGACGGGCCCCAGGCCCATGCGCTGCGGCTGCAGCCCGGCGAACGCGAACGCGCGGACACGGCCGAGCGGCGGCACGGGCCACGATTGCGCGGAGGCCTCGTCGCCCACCAGCAGCGCCACCGCGCCGTCGGTCACCTGGCAGGCGTTGCCAACGGTCACGGTGCCGTTCCGGCGGTCGAAGTAGGGCTTGAGTTTCGCCAGCGCCTCGATCGTCTGCCCTTCTCGCGGGCCGACGTCGTCACGCACGGCCTCGTACTTCGGGGCCGCGTACACGGGCACGATCTCCTCGCGCAGTACCTCGCGCGCGGCGAGCGCGCGCTCGTGGCTGCGCAGCGCGAACGCGTCCTGCTGGGCGCGGTCGATGCGGAACTCGCGGGCGAGCACTTCGGCGGTCTGGCCCATGTTGAGCCCGCACACGAGGTCGGTCAGGCCCTCGGCCAGCGCGATGCGCGGCGCCAGCATCGCCGGGCGGAAGCGCGTGAACGCGCCCAGCTTCTGCACGGGCGTCTTCGCGCGCATCAGCCCCTCGAGCCATTCGGCGTACTCGGGCGCGAAGTGGAGCGGAATCTGGCTCATGTTCTCCATGCCGCCCGCCATGACCAGCTTCGCGTCGCCCGCCGCCACGCGGTAGAGCGCGCTCGCCACCGCTTCCATGCCGGAGGCGCAGTTGCGGTGCACCGTGAACGCCGGCACGCGCTCGGGCACCCCGGCGCGCAGCGCGACGATGCGCGCGGAGTTGGCGGCCTCGGCGGGCATGGCGCAGTTGCCCAGGATCACCTCGTCCAGCCGTCCCGGGTCCAGCTCCGCGCGGGCGATCGCCTCGGCGACGGCGACGCGTCCCAGCTCGTATGCGGGGACCCTGCGGAACGCGCCCCCCGCCTTCGCGAACGGCGTCCGCACCCCGCCCAGGATCCAGCCACTCGTCGAGTTCATGTCCCCGCGCCCCTCCCGCCCGGCCGATCCGCTACTTGAGCTTCGCCAGCAGCTTGCGCGCCTCGGACTGGTAGTGCGCATCGAGGGCGCCGCTCGTGGGCGGCAGCGCCACGGCCTTCTCCAGCTCCGTCCTGGCTGCGGCCTTGCGCCCGCGCTCCTTGAGCAGCCGCCCGAACTCGAGGCGGTGGTTCACGTACTCGGGCTCGAGCGCGATCGCCTTCTGGAACGCCGTCTCCGCCTGCTCGAACGAGGCGCCCTTCGGCACGCCGCCGAGGACGGCGTTCGCCGCCATTCGCTCCATGGTGTTCAGGCTCGCGAGCTTGACGTTCCACATGGCCAGCACGTGCCACGCGCGGCCGACGTTCGGGTCGAGCTGCAGCGCGCGGTCCACCTCGGACTTGATCTCGCGCGAGAGCGCCAGCTTCGTCTTCGGGCCCTCGCTCAGCGCCTGCCGGCCCAGCGCGACGGCCAGCCAGACGTGCCCGCCGGCCGAGTCTGGCGCCGCCTTGATCGCCGCGCGGGCGTGCTCGACCGCCGCAGCCCGCGTCGCCCGCTGGACGTCACCCTTCTGCAGCTCGCCCAGCTCGGACTCGGTGCGGGACAGCCGGCAGAGCGTCGCGAAGTGCCCGGGCGCCGCCTCCAGGGCGGACGCGTACGCGGCGCGAGCCTCGGGCAGGCGGCCCGCCGCGTACTGGTGCTCGCCGTCCGCCGACCACTCTTCGGCCGTCTTCGCCACGGCCGGCGCGGCGATCGCCAGCCCTACGACCAGTGCGCCGGCGAGTGCTGCGAGTGAACGGCGGCGGCCGCGGCGGGCGAGGCTGGGACTCGGCATGACGGACCTCCCATGCGAGCGGCGCGGGATGCGCCGGACCGGGCGAACATGCGACCCGGGTCCGCGCGTTGTCAATTGCCGCTTGTCCCCCGACGGAGCCGGGTGCTACCAATGCCGGGCCCGCCCCCACGCGGCGGGGAGCTCACCCCCGCCACCGGAGGGCGCATGCCCCGCACGCTGATCGAGATCTTCCTCGAAACCGTAGACCGGCTGAACAAGCCCGCCCAGTTCATGCGCAAGAACGCTGTGGGCTGGGAGTCGATCTCCGCCCAGCGGGCGCTGGCCGACGTCGAGTGCCTCGCGCACGGACTGCTCTCGCTGGGGGTCGGGCGGGGCGACCGCGTCGCGCTGCTCGCCGAGAACCGCTACGAGTGGGTCGTCAGCGATCTCGCGGCGCTCGGGATCGGCGCCGTGACGGTGCCCATCTACCCGACGCTCACCGCGCAGCAGGTGCGCTACATCCTCGAGAACGCCGAGGCGAAGGTGTGCCTCGTCTCGACGCCCGCCCAGCTCGACAAGGTGGGCGAGATCGCCGCCTCGCTGCCGGCGCTGGGCGCGATCGTGGCGATGGAGCCCGCGCCGCCCACCTCGGGGCGCACGCATTCCTTCGCCGACCTGCTGGCCGAGGGCGAGCGGCGGCGCGCCGCCGCGCCCGACGCGTTCCGCCGCTCGGCCGCGGCCATCCAGCCGGGCGACCTCGCGACGATCATCTACACCTCGGGCACGACGGGCGATCCGAAGGGCGCGATGCTCTCGCACGACAACATCGCGTCGAACGTGGCGGCGAGCCTGAAGGTCGTGGACCTGAATCCCACGGACACGAGCCTGTGCTTCCTGCCGCTGTGCCACATCTTCGAGCGCATGGCCGGGCTCTACGCCATGCTCGCGGGCGGAGTGACGATCGCCTACGCGCAGAGCCTCGAGACGGTGGCCGCCGACGCGATGGAGGTGCACCCCACGATCCTGACGGGCGTGCCGCGCTTCTACGAGAAGGTCTACGCGCGAGTCATGGAGAACGCGCTTTCCCAACCGCCGCTGCGCAAGAACATCTTCTTCTGGGGCCTGCACACCGGCGTCGCGGTCGCGCGGCTGCACTTCGAGCGGAAGAAGCCGGCCGGCCTGCTCGCGCTGCAGGCGGCGATCGCGGACCGTCTCGTGGGCGCCAAGGTGCGCGCCCGGGTGGGCGGCCGGCTGCGCCTGTGCATCTCGGGCGGCGCGCCCCTGGGCCCGAAGATCATGGAGTTCTTCTTCGCGATCGGCATCCCGATCGTCGAGGGCTACGGCCTGACCGAGACGTCGCCGGTCATCTGCCTGAACCCGCCGGGCAGGGAGCGGCCGGGCTCGGTCGGGCCGGTCGTGCCGGGTGTCGAGGTCCGGATCGGCGAGGAGGGCGAGATCCTCACCCGCGGCCCGCACGTCATGCTCGGCTACTTCCGGAACGAGGAGGCAACGCGCACGGCGATCCGCGACGGCTGGTTCCACACGGGCGACGTGGGGCATCTCGACGAAGACGGCTACCTGCACATCACCGACCGGCTCAAGGACCTGCTCGTCACCGCCGGCGGCAAGAAGGTGGCGCCGCAGCCGCTCGAGGGCCGGCTCAAGACCGTGAAGTGGATCAGCGAGGCGGTCATGCTGGGCGATCGCCGCCCCTACTGCGTCTGCCTGCTCGTGCCGAACTTCGTCGTGCTCGAGACCGAGGCCCGCGCGCGCGGCTGGGCGCACGCCTCGCGGCACGAGCTGCTCGCGCACCCCGAGGCGCTGGCGATCTACCAGCGCGAGGTCGACAAGCTGAACGCCGAGCTCGCACCGTTCGAGAGGATCAAGAAGTTCGCACTGCTCGACCGCGAGCTCAGCCAGGACGCCGGCGAGCTGACGCCCACCCTCAAGGTCCGGCGTCGTGTACTGTCCCAGAAGTTCGCAGACCTGATCGAGTCCCTCTACGCGTCCGGCGCCTGACGGGCCGGACGCGCGCACGCTCTTTCAACACCGTCCTACGCCACATATCCAGGAAGGGGCCTCATGAAAGCGCATCGCACCGCGATCGCGGCCGCACTCGCGGCGGCCATCCTCGCGCCGGGTCTCGCGCGCGGCGCCGGTTACGGCATCTACGAGCAGGGCGCGGCTGCGCTCGGCATGGCGGGCGCCCACACGGCCTCCGTGCACGACGCGTCGGCCGCGTTCTTCAACCCGGCGGCGCTGGTCCGGCTCGACGGGCAGCAGCTCTACCTCGGCGGCAGCTGGCTCAACACGCACAACAGCTTCGCCGGCATCGACCCGTATCCCGGCTTCGGAGTGAGCGAGGAGATGGAAGCGGGCAACTTCTTCCCACCGACGGTCTACTGGACGAACCACTTCGCGAAGAACTGGGCGTATTCGGTCGGCGTGAACGCGCCGTTCGGCCTCGGCGTCTCGTGGAAGAATCCCGAGAGCTTCACCGGCCGCGATCGCGTCACCAAGGCGAGCCTGCAGGGACTCAACGGCGGCCTGAACCTGGCGTGGGCGACGACGGAGAAGCTCTCGTTCGGCGCCGGCTTCGACGCGATGTTCGCCGGCGTCGAGCTGAACCAGATCCAGCGCGCGCTGATCCCCGGCGGCGGCGGCGCGATGGCGAACGTCGCCGATGTGAAGCTCAAGGCGAGCAACAAGCCCGGCTACGGGTTCAACCTCGCGACGCTGTGGGCGGCCAACGAGGCCTGGAAGTTCGGCGCGTACTATCGCAGCCAGGTGGACGTGGAGATCGACGACGGCGAGGCCACCTTCCGCCAGATCCTGACGGGCGACCCGACGTTCGACGCCGCCGTCGCGGCGGGGCTGCCCGCCGACCAGAACGACGTGCAGACGACGCTGCATTTCCCGGCGATCTGGTCGTTCGGCGCCGCCTGGCAGCCGACGAAGGCGTGGACGTGGGAAGTGGACTTCAACTGGACCCAGTGGACGGCATTCGACTCGCTGTCGCTCGTCTTCCCGTCGGACACCGACTTGAACACGTCGCTGCACGAGGACTACCAGGACGTGTTCCGCCTCTCGATCGGAGCCGAGCACCGGCTGTCGAAGTTTGCGTACCGCTTCGGCTACTACTTCGACCAGGCCGCGGCGCCGACGGAATCGGTGACGCCGCTGCTGCCCGACGCGAACCGTCACGGAGCCTCGCTCGGGTACAGCCGCGACCTCGGCGCGCAGAAGAACTGGACGCTGGACTGGTACTACCTGGCCCTCTTCTTCGAGAACCGCAGCACCGAGGGCATCGAGCGTGACGGCTACAACGGAACGTACAAGGCGTTCGTGAACGCCACGGGCCTCAGCCTCGCCTACCGCTGGTGAACCGGAGGAATCCAGACATGAAGAGCCTGCTTCGCATCCTTCCGGTCCTCGCGGTCGCGGCGTTCCTCGCCGGCTGCGAAGGACCATGCACGAAGATCGACACGATCAGCGGCCCGACGCTCTCGAGCGGCACGGCCGACTTCGCCGTCGTGGCGGCGCTCGGCACCAGCATCTCGGCCGGCTACCAGTCGAGCGGCCTCGTGAACCGTCACCAGCTGCGCGCGTTTCCCTCCCTGTTCGCGCAGCACGTCGGCATGACGGCGATCGCGACCGGCCAGACGGGCTTCACGTTCAACGGCATCAACAACGACGGCATCCCGACGCTGCTGGAGATCAAGTCGCTCTCGCCGCTCGTGATCAGCAACGCAGGCCGCGTGTCCGGTGCGCCGGAGAACAACTCGCAGGGCACGGACTACCACAACCTTGCGGTCCCCGGGATGCTGGCCGCCGACCTCGTGGACAGCACGCTGTACACGGTGGACCCGAACCCCGTCCGCGGCGCCGGCTACAACAAGACGTTCTTCAACCTCGTGCTGCGCAGCCGCGGACTCGCGGTGCAGCAAGTCGCTCGCCGCGCCCCGACGTTCATCACGTTCGAGCTGGGCGCGAACGAGGTGCTCGGGGCGGCGACCTCCGGCACGTCGAACGTCTTCCCGACGGCGAGCTACGTCGCGGCGGTCCGCGGGGCGCTCGGAACGATCCACGCGGCACTGCCGAACACCAAGGTCGCGGTGTTCAACGTGCCCGGCGTGACCAGCATTCCGTTCTGCACGACGTTCTCGCCGGTCACGATCAGCACGCTCACGGGGACGCCGGTGGCGCTCATCGGCCCGAGCGGCCCGCTGAGCCCGACGGACCTCGTGCTGCTGACGGCGAAGGACTCGCTCGTGACGGGCCGGGGCTTCCCGGTCGGCGCCTACAACTACCTGAACCCGGCCGCGCCGGGGAACGGCCTGCCGCTGCTGAACTCGCAGGTCCTCGAAGATAGCGAGCAGGGCACCATCAACCAGGCGATCTTCAACATGAACGCCGCGCTGGACTCGATCGTGGCGAACAGGCCCTGGACGACCAAGGTGGATTTCAACACCATGCTCTCCGGGATCGCGGCGAACGGCTTCACGGTCGGCGCGACCACGTACACGACCGATTTCGTGACGGGCGGCCTGTTCAGCCTCGACGGCGTGCACCCGAACGACCTGGCGCACGCCATCATCGCCAACACCCTGATCGACGCGGTGAACGCGCAGTGGGGCGCCACGATCCCGCACCTCAACGTGGCGAACTACGCGACCGCCACATCGTCGAGGCTGCGGCCCGCGACGACCGGCGAGGGCGGCGCGATGCCGGTGCAGATCGACGGACTGGAAGAGCGCCTCCGGATGCTCTATCCGGCACACTTCTAGGGCCAGTCACCCGGCGAGGCGGGGCGGAACCTCGAGGTTCCGCCCCGTCGTCGTTCCCGGGCCGCGACTACGGCGACGCGCGCGGCGGCAGCAGCACGGCGATGCGCTTGAACCAGCCGGCGAGGCGGTCGAAGTAGCCGGGGGTGAGTTCGGCGCCGTCGTGCGCGGCGGCCGGGATTAGCCAGTGGTCGATGATCGACAGGTTGCGCATCGTGAGCCGCTTCGTGATCTCGGGCGGCGTCACGTCGTCCTTCCCGGCCAGCACCACGAACAGCGGCGCGCGCAGCACCGGCACGCTCGAGACCGGCTCGTCGCGCGCGTCCACGGCGAGGCGGTGCTGCTTCTGCACGCCGGGGATCTGCGCCGTGCCGTTCAACTCGATCTGCTCGAGCGACGTGCGGAAGAGCCCCTCGACCGCCACCGCGTCGAGGGACGTCCACTCGCGAGCGCCCGCCGCGAGCGCGACCGGCCCTCCCAGGTCCTGTCCCCACGCGAAGACCGGACGGCCCGAGCCGTGCGCCCGGGCGAAGCGCAGCGCGCCGAGGGCGTCGTTCACCCAGCGCGACGCGAAGACGAGGTT
>Ga0210377_10003699_pt1 | contig 13094 bp, 10 predicted proteins | sample PLM4_65_b1redo_FD_155480 | JGI IMG/M metagenome (GOLD analysis project Ga0210377, IMG submission 155480) | Groundwater sediment microbial communities from an aquifer in East River, Colorado, USA - PLM4_65_b1 redo | ecosystem: Environmental > Terrestrial > Soil > Riparian zone | place: USA: East... | reverse complement strand
GAAGTTCCGGCTGCGCGAGAAGGAATGGAAGGGCAAGGGCAAGGTGATCATGGGCGTCGAGTTCAAGGGCGAGTGAGCTCGCCAGTAGCGAGTTTCGGCGCGATCTGCGCGTACACGTGGTTCGCGTGATTCTCGATCCCGTGATCCATGACCCGACGAGCGATGTCGCGGTCGAAGCTCAGCACTCTGACGGAGATCGCGGGATCAAATGAAGCGACGCGGTCGTGTACGCGATACTCGTCGAGGTTCACGATCCTGGGCGCATAGCGCGGCTCGCGTCCCCGCCTCCCTCAAGGGTGACTCGGCGGTGTCGCGGGCGGATCCGCCGGCGGCGAAGCGGCGTCGGGTGCAGGCGGAGGCGGCACGGCAGGCGCGGCCATGACCTGGCCCGCTGCAATGGCGATCTGCGGAGCCAGCTTCCCGTATACGTAGTTCGTGTAGTTGTCCTTCACGTGTACCTCGATCCTGCCGATGATGTCGCGGTCGAACGTATTCGCGTTGTAGATCCCGCCGCCGAGCGCGAGCAGCGAAACTTCGAGCCAGGTGAGTCCCGTGAAGATGGTGCGGTCCATCTCTGCTTGGCGGATGCTGTAGCTGATCGGAGTCGTGCTGCCGCTCAAGACCTTTCCGTCGCGATCATTGACGTCGACCTTGGTAATGATGTCGGCGTAGTACACGTACCCATTCCAAGCCGGCGTGAAGATCAGGAAGCCAGGCCAATTGATCAGGAAGTTCCAGCCGGAAGAGCGGTAGGTGGTCGTCGGGTCGATCGAAAGGATGAGGTCCGGGGCAGCACCACTGCCACTCGCGTGCGGTGCGTAGTCCGTTTGCAGCCTCTCGATGGAAGGATCCTGTGCCAATCGCTCGACCAGCGCGTTGTGATAGAAGACTTCGTCGGGCGTGCCATTGAATGGCAGGACTGCAACGAACGGCTTCGGCTCTGTGGTCCCGAGGTGCATCGTCGTCGCGTACATCTGCAAGTTCTTTACTTCGAGCTCGTGAGAGCAGGCGGTCAGTACCCACACGGAAGTGAACATTGAGAGGTATCGCATCGCGTGTAATCTCCTCAGGCTGCCACCCTATTCCCTTCTCGATTCATCTGTCGATGGAAATACAGAAATCAGGGCGTAGGTCCCCCACGCCCGGAGAGTCCTTGGCAGCCTCGAGGGCGTGCTCTCTCTCCAACGACTGCGTGTAGCCGGAGACGTGCCCCGCAAATACGATTGGTAGAGTCACGATCAGTCCGCCTTGAAAGTACCCGGCGATGTAGGTCGAGTACGCGGGGATCAGCGTGCGGTAGGCGTCTATCTCGGCTTTCTCGTCGTGGACGCAATAGAAGTACCGGATCGCGTCCGACGAAGCATCGGCTTCCTGTAGCAGGTCGACCCCGGGCAGCAGCCGCAGCAGCGCGAACGACGTGCCCTTCGATTCGTGCCGCACGTAGTCTTTCGCGTGACCTGCCTCGTGGATCAGGATGGCAATGTCGCTGGAGTACACGTGGATCGTGTTCGTGAACGGGTTGAAGTGATCGCCGGCCGTCACGATCGGTAGCCCCGCGAAGACTCGCTCCGGGACGAGCGTGTAAAGGAGCCAGTTGAGCAGCCCGAGGGTGTAGCGGTAGCCGGCGCCTACCTCGCTGTTCTGAGTTAGTCGGCGAAAGTCATCGATAGGCGCGTACTCGTTGAACCGCACCTTCACCGAGTGCAGGCGATTCAGTGCCAGATACGCTTCAAGCATCAGCTGAGCTTGTTGCGGCATCTCGTGGTCGAGCACATGACGGTTCCAGAGCAGCAGCTTCGTCGGAAGACTGATCAGGTAGTCGTTGAACGCATCGAGGATCCAGATCGGCCGGCCGCGGACGATCTGGGCGCCTGAGTCTTCGAACTCGATCTGCTGATCGACGTAGTAGGTCTCCGTCGGAACGTAGACCTCTGGGGGCGAGGCGCATGCGGCGCAGGCCAGCGCCGAGAACGCCATGCTGCGCGCGCCGCGACGCAACGCGCCGCCTACGCCAACCGCCCCGGCACGAACGGGTGACTCGAAGAGAGCCCGCCGTCGACCGCGATCGCCTGCCCGTTCACGTAGCTCGATTCGTCGCTGGCGAGGAAGAGCGCCATGCGCGCGATCTCGACGGGCTGGCCGGCGCGCTTCAGGGGATTCAGCTGGCCGATCTTCTTCTCGCTGCCGCGCTCGCGCGCGAGCTCGAACATGGGGCGCGTCATACCGGTTTCGATCAAGCCGGGGCAGATCGCGTTCACGCGCACGTTCGTGCCGACGAGCTGATTCGCCGCGGTCTGAACCAGGCTGATCACGCCCGCCTTGCTCGCGCTGTAGGCGCTGCCGCCCGCGCCGGAGCGCAGGCCCGCGACCGACGCGGTGCACACGATCGAGCCGCCGCCGACGTCGCGCATCGCGGGCGCGGCGTACTTGATGGCGAGGAACGGGCCGATCAAGTTCACGCGCAGCACGCGCTCCCACTCGCTCGCGGAGAGCTCGAAGAACGGCACGAGCCCGCCGCTCACGCCGGCGTTCGCGTAGCAGACCTCGAGGCCGCCGAGCTCGCGGCGACAGGTCACCACGAGCTCGCGCACCGTGTCCTCGTCCGAGACGTCGGCGCGGCGGATCAGGCACTTCCCACCGTGGCGTTCGATCTCCGCGCGCGTTCCCTCGAGCCCTGCCTCGGCCAGGTCCACCGCGAGCACGCGCGCGCCTTCGCTCGCGAACAAGATCGCGCTCGCGCGGCCGATGCCGCTCGCGGCGCCGGTCACGATCGCTCGCTTCCCCGCGAGCCTCATCGCGCGAGCTCCGCGCGGGGCGCGGCTAGCGTCCCTTGTTCAAGCGCCCTATGTCGATGTAGCGGCGGATCTTCCCCTTGCTGTCGAAGGGCTCGCCGTCGTTGTCCCAGAACTCGATCCGGTTGCCGGTCCCGGTCTGGACATTCACGATGATGTCGCCGACGACGCGCACGTCGTTGACCTGCGAGACTCCCTCCCACGGGCGGTACCAGACGCCGTCCTTGTTGCTCGGATCGGAGAGTCCGGGCGGCCCCTTCCAGTCCTCGCTGTTCCTGTGGATGTGCCAGATGATCTTCCATAGCTCCTTCTTGCGATCGTAGGCGAAGCTGTACAGCGGCTCCCACGTGTCCGCGTCGATGTAGATGTCCTTGTGATGGTACGGATGATCCTCGTTGCGCGGGTCGAATCGAATGATGTAGGCATGCCGCGTTTCCCAGTTGTCGCTCGCGAACGAGAACCCGTACGGGCCGAAGTTGTAGGTGTCGCCGTACGGAAAGGCGAGCGAGCGGGTGTTGAACGGCGCGATCACGTCCTTCTCGCCGATACACTTCCACGTGTACTGGGGCACGACGCCGTCGAAGCTGCGCAGATCGTCGCGCGTGAAGTCGGTGCCCTGCACCGAATCGGTGCGCTGCGCGGTCGAGATGCGCCGCACGCGCCGCAGATCGGGGACGTACACCCAGGTGTCGTCGTTCTTGGCGCTCGCGAGCGGGCCTTCCGCCGCGATGTAGCGATAGGTGAGGATGAGGATACCGCGGGCGTCGAACGGGGCGTCGACCTCGACGCCCGAGACCTGACTGCGCTTCTCGTTCGGGAAGTAGGCGTGATCCGTCTCCGCGTACGCCGCCTCGACGCGATTGGTCAGGTTGATGAACTTCGCGGTGCCCTCGTAGTAGAGCGGTAGCTGCTCGCCGCGATCCCAATAGGTGTAGGACCACTTCGAGCGCGAGCCGTCGCCCTCCCAGCGCTTGGTGAAGTTCCAGATCAGCTTGGTACCGGCTTCCGGGTCACCCTGGCAGTCGATGTCGGGGAACGGCAGCCCCGCGTCGTAGCTCGTGAGCGCGCCGTCCTGTCCGATCTTCGCCTTTCCGCGATTCCCCTCGCTCGCCGCGGCGTACTCGGGCGCCGGCGGATAGCTCTTGAAGGTCGGGCCGACCTGGAGCTGCATCCCCTCGAAGAAGAAGTACTCGCGGTTTTCCCAGAACTCCGGCGGCAGGAAGTCCTTGAGCTTCTCCACCGAGTTGAATTCGATCACGTCGCCTTCCTTGAAGGGGACACCGGGCACGACGTCGTCCGTGCCCTTCTCGGCGCCATACGCGAGATTTGCGACCAGAAGGGCGGCGAAGAGCGCGAGCCTGAACATTGACATTCCTCCCTTACAGACCGGTACGGGCGATCGTACATCCTGGATGCACGGCCGTGAGAAGAATCAGTACCCGCGCGTGCGATCTACTTCGTTGCGCAGGGAACGACCGTTCTCGATGTGCTCGAGATTCTCGGCGAAGATCTCCGTCAGCCGGTCCATGTAGCCCGGGCCCAGGCCCGCGACGTGCGGTGTCAGGATCGTGTTCGGAGCGCTCCAGAGCGGGCTCGACGCAGGGAGCGGCTCTTCGCTGAAGACGTCGAGCGCGGCGCCCGCGAGGCGGCCTGCGCGCAGCGCCTCGGCGAGCGCGTCCTCGTCCACGATTCCGCCGCGCGCCAGGTTCACCAGGTAGGCGCTCGACTTCAGGAAGCCGAGCTCGCGCGCGCCGAGCGACCCGCGCGTTTCGGGGGTGAGCGGCAAGAGCACGACGACGAAATCCGCCTCGCGCAGCACGCTCTCGGTGCGGTCGGGTGAAACGATCTCGGCGACGTGCGGCGTCGGCTTCGGCTCGCGCTGCGTGCCGATCACGCGCATGCCCAGCGAGCTCGCCTTCTCGGCCACGGCCGCGCCGATCGACCCGAGCCCGAGGATGGCGAGCGTCCGACCCGCGATGGTGTCGACCCCATACGGCTTCCAGAGCCGCTCGCGTGTCTGCTCGAGCGCGCGCGGCACGCGCTTCGCGAGCGCGAGCAGCATGGCGAGCGCGAACTCGCTCATGTGCGGACCGTGGATGCCGCGCGCGTTCGCGATCCGCACCGCTCCGGGCAGATCGGGCGCCGGCAGGAGCGCGTCCACACCCGCGCCCATCATCTGGAAGAGCCGCAGCCGCGTCGCGCCCGCCCAGACGCCGCGCGGCGGCCGGAACGCGAGCAGCGCTTCGATCTCGCCGATGCCGGCGCGCAGCTCGTCCTCGTGCGTCCAGACCACGACCTCGCGATCGGGAAGCCGCGCGCGGAGCGGGCGCGCGAGCGCCTCGGAGAGCTCGCGCGAGATCCCGTGGAAAATGTGGATGCGGGCGATGCGGGCTGTGGACATCTCGAGGAAGGGATCTTAGCCTCGCCGCCCCGATGCGTGGCCCCCGCAAAGACATCCGCAACCTAGCCATCATTGCACACGTCGACCACGGCAAGACGACGCTGCTCGATGGACTTCTGCGCCAGACCGGCACCTTCCGCGTGAACCAGGAGGTGCAGGAGCGCGCGATGGACAGCGAAGACCTCGAGCGCGAGCGCGGAATCACGATCCACGCCAAGAGCACGGCGGTGGAGTACCAGGGCGTGCGGATCCAGCTCGTCGACACGCCTGGGCACGCGGACTTCGGCGGCGAGGTCGAGCGCGTGATGGGCATGGTCGACGCGGTGCTCCTGCTCGTCGACGCGGTCGAGGGGGTCATGCCGCAGACGCGCTTCGTGCTCGGCAAGGCGCTAGCGCGGGGCCTCCGGCCGATCGTCGTCATCAACAAGATCGATCGCGCCGAACAGCGCGCGCACGAGGTCGTCGACGAGGTCTTCGACCTGCTCGTCGAGCTCGGCGCCGACGACCGCCAGCTCGATTTCCCGATCGTGTACACCTCCGCCAAGCAGGGCACGGCGGCGCTCACGCCCGAGGCCGAGCGCAAAGACCTGCGCCCGCTGCTCGATCTGATCCTCGAGCAGGCGCCCGCGCCGGTGGTCGACACCGAGGGGCCGCTGCAGTTCCAGGCCGTGACGTTGGGCTGGGACGAGTTCGTCGGCCGGCTCGTGATCGGGCGCGTGGAGCGGGGCACGCTTCGCCGCGGCGTCACCGTAGTGCGTATCCCCGAGACGGGGGCGGCACAGAGCTTCCGCATCACCAAGCTTTTTGCGCCTCATGGCCTCGAGCGCGTCGAGCGCGAATCGGCCTCGGCGGGCGAGATCGCGATCATCGCCGGCGTAGACACGATCGAGATCGGCGACACGGTCTGCCCGCCCGATGCGCAGGAGTCGCTGCCGCGCATTGCGATCGACCCGCCGACGGTGAGCGTGCGCTTCTCAGTCAACAACTCGCCCTTCGCGGGTCAGGAAGGCAAGTACGTCACGAGCCGTCAGATCGGCGACCGCCTGCGCCGCGAAGCGCTCACGAACGTGTCGATCCGCATCGCCGGCGGCGAGTCCACCGACAGCTTCGAGGTCTCCGGCCGCGGCGAGCTGCAGATCGCCGTGTTGATCGAGACCATGCGCCGCGAGGGCTTCGAGTTCGCGGTCTCGCAGCCGCAGATCATCGAGCGCATCGTCCTTGGCAAGCGCTGCGAGCCGGTCGAGGACGTCGTCGCGGAAGTTCCCCAGGAAGCCACCGGCGCGGTGCTCGAGAAGCTCGGCTCGCGCCGCGGCCGCCTCGTGCAGATGGAGAGCCGCGGCGCGCGCACGCTGCTGAACTTCGTCGTGCCGTCGCGCGGCCTGTTCGGCTACCGCACCGAGTTCCTCACCGACACGCGCGGCGAGGGAACGCTGTACCGCAGCGTGCGCGGCTACGAGCCGCTCGCGGGCGAGCTCACCGGACGGGGCGTCGGCGCGATCGTCGCGAGCGAGACCGGTCGCTCCACGACCCACGCCCTCTTCAGCATCCAAGAGCGCGCGACCATGTTCATCGGCAACGGCGAGAACGTGTACGAAGGCCAGGTCGTCGGCGAGAACCGTCGCGACACCGACATGAACGTGAACGTCACGCGCGCAAAGAAGCTCACCAACGTACGCAACACCGGCCACGACGATGCCCAGATCCTGACCCCGCCGCGTCGCTTCACGATCGAATCCGCGCTCGAGTGGATCGAGGCCGACGAGCTGCTCGAGGTCACGCCCGCGAGCCTGCGCTTGCGCAAGCGGTTGCTGCCGTCGAATCTGAGGAAGCGTCCGGGCTGAGGTCAGATCGGCGGACGCGGATCGAGGCGCACGGGCTTGATCGGCGCGAAGAGCAGCATCACACGCCCGACCCAGTACCTCGCGCCGCTCCCCTTGCCCATGAGTCGCGTGACGGTGTCGAGCGCCTCGTCGGTAGCGAGCGGAACCGCGCGGTAGGGCGCCACGACTTCACCGCGAATCAGCTCGACGTCGGGATTGGCCACGACGCGGTGGTACCAGCCGCGGAACCAGTGACCCGATTCGACCCAGAGCTGACCGTTGTCGTCGAGCAGCGCGAGCACGGTCTCCTTGGCTCCGCCCGCCGCGTCGAAGGTGCGCAGCACCGCGGTGTTTCCCTGCTGCGGCTGGAAGTAGCCGATCGCGGCGTCGAGCGTGAGTCCGAGCACCACGTACACGCCGAACACGATGGCGGCGATCCGGATCAGCTTCATTGGACCTCCCGCATGGCTCGCTCGCGAAGAGCCTAGCAGGCCTGGCTCACGATCTCGCGCCGGTCAACCCGACGCGGTACGCCATCCGCACCAGCTCCGCGAGCGATTCCGCGCGCATCTTCCGCATCACCCGGGCGCGGTGGACCTTGATCGTCTTCTCGGCGACCCCGAGCTCGAAGGCGACCTGCTTGTTCAGCATTCCGGTCACGACTCGATGGAACACTTCGCGCTCGCGAGCGGTCAGCGTCGCGACGCGGTCTTCGAGCTCGCCGACCTGGGCGTCCTCGCTTCGCTCCCGCGCGTCCTTGGCTACGGCTCGCCCGATCGCCTCCAACAGATCCGTTTCGTCGACCGGCTTGGTGAGCAGGTCGACCGCGCCTCCCTTCATGGCCAGGACGCTCATCGGGACATCGACGTGGCCGGTGAGGAAGACGATTGCCATGGAGCGACCCGCCTCGGCCAGCGTCGTCTGGAGATCGATCCCGGAGGGCCCGGGCATCTGCACGTCGAGCACCAGGCAGCTCGCGCCCTCGTACGGTGGGCGGGCCAGGAAGTCGAGGGACGAGGTGAACGTCTCGACCTCGTAGCCCGCCGACGAGATCAATCGCGTCAGGCTCTTCCGCACCGACGGGTCATCGTCCACGACGAAGACGTGTGGCGTCGCGCTCGTCATGTATCCCCGTCCTTGGCGATCGGCAACGAAAATCGGAAGGTCGCTCCGCCGAGTGCGTTGTTCCGCGCGCCCAGCTGGCCACCGTGTGCCTCGACGATGGTGCGCGCGATCGCCAGGCCCATGCCCAGACCGTCGATCTTGGTCGTGTACAGCGGTTGGAAGATCTTCTCTTCGTGCTCCCCCTCGATCCCTGGTCCCGAGTCCTCGACGGCGACCGCGACGACCGTCGCGCCGTTCCCTGCCGTCTGAATGACCAGGTTCCGATCTCCGGAGTGCGGCTCCTGCATGGCTTCCAGGCCGTTCAGCACCAGATTCAGCACCACCTGCTGGAGCTGCACACGGTCGCCGCGCACCCTGGGAAGCCCTTCCGCGAGCTCGACGCGCATCGCGACGTTGCGGATGACCGCATCGCTCTTCACGAGGCGCGCCACTTCACTGACGATCTCGTTCAGATCGAGAGGCACGCGCTCGGAGTCGCCCTTCTTGAGCAGCGCGCGCACCCGGTGGATCACCGCACCGGCTCGCTTCTCGTCCTCGACGATGTCGCCGACGATCTGGGTGATCTCCTCGAGATTCACGGGATCGGCGGCGAGTAGGCGTTGGGCCGCCTGGGCGTTGCTCAAGATCGCCGACAGCGGCTGACTCAGGTCATGCGCGAGCGACGCGGTGAGCTCCCCGATGGCCGAGACCCGGCCGATGTGCGCGAGCTCCTGTCGCAGCCGCTGCGCCTCCAGCTCCATCTGCCTGCGCGAGAGCGCATTGGCAAAGACTTCCGCGAGCAGATCGAGCTGCTGCTTCAGCTCCTCCGATGTGGCGCGCGCGGCGCCGATGGAGCTGAACACGAGCCCTCCGACCACCGTCCCTCCCACCACCAGCGGGACGGCGAGCCGCGGCTTCACGCGGTACGCGAGATAGCTCCGCCGGTCCACGGCGGCTTCGTGCGGAAGCTCATCGACTCCGGAAACGCTGACCGGGTCGCCGCGCTGCAGCTGTGCCGTCAGCCACGGGAACTCATCCACGTCCATCCACTCCTCGATCGCCCAGGAGCGCACTGGCCTCGCGTCCCGCGAGAACTCGATGAGACTCCCGCGATCGGCGACCAGGAATTCGACCACGCGGTGAAGGCCGTGCCGGATCTCCCGATCGAAGTCGATCGTGGACAGGTCGCGGAAAGCGGCCGTCAAGTTGGAAAGGAGCTTCTCGAAGCGCAGGCGCTCGGCGAGTGACAGGTCCATGCGCTTTCGCTCGAGCGCGCTCGCAAAGGCCTCGCTCAAGAGCCGCAACCGCTCCACGAGCTCGTCGGGCCAGGCGCGTTCGCGCCGAACGGACCCGAACGAGAGCGAGCCCAGCACGCGTCCGCCCGCTTGCAGCGGGAGCGACACCTTCGAGCGCGTGCCAGACCGCTGATAGCTGGCGCGATCGACCGCCGCCTCCGGGGGCAGCTCATCGAGCCGAGAGAACCGCACGACCTCTCCGCGCTGCAGTCTCTGGGCAGCCCACGGGAACTGGGAGGCCAGCATGACTCGCGGCGGCTCTTCGAGGCCCTCGTGCGCCCATGCGATGCGGGTCCCGAGCCCGCCGCCGAGGTACTCGTCGAGATCGCCGCGATCGACGACCAGGAACGTGACCACGTCGCGCAGCCCCGCCTCGAGTGCCGCGTCGATCCCGCTGGCCGGGACGTGGATCAGCCCCGCGGTGAGCTCCGAGAGCAGCGTCTCGAACCGCAGGCGCTCCTCCAGCAGAGGCGCGGTCGCGACCTGCCGACTCGTCGAGGCAGAAGCGGCGAACAAGAGTGCGACCAGGCAGGTCGCGCTCGTGAAGCTCTGCAGAAGCAGCAGCGATTCGCCCGGATCTGCTCGGGCGAAGGGACCGAACCCGTGCACCGTTCCCCAGATCGCGATCCCGGCGAGCACGAACGCGGCCGACGCCGTCTCGCGCGGTCCGAAGCGCAGGGCCGCCCACAAGAGCGGCGGGAGAGCCATGAAGTCGAGCGCGTAGCTCCTCGCGCCTGCGGGGAGAAGATCGCCGAACACGGCCGCCTCCGTGACCACGAGCACGACTGCGACCAGCGTCGCTTCGAGCACCTGCCGCTGGCTCCAGCTCGGCCGGACGTAGCTGCCCCAGAGAATCACGAGCGGAGCCACGATCAGGATTCCGGCCATGTCGCCGATCCACCACGTCGACCACACCGATCCGTACCGGGCCCAATCCGAGAATCCGCCGAGAGACAAGCTGGTCACGCCAATGGTCGCGCTCAGCACCGGGCCGACTATTCCGGCGAGCGCCGCGAACTTCAGGACGTCCTGCGGCCGCTCGAACGACCGCAGACCGGCGGAAAATCTCCGCACGAGATATGCCCCGACGAATGCCTCGAGCGTGTTGCCCGAGGCAATGCCAACGGACACCGCGACGCTCGCTGTCGTCGTGACGTTGACGAGGAACGCGCCGAGCAGGATCGCGGGCCAGACGCGGTAGCCGAGCAGCAGGAAGGCGGCGAGCGCGATTCCCGCCGGGGCCCAGACGGCCGTCGCGTTCGCTTGCTCGAAGGCCAGCAGCAGTCCGAGCCTGCCGGCCACGACGTAGGCGACGGTGACGCAGAGGAATGTGAGCGGAGTCACTTGCGCAAACATCGGTGTCTTCGAAGTTCCCGAGATGCTGGGAATCACGGCCAAGACGGCCCCTCCTCCCGCGAAGCGCTCACTCCAGGGTGAATGATATCAAGTCACGGACCCCACCGGCACTCCGCTCGAAATTTTCTTGAGCATGGGACCAAGGTCCAATATCCATGCATGGTGGCCGCCCGTAGTATACGCGCCGTGGCTGCCGGAGAGAGCCGGCATTTTGGGGGTAGAGAGCTGTTTCTCAGGAGCACACGAGCGGCTGCCAACATATCAGCAGTCCCACACGTTCGCGCCCGTCAACGCGAGAACTCTGTCAGGCTTTGGGTACTGAGCCAGCGTCGCGATGAACCCCCATCGCGGTTCGGATCGTCGCAAAGCTCACGACCTCCCCAGCGTTGGCGGGCGCGAACATTTGTCGAGCCGATTTAGACGCGACGAAATCCCAAGTTGATCCCAAGTTCGGCTCGTTCCAGCCCGAGTAGAATTGGGCTACTAAGGGCGATGGCTATTCGTTCGCGACCGCGGGCGGGAGTTCGATCTTCGCGCCGTTCAAGTTGAAGTTGATGATGGCGCGCGGCACGCGCAGGCCCGGCTCGCTGGCCTGAAGCGCGAGCCGCTCGCGGTGAGTCGCGTCGCTCGCCAAGCTGAGCGCAGCCGTGCGGTCGAGTAGCTCGAGCTCGCTGGCATCGCTCTCGTGCTCGTCCGCCATGATGCCCCAGCCATCCCAGGGTAGGAGCTCGCGCTTGGCGAGCGCGGCCAGGTCGCGAACCACGTTGCCCCGCACGAACCACAGGCCACGCAGCTCGAGTATCCCGAAGTCCTTCGGATTCGCGTGTTCGATTCGGCAGCGTTGCCAGGCCTGTCCGGCCAGCAGGAACCGATCCCGCGGAACATCGAGCGGATCGAAGTCGATCCCGCAGGCCTCGCGCTGAGGCGCGTCGAGCTGGGCATCGACCTGGCGCCACGCGAAGCGGGCTTGGTCCCAGACCTCGCAGACCCAGTGGTCCGTGAACCGCGACGGCTCGAACCAGGTGGCGAAACCGCAACGCGGCCGAGCCGGAACTCCGCGCGCTCGAAGCAGGGCGCAGAGCAACACCGAGAAGTGACGACAGGTGCCCAGAAGCCGATCACCCGGTGCACGCGGCGCCGAGAGCGGCTTCGCATCGAGCGCGAGCACCCGGTCGAGCATCTCCTTCACCGAGCGGAGCTCGAGCTCGCCCTGCCGGCGCGGGTTCGGCGCGAGCCCGTAGAGTTGTCCCAGGAACGGGTGGACGACCAGCCCCTGCACGACCCGACAGAGACCGCCGAGGTCCTCCGGCAGATCGCGCGCGAGCGCTTCGTGCGCGCCGAGATCGGTGAACGGACCAGGAGTCGCGTAGTACTCGAGCGCTTCGGCGGCGGAGGCGTTCATGCGCGCGCTCCCCGCGGCTTCGCCAGGTGCTCGGCGAGCACGTCGAGCGATCCGTGCCAGCCGCCGCCATGCGAAGTCCGCGAAGACTCCGACTCGAACACCGCCTGGTGGAACGTGAGCGCGGTCTTCCCGCCGCTTTCCTCGAGCCGCACCGTCACGAGCGTCTCGTGCTTCGGGCGGCCCTCGGCGTCCTCCCACGCATAGCTGAATACGAGCCGGTCCGGTGGGACGATCTCGCGGAAGACTCCCCCTTGCCAATGGTCGCTGCCGTCGGGCCAGCGCATGCACGAGCGCCACGCGCCGCCGACGCGCAGATCCATCGTGCACGAGCGCACGGTGCAGCCGGGCGGCGCAAACCAGTGCACGGCGTGCTCGGCCTGCGTCCAGGCCGCGAAGACGAGCTCGCGCGGCGCATCGAACCTGCGCTCGATCCAGAGCTCGCGGTCCGCGGGCCGGGTCGCGACGACGGCGAGCCGCTCGAGGCTCTGGCTCCAGCCTTCCGACATGCCGTCGAGGTGCACGGCGGCGCCCGGCGTCTCGTCGCTGACGCGCGCGTGCAGCGTGAGCGTCGTGCGGCCCGTGTGCTCGGCGAAGGTCACCGTCGTCAGCACCTGGAAGAGCGGCCTTCCGGAAGCGTCGAGCGCCGCGCTGGTGAACACGAGCCGTTCCGGTGCGACGATCTCTCGGAACGCGCCCGTCATCGGGTAGACGATCCCGTCGGGTCCGCGCATGTCGATGCGAATCGAGCCGCCGGGCCGGACGTCGAGCTCGCAGACGGGGTTCGTGAAGTCACGCGGTCCCCACCACTGGGCAACGCGTTTGCGATCGGTCCACGCTTCGAAGACGCGGCTTCGCGGCGCAGCGAAGACCCGAGTCAACGTGAGCTCGCGCGCGGAGGAGCGCGGGGCGGTGCTAGCGCTTGCG
>Ga0210377_10003698_pt1 | contig 13097 bp, 9 predicted proteins | sample PLM4_65_b1redo_FD_155480 | JGI IMG/M metagenome (GOLD analysis project Ga0210377, IMG submission 155480) | Groundwater sediment microbial communities from an aquifer in East River, Colorado, USA - PLM4_65_b1 redo | ecosystem: Environmental > Terrestrial > Soil > Riparian zone | place: USA: East... | reverse complement strand
TAATCCTGGCAGGCATCATTGCGCGCGATACATCCCATATATAGTCCGCGTTTGACGCGGCAATACGATCGAGCCAGAGATAGATTTTATTGAACCAACCGGACTTGTATCTTTTTGGGGAAAAATCGGAAACATAATAAACGACTTTTTTGACCGCCTTTAGTTTTCTTAATAAAATTCCGGCAATAGCATTAATTGATTCAAGACCGATAAACAAGTCATATTTTGATTTGTCCATTAAATAAAAATCGAAGACAGATAAAAAGTCCCTTATCTTAAAAGAAATTCTCGTACCCATCGTATTTTGTGCAATTAGAAATGGATAGAGCCACGAAACCAGAATGGAAGAAGTGATTTTTTTCTTCAGTTTTCCCTTTGAATAAATTTCAACCACCGGAATTACGCGGCTGCTTCCCGGATGGGGTTCGTCTATCAAAACAAATTTATTCGAACCCGGTACAAAATATTTAAGCATGGGTTCAATCATGCCATTAGTGGGCGATCGCTTACCATTTTCCCAAGGGGAGAAGGTTGCAAATAGAATGTTTGCTTTCTTTGCCATTTAGCTTCTGATTCAATATAATAGCCTGACCTGAGATTATATTACAATATGTCGCACGGGCAAAAAGCATTTGATAACAAATATTACAGAAGATTTTTTGATAAATATTCAAAAGATGAATTTGACATGTATTGCCGGTGGGCGGGGGGCTGGCTGAGGTTTTTGGATAATTATTTGGATGTAAAGAATGGGCGGGGGAGAAAAGTATTGGAGTTGGGAGCTTCTTTGGGCTATTTCTCGAAAATTTTTAAAGATAGGGGATTTGATGTTTGGGTAACGGATATTTCTTCCTATATTGTCAAAAAGGCTCGAAAATTTCAAAGAGATGCCCATTTCTCTAAAGTGAATATAGAAAAGGGCATTAAAATTAATGGATTTTTTGATTATATTATTGCGTTTGAGGTGGTCGAGCATTTAAAAAACCCGGGGCTGGCTTTTAAAAACATATATAGAAAAATTAAAAAGGGTGGCACTTTTATTATTTCGACACCATTTCCAACCAAAAGATCACTAGCAGATCCTACCCATATTAACGTTCACGAGCCTTCGTGGTGGCTTAAGCTTGGACGTAAGACCGGTTTTAGTAAATCAGCGTTTACCTACGCTACATTTATTCCATTTTTATACAGATTTAATAAGAGTCTAAGTATTGGATTTCCATTCAAATCCGATATACCATACGTTAACTGCACATGCTTCGTGATTTTTAGGAAATGAAAAATTTTTTTTCAAGTGAGAAATTTCTATATTTAAGTTACATTGCAATTGCCATTTTGGGCGTTTGGTATTTATCGGGGTTGTGGTTGCCGTCAGGATATGCCCTGGGCGGGCATGATTCCGGATTGGCCTTAAATGCTAAAGATTTCTTATTCTCAAGATTTTATGCTTGGCGGTCTCAAGGGTTTGGCCAAGACAACTCTCCCCATTTTGGGAGCTTAATTATACATTCAATTGATTATGTAACCAGTTTTCTTTCCGGTGAACTCTATGCCGGCAATCGCCTTAATATATTTTTTTGGTTCTCTGTCTTATTTAGTTCGTCTTTCCTTTTTGCTTATAAATTAAAGGATAGGCTAGGGAAATTTTCCCTTTTTCTCTTTCCTGCTTTTATCGTCGTAAATTTTTACGTTCTTCAATCGGTCTTCATTCTTGAACGGGCGAAATATTCAATTTTTGCTGCTTCACTTTTGTTTCTTTTAATTGCCATCAAGATCGTTGATGGCAAAGTTAAACCGCTATTGGGAGCAATTTTGTCTTCTTTTATATTATTTCTTTTTAATAGCGGGAGCTGGTTGGGAATTCCGCTTTACGGTGGGTTTATTATTCTTATTTTGTCTTATCTTTTATCAGAGTTGTTGTGGGGAATTAAAGAAAAGAGTTTGTTGAAATTTTGGAAACTAATTTTGTTTTTAGCTTTAACAATCATTGGGTTTATTATTCTCAATTGCTATTCCATTTTGCCGTATCTATCTACTTTTGTAAGTCAAGATTATTCGAGTTTAGTAAGCGGCAGCGTAATCAGTCAAAATAAAGAGTGGTTGAGGGCATTAAGCCAGGCTTCATCATTTTTGAATTTCTTTAGGCTTCAGGGGATTCCTGACTGGTATTCCGGAGCCTATGGAATTAATTCAACCAATCCCTTTGCGGATATTTATCTTTCTAACAAATATTTAATAGCTGTTAGTTTCGTTTTTCCGCTTGTTTCCTTTTCTTCGTTTCTTTTGGCAAAGACCAGAGAACAAAAAAAATTAATTTCGATGTTGGGAATTTCGGTGCTATTGAGCATGTTTTTTATGGCCGGAAGCCATAAGCCGCTGGGATTCATTTATGAATTAATATTTGACTATTTCCCCGGCTTTGCCATTTTCCGATCCCCATATTTTAAATTTGGTTCTGCTTTTTATCTCGGCATTTCTGGGATGATGGCTTTTACTTTTTCAAGTTTAATCGAGAGATTGGAATCAAGATTGAGGATCAAAAACATTTTTATTGGTTTTGTTATCAGTCTTTTGATAATGGCATTTTGGCTCTTTTATCATTACATTATTTTTTCACCGGAAAAAATTTTTGGCTGGCAAACGGGGTATTCTACAAAATTAAGTACCCCGCAGTATATAGAGGAATTCAGAGATTGGGCGGCAAAAAACAATCTTGGAGATGGAAGAATTTTACTTGCCCCACCCTTAAATAATAATTGGAAAAATGATGCCTATACTTGGGGCTACTGGAGTTTAACTTCGCTTCCTGAAGACTTGGGGATTCCGAATGTCTTATCGAATAATTCAACACTTTCTAATCAGGAAAGAGAGTGGGTTAACAGATTGTATGAAATGATTACAAATGAAAATGAAGAGGAATTTATAAATTTATCATCAAGACTGGGAGTAGAATATTTACTTTTAAGAAAGGATGTTTTAGCAGATGCTTCCTGGTCATCTGCCCGGATGCCCGGCGGCTTTGAATTAGCCCTTAGTTCTTTCAGGGAAGTTGTACCCATGAAAACTTTTGGAGAATGGACTTTGTATAGGATAAATGTAAACTCAAGTAGATTCTTGGTGGGAAGTTCATTGGTACTAATTTCCGATAAACAGGAATATCTTGCCAGGGAATTAGTTGAGAACGGATTTGCGTTCGTTGGTTCTCCGGATCAAGGATTAACACCTTTTATTTCTGAAAAATTATCAGTAATTGAATGCGAATCCTGTTTACTTGAGAGAAAGCCATCTATTGACAGTTTGCCAAAGGTGAGGATTCTTCCCAATTCACCCCTTTATTACTTTAAGGCCCGCAGGGAAAAGGCGTTATTAAATGCGGCGGTTACCGATCAAAGTAAGATCGACACATATTTGGGCTTTGTTTTAACCAGGTCCGCGGAGATAAAAACAATGCTGGATTTTAATATCGATGAAAAAGACATTGTCGCTAGTTTGGAAATAACGACCGCCTATGTAGAAAACTTGAATGAATTAGCAAAAGATTTTCCTGACGGCCGGATAAATTATTTTTTGGCAAAAAGAATATTGGATTTTATTGTCCCCATGGAAATATCTTTCAAAAAATATGTTTCGACTCAAGCTTTTAATGAAAAGGGCGAGAAATTAAGACAAGTAATATATTCTTTGCTTTGGCAAATTTATAATATTCGTAAAACTTATGCCCCATTATCAATTGCACCTGATATATTGGAGACTAAAAAAACGTACTATCCGGCTTTCGAAGAACCGGGAGAATATGATTTGTTTATCAAAACCAGTAGTCTCTCCCGAACCGCAACCGGAGATTATTTAAACCTCCTCTCGATTGCTTTGAATAAAGATAATATAGGAACAATTTTACCGCTTAAAGCGGAGAAAGATGATTGGTTGAAGTATAAGCTTGAAGTAAAAAATGCCGGAACGGCTGTTCTGGACCTGATTTTTCAGTCAAATAGGAATCTTCTCATTAATGTAAAGGCCGGTTTGGAACCCTTGCCCACCGACGAACGGGCATGTTATGTTGGAAATATTGCCTATTTTAATCCTTTTTCAAAATATTTAGTGTCGGTCAGTGTCTCAGAAAAAAATCAATACTTAAAATTATTTATTAAAGAGGGGTTTGATAACAGTCCGGGTAGTAATTTCTTGCACGGAGAGAACGAAGCTGAGATTTACCCGATTTTGACATATGAACCGTTCCGGTATTTATATTACCCTGCCGGTTATGCAAAAGAGCCTAAGATATATCTCTGCAGTGGCAACAAGGAATTGCCAAAAATTGACAACATAGAAGTCCGGGAAATCATTTCCCCTCTCGTTGTTATATCTAAAGTAAATGAGTTGGAAAAGTTTGAACTTCCGGAGCTAAAATTTAAAGAAGTAAATCCGACAAAATATATAATATCAATTAATAATGCAAAAGAGCCTTTTATATTGATTTTTAAAGAACACTATAATCAATTTTGGAAAATTACTACTCCCGAATCAGTGGGAGATGAGCATTTCATGGTTGACGGGTATGCCAATGGTTGGAAAATTACAAAAACTGGCAGCTACGATTTGGTGATCGAGTATCAAATCCAAAAACTTTTTTATGTAGGAATAGGTATAACTCTTGCCGGTTTATTAGGAGTCTCAGTTTATTTAGGGTATAAAATTCTATGGAGAAAAGAAAAACTATTCGATTAAAAGATTTTTCAAAGAATATTCTGTTATATTTTTTGAAAAGGGTAGCAAAATACCGCCACGAATTATTTTTATTTGTGGTTTTCTCAAGCTTCTTTATTATTCTCTCTTTTTTCCCCTATTTCAATTTAATTATGGGGAATGACCTCCTACTCTTCTTGATCTTATTATCTTACCTGATTTTCTTTGAAATAAATTATAAAAAATGTGTTGTTCTTGGTCTTTCTCTCTTGGTTGTGGCCCTACCGTTTATACTTATTGGAGAATATGAGACGGCCGAAGGATTGGCCAATTTTACTTACGGAATTTTCATTTTGTGTTTAATTAAATTTGTTTTTAATGAAGAGTAATTTTTTTTGGATACTTTTTATCTTTGCCTTAATAATTTTTCGTGGTATTTTTGTGGGATCAATTTATTGGGGGGATAGCCCGCATTTCTTTCCGGAGGAAGTTTCACAGTTTCAGTCAGAATCTTTAGTTTGGACCTCACTTGGCAATAATTTTGGGGGATTAAATCTTCCTCTATGGCTTTCTCCTTTCATGTTTTTGTGGCGATGGTTTCCGCCACAGATCCTTTTTATAATTCCATCGATAGTTCTATCTTTGATCGGGCCGATACTTTTGACCAGATATTTGAAGCTGGGAAAATTAACGCAGTTTTTTTCTTCAGCGATTTATACATTCAATACATATTTTCTACTTCTAGTTGATGGGGGACAACTTGGAGTAGCCTTATCCTATGGGATTTTTCCTTTTACAGCACTTTACCTTAAGAAGTTGGTTGATGATCCAAAGTTTAAAAATTTCTATCCGGCGCTGACCCTCTTGACACTAAACGGATTGGCAGATCCGAGGATCGCACTGGTAGCGGTTGTAACTATTGTCGTTTGGAATATAACAAAAATTAGAAACCTTCTTTCCTTTATTCCATTAGGGATTTCTTGGTTACTTCTAAACGCCTTTTGGATTATGCCATTTATCAAAAATAAAAGCTCTATATCGTTTTTGGGGCAGGTGGATATTGCGCGTGTTAAGTTTATTGATCCTTTACTGCTTTTCTCCCCTCATTGGCCCGACAATCTTTTTGGAAAATTTAACACTCCGCCATTTTACTTTTTTGGAATCCCGCTTTTAATTTTCTTAGGAGTATATATTTCTAAAAGGGCCAAAGTTTGGACCTATCTTTTGGTTTATCTGTTTTTTGGCATTTTATCGACAATTCCGATCGGCGTAATTTTTCGCGATTCAACAAAGTTTTACATTCCAGTAATACTTTTTGCAGGAATATTGATAGGACAAACTGTCGAGAGTTTCAAAAAAACATGGTTTGGAGTTTTGGTTTTTTCATATATTCTTTTTCTTATTTCCCCAGCGATATTAGGAAAGATGAATTTCGTTTTATCGAACCGCGACCATGGTGGAGATTTCACTAAAATTTACGAAAATTTGAAGACTGAAAGTGGTTTCTATAGAACGACTTGGTTTCCGGAAAGACACCCGTTGACTTTTGAAACAGAAAATTCTCCTGCGCTTGATGCCAAGGAGCTTGTTAAACTTTTGCCGTTTGCGACTATTAATGCGGGTGAGGATCCTTTTAACTTTATAAATAGCGGCTCGTTTGTAGATAATTTTAAGACATTGGGAATAAAATATTTGATTTTCTCGGGGAACCCAAGAGAAATTTCAAAGACTCCTGATGAAGCAAGAAACTGGGATCGCCTGACGGCTTTAATTGGTAAGACAAAAGGTTTAGAAAAAGTTGATTGGGGAGTCGAACTGTCTGTTTACAAAATTCCCGGTTCGTACCCACACCTTTTTTCTGTAAAGACAGTGGTAGGGGTTATCGGGCCTCCTATTTCAATGAAGTTTCCATCAGTAAACTTTGAAGACGGAAGATTTGATGGCAAGATGTTAAAAGATGTTGATCCGGGTTCATTAGTGTTTTATTTTAACGGGAAAACCCCCAACGATTTTATGATGAGTTTCCTGTCTGAACATTTTGTTTTTCCCAAAGATGCCGCTTCGTCTCAATGGGCAACGTATTCTCACGATCAGTATCTTAAATATAAATACCAACTTCTTACACGGAACGTGGATTTTGAAGACCTGGATTATGGAGGGGGAATTGCATTTTCAACCATTCCGGGTGAACAAATTGTTTTTAAGTTTGATATACCCAAAGACGGCAAGTATTTGGTTGCTATCCGATCGATGGATAAAGACAAAGGGGAAACCGGTTTGTCTTGGAAGATAGATAAGCCTCAAGACTTAAGAAAAGGGGTTTTTACATACACCATTACGAATAATTCTAAGCTTGAGATTGTCAACGCCGCGGCTTTGGTTTCTGAATCGGATATGAACGGGGCAAAAATAAATACGACGAATTATATGAGCCGTTTCAAAATCATTAATGAATCCAATCTTAGTAAATTTATAACCTATAAAAACATTAATTTACGGAGGAGCGAAACTTTGAAATATGAATTATCTCCCGACGAGGGGGATTTCTGGATTATCTTTACTGATAATTATAGTGATAAGTGGCAGGCCAGAAGTAAGAATGAGTCGCTAATTCATTTGCCAATCTACTCAATGGTAAATGGATATTATACGGAAGGTAAAAATAGCGATATCGAGATTTCATTTTTGGGTCAGAAGTATTTAAATTTGGGGATCTATATATCCGTGGCTTCACTTGCTACACTAATAGTAGTGGTTCTCGCGCATGAAAAATTTTTTAAACGCGGTTCTAGAAACTAGGACGATTAAGGATTCGTTTGTTACTTCGTTGGGAACTGCAATTAATGGTCTTTTAGGACTTTTCTTCTATGCGGTTTTGGGCAGATTTCTTGGGCCTCTTAGTTATGGAATATTCTCAGTTTCCGTAGACAGTATGACGCTTCTAAAAGATATCGGAACTACCGGAATCGATACAGGAATTGTTAGGTTTGTCGGTAAATATGCCCCTCTCGATAGGCAAAAGGCACTCAAGTTTTTAAAACTAAGTCTTGAGCTGAAGATTGGTATTTGGATCCTTATATTTATTTTGGGTTGGCTTTCAATGCCTTTTATTGCCCTTACGATTTTAGGAAAACCTGAACTTCTTTTCCCATTAAGACTTTCGTTATTTGGCGTGGGTACCGGACTGCTTTTTTCACTTTCAACATATGCTGTTCAGTCTTTTCAAAAGTTTTGGGTGTGGAGCGGGCTCAATATATTAAGCAATTTGGGGCGTCTAATTACGATATTTGTGTTAGTTGCACTGGGGATGCTTACTGTAAATAGTAGTCTTTTAAACTACATGATTTGGCCTCTTATTGGATTTTTTATATCGCTTTTATTTCTTCCTAATTTTTTCAAGGTTAAAAACGAATTTGAGGTTGGGCGCGAATTTTTAAATTACAATAAATGGATTGCGTTATTTACTTTAATTGCGGCAGTTTCCTCCCGGCTTGATATTTACATTTCTGCAACTTTATTACCGCTTTATCAGGTTGGTATCTATGCTGCGGCAACGCAACTTGCGAGCATTGTTCCACAGGTGGTTTTCGCTTTTGGCGCTGTGGTTGCTCCTAAACTTGCCTCGTTTGATAGCGATACAAAAGCCTTTATCTATTTAAAGAAACTTCAGGCCCTCGTGATAATTATTGCATCCGTGGGTATCATAATTGGGATTCCTTTGGCAAAATATTTCGTGCTTCCGTTCTTTTATGGTAAGGAATATTTGGGAGCCATTATTCCATTCTCGATACTTCTGGTTACCCAAGCAATTTTCCTGATTTCTATTCCTGTTCATACCGCTGTTATTTATTATTTTGCCTACCCAAAATTATTTGTTTACATAAGCCTTGGCCATTTACTAATAATGATAGTGGGAGGATATTACCTGATTAGCTCATTTGGTATAGTTGGGGCAGCGGTTACCGCCCTTATTGGGAACATTTTTAATTTTGCGGTGCCTTTTATTTGGACACTAAGAAAATTCAGAAATTTAAGGAAATGAAAATATCAGCGCACGTCTTGGTTAAAAACGAGGAAAACTTTATTTGGTTTGCAATTAATTCGATTCTCGATTATGTAGATGAAATACTTGCTTGGGACAATGGAAGCGGGGATAAAACTGTATCAATAATCAAATCTATTAAAAGTTCGAAAATTAAGTTTAGAGATGCCTCAAAAATTCATTTTGAAAAAGCTCGTCAGGAAATGATAGATGATACAAAAGCTGATTGGATTTTTGTTTTGGATGGAGATGAGATATGGCCGGATGCTGCGATGTTAAACATTAAAAACCAAATATTAAAGGTAGCCAGTAGTAAAGATTGTATTGCTACTCCTAACTACATGCTTGTTGGCGATATGTTTCATTATCAAGAAGAGAAAGCCGGGAGATATGAAATTGGCGGAAAAGTTGGACATTATAATGTCAGGGCTGTGAGAAATTTTCCCGGTCTTCATATCGAAGGGGTTTATGGGAACGAAGGTTTTGTGAACGGGAATGGAGTTAAAGTCCAGGATTTGCCAAAGGAAAGAATTTTGTTTTTGGACACTCCGTATTTACATGCAAGTTTTTTAAAAAGGGAAAAGTTTGAGATAGGGGAGGAATTTCCTCATGATTTCTATTACCCGGAGGTACTTTTTAGACCTAAACCGGACATTGTTTCTTCTGTCTGGGAACCAATGAGCTTAGCATATAAATTTAGGGCTTTTTTTGAAACTCCCTTAAAAAAAGTTTATCGGAGGACCTTATTACCTTTTAAAAAACATGGATATTAACTACAAAAATTATCACAGAGACTCTGATTATAAAAAATATGAAGCAATGTTCCGGAATATTTTTATGAAGCGGTTTAATTTAATAACGAAATTTATTAAAAAAGGGAAAATCCTGGAAATTGGATGTTCAAACGGAGCTTTCTTAGATATTTTTAAAGAGTATGATTGGGAAACTTGGGGAGTCGAACCGTCGGGTAACTCCGGGAAGGCAAAGGAAAAGGGTCACAAAATTATCAAAGAATTTTTTGAGAAAGCCGACATTCCCCAAAACTATTTTGATCTGGTAATTATGAATCATACCCTCGAGCACATGGATGACCCAAGCACGGTACTCAAAAAGACAAACAAAGTCCTGAAAAATAACGGAATTATATTTGTGGATGTACCCAATTTTGGCAGCCTGCTTTCTAAAATAATGGGAAAGAGCTGGCCCTATTTGCTACCGGAAGAACATAAGTGGCAATTTACAAAAGAAAGTTTGACAAAAGTCTCTAAAAAAGCCGGTTTTAAAATATTATTTTGGGAAAGTAGATCCGGGATTTTTGAATACGCAAATCCTTTTTTAGAGTTGAGACGTCCACGTTTTTTGCTTGATCTATTAGCTAGTCCCTATTCCCTAATCGCTACTTTTTTGAATATGGGCGATAGCATGAGTATGGTTGGAAAAAAGATTTAACGCTTGTGAAAAAGATTTACTTATTGTTATTAGTACTTTTGGGGTTGCACCTATTTGTTTTAACGAAAGTTCAATTTACTGCATGGCCTGAAATGTTTTCGTTTCCTTACATGGTTAACAAGGGACTCCTTATATATAGGGATTTTCATCATGCTTACCAGCCGCTTTTGACAATAATTCTCTCATTCGTTTACAAAATATTCGGCTATAAACTTTTAGTTTTACAGATTTTTACGTGGGCTTTAATTTTGATAAGCGACATTTTAATATTCACGATTTCTCTAAACTTGTTTGGTAGAAAATTAACCTCCCTTATTCCCGTTGCTGCTTTTGTGATCTTGCAGCCGTTTTTTGAAGGAAACATGCTTTGGTTTGATTTAGCAACAGTTCCCCTTATTTTGTTCTCGATCTGGTTTCTTTTTAGGAAGAATTGGTTTTGGGCGGGTTTTTTTATTGCTCTTGGAATTTTGATTAAACAGCAGGTAGGACTTCTGCTCCTTGGTTATTTTGTTTATATTTGGCTTAAAAAAGTTAAGTTCAAGGATTTTTTATATTTTGCAATTGGAGGAACTCTACCCGTTGTAGTAACTTTCATTTTACTTTTCGTGAACGGAATTTTTAATGACTATTTGCTTTGGACATTCACTTTTCCATTAAAATATCTTCCGAAGATTCCCGGATACCCTACATGGCCAACTCTGAAGCAAGATCTTACATTAGCAGTTCTTGCGTCTCCATTTTTACTGCTTGTTCGGAAAAAATATAGAACTCCCGAATCACTCTTTTTAGTAGTTATTTTTCTGGCGGCAATTACTTCCTCCCTCCCCAGATTTTCTTATTTCCATCTGCAGCCAATGCTTGCAATTTATGTAATTTTATTAGGGATGATTACAGTTCCGCAAAACAGATTGTATTTATTGATAGTTCCGGCTCTCGTTTTTCTTTACGTTCTTAAGCAAAATTTGATTTACTTTGGCATCCCTCCAAGATTTTATAATAAGGACGCGGAATCTTTGGCAAAAATTGTAAGAAGCGAAATCAAAAAGAATGAAAAAGTATACTTACTGGGTTCCAACTCTCTAATATATATCTTATCGGATACGGTTCCGCCAAAGCCTTGGATTGAGAATTATGTCTGGCATTTTGAAATACCTGGTATGCAGGCTAAGTTAACTACCGGTTGGGAGAAAGATCCGCCGCGGGCTATCTTTTGGTCGGATCCCACTGCCGGAAACTGGTTTGATGTTGGAACTTACCAACCAAAGGAAATTACCGAGTGGATCAGGAAAAACTATATTAAAAGAAAGGAGGTATCCCCGGGCCTTTGGGTTTGGAAAAAAAGTAATTGAAAATTGCATTTATAAACGTTTATCAGAATAAGGTTAACAGAGGAGCTGAAACATTTGTTTACGAGCTTAGTAAAAGACTATCTAAAAATCACGAAGTTGATATTCTGACCGAAATTAATGTTTTTGAGCTTTTTAGGAAAAGGTATGACATTATTATACCCACGAACGGGAGGTTCCAAGCTGCCCTCGTCAGAAAAATTACCTGGCTATATGGTGGGAAAGTTGTTATCTCCGGGCAGTCGGGGATTGGATTTGATGACAGGGTTAATCTTTATACGTTTCCAAATTGCTTTGTTGCTCTCACCGACTTTCAACTTGCCTGGGCCAGGAAAATAAACCCTTTCGTTCGGGTAGTCAAAATTCCTAATGGAGTTGATCTTAAGATGAAAAAAATGGGGAATCTTTCAATTAATTTACCAAAACCAATTATTCTCGCAGTAGGAGCTCTTGAAAAGAATAAGAGGCACGATTTAACAATAAAGGCTGTTGCAAAGATGAACAAGGGATCACTATTAGTAGTAGGCAAGGGAACTAATGAAATGGATTTACAGAAAATGGGTGATAAATATTTGGGAAAGCGATTTAAAATTATGGCTTTGCCATATAATGAGATGTCACGGGCTTATCAAGTGGCTAGCGTTTTCGCTTTCCCCACAGTTGCCTGGGAGTCATTTGGAATAGTTCTTGTTGAAGCAATGGCAAGTGGACTTCCGGTGGTGGCGAGTGACGATCCGATAAGACGCGAGATTGTTGGGGATGCCGGACTTTTTGTGGATACGACAAATACCGGAGAGTATGCAAATGCATTAAAAAAAGCCCTAGAATCAAATTGGGGAGATAAACCTAAAAGGCAAGCTGCGAAGTTTGAGTGGGACAAAATAGCCCAGTCCTATGAAAAATTATTTAGAGAACTAACCAAATGATCTCTGTAATAATTCCAACTTATAACGAAAAACTAGATTTAGAGAAATGTATTGAGTCTCTTGGCGCGCAGTCTTATCCGGATTTTGAGATTATAGTTGTCGATGATGGATCAGTCGACACCACTTCGCAAATGCTTCGCAGTGCAAGCAAAACTCTTCCTGGTTTCAAGTACTTTGAGCAAAAACACCAAGGGGCGGGGGCTGCCAGGAATCTTGGCGCGAAACATGCTAGGGGAGAGATTCTGGTATTTGTAGACGCGGACATGACCTTTGACAAAAACTTTCTGAAAATATTGGCCGGGCCGATAGAAAAAAAAGAAACAAAAGGAACGTTTAGTAAAGAGGAATTTGTGTCAAATTGGGATAATGTTTGGGCAAGATGTTTTAGCATCAACGAAGGTTGGGAAAAAGGAAGAAGACATCCCAAGAATTACCCCGACAAACAAAAAGTATTCAGGGCAATTCTGAGAAGCGAGTTTGAAAGAGTGGGGGGGTTTGATCCCTCAAAGGGGTATATGGATGACTGGAGTTTGGGACAAAGATTGGGCTACGATGCCGTTAATGTGCCGGGAGCCATTTTTTATCACAAAAACCCTGATTCACTCGCGGGAGTATTCATTCAGGCCAAGTGGATCTCCAAAAGGCCATATA
>Ga0210377_10003697_pt1 | contig 13102 bp, 10 predicted proteins | sample PLM4_65_b1redo_FD_155480 | JGI IMG/M metagenome (GOLD analysis project Ga0210377, IMG submission 155480) | Groundwater sediment microbial communities from an aquifer in East River, Colorado, USA - PLM4_65_b1 redo | ecosystem: Environmental > Terrestrial > Soil > Riparian zone | place: USA: East... | reverse complement strand
ATCTCCAGGGCCGCTTGCGTCGCCTGAAGGCGGATCCGCTCCCTGTCCCCGGGGAACTGCGCGCGCCGTACGCGGCTTCCGGCGGCGCCGTCCATGGCGATGAAGACCAGCCCCACGGGCTTCCCGAGGCTGCCGCCGTCAGGTCCCGCGATGCCGGTGATGCCCATGCCGATCGACGTCCCCGCAGCGCGCCGGGCCCCTTCGGCCATCGCCCGCGCCACCTCCTCCGACACGGCGCCCGAGGTCTCGAGCAGGGAGGCGGGAACGCCCAGCAGCTCGGTCTTGGCCCGGTTCGAGTACGTCACGTAGCCGCGCTCCAGGAACCCGCTCGCCCCCGGCGCCTCGGTGAGGCGCGCGGCGAGGAGCCCCCCGGTGCACGACTCGGCCAGGGCGAGGCTGAGGCCGCGCTCCCGCAGCAGCTCGCCGACCACGTGGGGCAGCTCGCGACCGTCCTCGCTGTAGATGCGGCCGGGGAGCAGCTCGCGGATCCCCGATGCCAGCGCCTCGATCCGCTCGAGGGCGGCCTCCGTCGACGGCCCTTCGGCGAAGAGGTGCAGCTCCACCTGGCCCGGGTTCCCCAGGATGGTGGTGCGGGGGTTCGTGAAGGTCTTGTACAGCGGGGCCACCCGCTGCTCCACGTCGCTCTCCGACATGGACGCGATCCTCAGCACGCGGGTCCGGAGCACCTTGCCGCCGGCCCGACCGCGGACGCGGGGCAGGACGTGCTCCTCGAACATCGGCTGCATCTCGGACGGCGGCCCCGGCAGCAGGGCCAGCGCCCGCGGGCCGTCCTCGATCCACTGCCCCGGAGCCGTGCCCCGCGGGTTCGGGAGCGCGACGCCTCCCTCGATGACGTCCGCCTGCTTCTCGTTCACGGGCGCCATCGCGCGTCCGAAGCGGGCGAAGCGTTCCTTCAGGGCCTCGAGGATGGCGTCGTCGCGGCGCAGGCTCCGGCCGAGGGCCGCGGCGGCCGCCTCCCGCGTGAGGTCGTCCTCGGTGGGCCCGAGGCCTCCGGTGGAGACGACCAGGTCGGCCCGGAGCAACGCCGTGCGGAACGCCGACTCCAGCAGGCGCGCGTCGTCGGCCACCGTGATGCGGGCCCCCACCTCGACGCCGGCTTCGAGGAGCTTCTGGGTGAGATACAGGGCGTTCGTGTCGGAGCGCAGCGGCGTCAGGAGCTCGCTCCCCACCGCGAGGATCTCCGCCCTCATGCGGCCGGCCACACAACGAGGATCCCCCGCAGCACCAAGTTGGCGTAGGCCCCGGCCATGAGGTCGTCGCACATGATCCCGAGGCCGCCCGGCAGGTCCTCGAGGCGCCGCGCCGGGAAGGGCTTCACCACGTCGAAGACGCGGAAGATCACGAAGGCCAGGGCGGCGGTGACGGGCGTCAGCGGGAGGAAGAGCAGCGAGACCCACATCCCCGCGACCTCGTCGATGACCACGATGCCGGGATCCTCGAGGCCGACGAGTCGCGAGACGTGGCCGGCCGAGACCACGCCGACGACGCTCAGGGCCGCGACGGCGCACAGCAGCGCCGCGGGGGGAAGCGCATGGACCGGGAGGAAGAGGAGAAGGCCCACCAGGGAGCCCGCCGTGCCGGGCACGACGGGAGAGTAGCCGGAGCCGAGGCCGGTCGCGAGGGCGAGGGCGACGGTCGACAGCGCGCCCGGGCGCGTGGCCTGCTCGGTGGGCACGGCGCGATCATAGCCCACCTCCCTCATCGCCTCCGCAGCCTCCCTTCGGGGTCCCGCGGCGCCACCCGCACGGTCTCCTCGTTGGAGAAGCCGACGCGGCCCGCGCCCCCGCGCCCGGGCCGGACGTGCTTCCGGCGCACGACGTGCACGTCGACCCCCGACTCCTCCCGTGCCTCGCTGCAGAAGGCCGCCACCTCCGCCGCCTCGCGGACGTCCTCGGGACCGGCCCGCCCCTCGGGATCGCGGAGGATCACGTGGCCGCCGGGCACGCCGCGGGCGTGGAGCCACAGGTCCTCGGGCCGCGCGATCGAGAACGTGAGCCGGTGGTTCTCGCGGGCTCCGCGGCCGACGAGGATCGACAGCCCGCGGCTGGTCAGGAAATGGCGCGGGCCGGCCCGGCGATCCGCCTTTGGCGCGGCAGCGGAAGGCGGCTCCGGGCTCTCGAGCTCGCCGAGCGTCGCGGCCGAGGCCGCGCCGTCCTCGCGGGCCCGCGCGGCCTCGAGCCGGCGCCGCGCCCCGGCGAGGCGCGCGTCGATCTCGCGCTCGGCCCGCTCGATGCGCCGCGCCTTCTCGAACAGCCGATCGGCGTTGGCCGGAGCGCTCCGCCCCGGGTCCACCCGCACGCGCAGGGTCCGCGCGGGCTGGTACGGATCGCTCACCTCGGCCTCGGTGGCGCCCGGAGCCAGTGGCGACGGGTGCGCCAGGAGCGCCTCGGCCTGGCGGCGGAGCAAGTCCGGGTCCGGCAGGCCCGCGCGGTCCGCCACGAGGTGGGCCTCGAGCTGCAGCTGGCGCCTCACCTCGCGCCGCGCCACGTCGAGGACGCCGCGACGCCGGCGCTCGAAGCGATCGCCCCGAAGACGCCCCCTCAGGAACGCGAGGGCCGCCGCGTTGAAGGACTCGAAATGAAGCGCGCGCTTCCCGGGAAGCCCGATCGGCAGCGGCGCGAGGACCAGGGCGTCCGCGGCCGCCAGCTCCCGGTCGCTCAGCTCCTCGAGGGCCGCCGGAGCCATCAACGTCGGGCGGGGGACCCGGAGGCCCTGCCGCAGCGCGGCGAATCCCCCGGGGTCCGCGGCCACCGCGCGTGCGAGGTGGGGACCGAGGCCGGGGCACACGGCGGCGACGCTCCTGCGGGCCGGACGGCCGGCAGACGCGGCCGCTGCCACGAGAGCCCGGGGATCGAGCTGGTCCCATTCGGCGTCGGGCCTCGGCTCGGGGAGGGGCCAAGCGGGGGGCCCTTCCCCGAGGCTCGCCAGGGCAACGCCGCCGATCACCAGGGTGAGCGCGGGAGCCGCACCGGACAGCCGAAGCACCAGCGCGCAGCCTCCCACGTCCAGGCGCACCCAGCGTTCGCCGGCCACGCGCTCCAGCGCCGCGAGTCGCGCGCCGGAGACGTGCTTTCGGAAGAGCAGCGACGCGTGGCGCGATCGGGGCGGCGGGTCCGGGGCCTCCGATGCTTCCCCCCGAGGCACGAGGAGGATGCCCGCCGTGGCGCGTCCCGCGTCGATCCGGAGCCGGCGCTCACGCTCGCCCGAGACCTCGAAGGCCAGCGCGTGGGGGCCGACGAGGCGCGGCCGGCTCAGGAAGGCCCCGATCAGGGAAGGCCGAAGCTCCAGAAGGAGCCGGTCCAGCGTGATGGCGTCCACGGCAGGCGGACGGAGGTCCGCTACTGCCGGACCACGCGGGTCCCGAGCAGCTTGTCGTGGAAGCCGCGGCGGGCGGGATCCAGGAGCATCGGCACGAGGCCCAGGCCGGCGAGCAGGATGCCGAGGGCGCCGAGGCCCGCACGCACGAAGGAGCGAAGGTAGCCCGGAGGCCGCCCCGCGGTGTCCACCACCCGCAGGTTCCCCAGTATCTTGCCGAGGGTCTGTCCCGTGGTGCCCGTGAAGTAGGCCGCGTACACGAGGCCCAGGAACGCCATGTAGCCGACGAGCCAGGGCCACGTCCGGACGAGCTGGGCCGCTCCCACGTGGGCCCCTCTGCCCGCGAAGTACGCGAAGTACACCACGACCGCCCACAGCGTCGCGAGGAACGAAAGGTCCACCGCCGCGGCGCGGGCGCGTTCCGCGACGAAAGCCGGCCTCTCGACGGGAGCCTCGGGGCTCACGCCGGGCGCTCCGAGGGGCCATTCCTCGCGGCTTGTGTCCAGCCTCGGCGCCGGGCGGGCCGGCTCGGGCTCGAGCTCCCTTCCGATCTCCGCCGCGTGGAGCGGCACGCCGGGAGCGACGTGAAGGGGCAGGTCCTCGAGGTCGGGCCCCGCGTCGGGCCTCGGCTCCGCGAGGCCCACGTCGCGGCTTGCCTCCAGGGGCTCGCCGAGGGTCATCTCGGGGATCCGGACCGGCGCGGGATCGGCGTGGGGTTCCTGCTCCGGCTCGTCGGGACGCTCGGCAGCGGCGGCCTCGTCCTTGAAGAGCGGCAGCTCACGGTCCCTGGACTTCTCCTGCTTCCGATGGCGGACCCTTTCCCGGACCTCGTCCTTCCAGGTCTTCTCGCGCTCGCGGCGACGCGCGCCCGGAAGGTCCCGCAGCGGCGCCGGATTCGGAGCCAGGGAGCCCTCGACGGGCGGCCCCAGCAAGGTCCCGCAGCCCCCGCAACGGTCCTGCCCCGACACCAGGGGCGCCCCGCAGGCGGGACAGCTCACCGCGCCCGGCCTCCCCGCCGAACCGCCGCTTCCACCTGGGCGCGGAACTGCCGCGCGAAGGGGTAGGCCGGCTCGTCGGGAGTGATGCGGTCGAGAACGGCGAGGGCGGCGGCGGCGTCCCCGCTCTCGGCGAGCCGGCGGGCCTCGACGAACGCCTTCTCGCCCGCGGAAGCCGGCGCCTCCGTGACCGGCGGGCCCGCGACGGGCGCGGGAGTCGGAGGCTCGACGAGGACGAGCACGAGCCGCTCCCAGCTCGAGGCCACGCCCGCGGCCAGCAGCGCGAAGGCCGTCACCCAGGCCCCGACCAGGACCCGCCTCGACCAGCGGGCGCCGGAGCGCGGTGGGGCCGGCTCGGCCGGCTCGGCCTCGGGCGAGGCCGCGGCCCCCTCGAAGAGCCGCCCCTCGCGCCGATCCAGCCGATCCAGCAGCGAGCGGGCGGTGTCGCGGTTGCCCCCCTTCTCGACCACGTCCTCGAGCAGCAGGCGGGCCCGGGCCACGTCTCCCGCGTCGATGGCGAGGCGCGCCTCGTCCAGGCTGGCGTCGAGGCGCCGCTGGGCCTCCGCGGCCGCGCGGCGTGACGCCTCGAATCCGCTGCGAGCGCCGTCGTTCCCGGGGTCGAGGAGCAAGATCCTCCCGAACACGTCCGAGGCCTCCGGGTAGCGGGACCGGCCCAGCAGCTCGCAGCCTTCGGCCAGCAGCTCCGGTATCCGGTCGTAGCCTGGGAGGGTCAAGCGCTCTTCGCAGCCTCCGGGTGTGGCGCCATTATTGGGGAAACACCCCCCCTGTTTCAAGGAGCTTCGCAGGGAACGTGGCGGGGATCACGCGCGCTCCGCTCCCTCTCCCCGCCGGTGGGGAATGAGGCCGTAGGCCTTCATCTTGCGGTAGAGGTTCGACCGCTCGACCTTGAGGGCCTCGGCGGTGCGGCTCATGTTTCCGCCGCACTCCTGGTGCTTCCTCGAGATGTAGCGCTTCTCGAAGTCCTCGCGGGCCGCGGCCAGGGACGGGAAGGCCTCGGGGATCGCGGCGGCCGCGGGCTCCGTGGAGGGTCGCGGGGCCGCTCCCGGGAACAGGGGCGCCGGCAGGTGGGCGACCTCGATCCGGTCGCCGGGGGTCATGATCACCAGCCGCTCGATGATGTTCCGGAGCTCGCGCACGTTGCCCGGCCAGGGGAGAGCGGTCAGGGCCTCGAGGAGCTCGGCGGACAGCTCCTTGGGCCGCTTGCCGTACTCCGCGGAGATCTGCGCCACGAAGTGACGAGCCAGGAGCGGGATGTCGTCGCGGCGCTCCCGCAGCGGCGGCACGTGGAAGGGGATCACGTTGAGCCGGAAGAACAGGTCCTCGCGGAACGCGCCCTTTCGGATCTCCTCGCCGAGGTTCTTGTTCGTCGCCGCGATCACCCGCACGTCGACGGTGATGGAGGCAGTGCCCCCCACCGGCTCGATCCGCTGCTCCTGCAGCACGCGGAGCACCTTGGCCTGCGTCTTGAGGGTCATGTCGCCGACCTCGTCGAGGAACAGCGTGCCGCCGTCGGCCAGCTCGAACTTCCCCTTCTTGGCCATGAGGGCGCCGGTGAAGGCCCCCCGCGTGTGGCCGAACAGCTCGCTCTCGATGAGGTCCTCGGGGATCGCGGCGCAGTTCACCTCGACGAAGGGGCCCTGGGAACGAAGGCTCAGATGGTGAATGTTCCGGGCCACCAGCTCCTTCCCCGTTCCGTTCTCGCCGAAGATCAGCACCCGTCCGTTGGAAGGCGCCGCCGGCGCGATCTCGCCGCGCAGGCGCAGCATGGCCGCGCTCTCCCCCACCATGATCCAGCGGTGCTCGATGCGCTCCTTGAGGACCCGGTTCTCGGCCTCGAGCCGCCGCTGGCGCAGGGCGTTCTTGACGACGACGAGGATCTTCTCCAGGGAGAGCGGCTTCTCCGCGAAGTCCAGCGCCCCCATCCGCACGGCCTTCACGGCGGTCTCGATGCTGCCGTGGCCCGAGATCACCACCACCGGCAGCTCGGGGTCCAGGGTCCGGACCCGCGCGAGGGTCTCGAGGCCGTCCATCCCCGGCAGCCAGACGTCGAGCAGCAGCAGGTCGTAGCGGCGGGCGTCCAGGGCCTGGAGGCAGGCCTCCCCGCTGTCCACCGCCTCGGCGTGGTAACCCTCGTCCCCGAGGATCCCCACCAGGGAGGACCGGACGCCCCCCTCGTCGTCCACGATCAGGATCGATTCACGCATTCACACCTCTGACGAAACGTGCAGGTTGGCTGGATGCCCTCAAGCCGGCAGCTCCACGACGAACCTCGCCCCGCGGGGCGCGTTCTCCTCGACCCGGATCACGCCGTGGTGCTCCTGGACGATCCGGCTCACGATGGCCAGGCCGAGCCCGCTCCCCCGGCGCTTGGTGGAGAAGTGCGGCACGAACAGCTTGTCCCGGTCCTGGGGCGAGATGCCGGGGCCGTCGTCGGCCACCCCCAGGCGCACGCGGCCCTGCTCGCGGTCGAACTCCGTGGAGATCACCACGCTCCCCTTCTTCTCGGTGGCCTCGATGGCGTTGTCGACGAGGTTGATGACGACCCGCTTCATCTGGTCCCGGTCCAGGCGCACGAGGGGGAGGTCGGGCGCCAGCCGCCGCTCGATGGAGACGCCGGCGAACAGCCCGTCGTAGAGCGAGAGGGCGCTGTCGATGATCTCGTGGAGGGAGGCCGGGGCCAGGTTCACGGCGGGCAGGCGGGCGAACTGCGCGAACTCGTCCACCAGGTTCTTGAGGGCCTCGACCTCCTGGACGATGGCCGAGGTGCACTCCGTCACCACCTTCTCGAGGTCCGGGGCGGCCTTCAGGTGCGCCTTTCGGATCCGCTGCGCCGAGAGCTGGATCGGCGTCAGGGGGTTCTTGATCTCGTGGGCCAGCTTCCGGGCCACCTCGCCCCAGGCCGCGACCTTCTGGGCCCGCATCAAGGGCGTCAGGTCGTCCAGGATGACGACCGCCCCCGGGGGCGACCCCGGAGGACCGGGGAGCTGGACCACGGTCACCGCGAGGTGACGGTCCCGTCCCGGGGCCGGAAAGCGCACCTCGCGCTCCTGCCGCGTCACGCGTCCGGAGAGCAGCCTCTGCACCAGCGCCAGGATCTCTTCGCGGCCGGGACCCGTGAGGGCGTCCTGGGCCAGCCGGCCCACCATCGAGGCGTCCAGGCCGAGGAGACGGCAGGCGGCGGCGTTGGCGGCCGTGGTGGTCCCCTCGGCGTCCACCACGATCACGCCGGTGCCCACCGTCTCGAGGACCGTCTCCATCAGCCGCCGCCGCTCCTCCAGCTCCTGGTTCTTCCGGGTCAGGCCCTCGCGGCTGTTCTCCACCTCCTCCTCGCTGCGCGCCAGCCTCTCCGACATGTGGTTGAACGACGCGATGAGGGCCGCGAACTCGTCGTCCCCCGCGGGGAAATCCACGCGGACCCCTCTCGCTCCGGCGGCGATCCGCTCCGCCCCCTCGGCCACCAGGCGCAGCGGCGTCGTGATGCGACGCGCCAGGTAGAGGGAGAGCCACACGGCGCCGAACAGGATCAGCAGCGCCGGGAACAGGTAGAGCGAGAGGTACACGGCCTTGATGGGGCCCTTCGAGGCCTCGGCCTTGCGGAACTTCGTGTAGCGCTCCTCCACCTCCCTGGCCTCCGCGGCCACCTCGCCGGGCACGAACGAGGAGACCACCACCGCCCCCCGCGGCTCGGCGCCGCCGCCGCGCACCGGCACCGCCACCCGCACCAGCTCGCCGGTCCCGAAGGGGATCGTGGATTCGGACTCGCGGCCGGAGAGAGCCGATTCCGCCAACGCCTCGTCCGAGGAGCTGTCGTAGGGGGCCTGGGGCAGGCGCGGGTCCATCACCGCGATCAGCTCCCCGTCGCGGGTGAACACGCTGGCCATGTCGAGGTTCAGCTCCCGGGCCCGGGCCTCCACCGTGCGCCGGATGCGGCCCTGCCCTTCCGGCTCGAGCAGCCGCCGGGCTTCGATCTCGCGGGCGAGGGCGTGGGCGTGGACGCGGCACGCGTCGGCCACCGAGCGGCGATAGGCCGTGCCCAGGGCCTGGGACGACGAGAGGATGCGCGCCACGTCCACGCTGAACCAGCGGTCCACGGTCTGCTGGATGAGGTCGCTTCCGACGGCGATCAGCAGCAGTGAGGGAACGACCGCCATCAGCAGGAACACGACCACCAGCCGCAGGCGGAACCGCGCCCCCAGGGCGCCCCGCCGGCGCTCCATCACCACCCGGACCAGGTTGCGGACAAGCACGAAGAGCAGGACCAGGATCAGCGTCAGGTTCAGGACCGTGAGGGCGTAGAGCAGCACCGAGGCGAGGAAGTCCGGCGAGAAATCCCGGCTCTTGCGGAGCAGGACCTCGAAGAGCAGGAAGACGGCGAGCGCCGCCCCGGTGGACGCCAGGACGAGTCGCGCGTTGTTGCGGAAGGGAGGTCTCGTGGCCATCGGTGCGCCGGATCACTCGACCGCGGCCGCCTGACGTGAGACGCTACGCGGTGCGAGGTGAGTCATTGTAGCGTGGGAGCCACACCCGACCAACCCGGGCGTCGGCCCCGGACAGGGCTCGCTAGGTCGCTGAGAGCGAAAGACATGACGAGGAGGGTCGTCGGGCGCACACTGGTCCTGTTCCTTGCGGCCATCGCCCTCGCCCCCCGGGCCGGGGCGGCGCCCCCCGTCAGCCTCGCCCTCGTCATCGACCGCTCGGGCAGCCTCTCCCCCGAAGACGCGACGCACACCCGCGAGCTGGCGCAGTCGGTCTTCGCGAGCCTGCCCGCGGGGAGCGAGGCCGCGGTCTTCACCTTCGACGACCAGTCTCGCCTGGTGCGTCCACTGACGACGAGCGCCGACGAGATCCGGGCGGCCCTGAAGGAAGTGAGGATCTCGGGACGCTACACCGCGCTCCACGACGCCCTCTACGATGCCAGCCGCTACCTCCGCGACTCCGGCCGCGGCCGCCGGGCGATCCTCCTCGTGACCGACGGCAAGGACGAGAACAGCGCCCTCGTTCTCGAGGACGGGCTCCGGGTGGCCCAGGACACGGGCATCCCGGTCTTCGCGGTGGGCGTGGGACGGGTGCAGGAGCGGGTGCTCCGGCGGATCGCCAAGCTCACGTCGGGCCGGTACGTCTCGATGGCCGAGGCCAAGGGCCCCGCCCTCGCCGCGCTCCTCGCGGAGCCGGGGCTCATCCCCTCGCCGGGCCCGCCCCAGGCGTCGCCAAAGGCGGCGCCGGCGAGCCCCTCGACCTCCGCGAAGACCTCCTCGCCCCCGACCGGCTCGCCTCCCGCGCCCCGCTCGCGCGCCCTCTGGGTCGCGTTGCTCCTGGTCGTGGCCGTGGTGGCTGGCGTCGCCGCCCTGGGGCTCCGCGGGCGATCGCGGGCGCGGTGCCCCCGATGCGATCGCGAGCTGCCGAGCCCCCTCTCGACGTGTCCCTCCTGCGCGGCGCCGTCCACGGCCGCCGCTCTCACGGACGACGCCGACGCCTCCCCGACCGTGGTGGCTCGCATGAACATCACCGAGGAGTACCTCGAGAAGACCGTGACGCTCCGGGAGCGTCCGGTGCTGGTCGCCACCCACGGCTCGACGGCGGGGCAGGTGGTGCGCCTCAGCCCGGACACGACGACGTCCATCGGGCGGGCCAAGGCCAACGACATCGTCCTCGACGACCTCGGGGTCTCGAGCGAGCACTGCCGGATCCGTCCGGAGGAAGGGCGGTTCGTGCTCCACGACCTCAAGAGCACTAACGGCACCTACGTGAACGAGCGCCGCGTGACGCGGCACCCCCTTGCCGAGGGGGACGTGATCAGGCTGGGCGAGACGACCCTGCAGTTCCGGATGGAGCACCGCCACGACTAGGGCGTCTCGTCCACCTCACTCCCTGGACGTCTCCAGCAGCCCCTTCAACGTGGCCATGAACTGGTCCACGTCCTTGAAGTCGCGATAGACCGAGGCGAAGCGGACGAAGGCCACCTTGTCCAGCTCCCGGAGGCGCTCCATCAGGTACTCCCCGACCTCCTGGGACGGGACCTCCCGGTCGGGGCTCTCGTGGACCATGGCCTCGACGCGGTCGGCGATCAGCTCCAGGGTCTTGACGGGCACCGGCCTCTTCTCGCAGGCCTTGAGCAGCCCGGCCAGGACCTTCTCGCGATCGAACCGCTCCCGCCGCCCGTCCTTCTTCACCACGAGATGGGGGATCTGGTCGATGCGCTCGTAGGACGTGAAGCGCTTTCCGCAGCCGAGGCACTCGCGCCGGCGGCGGATGACCTGGCCTTCCTTGCTCTCACGCGAGTCGACGACCTTGTCCTCGATGTGCGCGCAGAAGGGACATTTCATGGGTTCACACGCGGCACGCCGCGTCCTCCGCTTTCTCGAGGCCCGTCCAGTCCCCGGCCATCCGCGCCACGATCGGCCATCTCCGCAACCTTCCCCAGCGTGAGCCCCTCCCGGGTCAGGAAGAAGAGCCCCAGCATCAGCACCGGCAGGTTCGTGAGGGCATGGCAGGCGATGCCGGCGGCGGCGGCCGTCCCCTTGTCGACGCCATAGGCCTGGGTCAGCGCGAGCTGATAGGCCACGTGGAAGCCCCCCACCATCCCGGGGGTCGGCACCGCCACCCCGACGGTGAGGAAGCCCAGCATCAGGAACGACGCGTGGAAGGGCAGGTGGATGCCGAACGCGTGGTTGGTGACGGTGATGCCGAGCGCGATGGAGAGCCAGGTGAACAGAGACTGCCCCGCGATCTTGAGGAGGTGCGGCCAGGGGGCCTGGAGCACCGCGAGGCCGGCGCTGAAGGCGCGCAGGCCCTCGCCGATGGGCGCCGCGAGCCGCTCGGGGAGCCGCACCAGCACCCGATCCATGAAGGCCAGCGCCCGGTCCGCCTGGCCGTGGAAAACGAGCAGCACGGCGAGAACGCCGAGGGCGCCCGCCGCTGCCAGCAGGCCGGCCCGCTTCAGCTCCGTCATCAGACCTCCCTGGACCTGCGCCTTCGGCGCGGGGAGCACGTACAGATACAGGCTGAACAGGCCCAGCACGGTGATCAGGTCCACGAGGCGCTCGACGATGATCGAGGCGAAGGCGGCCGAGATCGAGAGGGCGTGGCGGCGGGCCACGAGGTAGGGACGCACGACCTCGCCGGCGCGGGGAATGACGAGGCCGGTCATGAAGCCCACCAGCGTCGCGGAGAAGAGGCGGCCGAACGGGACGCGAGCCAGGGGGGCGAGCAGGTCCCCCCACCTCCAGGCGCGGGCGGCGTAGGTGACGACGGTGATCGCGGCGACCGCGACGAGCTCCGTCGGATCGGCGGAGCGGAAAGCCCGGCCGATGGCGTCCAGGTCCACGCCACGAAAGAAGAAGTAGAGCAGCAGGACGGCGAGGAGGGCGCCGGCCAGAAGTCGCGTGGAACGACCCGCCTTCACCCTATTCCCCGCAAAGCATTCTCAGAATTGAAGTTGATTGGTAGGGCGCGAGTCTACTACACTGTGCGCGGGACCGTCAAACGGGCCTTCCCCGGAGAAAAACTTGAACGGCCGGAGTGCGCGAAGCGTTTCAGCGTCGTTGGAAGGCGCGCCGGCGGAGACGCCAGGAGCTTGAGCGACAGCGACATCGATCTCCTCGAACGGTGCCGGCGGGGAGACGAGGCGGCCTGGCGCGACCTGGTCTCGCGCCACACGCGCAAGGTGTTCGGCCTCGCCTACCGGTTCACGGGGCGCGCCGACGAGGCGGAGGACCTGACCCAGGAGATCTTCGTGAAGCTGTACCAGAGCCTCGACCGGTACGAAGGGAGCGCGGGCTCCTTCCCCAGCTGGTTCATGGCGGTGGCTCGCAACCACGCCATCGACCACTACCGTCGCCGGCGGGAAGAGCACCTGCGGCGCGTGGACGCGCCGGCGCTCCTCGACATCGCTCCCGCCGCCGAGGACGGCCCCTTGAAGGCCCTCGAGCGCGAGGAGAGGGCGCGCCTGGTGCACCGCGGCCTCCGGAGCCTGCCCCTCGAGCTGCGCGAGCCCCTGATCCTGTTCGATCTCCAGGGCGTGCCGTACGAGGAGGTGGCCCGCACGCTGGGCGTGCCCCTGGGCACGGTGAAGAGCCGCATCAACCGCGGGCGCCTCGAGCTCGCCAAGCGGATCCTGGGCCGCGCGTGGACGAGGCCGTGAGCCGTCCCCTGGTCTGCGAGCAGTTCGAGGAGCGGCTCACGGACTACCTCGAGGGCGGGCTCGACGGCCGATCCCGCGCCGACCTCGAGGCGCACCTTTCGAAGTGCGACGCCTGCCGTCCGCTCCTGGAGGCGCTGCGGGAGGTGGTCGCGGCGCTGCGCAGCGTCCCGGTCCTCGAGCCCTCGGCGGACCTCGCGGCGCGCGCCGCCGAGGCGGCGCTGCGGTCGGCTCCCCGCCGGGCGCTCGTGGCCGCGCGGATGCGACTCACGCCGCCGGCCTGGCTCCTGGCCACGGCGGCCGGCGCGACCCTGGCCATGACCGCCAGCGTGCTCCTGCTGTCGGGGAGCTCTCGCGCGCCGGGCCGCCTGCGCGTGGCCGAGCGCACCGGCAACGCCGCCGCCTATCTCGCAGAGCGGAAGGACCGGCTGGTGGAGGACATCCGCATCCTGCGGGTCGTGATCGGCACCGCCTTCGAAGGGCGCCTCGACCGCGTGAACGACCGGGTCGACGACTACCGGCGTCTGCTCGAGAAGCGCCGCGCCGCCGAGGCCGTGCGAAAGACGCAAGGCTTTAACCAGAACAACGGGGCGGGCCCTCTCGTTAGCGTTCT
>Ga0210377_10003696_pt1 | contig 13105 bp, 12 predicted proteins | sample PLM4_65_b1redo_FD_155480 | JGI IMG/M metagenome (GOLD analysis project Ga0210377, IMG submission 155480) | Groundwater sediment microbial communities from an aquifer in East River, Colorado, USA - PLM4_65_b1 redo | ecosystem: Environmental > Terrestrial > Soil > Riparian zone | place: USA: East... | reverse complement strand
AATTACGACGCGGTGTAGTTGGCGGACAGGGCGGGATTCGAACCCGCGATACCGTTTCCGGTACACACGCTTTCCAAGCGTGCGCCTTCAGCCGCTCGGCCACCTGTCCTTACGAAGCGCGGGACTATAGCGGTTGAGCCGTTACCGGCAAGCGCAAGCCCTTACCCTGAGCCTGTCGAAGGGTCACCCCGAGCCTGCCCAAGGGTCATCCGCGCGGAGTTTCGATTCCCAGTTCGGGGTGCGCACCCCGCTTCTCGCGCAAGATGAGATAGATGTTGCGGGAATAGACCACGAGGCCCATCCCTTGGCCGGTGATGAACACCGGGTCCATCTTGTAGAGCGCATAGGCAAAGAGCACGACGCCGCCCGAGATGCTGCAATACCAGAACGCCATCGGGATGACGCTGCGCCCGGCCAGCTCGCTCTTGAACCATTGGATGATGAAGCGCGAGGCGAACAGCCCCTGGCCGAGGAAACCCACCAACAGCCAGACGTGTTCGACCGTGAGCCACTGGACTATCTGCGTCATCATAATTCCTTCGGCGTGTCCGGTCCGCGGAAGCGGCGCTTCAGCCACATCACGCCCATCAGGTCCAACAGCCCGGCAAGGGCCCTGTCCCAAACGCCGTATTTCGAGCGTCCCGCCCCCCTTGGGCGGTGGTTCACCGGCATAAAACTCACTTCATAGCCTTCGCGCAACATCAGCGCGATGAGATAGCGGTGCATGTGATCGAAATAGGGGAGCGCCAAGAAGGCCTCGCGGCGGAACGCCTTCAGCCCGCAGCCGGAGTCTTTAGCTTCGTCGGAAAGGAGCCAACGCCGCAAGCGGTTGGCGTAATTCGAGGCGATGCGCTTTTTCCAACTGTCCTCGCGTTTCGCACGTTCGCCCGCGACCATGGCGAAATCGGGATTGGCGGCGGCGGCGCGGAACGCCGCGATCAATTTGGGGATGTCGCCGGGGTCGTTCTGTCCATCGCCGTCCAAGGTGACGACGATGGGCGCTTTGGCCGCACGCACGCCGGTGCGCAGCGCCCGGCTCTGCCCGAGGTTCTTGCCATGCTTAAGGACCCGGAGCGGCATCTGGCCGCGCAAACTCAGGAGTTCGGCCGCCGTCGCATCGCCCGATCCGTCATCGACAAAGATCATCTCGTAGCGCTCGCCTTCGAGCGCGGCCGCGATTTCGCGTGCGAGCGGCACGACATTGCCGGCCTCGTCCTTGACGGGCACAACGACGGAAATCTCGATCGCTTCTGACACGCTCTCTCCAGGGCCGTGTCACGGTGCGCCTTTTCCGCTCACGGCGCGGGCCTTATACAGGTCGCTTGACGAGAGAAACAGGCTTTCCGGCGGCCGCTGGCCGTCAGTGAGAGGGGCATGGGGCAAAATCTTCTCGCATTCTCGCGCCGGCACCCGCTTGCGGCGCTGATGCTGATTTGCGTGCTGGCGTGGCTGCCCGGCTTCTTCACGCTTCCCCCGCTCGACCGCGACGAAAGCCGCTTCGCCCAGGCCACCAAGCAGATGCTGGAAACCGGCGATTTCGTCGACATCAATCTCGGCGGCGTGCCCCGTTATGAAAAGCCTGTCGGGATTTATTGGCTGCAGTCCGCTTCAACCGCCACGCTGGGCGGGGGCGTGCGCGACGCGATCTGGACGTATCGCGTGCCATCCCTGTTGGGCGCGCTCGCGGCGGTCGCGGCGACGTTTTGGCTGGCACGCACGATTGCGGGAACCGAGGTGGCATTTTTCTCGGGGCTCCTGCTCGGCCTTTCGGTACTGCTGATGGCCGAGGCCAAGATCGCGAAAACCGATGCTGTCCTGTTGGGAACGATCGCCGCGACTCAGGCGGTTTTCATCCGCGCCTATTTGAGCGCGCGCGCGCCCGGCACATGCGCGCCCCCTACTCTTAAGCTTGCGCTCGCGGGCTGGGCGGCGTTCGGGCTTGGCGTGCTCATCAAAGGTCCGGTCATCGCCGCGGTCTCATTTGCCGCTATCGCAGCCATCGTCGTGTGGGATAGGGATTGGCGCTGGCTGTCCCGGCTCTATCCGCTTCCGGGCCTCGCCGCCGCTGCCGCCATCGTGCTGCCCTGGGCCATCGCCATCGGCATTGCGAGCGAGGGTCTCTTCTATCAGCGCTCGCTCGGCCAGGATTTTGCCATGAAGCTGATGGGGGACCAGGAAACTCATGGCGGGCCGATGGGCTATTTCACGGCGCTTGTGAACCTCACCTTCTGGCCGGGAAGCCTGCTGCTGCTGCCGGGCATCGTGTTCGGCGTATTGCGCAGGCATCAGCCCGCGGTGCGCTATCTTCTCGCCTGGGCCGCAACCACCTGGCTGATCTTCGAGCTCGCCCCCACCAAGCTCCCGCATTACGTGCTGCCGGCCTATCCGGCACTCGCCATCCTGTGCGCGCTTTGGCTGACCGATGCGGCGCGGGCCGAATCACGAGCGCTACGCATTCTCCAATATGTCTCGCTTGTCCTCTTCGTGCTGGTGGGGCTCACGCTTGCCGTCTTCCTCGCCTGGGCGCCGCAGCGCTATGGGACGGCCGTGCCCTGGTGGCTCTATCCCGCCCTCGCGCTGGGCGTGATTCCGCTCGTCGCCGTCATTCCGCGGATCGTCGCGCGCCGCTATATCGAAGCCGTGGCGATGGCATCGCTCGCCGCGCTCCTCTTTTATGGCGTCGCCGGGTTCCTCACCGTGCCGCGGCTGACCCAGCTCTGGCTCTCCCCTCGCATGGCCGAGGCCGTTGCGCGCCATGCGGCGCCCGGCGATCCGCCCGTTGTGACGGCCGGCTATGCCGAGCCCAGCATCACCTTCCTGCTTGGGACGAAGACCGTGCTCGACGATGGACCGGAGGCCGGCCGCGCCACTGCTTCGGCGGGGGGGCTTGCTCTGGTCGCGGAAGATCAGAGGGCCGTCTTCCTGGAGGCGGTCGAGAAGGAGGGCGCCCGGGCCGATGCGCTGGAAGAGATCGCCGGCCTCAATTATTCGCGTGGCCAGGAAATGCGAATCACGTTTACCGGGTCGTGCCTCGCGCACAGTGAGTCGCGGCTTTTACGAAAATTGGGCGCGATCGCGATTCTCCTGGACCGATCGCGAGCCGGTCCCGGGCGTCAATCGGGTGCAGATCACGGTTTTTTTTCGCGGGCGCTGCACGCGCGATCGGCGTCGATGACTTTGCGAGGACAGTCCGCGCCTCTGTCAAATCATGCGTTCATGCGCAGAACCGATGTGACGCAAGGCTTAATCGAGAACAGGCGCAGGCGTTTGCTTGCACAACTTTTCGTCTTTCCTCACCTCCCCCCGTGGCAGCTTACCCAGCAATCTTTGTCGAACTTTCGTTTTTCTTTTGAGCCTGTTCAATAATGGGGGCCGATTTGAAGTGCGTATATTTAGGCTTCATGCCTCTTCCACAGTAATCATCGGGTTTTCTCTTGACGAACGTAAAAAGCCCTCTAAATCTAGCTGCCGCTGGACCGTTTGATGGGCGTAGCCATAGGGGGCGTCGAGGTCCGGCTTGAAGAGCGTCATGAGACACCGATGAATCTCCAGCTCTTGCGGGGACGCGATCTACGCCCTCCGTCGCGGCGTGAACGATTACCCTCCGCCGTTTCCGAAACACCCTTACAAACCAAAATCGCTCAAGCCCAGATCGAGGCGCCCGCCAGGAAGAAAGCCCTTCGCTTCCCCGTCAATCGCGACACGCGGGCCTTTTACCGCCACTTCTACCCCGACACTTCCGCCGCCGAATGGAACGACTGGCGCTGGCAGATGCGCAGCCGCATCCGCACGCTGGGCGAACTCGAGCGCATCTTCATGCTTTCGCCGGACGAGCGGGCCGCGGTTGCGGGACACACGGGTTCTCTCCCGGTTGGGATCACGCCCTATTACGCCAGCCTGATGGGTCTGAAGGACGCGATGGAACCGCTGCGGCGCACCCACATCATGGTCGGCGACGAATATGTCCGGCTTCCCGGCGAGGAAGACGATCCGCTCGGCGAGGACCACGACACCGTGGTGCCCGGGCTCGTGCATCGCTACCCGGACCGTGTGCTCTTCCTCACCACCGGCACCTGCTCGACCTATTGCCGCTATTGCACGCGCTCGCGGCTGGTGGGAAACCCCGGCGGCGAATACCAGTTCAATGTGCGCAATTGGGAGCTCGCGCTTTCCTATCTCGAAGAGCATACGGAGGTGCGCGACGTGCTGCTTTCGGGCGGCGATCCGCTGACCATCGGCGACGACAAGCTCGATTATCTTCTGGGGCGGCTCAGGGCCATCAAGCACATCGAATTCCTGCGCATCGGCACCAAAATCCCGACGGTTCTCCCCCAGCGCATCACCAGGGATTTGGTGAAGATGCTGAGGAAGCATCATCCCCTGTGGATGAGCGTGCACTTCACCCATCCCAAGGAGCTGACTCCGGAGGTCACCGAATCGACCGCGCGGCTCGCCGATGCCGGCATTCCGCTCGGCTCGCAGACGGTGCTGCTCAAGGGCATCAACGACGATGCGGCGGTGATGAAGCCGCTGATGCACGGGCTCCTGATGCGCCGGGTGAAGCCCTACTATCTCTACCAGTGCGATCCGATTAAAGGTTCGGGCCATTTCCGCACGCCCGTAGAGACGGGGCTAGAGATCATCCGGGCGCTGCGCGGCCACACAACGGGCTACGCCACGCCGATGTTCGTGATCGATGCGCCGGGAGGCGGAGGCAAGATTTTGATGGCGCCGGATTGCGTCGTGGGCCGCGACGGCGACGACCTGCTCGTCCGCAATTTCGAGGGCAAGGTCTATCGCTATCCCGATCCCGGCGGCACGCTCGGCCTCGACAAGCCAATGCCCCTCGCGGCGGAATAAATTTGCGGTGATAGATGGGCCTCACCCTTCGACAAGCTTAGGGTGAGGCCCTTGTTTTTAGTGCCTCGAACGAGACCGCGGCCAGCATGCACATAGGCATCACTTACGATCTCAGGGCCGATTACCTTGCTCAAGGTATGAGCGAGGAAGACACGGCTGAGTTCGATGCCGAAATCACCATCGCCGCGATTTGTGAGGCGTTGGCGGGGCTCGGCCATGAGCCGGTGCGCGTCGGCCACATCCGTGCGCTGACGCAAAGGCTCACAGCCGGCGAACGCTGGGACGCGGTCTTCAACATTTGCGAAGGCGTTAAGGGCTATGCGCGCGAGGCACAGGTGCCGGCACTGCTCGAGGCCCACAATATTCCTTGCGTGTTCTCCGATGCGCTGACGCTGGCGGTCTCGCTCGACAAAGCCTGGACCAAGCGCATCGTCAGCGCCGCGGGCGTACCGACGGCGCCCTGCGCCGTGATAGAGCGCACCTCGGACATCGCTGCTATTTCTTTGCCCTATCCTCTGTTCTTGAAGCCGGTCGCCGAGGGCTCGGGCAAGGGCGTCAATGCGCGCTCGCTTGTGACGAACGCGGCCGAGCTGCGCCATCTGGCCGGCGAGCTGCTTGCCCGCTTCCGCCAGCCGGTGCTGGTCGAAACCTATCTGCCCGGGCGCGAATTCACCGTCGGCCTCATCGGCACCGGCGAGGCGGCGCGCGTGCTCGGCGTGCTCGACATCGTGCCCACCGCAAACGCCGCCGGCACGCATTACGGCTACGAGAACAAGGAGCGCTGCGACGAGAACGTCATCTACCGGTTGGCGGAGGACGCCGAAGCGCAGGCTGCCGCCGAGGTCGCGCTCAAGGCCTGGCGGGTGCTCCGCTGCCGCGATGGCGGCCGCATCGATGTGCGCAACGATGCGGAGGGGCGCCCGCAATTCGTGGAAGTGAATCCGCTCGCGGGGCTGAACCCGGAGCATTCGGACCTCTGCTTCCTCGCGGGCTTCAAGGGTCTCAGTTACCAGGAGCTGATCGGACTCGTCATGGATTCGTTCCTGAAGCGCCATCCCAAATTGGCGTCGCGCCGCGCGGCAGCATAATCCGTACACCGCCCACTATCGCCATGTAGACATCGCGCCCCTTCCGAGCACACCCGCAACCGGTATAGTTTCGATCGGCTGCTGCCGGTTTTCCCCTCGCTGGTTAGCGTTCCGGACGTCTTCCCCGACCCTTTGGAAATCCATCGCGCAATCTTCTTGGCCGGCATCAGCGCGCGGCTCGCCGATCTTGTGGATACGACGCCCGAACTGATCGATCCACCGCTCGTCGCCGCGGTCAAGCGTGCTGCTGGCCCCCACGATGCCGTGCGTCCCATGGGATATTGAGCAGGCACTGCCGCCAAGCCATGATGAAGTTAATTATTTCACTCGTCCATTCAACCTTACTGGACAACCGGCGGCTTCGATCCCGTGCGGTTTGACGCCAGCCAATTTGCCGGTAGGGCTCCAGGTTGTGGCGCGGTTAGGCGGCGAGGCGACGCTCGTCTCCGCGCTTCGCGTCATCGAAGCGACACTCGGCGCACGGATGATAAGTCCGGTCGAGATTGCAAAGCGCTGATCGAACGATTCCGCGGTTCAATACCGCCGGATCGCTTTGCGTCAGGGAAGTTTAGCAGGTGCCGCGTCTTTTACGAAATTGAAGTCTGTCGGACCGGCGCGTCGAACGAGCAAAATCAGCTCGCGGCGCGCATCTACATTCCATTCGTGAGGCACCTTTCCCGGAATGACGACGTAATTGCCCTCTGCAAGAGAATGGCGCTCCGCCCCAAGCGTCAGACTCCCCTTCCCGCTGACAACCAATGCGTGCTCGTCATGTGTGTGCCAATGGAGCTCGAAGTGCGACCCTGCCGGAAATCTTGCGTAGTAGGTTTCCCCGCCGGTTACCGGGTCGATGCCTAGCGTGGCCGCTTGGGCGCCTTTTGGGATCCCCAATGGTCCATCATATGGTGAGTTCCATTTGGCGGTCTCCACACTAAATACCGGGGATTTTTGTTCTGAATTTTGCGCGATTGCGCTCGCTGTTGTCGCGAGCAGCACCGTCGCGAAGCCAGCCAACACGAAGCCGCGCTTTCGCAAGTTGCCCTCCATCGACATATGCATCCCCCGAGGCCTTAAGGTCAGGGAAGTTTAGCACGGCTTTGCCCTCTTTGTGGGCACTCGATAATTTGCTATTATACGATCCAACTCGGGGCCGTGGGCAATTTCAGCTTACAGCAGGGATGATCGGCCCCGCGACGTCCTGTGCAGCGTTGGATCATTCGGTTCAATATCGAAAGGGCCACCAATGTCAGCCAAGACCATCGTTCATGTCAGCGCTTGGTTGATCCTGCCCGCGTTGTATGTGGTCTTCTATGCGCTTCACGTTGTGACGTACGGGCACCCGATCGAACAATGGCTGCCGAAATGGGATCGGGTGTTGCTCATCCTCACCATCGTCGTTCTGGAGCGAATCTATCATTACAAATACGCGGTTTCCCAGCGGGCGGTTCTACCGAGGGACATCGTATCCAACATTGTCAATTTGTGGGTCACGGGCGCGCTCGCGACCATGATCTTCCTGCCTGTTTTGGCGTTTTTCCCGGAACACTTTTTGGGACGCAAGCTCGTCTTCGCTTCCTCCGAACAATTGGGCCCATTTTGGTTGCAAGTTCCTGTCATCCTGTTGTTGGTCAGTTTCTTTCGCTACTGGATGCATCGCGCGCAACATGAGGTCCAATTCTTGTGGGAGCTTCACTCCTATCATCACCGCGTGACGGATTTGACGGCGTCGAACGGATTGGTGTCTCACCCGATCGATTTCGCTCTCAGAAATGTTTTGATCTTCGTTCTCTTGGGCGTCGTGGGCTTCAATCCGTTCGCCATTCTTCTCGCCGTCTCTGTAACTCTGATAGCCGCGGAATTCTCTCATTGCGGCGCAGATGTAAAAGGCGGGTTTTTGAACTATCTGTTCGTGACGCCGGAGGTGCACCGCTGGCATCATTCCGCCACGGTGCCGGAAGGACACAAATACTCCGTCAATTACGGCGTCGAATTTCCCCTTTGGGATGCACTCTTCAGCACCTTCTATTTGCCCAAGAAGGCGGGCCAAGTGGAACAGCCGGAGCGCATCGGCCATCCCGGCGGATTGGCCGACGAGAGCAGCTATCTGAAACTGTTGTTGGTCCCGCTCGGGCTGTATAGGCCGCTTGTTCGGCTCAAGCGTCCGCAAGGCCCGCAGCCGGCCGAGTGATCAATTCAGCTTCGCCGGCAGGTCGAATATCGCGACACTCTGCGGCAATTTTTCGAACGCTACGATATTCTGCTGACGCCGACGAAGCCGTGCGTGGCGTGGGATGCTGAGCAGCCATCGCCGCCAAGCTATGACGATACAGCTTATTTCGTTCGTCCGTTCAACCATACCGGACAACCGGCCACTTCGATCCCGTGCGGATTGACGCCAGCCAATTTGCCGGTAGGGCTCCAGGTTGTGGCGCGGCTAGGCGGTGAGGCGACGCTCATCTCCGCGCTGCGCGTCATAGAAGCGACCCTCGGCGCACGGATGACAACTCCCGTTGAGATTGCAAAACGGTAGTCGAACGGCTTCGATGCGCGTCACGGGGAAAACCTATCCCCGGCATTTTCCGCCGATTTCCTCGAAAATCACCAACTTATCCCCCCACCTCCGGCGCGGGCGTAAAATGCGCGCGCAATATGGAGCGTGGCGATGACCAAACGAAAATCCGCAAGAGCGGTAAATCCCGATGACGTGCTCGCAGAACTGCTCATTGAGTGCCGCGATGGCGTGCGCAGCTGTGTCGAACTGGCCAACGACGCCGATTATCGCTGTGAAGCGATGAGCGTCGCCGCGCGTCTGGTGAAGACAAGCATCGCGCTTGTTGCGGCGCTGAAGAAGACGAACGCCGATTTCACCCACCGCATCATCGTGGAGCGCGCCGGGGCCGCTCCCCCCACCCCCCAAATTTCTGGCAAAACAATTCATAGCGTGCAAGCGCCCGAGGATCGCAAGATTGGGTAGGGGTGCGCCGCGCGGGAACAGGAACGCGGCCAAAATGGCAAGCCGTACGCGCGACATCCGCGCGCTAAAGCGACACGCCCGCGCGCTGATAGCCGGTGCGAAACAGGCCCTGGCGCGGACTTGCGCCGATGCGGCCGGCAATGACATTACCGGCGGGACTGCTAAACTCCCGCTCATGCGCGTGCTTGTACTTCATTCCGATGTGCCCCCGGACGCCCCGCCGGACGATCAAGACACGCTGCGTCAGGCGTTGGCGGTCGAATCGACTCTGCAGCAGCTCGGCCATGAAGCCGCCCGCGCGGTCTTCGTGCCCGAACCATGCGCACTGGAAGCGCTGATCGCGCGCGAATGCCCGGACCTTGTGTTCAATCTGGTCGAGACGGTGTGGGGGCGCGGCCTCTACGCGCCGCTTGCGCCCCAGATACTCAGCCATCTGGGCGTGCCGTTCACCGGTGCGGGCGCGGCCGCGATTGGCGCTTGCGCGGACAAGGTGCTGACCAAGCGTCTCCTCACGGGCGCTGAGCTTCCCACCCCCGATTGGTCGGAGCCGCCCCAGTGGCGCGACATCGGCGAGGGCCGCTGGATTGTGAAGTCGGCGACCGAGGACGCCTCGCTTGGACTGGATGACGGCGCCGTGGTCTCGGGCCGCCAAGCCGTCGCGGCGCGGGCGCAAGCCTCAGCCGCGCGCTATGGCGGCCGCTGGTTCGCCGAACGCTATATCGAGGGCCGCGAATTCAATGTCGCGATGATCGAAAAGAACGGCGAACCTCATCCCCTTCCGATCGGCGAGATGATGTTCGAGCAATGGGATGAAAACCGGCCCCGGATCGTCGGCTATGCCGCGAAATGGGATGTGGGTACTTCCGATTACCGCGACACGACGCGCGCTTTCGACTGGCGCGACCGGGAGCCGGGTTTGAACCGGCTGCTGGAGACTTTGTCGAAGGAATGCTGGGCGCTGTTCGGGCTCACCGGCTATGCGCGGGTGGACTTCCGCGTCGACGCCGAAGGCCGGCCCTTCATTCTCGAGATCAATCCCAACCCATGTCTGGAGCCGAATGCGGGCGTCGCGGGCGCTTGCGAACAAGCAGGTCTTCCCTATGCCGCCCTCATCGACGACATTGTCCGCGCCGCGATCCAAGGCTGAGGCGTTCCGCGTCGAGCCGCGCGCCGACGACGTGGACGCGGTCGCGCGCCTGGTACGCCTGACCGGCGTGTTCAACGAGGGCGAAATCGCCATCGCGCGCGAATTGGTGGAGGAGAACCTTGCCAAGGGCGCGCAAGTCTCCGGCTATCATTTCCTGTTCGCCGATGGACCCGGAGGAATCGAGGGCTACGCCTGTTTCGGTCCCATCCAGGGCACGGCGGGGCGCTGGGAGCTGTACTGGATCGCAGTCGATCCGCGCGCGCTTCGCTCAGGGCTCGGCAAGCGCCTGCAAGCGGCGAGCGAGGAGGCGGCGCGGGCGATGGGCGGTGTCCTTTTGATCGCCGAGACTTCGACGCGGCCGGATTACGCCCCCGCGCGGGGATTCTATCTGGCGCAAGGCTACAAGCTTCTCGCCGAGATTCCCGATTGGCACGACGAGGGCGACGGCCTCGCCATCTTCGGCAAGCGCCTATAAAGCGGAGGAAGAGAGCGCTCGATCTTTCCCAAGCTTGCGCTCGCGCATGAGGATCAGCAGCCCCGCCGCGATGACGATGACCCCGCCCGCCCAGACTTGCGGCGCCGGTAATTCGCCAAACAGGAAATAGCCGAGCAGCACCGCCCAGACCATGGCGGTGTAATCGAAGGGCGCGAGCAGCGAGACCTCGCTGTAGCGATAGGAAAAGCTCAGGAACAATTGGCCCACGCCGCCGGCGAGCCCGGTCAAGATGAGGATCGGTGTCTCCTCGCCGGTCGGCCAATTCCACCCGAACGGGATGGTGAAGAGGCTCGCGACCGCGCTGGTCGCCATGAAGTAGAAGGCGATGGTGATGGAATGCTCATGCGCGCTCATGCGGCGGAGGAAAATCATGGCGACGGCCGAAAGACCGGCGCCGAAGAGTGCGAAGAGGGCGCCGTAAAGCGCGCTGCGCGACGTACCGGCCTCGGGGCCGGCGATGATGAGCACGCCGATGAACCCCATGACGACCGCGCTCCAGCGATAGATGTGCACGCGCTCCGAGAGCATAGAAGCGGCGAGAATCACCACGAAGAGCGGCGCCGCGAACCCGATCGCCGTCGCGTCGGCCAAGGGCAGATAGGTGTAGGCGGCGAAATTGCAGAACATCGAAATCGTGCCGGCTATGGAGCGAAGCGCATGGCTGTCGATCCGGCGCGTGGCGAGAAGCGAGAGTCCGCCGGTGAGAAGCGCCGCGATGACGACCACACCTGCTCCAAGCGTGCTGCGGAAGAAGACGATCTCGCCGACGGGGAAATAGGGACCGAGCCACCTTATGGCGGCAAACATCAGCGAGAACAGGAGGGTGGCAATGACCTTGCAGGCAATGCCCACGAGCGGCCTGTCGCGTGCCGTCTGTGGGCTCTTTGAATCGCTCGTGGAATCCGCAGGCTCCGGCGGCGTCACAGCCAGCCGCGGCGCTTGAAATAGATGTAGGGCATGATCCCGGAAATCACGATGCCGACAAGGGCGAGCGGATATCCCCAAATTTCGTCGAGCTCCGGCATGAACTGGAAATTCATGCCCCAGATCGATGCGAAGAGCGTCGGCGGCAGGAAGACGATCGCCGCCACCGACATGATCTTGATGATGTTGTTCTGCTCGCTGTTGATGAGCCCGAGCGTTCCGTCCTGAAGGTAACTCACCTTCGTCGCGACGAAACTCGCATGGTCCTGGAGCGACTGGGCATCGCGCACCAGCGTCTTCACATGGGCGCGCGCGTCCTTGTTGTGCTTGTTGTCGATCGCCTGGGTGAGAAAGGTCAGCATCCGCCCGATGGTCAAGAGGCTTTCGCGCATCTTGGAGGTGAGCCCGTGCTTCTGGCCGAGCCTTCTCAAGATGCTCTGGAAATCCCGCGACCCCATCTTGTGCGAGGTGGGCGAGAAGATTTCCGCCGAAATGATTTCGACGTCCGCGCCGGTCTTTTCCAGAATGTCCGCCATGCGGTCGATAATCGCGTCGAGAAGCTGCATCAGCACCATCTCGGCCCGGTTTGCGTTGACCATCGACCGCTCGCAGCGCAGCGCATAGGTGCGGAAAGGCTGCGGATCGATATAGCGGATGGTGACGAGCCGCTCGGGGGTCAGCACGAAGGTCACGGCGTCGGCGGTGGGAAGATCGGTCTCCGTCTGCGCCATAACCATCGCCGTCATGAAGAGGGTGCTGTCCTCCTGATAGAGGCGGCTGGAGATTTCAATTTCTTCCATGTCGGCGCGAGTCGGCATTTCCAGACCGAGCGTCTTGTCGATCGTGCGCCGTTCCTCGGGCGTCGGGTTGAGCAAGTCGAGCCACAGGGCGCCCGCGGGGATCGCCTCCCCCTCACCAACGGTCACGGCTTTGAGCCCGCCGTTCTGCTGCTGATAGACCTTCAGCATGCGACGCTTCCCATGGGACAACGAACAACGAATTGCGAATGAGGAGCGGCAGAGAAATCGAACCCAACCGCATCCGCCCCATATAGCTCCACTTGACGGCCGGCGCGAAGGATATTTCGCCGCATTCTAATATTTTGTGTACGGCCGATTCAGCACATCGGAAAGGACCGAAACGGCCCTGCGATGTTCGCGAAGCGGCCACTCTTGCGGTTGGAGCCTCGCGGCCAAGATGGGTTACGATGGCACCATGAACGGGGGCACCCAAACGATTCCAAACTTCGAGCAGGTGGTTGCGGCGGCGGCGCGCCTTGCGGGCGTGGCCGTCGTGACGCCTTTGGTCGAGAGCCCGATCCTTTCCGAACGCGTGGGCGGGCGCGTCTTCCTCAAGCTGGAGATCTTGCAGCGGACCGGCTCGTTCAAATTCCGCGGGGCCTATAACCGGCTGGTGCAGCTTTCGGATGAGGAGCGGCGGCGCGGCGTGGTCGCGTTCTCCTCGGGCAATCACGCGCAAGGGGTCGCCGCCGCGGCGGCGCTGCTCGGCATCCCGGCCACCATCGTGATGCCGGCCGACGCGCCCCGCATCAAGACGGAGAGCACGCGCGCGTTGGGCGCGACCGTCGTCCCCTATTACCGCAAGCGCGAAAAGCG
>Ga0210377_10003695_pt1 | contig 13105 bp, 11 predicted proteins | sample PLM4_65_b1redo_FD_155480 | JGI IMG/M metagenome (GOLD analysis project Ga0210377, IMG submission 155480) | Groundwater sediment microbial communities from an aquifer in East River, Colorado, USA - PLM4_65_b1 redo | ecosystem: Environmental > Terrestrial > Soil > Riparian zone | place: USA: East... | reverse complement strand
GCGCGGGCGCGGCCTTCCACAGCGACGCCGCGCAGTCGGCCGGCGCGCTGCCGCTGGACGTGACACAGCTCGGCGTCGACTTCCTGTCGCTGTCCGCGCACAAGCTCTACGGCCCGAAGGGCATCGGCGCGCTGGTCGTGCGCCGGCGCTCGCCGCGCGCGCGCATCGAGCCGATCCTGCACGGCGGAGGACACGAGCGCGGCCTGCGCAGCGGCACCTTGCCCGTCGCGCTCTGCGTGGGCTTCGGGGCCGCGGCCGAGCTCGCGCGCGCTCGCCGCGAGGCCGACGCCGCGCGGCACCGCCATCTGCGCGAGCGGCTCCTCGCGCGGCTCTCGGCCGAGCTTCCCGCGCTGGTCCTGAACGGCCACGCCGAGGCACGCCTGCCCGCGAACCTGAACGTCTCGTTCCTCGGCGTCGAGGGCGAGGCGCTGCTCGCCGCGCTGCCGGAGCTCGCGCTCTCCGCGGGCTCGGCCTGCACCTCCGCCAAGCGCGAGCCCTCGCACGTCCTGCGCGCGCTCGGCGCGGGCGAGGCGCGCGCTCTCTCGGCGCTGCGCTTCGGCATCGGGCGCGGGAACGACGAGGCCGAGATCGACGCGGCGGCGGAGCTCGTGATCGCGCAGGTTCGCCGCCTGCGCGCGCTCTCGCCGGTCTGGGACGAGCTGCGCCGCGGCGACGCCCGGCCGTGAGCGAGTACAGCGCCGCGGTGCTCGATCACTTCCGCGCGCCCCGGGGCGCGGGCCGCCTGCCGGAGGAGGTGCCCGACACCGTCCGCGGCGAGGCGCGCGACGAGGAGGGCGGCCAACGCGTGCGCCTGCACCTGCGCGTCGTGGACCAGCGGATCGAGCGCGCGAGGTTCCAGGCCTTCGGCTGCCCGATCGCGATCGCGGTCGCGAGCGCTGCCGTCGCGCGCTTCGAGGGCGCGACCGTTGCCGACGCCCTTGCGCTGCGCGCCGACGAGCTCGCCCGCGAGCTCGCGCTCACGCCGGAGCAGGCGCGGCTGGCGGAGCTCCCGCTCGCGGCGCTGCGCGACGGGCTCGCGTATCTTCGCGCGCGGTCATGAGCGAGCAGCCGAAGAGCGCGAACATCACTTGGAGCCAGAGCGACGTCTCGCGCGCGGAGCGCGAGGCGCTGCTGGGACACCGCGCGGTGACGCTCTGGTTCACGGGTCTCTCGGGCTCGGGCAAGTCGACGCTCGCGCGCGCCGTCGAGCAGGCGCTGGTGCGCCGCGGCGTCCTCGCCTACGTGCTCGACGGCGACAACATCCGCCACGGGCTGAACGCGAACCTCGGCTTCTCGGCCGACGACCGGCGCGAGAACATCCGCCGCATCGGCGAGGTGGCGAAGCTCATGAACGACGCCGGGGTGGTCGTGCTCACCGCCTTCATCTCACCGTACCGCAGCGACCGCGCGCGCGTGCGCGAGCTCCTGCCCGAGGGCCTGCTGCTGGAGATCTTCGTCGATTGCCCGCTCGAGGAGTGCGAACGCCGCGACGTGAAGGGCCTGTATCGCCAGGCGCGCGAGGGGAAGATCGCGGAGTTCACGGGCGTCTCCGCACCCTACGAGCCGCCGCTCAGCCCGGAGCTGGTCGTGCGCACCTCCGAAGTCCCGCTCGAGGTGTGCGTGCAGCAGGTGCTCGCGCTGCTCGAGGCGCGCGGCGACGTTCGACCGGGCGCGGAGATTCCGGCCCGGGGCGCGACCGCCGAGCGGCCCAAGGCGCGCCCTCCGCGCGCCGATGAATGAGGCCGGTGACGCCCTCGCCGGCTTGATTGCCGCACCGCAGGGCCGCTGCTAGTCTGGCGAGATTGCGAGGTTTTTTGGTGACTCGAGCGAGAGCGGCGGCGATTCTGCGCGCGAGCGTCGGCCTCGCAATGCTGGTCCTCGCAAGCGGCTGCGCCCAGCTCGCTTCGTTCACGGAGGGCATGCGCACCGGGAGCGAGCCCGAGGCGGAGCCCTCCTACCACGTCGTGCCCGTCTCGCCCGAGGCCGAAGCCGGCGCGGCGTTCATGCGCGGCCGGGCGCTCGAGCTCGACGGTCGCCTGCTCGAGGCCGCCGAGGCCTATGAGCACGCCGCGCGGCTCGATCCGAACTCGGCCGCGGTGCAGCGCTCGCTCGCCCAGGTCTGGCTCGCGGCGGGCGATCCGCAGCGCGCGCTCGGCTACGCGGAGCGCGCACTCGAGCTCGATCCCGACGACGAGGAGCTGCGCTCGAACCTCGCCACCTTGCACGTGCGCATGCAGCAGTACGATCGCGCGGTCGCGCTGCTCGAGCCGCTCTTCGACCAGGGGAAGCTCGCCGACGAGGGCTCGTTCACGCTCTTCACGCTGTACCTGAATCTCGACCGCATCGACGGCGCGAAGAAGGTCGCGCAGAAGCTGATCGCCGACTCGCCCGAGGACGTGCGCGGCTATCTCGCGCTCGGCGCGGTGCACGAGCGCGAGGAGAAGCCCGCGCTCGCGGAGAAGATCTACCGCGCCGGGCTGAAGGTCGAGCCCGAGCAGCCGGCGCTCTACGAGGCGATCGCGCGGCTTCGCCGCACGCAGAAGGACACGAAGGGCGAGCTCACCGCGCTGTACGAGAAGCTCGCGATCATGCCCGGCGATCCGACTGCGTTGATGCGCATCGCGCAGATCCACGAAGACGCCGGCCGGCGCGCCGAGGCCACGCGCGCGCTCGAGGACCTCGCGGCCGAGCATCCCGAGCTCGCGGGCCCGCAGTTCAGGCTCGGCCTCTTCTACTACGAGGCCGGCCGCTACGACGACGCGATCGCGCGCTTCCAGAGCGTCGCGCGCAGCGGCGGCGGAAGCGGCAGCGATCAGGAGCGCTACCAGAACGAGGTCCGCTACTTCATCGGACTCGTGCACGAGGAAGCGGGCCGGAGCGACGCGGCGCTGGCGGAGCTCGAGCAGGTGCCGCCCGCGTCGCCGCGTTTCGCCGACGCCCGCACCGCGATGGCGCGCATCTGGGAGCGGCGCAAGGACTGGGACCGCACCACCGCGGAGCTGAAGCGCGCGATCGTCGCTGCGCCCGACAAGCTCTCGCTGCAGGTATATCTCGCGGGCGTACAGCAGCGGCGCGGCGACATGCCCGGAGCCGTCGCGCTCATGGAAGAGCTGATCCGCGAGAACCCGGACAAGGCGGAGCTCTACTACGACCTCGGCGTGCTGCACGGCGAGGCCGGTGACCGCGACCGCTCGCTCGAGCTCATGCACAAGGTGCTCGAGATCGAGCCCGACAACGCGAGCGCGCTGAACTACGTGGGCTACTCGTGGGCGGAGCAGGGGCAGCGGCTCGACGAAGCGGAGTCGATGATCCGGCGCGCGATCGCGCTCAAGCCCGAGGACGGCTACATCACCGACAGCCTCGGCTGGCTGTTCTATCAGCGCGGGCTGCAGCAGCAGGCCGCCGGGCAGGGCGATGCCGCGAAGAGCTCCTTCAACGCGGCGCGGACCCAGCTCGAGCACGCGCTCGAGCTGCTCGACAAGGACGACCCGATCATCACCTGGCACCTCGGCGACACGTACCGCTCGCTCGCGCGCTACAAGGACGCGCTCGAGACGTACCAGCGCGCGCTCTCGCTCGAGCCCGAAGAGGACGACGCCGCCAAGATCCAGGCCGAGATCGATCTCCTGCAGCAGAAGCTCGGCGGCGCGAAGCGCGAGGGAGCGCGTTGAGCCGAGCGCTGCGCGCGGCGAGCGCGCTCGCGTTCGTCGTGCTTTCCGCGTGTGCGCAGCTCGGCGGTCCGGCCTTCGCTCCGATCGCGGGAGAGGACGACGCGATGCGCGCGCGCGTCGAGCGCGCGGTCGTCGAGGCCACCGAGCGCCAGAGCCTGCGCGCCGTGGGGAAGCTCCGCATCGAGGGGCCGAGGGGCGCGGGCTCCGTGAAGCAGGTGGTCCTGGTCGAGCGGCCCGCGCGGCTCCGGCTCGAGACCCTGAACGTGCTCGGCCAGGCGGCCACGATGCTGGTGACCGACGGCGAGCGTTTCGCGTTCTTCGACGGCAAGACGCTCGATGACGGAGAGGTCTCGGCCGAGGTGCTGCGCGAGCGGCTGGGCCTGGCGTTCTCGCCCGGCGAAGCGGTCGGCGCGCTGCTCGCCGCGCCGCAGCCCGTGAGGTGGCCGCCGCGCGCCATCTTGGCGCGGGGTGCGGAGCGCGCGGTCCTGCTCGACGATCAGAGCCTGCGCTTCGCAGAGGACGGAGAGCTCGCCGCGATCGAGTCACTCGACGCGGAAGGGGCGGTGCTGTGGACGGCCGAGTACGCGGGGTGGCGCGAGGTCCCCGGCGGCCGCTACCCGTTCAGCGTCGTGCTTTCCTTTCCCGAGACGAAGCTGCGCGCCGAGCTCGAGCTGGAGAAGGCCGAGCTCAACCAAACGCTCGACGCGAGCCTCTTCCGCGCGGCGCGCGGAGCGCTGCCGTGACGTCGCCCGTCCTCGCGCTGCGCGGCCTGCGCACGAGCTTCGACACGCCGCGCGGGCGGCTTCCGGCCGTGGACCGGGTCGACCTCGATCTCTTCGCGGGCGAGACGCTCGGGGTGGTGGGCGAGTCGGGCTGCGGCAAGTCCGTCACCGCGCTCTCGATCCTGCGGCTCCTGCCGATGCCGCCGGCCTCCATCGAGGCGGGCGAGATCCTGTTCGAGGGCCGCAATCTGCTCGCGCTCTCCGACGAGGAGATGCGGCACATCCGCGGCAATCGCATCGCGATGATCTTCCAGGAGCCGATGACGTCGCTGAACCCGGTCTTCAGGATCGGCGACCAGATCAGCGAGGCGCTCGCCGTACACCGCTCGTTGTCTCGCACCGAGCGCTTGGCGCGCACGCTCGAGCTGCTCGAGCTGGTCGGCATTTCCGAGCCGCGCAAGCGCGCGCGCGACTATCCGCATCAGCTCTCCGGCGGCATGCGCCAGCGCGTGATGATCGCAATGGCGCTCGCCAACGATCCCGCGGTGCTGATCGCCGACGAGCCCACGACCGCCCTCGACGTCACGATCCAGGCGCAGATCCTGGAGCTTCTCGAGCAGCTGAAGAGCCGCTTCAAGATGGCGGTGCTCCTGATCACGCACGACCTCGGCATCGTCGCGGAGAGCGCGGAACGGCTGGCGGTGCTCTACGCGGGTCGCGTGGTGGAGACGGGCACGGTGCGTGAGATCTTCGCCGCGCCGCAGCACCCCTACACCGCGGGACTGCTCGCGTCGCTGCCCTCGCCGCGCACGCGCCCCGGCGAGCCGCTGCACGTGATCCCGGGCCGCGTGCCCGATCTCGTCTCGCGGCCGGAGGGCTGCAGCTTCCGCGAGCGCTGCGCGCGCGCGCTCGCCGTCTGCGCGAGCCGCGATCCCGCGCTCGCGCCTTCACCCGCCGGGCACCTCGTCGCCTGTCACAACCCCGTGCCGCCCGGGGAGGCGCGGGCGTGAGCGCGCCGCTGCTCGAGGTGCGCGACCTGCGCAAGAGCTTCCCCGTCGGCGGCGGAGGCTTCCGACGCCGCGCGCGGCTGGTCGCCGTCGACGGCGTCGATCTGGACATCGTGAGCGGCGAGACGGTCGGTCTGGTGGGCGAGTCGGGCTGCGGAAAATCGACGCTCGCGCGCCTGGTGCTGCGCCTGATCGAGCCCGACTCGGGCGCGATCCGCTTCGAGGAGCGCGACCTGCGCGCACTCGGTCGGCGCGAGCTGCGGGGAATGCGCCGGCGCATGCAGATCGTCTTCCAGGACCCGTTCGCGTCGCTGAACCCGCGCATGACCGTGGGCGAGACGATCGCCGAGGGCCTGCGCGTGCACGGCATCGCGACCGGGGAAGCGCGCGACCGCAGAGTCGCGGAGCTGCTCGAGATCGTCGGCCTCGCGCCCGAGCACGCCGCGCGCTACCCGCACGAGTTCAGCGGCGGACAGCGCCAGCGCATCGGCATCGCGCGCGCGCTCGCGCTCGAGCCGCGCTTGATCGTCGCGGACGAGCCCGTGTCGTCGCTCGACGTTTCGATCCAGGCGCAGATCCTGAACCTCCTGCTCGATCTGCAGAAGCGCTTCGGGATCGCGTACCTGTTCATCTCGCACGACCTGCGCGTGGTGCGCCACCTCGCGCGCCGCGTCGCGGTGATGTACCTCGGGCGGATCGTCGAGTACGGCCCGGCCGAGGGGCTCTTCGCCCGGCCGCAGCACCCCTACACCGAAGCGCTGCTCTCGGCCGTGCCGGTGCCCGACCCGACGCGGCGCGGCAAGCGCATCGTGCTCAAGGGCGACGTGCCGAGCCCGATCGCGCCGCCGCCCGGCTGTCCATTCCACCCGCGCTGTCCGAAGGCGATCGCGCGCTGCGCGACCGAGCGGCCGGCGCTGCGCGAGGTCTCGCCGGGACACGTCACGGCCTGCCACCTCGCACCTTTCTGAATTCGCAAAGCCTAGACGGAGGACAAACACGAAATGCGCGTCGAATACGCTTTCAGCCTGGACAAGGTCGACATCCCGTACTTCTCGGTCGAGAGCATGGAGGGACCGGAGAAGCTCTTCCGGCTGGTCACGCTCGTGATGAACGTGCTCTACATCCGGCCGCGCGTGGACGTGATCTTCCACAGCCCGAACAAGGACGATCTACCGAAGAAGATCGCGGCGTTCGAGTCGATCGTGAAGAGCGCGCCGACCGCGCCGGGCCTGGAGTTCCGCGAGGGCTCGAGCGGCTCGCTCGCGAGCTCCTACTATCGCTGGATCAGCATCCATGCCAAAGGTGCGAGCGCCGCAGGCTCTCCGTGACGACGTCGCGCCGAAGGCGCGCGAGGTCGTCGGCGTAGCCGCTCTCCGCGAGGTAGCGCTCGAGCGCTGCCTCGCGAAGGGCGCCGGGCACTTCGTCGGGCAGCGCGGCGTTGAGCTGCGCCAGGTTCTTCACGCGCCGGCGCCGCGAGACGCTCCGGTCGAAGCGAACGCGACCGTAGTCGACGAGCTGCGCCGGCTTCCCCGGTGACCAGACGATGTTGTTCGCCTTCAAGTCGGCGTGGTAGACGCCGCGCCGGTGCAGCGTCGCGAGCAGCGCGCCGAGACACGCCGCGAGCTCGTCGCGCACCGCCGCGCTCGCGCGCGCGAATTCGCTCCGCACCCAGACGTCGAGCGCGGGCCCGGCGTCCTTCATGACCAGCCAGCGGCCGGCCCAGGCCAGTGGATGCCCGGTCGCGAAGCCGCGTGCCTCGAGCCCGTTTCCGCGCAGCCACGCGCGCCGCGCGCTGCTCACGCCGTCGAACTCCTTCAGGATCCACGCGCCGCGGCGGTAGAGCCGGCCGTTCGGTCCCTCCTTCAGCAGCTGGGCGAGCCCTGGCGTCGCGAGCGCCTCGCGCAGCGCGGCCTCGTCGACATCCCGGCGGCGGAAGCCCTTCCGGCCCTCGGGGGCAAAGGCGGTGAAGGACCCGCTCTCCTGCACACAGCGGCGTGTACGGCTGCGCCAGTGCGTGTGCGCGCGGCGGTCGCGCCAGAAGCGCACGTGCGCGAGCGCCGAGGGCAGGGGTTCACCGAGCGAGTAGGCGAGATAGCCGAGCTCCCAGCTCCGCAGCATCGACGGCAGCCAAGGCAGGAAGCGCGCCTTCTGCAGATCGAGGAAGACGACGCGGCCGTCGTCGACCAGGAGATTTCCGAGGTGCAGGTCGCCGTGCAGGAATCCGCCCGCGTGGGCCCTGGCGGTCGCGGCCAGGATCGCGTCGAAATCCGCGCGTTCCGCCGGACGCGCCGAAGCGAGAAAGCGCGTCGCGATCCAATCGGGGCCCGAGTCGAGGACTTCCGGTGCCGCGATGCCGCGCAGACGTGCCCGGGTCAGCGCGCGCGCTTCGCGCGAGGCGTTCGCAGGCCGCGCCAGCAAGACCTTCAGCAGCGTGTCCCCGGCGCGCGCAACGACGCGGACGCGATTGCGCTTCAGCACCGTGACGCCGGACGGTGTCGATCCCGACCGGAGCGCCGCCGCGAGGTCCCGGTGCGCGCCGCGCCGCGCGCGAACGCGCTCCCAGAGCGCCAGGACGGACTTCGCGTGCTCGCGCCAACCGAAGCGCTCGGCCACCACGCGCGCCTGCTCGGCGACGGCGCGGAGCCGCGCGGGGTCCTCGAGCGCGCGAAACGCCGGCGCGAAGTCGTCCTCGCAGACGAAGCCGCTCACGCCGTGCGAAATCAGCTCGGCGGCGCCGTTTCGCGGCGTGGTGGCCACGGCGACGCCTGCGGCCATGGCTTCGAGACAGACGTTCGCGAACGGGTCGTAACGCGTGGGCAGCACGAACAGGTCCGCGGCCGCGTAGAGCGCCGCGACGTCGCTTCGCACGCCGAGGAAGTGGACGCGTCCGCCGATCCCGAGCGACTCGGCCTGGCGCCGGAACGCGCTCGGGTCGCCCGCGCCCGCGACCAGGAGATCCGCCTTCACGCCGGCGGCCGCAAGTCCCGCGATCGCGCGGTCGAGGCCCTTGCGCGCGAAGCCGCTGCCGACGAAGAGCGCGATCGGGCGGTCGAGTCCGAGCTCGCTCCGCAGGCGTGCGCCGCTCCGGTCGCGCTCGCGCGGGTGGAAGCGCTCGAGATCGACGCCGTTGTAGATCACCGCCAGGCGCTCCGCCGTAACGCCGTAGCGCTCGGCGAGCTCGCCGGCGACGAGCTTCGAGTTGCAGAGCAGCGTCTGCCGTTCATCCCGAAACACCGCTTCCTCGATCGCCAGCAGCGAGCGGTGGCGCGGCGAGAACCGGCCGAGCAGGGCGGGGCGCGCGTACACGCTCTCCATGTAGGCCGCGTGGCTGCCACCCCCCGCGCGGTACACGTCCTGGTGACGCGTGGCGAGAACCGGCCGAGCAGGGCGGGGCGCGCGTACACGCTCTCCATGTAGGCCGCGTGGCTGCCACCCCCCGCGCGGTACACGTCCTGGTGACGCGTGCGCGAGAACCCCTGCACCACGTCGAAGTCACCCGCCGCGATCGCGCGCGCGGTCCGGCGCGAGAAATCGAGCACGCGCAGCGGCTGCCAGAACGAGAGTCCGCCGAGTATCTCGACGCGGACGCCCGCAGGTGCGGGCTCCTCCGCGCGCCGACACAGGACGGTGAGGTCGACGCCGAGCTCGCCGAGCTCGCGCGCGAGCTGCCAGGCCACGCCCTCCACGCCTCCCGGGCCGGGCCGGAAGCTCTCGATCGTGATCGCCGCGCGCACGCGGAGAGAGTAGCCTGACAGCCCGCGCATTCCCCGGTACAGGATGATTCGTCCGATCGTCGCTATGCTCGCCGCACCGTGGAGCTAGTCGAGATCGAGATCGTCGCGGACCGGACCGCCCAGAGCCGGTGTGACAGCGGCTTTCTGCGCGTGTCGCGGCTCGAGGTGCGCAACGTGTACGCGGACGGCTCCCGCTCCGCCCCCTACCCATGCGACATCGTCTCGCGGCCGGGCAGCGACGCGGTCGTGGCGGTGCTGTACGAGCACGGCGCGCACGGTGCACTGCGCGTGTTGCTGCGCGAGGCGCCGCGTGCTCCGGTCTATCTGCGCCGGCACAAGCGGTTCGTGCACCCCGACCCGCGCGTGTACCTGTCGATCGCCGAAGTCGTCGCCGGCATCGTCGAGGAGGCCGACGGGCCGGGCACGGCGGGACGGCAGCGGCGGGCATCGCGGGAAGCGCTGGAGGAGGCGGGCTGCCGCGTCCCACCGGAGCACTTTCGAGAGATCGGCGGGGAGAACTTCGCGAGCCCCGGCACGAGCGACGAGAAGGTCTACTACTGCGCGGGCGAGACCGATCTCGGCGCAGCGCGCGATGCGCCCGGCGACGGGAGCGTCATGGAAGAGGCGGGGCGCCTGGTCGTGATGGAGCTCGCGGCTGCGATCGAAGCCTGCCGCAGCGGCGCGATCCCGGACATGAAGAGCGAGGTCGCCTTGCTGCGGCTCGCCGACCACCTGGGCTGGCTGCCGCAGCTCGGACTGTTCGCCCACGAGCTGCCACCCGAGCTCGAGCGGCGCTACCGCCGGCTCGGCGTCGCGCCGGCGGGCGGCACCGACGCCACCCGGTGAGCGCACCGCGCGTCGCGCTCGTCGGTGCACGGCGCGTGCGACAGGGTCTCGGCCCTTTCGTCGCGCGCGACCTCGCGGCAGCGGGGGTCGAGATTCCCGCGGTGCTCGGCACGAGCGCGGAGAGTGCGGCGAGCGCGGCGCGCGAGCTGACGGAGCGCGTCGGCATTCACGCCCGGCCGCACACGAGTCTCGACGAGCTGCTCGCGAAGGAGCCGGTCGACGCGCTCGCGATCCTGTCTCCGGCCGAGACGCACGAGCGCTACCTGCGCGCGGCGCTCGACGCCCGGCTCCACGTTCTGTGCGAGAAGCCTCTCGTCTGGGGAGCGGCCGATTTCCCGCGGCGCGGGCGCGAGCTGGTCGACGGCTTCCGCGCGCGCGGGCTCCTGCTCGAGGAGAACTGCCAGTGGCCGCACGTGCTCGACGCGTTTCGCGCGCTGCACCCGGGCTGGAACGGGGGCCCGCCCCGAAAGGTCGCAATGCTGCTCGCACCCGCGGCACGGGGCATCGACGCGCTGCGCGATTCGCTCTCCCACCCGCTCTCGCTTCTGCAGGCCCTCTGTCCCGACCCGCATCCGCACCTCGAAGCCATCCACTTCGAGCGGGTCAGCCGCGTGCCCGAGACGATGCGGGTGAGCTTCGTCTACTGCACGCCGGGCGCGCGCGTGCCGTGCGCCGTGGATCTGCTCGCCGACGCGCAGGTGCCGCGGCCTGCGGCGATCGAGATCGACGGCCTCCGCGGCGAGCGCCGGATCCGGCTGCCCGACTACCGCATGGAGCTCGCGGACGACGAGCGCGCGGTCCCGCTGCCCGATCCCCTCTCTCGACACGTGGCGGTGTTTGCGGCACATCTGCGCGCGGCGCTGGAGGGTTCCGCGCCTCCGGATCCGGCGCCGATCGCGTGCCGGCTCGCGCTGTTGGGAGCGCTGGTTGACGCGTGCCCTGACGAACTCCACGATTGCGCCGGCTGACGGGTCACGTCGACCGGAGAGGGGCGAAGCCATGCATGCGATCCACGACTTCACCGCGAAGCTGCGCCAGCCCTCGCTGGCCGCGCAGCTCGAGGCCTACGTCGAGTGGCGCCGCGCGCTGGAACGCGCCCGCGGACGCGGAGAGCCCGACCCCGCTCCGCCTGATCTCGCGCCGCTCTCCATCAACCTGGATCTGACCACCGCCTGCAACTTCAAGTGCACGCACTGCGTCGACTGGGACATGCTGAACACGAAGCACAAGTACAAGGAGCAGGAGCTCAAGGACAGCCTCCGGCTGATGCACGAACGCGGCCTGCGCTCGGTGATCCTGATCGGCGGTGGTGAGCCCACGCTCTACCCGCACTTCGCCGACTTCGTGGGCTACCTGAAGGAGCTCGGCCTGCAGGTGGCGATCGTCTCCAACGGCAGCCGCGGGCGCGTGCTGCTGGACGCCGCTCCGCCGCTCGACGCGCGCGACTGGATCCGTCTCTCGCTCGACTCGGGCTCGAACGAGCTCTTCGTGAAGATGCACCGCCCGGCCGATCCCGCGGTCAACCTCGACACGATCTGCGCCTCGGTACCCGAGATCAAGCGCGCCAACCCGCGGGTGCGCGTCGGCTTCTCCTACATCATCACGTGGAGCGGTGCTTCGCGCGACGGCAACGAGATCCTCGAGAACGTGCACGAGATCGAGATGGCCGCCGCCCGCGCGAAGCGATACGGGTTCGACTACATCGCGTTCAAGCCCGTGCTGGAGCGGCAGCCCGACGGCGCCGAGGTGATGGACCCCGCGAGGGCGCGCGCCGATCTCGAGGCGATGATCGCGCGCATCCGCGGCGAGGTCGATCGCGCGAAGGCGCACGCCGACGCGAGCTTCGAGGTCTACGAGAGCGTCAACCTGCGCATGCTCGAATCGGGGAGCTGGCAGGAGATGACCCGCCAGCCTCGCACCTGTCACATGCAGGCGCTGCGTCAGGTGCTCTCGCCGCTCGGCCTGTACAACTGCCCCGCGCACCGGGGAGTGGCCAAGGCGCGGATCGCCGGTCCCGACGCGTACAAGGACGACGCGACCGCGAAGCAGACCGGCCAGCATCTGCTCACCATCCTGGATCAGTTCGACGCGAGTCACGAGTGCCGCGAGGTCACCTGTCTCTACAACGGCGTCAACTGGTGGATCGAGAAGCGCGTCTCGGATCCCGAGAGCTCCTTCGAGCCGCAGCTCGCCGAGGAGCGGTTCGATTGGTTCTTGTAGAGGCGCAGGGCGTGGCGCGTGAGCGGTCCGCTCCGCGCCGCATCCTGGTGCGCCTCCCGAACTGGGTCGGCGACGCGCTGATGGCGACGCCGGCGCTGCGCGCCCTGCGCCGCGCGCACCCCGAGGCCGAGATCTCCGTCGCTGCCGGCGCATCTCTCGCGGCGCTGCTCCGCGGCCTCGGCTCCGTCGATTGCTGGCTCGCGAAGGAGGGCAGCGGCGTGCGCTCGCTCGTCCGACATGCGCGCGAGCTGGCGGCTCACCGTTTCGACTGGGCGGTGCTGCTGCCCGATTCGGTGCACGTCGCGCTGGCGCCCTGGCTCGCGCGAGTGCCGCTGCGCGCGGGCTATGCGCGCGATCTCGTGCGCCGCGCGCTGCTCACACACGCGCTCGCGCCGCCGCGGGTGGCGGGCGCGCGCCTGCCGATCTCGATGATCGAGCGCTACCTGTGCATCACGCGTGCGCTCGGCTGCGCCGACGCCGGCATCGAGCTCGACCTGCCGATCGACCCGCTGGCTTCCGAGCGCGTCGCGAAGCGCCTCGCGCTGGCGGGCGTCGGTGAAGCAGAGCCGTTCGTCGTCGTCACGCCCGGAGCGAGCTTCGGCGCGAGCAAGCTCTGGCCGCCCGAGCACTTCGCCGCGGCCTGTGTCGGACTGCGAGAGGCACGCGGAATGCGCTCGATGCTGGCGCCGGGGCCGGGCGAAGAGGCCGTGGCGCACGCGATCGCCGCACGCGCAGGCGCGGCGGTGCACGTGCTCGATGCGCCCGTCACCACGCTCTCCGAGCTGGCCGCGCTGATCGCACGGTCGAAGCTCTTGCTGACCAACGACACCGGGCCGCGACAGATGGCGGTGGCGCTCGGCACGCCCGTGATCGCCCTGCTCGGACCGACCGACCCGCGTCACACG
>Ga0210377_10003694_pt1 | contig 13109 bp, 8 predicted proteins | sample PLM4_65_b1redo_FD_155480 | JGI IMG/M metagenome (GOLD analysis project Ga0210377, IMG submission 155480) | Groundwater sediment microbial communities from an aquifer in East River, Colorado, USA - PLM4_65_b1 redo | ecosystem: Environmental > Terrestrial > Soil > Riparian zone | place: USA: East... | reverse complement strand
GCCGGAGCCGCCGTCCTCGCGCCGGTCGCTGTTGTACATCAACCGGCAGAAATGGAAACCACCGTCAAAGCTCCTCTCGGTCGGGAACCTCGGCGGAACGCGCCGGCCGAATCCGCCGTAATAGCCACCCCACTGCTCTTGCGCCGACACCGCGGTGGCCGCGAGTACCAGCGCCACGGCGAAGGCCCGCGCGAGACTAGTGAGACATCGCATACAACACGGAGTTCAGTCCTACCGCGTAGCCGTTGGGCGAGAAGTTGAAGAAGAACTGCGGGTCGTCGCCTTCGCGCTCCCACGAGTCGGCGATGTCGGTGTTGTGGGTCATCAACACCATGATGCGATCGTGCCGATCGACGATGGCGGCCATATGGGCCACGGCGCTGTATTGGCCGATCTCGGATGTTTCACCGCCGCTCTGCCGCCAGAATTGGATCGACGGCACCTGCGGGATCTTCGCCAGCGGGAACAACACGCGATAGATCGGATGCTCGGGCGGGACGTCCCTGATCGGATACTGCCCGCGGGGCAGGACCTTGCCGATCTCGTTGGCAAAGTCCGCGAACGCATCGTCGCCCCAGAAATCGTCCACCCAGAGGAAACCGCCCTTGAGCAGGTACTCGCGGAGGCCCGCGGCATCAGCGTCGGAAAAACCGGCACTACCCGGATCGGACGCCATCACGAACGGACATTGGAACAGGGCCTGGTCCGTGGGCCGCACCACGAGGTGGTTGGGCTCATCGCCGTCCTGACCGACACGGGTCTTGGTAAGCTCGCCGAGCCGGATCGAGAAATTGATCTCGGCGTCGGGATAGTCGGTGCCCCAGCCCATCCCGCGCTCCTGCGGACGCACTTGCGTGTACATCAAGCGGCAGAAATGGAACGTGCCGTCGAAATCGACATCCTTGGCAAACTTCGGCGGCACGCCGTGCTCGCCCCAGCCGCCGCGGCCGCCGCCGCGAAACCCGCGCTGCGCTTCCGCCAGCAAGAACGCAACCACGAGTGCCGCCGCGACCCGCTTCATTGCTTGGGCTTGGCCTTCGAGAGCGAGCGGTAGTATTCCTCGACGAGCGCCTTGAACTCCGCCGGCACTTCGTCGGTGCCGGCCACCAGCGCGCGATCGGCGTCATCGCCGGTCTTGCGGCGCAGGCCGTACTCGAAACGCTTGAGCCCCTCGCTGACGAAGGCTTGCAGCCGCTCGAGTTCTCTGGCGTCCTGGTAGACGCGATCGTTCTCGAACTCGCGCAGCTTCTTCAGGATTTCTTCGAGTTCCTTCGGATCGAGATTCTGCTCGCGCAGCATGTTGCGCAATTGCTGCGCCTCGTTGGTCCACTGGCGGGCCTCGGCGCGGAACTGGCGGATGTCATCCGGCGTGAACCACCCGCCGAAGCGGCGATCGCCGCCGCCGTACCCGCCGTCGCGCAAGTCGCCGCGGCCGTCGCCACCACCGCGGGCATCGCCGCCCTGTCGGCCGCCGCCACCCTGCTGGCCTTGACCCTGCTGCCCGCCCTTGCCCTGCTGGCCGCTCTGGCCCTGGCCGGACTGTCCGCTCTGCCCTTGCTGGCCTTCTTTGCCTTGCTGGCCTTGCGCACCAGACGCACCCTTCTCACCTGACGCACCCTTCGCACCTTGTTCCTGGCGTTGGTTGGCGCGCTCCTGCATTCGTTGGCCGAGCGAATCCACGCCGCGCGCGAGCTCGCGCGCCTTGTCGAGCGTCTGCGCCGCCTGGTCGCCCTTCGCCGTCTGACCCGCGGACGACGCGGCGTCATTGAGCTTCTTGCGCAGCGCCTCGATGTTCGCGCCGATCTCTTCCTCGAAGTTCTTTGCGTATTCTTCCGGCGCGCCCGACCCCATCAGGCTCTTGGAATAGCGGATCTTCTCCTTGACCTTGTTGTCGCGGATCCCGCTCGCCGCTTCCTGCAGCTTGCGCGCCATGTCGCGCGACTCCTTCGTCTGCTCGCCCACCATGCGGTCGAGTTGCTTCTCGAGATTCTCGACCTTGGCTTCGAGCGCATCCTTGCGCTTGCCGAGCGTCTGCGCCTTGCCCGGGCGATCGGCGCCGGCGTTCTTGAGGTCGCCCACTTCCTGGGCGATGTCCTTCTGTTCCGACGCGATCTCTTCCGCCTGGCGCTGCGCGTCCTTGACGTCGCGCTCTCCGCGCTGCGACTGCGTGCGCTCGAGTTGACGCTGCGCTTCGCGCAGCCGATCCGCGGCTGCCGCGGCCTGGCCCTGCGCCGAGGGATCGCCCTTGGCCGCCGCGCGCTTCATCGCATCGGCGGCATTCCTCAATTGGCGCGCGGTGTCGGCCAAATCCTGCCGTTGCTGATCGCGCGACAGCTTCTCCAACTGGCGCGCGGCTTCTTCGGCTTGCTCCGCCAGGGCGCGCTGCAGGTCGCCGCCGGATCCGCCGGCCGACTGGCCCGCCGCTTGCCGCCGCTGGCGCTCGATTTCCTGTTCCTGCCGGCGCGCCAGTTCCTTCAGCTTCTCTGCCAACGCGTCGATCTGCTGATCCTGCTGCTGCGACGAGGCCTGCGAGTTGGTCTCGTACTGGTTGGCCATCTTGTCCAGTTCGAGCTTGAAGAGATCGGCCAGGTCGTTGGCGATCGATCCGGCGCCGCCACCACCGCCGCCACCACCGGCCTGTCGTCCGGTCTGCACCTGCAGTTCGAATTCCTCTTCAGCCTGCTGCAAGAACTGCAGCGCCTGATTCTCGGGCGGCAGCGCGCCGTCGGGGCTCTGCGCCTGCAGCTTCTTCTCGGCCGCGCCCATCTGCTCGCCGGCCTTCGGGAGCAACTCCGCGATCTTCTTGAACGCGGGATCGGGGGTGACCAGGCGGCTGTTCATGCGCTCCACCAGGCCCATCACCTGCTCGCGCAACTTGCTTTGCGCCAGCGTCAGCACCACGACGCTTTCGCGGAACTTGTCGGCCTTGAGCGTCTTGCGATCGCGCTGCACGTTGAACGTGCCTGAGATGATCTGCCGCTGCTGCTGCGACAGCGCGCCCACTTCGCCGCCGCCGCCACCACCACCGCCACCGCCGCCCGACATCGACGTCGCCGGCTTGAAGTTCTTGTCGAACGGGCGGATGCGCAGGAAGTAGATGTCGCTGGTGGCCTGCTTGGCCCCGGCCACGGCGTCGTTGTCGGTGGCGCGCGCGTAATAGGAAACCGAGTCGCCGGCCTGCACGCCCATTTCTTCCATGTAGAAGGTGTGGCCGGCCGTGACTTCCGGAGCCGGCTTCGCGCCGTCGAACAGCTTGATCGTCTTTTCCGCGCCGCCGTTGATGGAATAGACCAACTGCAGGTTCTTCACCGCGTAGTCATCGTCAGCCTTGGCTTCGATGAAGAATTCCTGCACCGGCGTGGCGTCGGTGTCGCGGCCCGGCTTCGACAGCTTCACGGTGGGCGCCTGGTCCGACAGCAGATCAACGGTGTATTGCGGAGACGCCGTCACCAGTTCGCCGCTCGGTGCGTTCATCTCCACCCGGTAGAAGCCGTCGTGCTGCGCCGTGAACTTCGCGGAGAGGGTGCCGTCGGCGTTGGCGGTAAGCGGCACGCTTTCGTTTTCCGCAAGCACGACGCGCCCGCCCGTCGACGCCATCGTCGGCGTGATGGTCATTTGCACGTCGGTGCCCTTGAGGACCGCGATGTCGCCGCCGTCTTCGATCTTGCGCGGCTCCAGGCCCGTGTACGACGGATAGCGGTATTCCAAATCGAGCTTCTTCACGTAGGGCAGTTCGACGACGTTCAGCTTGAACACGGACGAACGCACGCCGGCGGCTTCGACGACGTAGTCGATGTTGCCGGCGAGGTCGAAGAGCATGCCTTCATAGCTACCGTTGTCGGCCTTCACCATGGGCACGCGCTCGAACTCGGCGCCGGCCGACTTGCGGACCAGTACCGACGCCTCGGTGGCATCGAAGCCCGAGAGCGAGGCATTGATCGTCTGGTCGGCGCCTTTCGGCACGGTGGCGTTCCCCGGCTTGACCTCGATGCGGTACGGCGCGGCGGCCTCGACGTCCCGCGAGATGTCGAAGATCGCCGACAGCGTGTGACGGAGGTAGGCGGGACCGAACGTGAAGAGCGCAATGGCCGCGAGGGCCACGCCGCCGACGATCCACGTGTAGCGCTTCATCGGTTCCTGCTCGATGCGCTGGCCTTCGCGGATTGCGTGCACGCGTTCGATGGCGTTCTCGATCAAGCGCTGCATCAACTCGGGCGACCAGTCGGCTGGCGCTCCCGAGGCTTCCATGGCGCTGAGGATCGAGGAATCGAGCGACGGCTCGTGCTCTTCGAGATAGAGGGCGACTTGTTCGTCGGTGACCTTGCGCGAGAGCGGGCGGGCGAAGAACCAGGCCGCGGCGGTGCCGAGCACAAGCCCGGTGATGATGCGGAACCAGAAGATCGACTGGGGCGTGAACTTGAGCGCTTCGAGCGTGTAGGCGATCGCGATGATCGCGAGGACGCCCGCCAGCAGGAATCCGACCGCGCCTCGCAGTGCGAGCTTCAGCCGCCACCGGCGCCGTACCTGCCGAACCACCTCGAGCAGTTGCGCGCGGGGTGTGCCGTGACCCATCGGATCGATCATCGTGGTGTCTCCGTCGTAGGCACCCCGTTTAGGGGTGCCGAAAATCAGCGGGTCGCATGCGAATAGCGCCGCGCCAGCACGGTTTCGGCGATCAAGAGCAGGATACCTGCGAACAGCAGGTACCACCAGTAGGTTTGTGCCAGTTCCTGCGCCTCGTCCGGTAAGACGTCCTGGCCGCCGATCGAGCCTGAATTTCCGTTTCCGGACACCGCCGCGACCAGTTCCTTTGGATCCATGCGATCGAGATTTGATTCAGCCAGGCTGACATTCGCGGCCGCCACGATCACCGGCCCCGCGTCTCGTCCCGACCCGCGCACCTCGTAGAACCCCTGCTCCACCAGTTCGAGCGCCGCTGAAGTCGCGGCGGCCGGGGCACCGGGCGCGGCGACGGCGGGAACAAGATTGCGACGCTGCCCGGACGGGGCGAGCACGGTGCGCGAGGCGGAGCCGCTCGATGCCCCAAGGGTCGAGCCGGCGGCGGCTTCCGCCGCTCCCACGTCGAGGACCTGGCCCACGGTCAGCCAGGCGGGCTGCTCCTTGTAACCGGACAAGCGCCGGCCGAGTTGATGGATGAAGGGCAGGAAGACGGGCTTGAGCGGCAGGTCGTTCCAGCTGAGGTCGAGCGTTGAGGCAAAGACAATGGCGTGGCCGCGGCCCGCTATTCGTTCGACCAGCGCCGGCTCGCCGGTGTCGAATCGTGCCAGCACCGTCGCGTCCTTCGCTGCCTTGAGGCCGCGATAGCTGTAGAAACGCGCCGCCGCAAAATCACCGCTTCTCGGCGCGCGGAACGGCTCGAACACGACGTGCCCATAGTCGATCGCGCTCAGCTTCGCGGGTGCGCCGCGCGTGCGATCGATGGTGTTCTCGAGTGAAGCCGGCAGCCACGCGGTACGCGATCCCGGCCAGGTGGCGCGCGGACCTGCGGCGATCAGCAATCCGCCGCCGCCTTCGACAAAGGCCGTGAGCCGTTGCGCCAGCGGTTCCGGCACCGGGACGTCGTTGAGGATCAGCAGGCGCGACTTCGCGAGCACCTCGGCGCCCAGCGCGTCGGCGGCCTGCGATGAACTTTCAAAGCGCGGCGCGTCTCCGATGTCGAGCGCGCGCGCCAAGTACAGGCTGGCATCGCTGCGTCCGCTCTGAGCGACGACCATCACCGGCACGGGCGCGGAGGGCGAGAGCACGAAGTAGAACACGTTGTCGCGGGGAAGCGCGTCGACCCTGGGCGAACCTGAAGGTTCGCCCCCACCTGTTCGTTCGCCCCCACCTGTTCGTTCGCCCCCACCTGTTCGTGGGGACGAACCTTTAGGTTCGTCCGAAATACGAATCGCGGCATGCGTGTTGACCGCGGCCACGGCCACCGGAGTGAACGCGACCGACGCAGACGCGTTCGGCGCCAGGCTGACCTTCAACGTCTGCACCACTCGGCCTTCGATTTCCAGTTGCAGGCCCACGTCATTAACGGCGGTTGCGCTGCGATTGAGCACGCCGGCGGTGACGCCGACACGCTCCTGCCCTTGCACGCTCTGCCGCTGCAGGGTCACGGGCGCGAGCGCCAGGTTCACTCCTTCGCCCGGCTCCACGGCGACCGGCGTCAGCGTGGCGCCGCCCGGCAGGCGCAGGGTGTCGTCGGGCTGCCAGCCACCGCGTTGAAAATCCGAAACCAGGATCACTTCGCGCTTCGGTAACAGCGACTCCGACAGCATGCTGCCGGCCAGCTTGATCGCGGGGCCATACTTCGTGGCGCCGGGGCCCGGCGACGCCGCGTTGATTTCCGCGACCGCCCGGGTGCGATCCGGCGTCGAGCGCAACGCCACCTCGGCGCCGTCGGCGAACAGCACCACTGAAATGCGGTCGGCCGGCGTCGTGTCGACAATCGCCTGCGCCGCGGCGCGCTGCGCGCGCGCCCACGTGTCGCCAAACCCCATGCTGTAGGAACGATCCAGCAGCACCACGATGTCCCGGGCGCCGCCCGCCGCCGCCGCCAGCTGCGAGCCGCGGAGAAACGGCCGAGCGAATGCGGCGACGATCAGCGCCAGCGCCGCCAGCCGGAGGGCCAGCAACAACCAGTCGCGGATGCGACGGCGTTGTACCGACTCGTACGGGATCTTCCGCAGGAACATCAGCGACGGAAACTCCACCACGGTCTTGCGCTCGCGCTGCGTGAGGTGGATCAACACCGGCACGGCGAGGGCCGCGAGTCCGAGGAAGAAGAGCGGGGCCAGGAATGACACGGGCGGCTACCTTCTGCTGGCCAGGCGTTCGCGCATCGACAGGAAGCGGAACAGCGCGTAATCGAGCGGCATCGAGGTGTTCAGCAGCATGTAGTCCACGTTCTGCTCCGACGCGCGCTTGGCGAGCGTCTCGATGTGCGCGCCGATCAGCGATTGATACTGCCTGGCAAGGGCTTCGGGGACGATCGGAATCTGATCGCCCGTCTCGAGGTCCTCGAAACTCGATGGCTCGACGAACGAGAAGTCGATCTCCGCCGGATCGAGAACGTGAAACAGGACCACATCGTTGCCGCGAAAACGGATCGGTCCCACTGCGTCGAAGATCTCGTCCGGCTCGTCGTAGAAATCGGAGATCACCACCAGGATGCCGCGGCGGCCGAAGAATTCCGCCAGCTTCCGCAGCGGCGGCCCGAGCTTGCCGGGCCGCACGGCCTGGGCCTTGTCGAGCGTGTGCAGCACCACGTCGAGGTGCTTCGCCGACGGCGGAATGTGATCGACGATGTCCTGGTCGAAGGTGACGAGGCCCACGCGGTCGCGCTGGTTGTGGGCCAGGTAGCTCAGGCACGCCGCCAGCGTCTTGGCGTAATCCAGCTTGGAAATCTTGGCGCCAAAGGCCATCGACTTCGAGACGTCCAACAGCACGGAGAAGTTAGCGTTGGAATCGGCCTCGAATTCCTTGATGTAGTACTTGTCGGTTCGCGCGTAGACCCGCCAGTCGACGCGCCGAATGTCGTCGCCGGACACATAGCCGCGATGTTCGGCGAAATCCACCGACGCGCCAAAGAACGGCGAGCGATGGGTGCCGTTGATCAACCCATCGACGACCGACTTGGCGACCAGTTCGAGGTTGCCGATCCGCGCGAGGACCGACGGATCGACGAACCGCGCGCCGGGAATTTCACTCCTCGTAGCCATTTCGTTATTCGTGATTCGTTATGCCGAATTCGTTATTCGCCTACATTCCCGACTTCGGCGCCGGCACGGCCTCGAGCAGCTTGTCGATCAGCGAGTCGCTGGTGATGCCTTCCGACTGCGCGTGAAAGTTGGTGAGCACGCGGTGCCGAAGCACCGAGTGCGCGATCGCGCGGATGTCCTCGAAGCTGACGTGATAGCGGCCGTTGGTCAGGGCGCGCGCCTTGCCGCCCAGCACCAGGTACTGCGCCGCGCGGACACTGGCGCCAAACGCCACCCACTTCTTCACCGAGTCGGGGCAGGTCGGCGACTTCGGCCGGCTGGCGCGGACGAGCGACAGCGCATAGCGCATCACCGGATCCGCCACCGGCACGCGGCGAACCAGGCGCTGGAACGCCACCAGGTCGGCGCCGGAGACCGGCCGCTCGAACTGCGGATCGAGGATCGCCGTGGTGGTCTTGACCACCATGAACTCCTCGTCTTCCGGCGGATGCTCGATGACGATGTGGAACATGAAGCGATCGAGCTGGGCCTCGGGCAGCGGATAGGTGCCTTCCAGTTCGATCGGGTTCTGCGTGGCAAACACGTAGAACGGTTCTTCGAGCTTGTAGGTGCGGCCCTGGATCGTCACGCGGTGCTCCTGCATCGCCTCGAGCAGCGCCGACTGCGTCTTGGGCGGCGTGCGGTTGATCTCGTCGGCCAGCAGGATGTTGCAGAAGATCGGCCCGGGCGAGAACACCATCTGGCGGCGGCCGGTGGCGGCATCTTCCTGGATGATGTCGGTGCCGGTGATGTCCGACGGCATCAGGTCGGGCGTGAACTGGATGCGCGAGAACTTCAAGTCGAGCACCCGCGCCATCGTGTGGATCAGCAGGGTCTTCGCCAATCCGGGCACGCCGATGATCAGGCTGTTGCCACCGACGAACAGCGTGAGCAGCACCTGGTTGATGATGTCGTCCTGGCCGACGATCAGCTTCTTCAATTCCTTGATGATCTGATCGCGCCCAACCTTCATCCGATCGGCGAGCGCCAGATCATCCGGGGAATTCATCTCTGCGGTGTCCACGTCGGCTCCCTTCGAAACTCTCACCCTTAACCCTTAACCCTTAACCCTTAACTCTTAACTCTTAACTGTTTTCCGTTCGCCCCTAGTGCGTCATGGCGTAGACCAGATAGTTCACGCCGAACTTGTAGGCTTCGTTCGACAAATCGACCGGCACGTAGCCGGTGTCGGAGAACTCCCAATACTCGCCCAGGTCGTTGTTGTAGTTGGCAATCGCCAGCAGCCGCTTGGCCGGATCGTTGTCCTCGAACAACCCGTAGAACACCGGATCGCTGTCGTAGTAGGCCTTGAAGTCCAGCGACTTGATCTCGAAGAACGAGTGGAACACCGGGCTGGTGGCATCGAGCTGGACGAACCGGTGATCGGGCAGCACCCGCCGCATCTGCACCTCGAGATTGTCCCAGTCGCGGCCGCGGAAGTCGTCGAAGATCACGAAGCCGCCCTTGAGAAAATAGCCGCGCAGGCCCTCCGCCTCATCATCGGTCATCGACCAGTAGCCGGGCTCGGACATGTAGGCGACGGGAAAATTGAGGAGCTCGGGATCGTCGAGGGCGAACACGTTGCTCTCGTCACGATGCGAGCGGGTCAGCGTGATCTCCTCGACAATGCGCATGAAGTGCCAGTCGGATCGCGGGTAGTCGTGCGACCACGGCGGATCGCGCCGGAAGCCGTTGCCGCCGGTGCCACCGTAGCGCAGGCGGGCAAACATGAAGCGGCCGTCGTACGGCACGCGATCGCGTTCGACGAGCGGCGCGCGGCGGCCGCCGCCAAATCCGCGGCCGCCCTGCCCCGATTTCGCCAGGGCTTCCGCTTTCGCGCGGGCTTCGGCCGACAGGTCGGCGCCCGAGGAAACGACGCAGGTCATGGTGCCAATCGCGAGGGCGGCCATCGTCCTACGCCAGCCCGACGACACGTCGATACCCCCATTCGGCGCAGAGCAGGCCCACGAGCAGCATCAACACGATCGGCATGTGCCACAACTCATGCTCTTCGACCGTGGTCACGCCCCGCCCGGTGTAGCGCAGGTCGTCGGCGAGCGTCGCGGTGTCGCCGGCGGTATAGAAGCGGCCGCCGGTATCGTCCGCGATCCGCTTCAAGGTGGCGGCGTGCATGGTGGCGTCGAAGTACTCGACGTCGCTCGGGGCCACGCGGAAATGGGTCACGGTGGTGCCCAGCGTCTTGCCGGCGCGCGTGGCCTCGAGGCGCGCCTCGTACCAGCCGGCGGCCCGGGTCGGAATCGAGGCGGCATACTCGCCCGCTTCTTCGCCGTCCCACGACATCGGCAGGTCGCTGATCGTGCCGTCGGGCGCCGTGACGTGCGCCATCACCGCCGCGTCGTTCAACTCGACAAACGACGGGTCGACGACATCGGCCGTGAGCCCGGCGGTCTCGCCCGGCTCCACGCGCTCGGTCGACAGGTGCGGCTCGACCTGGTCGGGCACTCCGTCGACGAGCCAGCGCAGCAACTGGCGCCAATAATTCTCGTGGGTCATGTCGTCCACGGGAATGCTCGCATGCATCTGCCACACCCACGAATCTTGCGGCAGAAACGCAAACGTCTTGCCGCGACCGTAGCGCTGGAAGATCAGCATCGGCCGCTCGCGGCGCGCTTCGTCGGTGCCCGACAGCAGGATGGTCGCGCCGGGTTTGATCGTGTCGATCTTGTTGACGACCGTCACCACCGGCAGCGTGTTCCACTTCTCCACCGACGCCGCCTCAGTAGGCGCGATCTGGGTGACGGCGGTCGCGCTCCCGGCGCGCGTCGGCTTGACGGTGACCCGCGACACGCTGTCCTTCGGCTGCACGTTGCTGCGATCGAGGATCACCGGCAGGACGTCGGCCACCGACGTGCCGGCGTAGCCGCCCTCGGAAAACGCGCGCGGTCCGCCGAGCATCAACAGCCCGCCACCGCGGCGATCGACGAACTCCGCGATCATCCGCAGCTGATCGCCGCTGAACGCGCCGGCCTCGATGCTGCCGAGGATCAACCCGCGATACGTAAACAGCTCCTCGCGCGTCTTCGGGAAGCCGGCCACCAGTTCGTCCGGGGAATCGACGCCCAGGCGCAGGTACTTGTTGTCGGCGGTCCGCTGCAGCGCGGTGACCACGACGTTGGGATCTTCGGTGACGGCGCGGCGGAGGAACTTCAACTCGAAGCGCGGCTCGCCTTCGAAGTAGAGGATCTTCTCCTTGCGATCGCGCACGTCGATCAGCGCCTCGCGCGCGTTGTTCTCCGTCACCAACTCGCCCGCTTGCGGCGAGACGCGGAACCGCAGCACGCGGGGACCGGCTTCCGACACCGTGAAGCGGACCGGAATCGACGCCGGGGTGCCGGCATCCGGCAGCGACACCTGCTGCGTACTCACGAGATGGCCTTCGTCTTCCACGTCGAGCGTGACTTTTTGTCCGTCGAAACCCGACTGGGACAAGACCACGTCCACCATCAAGGTGGTGCCCTTGAGCGCCGTCTTCGGCGTGACGACGCGGCCGACCTGGATGTCTTTCGAGAGGGTCTCCTGTCCGACGCCGACGGTGAAGACCGGCAGGCCTTCGGCCTTGAGGCCCAGCAGCGCATCTCCCAGCGCCGCATCGGCCGTGTCGGCGCCGTCGCTCACCATCACAAGGCCGGCCACCGGAAGGCCCGCGAGTTCCTGGCGGACGCCGGACAGCGCCGCGCCCAGGCGCGTTTGCGAACCGGTAAACGACAAGTCCTTTTCGCCGGTCGCGCGAGACGGCGCCGACGAAAACCGGAACACGCGCACGGTGAAGCGATCGGAGAGCGCCTTGAGAATCCCCTGGTCGGGCGCGCCAAACTGATCGCGCACGAACGTCGCGCGCGGCTGGCCGCCGTGGTCGGCGATCTGCATGCTCTTGGAGTCGTCCAATAACACGCCAAGGAAATTCTGCTGGGGCACGGCCGCCTTCACCACCAGCAGCGGCCGGAAGAGACAGACGAGGAGCACGGCCAGCAACGCGATGCGGGCGGCCGCGAGCGCCGCGCGCGCACGCGGCGTGCCACGGCCGGTGCGATATCCCATCACCGTGACGCCAACGGCCACCAGCACGGCCGCGGCCGCGACATAGGAACCCGTCCACGCCGCGAAGCGCACCTCACCCTGGCCGAAGATGACCGGGGACAGGCCGAAGAAGAATCTAAAAAGGGCGTCGAACACGAATGCTCCGGATTCTACTTCAGCCTACAGGCTTCGGACTGCAGCCGACGGGGACTTCTGGCTGCAGGCTTCGGGCTAAAGTATCCGAATGTCACGAATCACCCGCCGCACTTTGCTCGGCTCGGCCGTCGCGGCGCTGCCGCCCCTGCTTCTTCCCCGGTCCCTGTCAGCCCAATCAATCAGACGGCCCACGGTGGTCAACGGCCGTCGTTATCTGCAATACGACGTCTTCACCGACCAACCGCTGGCCGGCAACCAACTGGCGGTGTTCCTCGAGACGACCAATCTATCAGCCGCCGAGATGCAGGCGATGACGAAGGAAACGAAGTTCTCCGAATGCACCTTCGTTCAACCGCCGGAATTGGCCGGGACGGATGTGCGGTTGCGAATCTTCACACCAACCGCCGAGGCACCGTTCGCCGGGCATCCGGTGATCGGCTCCACGTTCGCGCTAGCTGACGACGGGACGATCAAGCCGGGCCGAAAGGAATTCACATTTGGCCTCGGCATTGGCCCGACGCTGGTCGAGCTCGAGTGGAAGGGCGATCAGCTGCAATTCGCCTGGATGACGCAGCAGAAGCCGGTGTTCGGCCCGACGCTCGACGCGAAGGGTCCGCTTGCCGCCGCGCTCAGTCTGGAGGCTTCGGCGATTCGGCCCGGCCCGCTGCCGCAGGAAGTGAATTGCGGCTCCGCCTTCTTCATGGTGCCGCTCGTCTCGCGGGCCGCGGTGGATCAAGCCGTCGTTGACACGCGGGCCGTGGGCGCGGTGTTCGAGACGGCCAAACTGACACGCCGCGGCTTGTTCATCTTCTCCACCGAGCCGGGAGCCGACGGGGCCACGGCCTACAGCCGGATGATGGGCGCGAACGAAGATCCGGCCACCGGTTCGGCCAGCGGGCCGCTCGGGTGCTACCTGGTGAAGCACGGCCTGGTCGCCCCCGACCAGGCCGGCGCCATCGTCAGTTCACAGGCCGTGAAGATGGGCCGCCCAAGCCGCATTCACATCAAGATTGATGTGACGAGCGGGGAAATCAGCCGCGTGCGGGTGGGCGGCACCAGCGTGCTGGTGGGTGAAGGGCGGTTACGGGCCTCTTGAATCTAGCGATCTTGTGATTTGGTGATCGGGTGATCTGCGCCTCCGCAGGA
>Ga0210377_10003693_pt1 | contig 13109 bp, 10 predicted proteins | sample PLM4_65_b1redo_FD_155480 | JGI IMG/M metagenome (GOLD analysis project Ga0210377, IMG submission 155480) | Groundwater sediment microbial communities from an aquifer in East River, Colorado, USA - PLM4_65_b1 redo | ecosystem: Environmental > Terrestrial > Soil > Riparian zone | place: USA: East... | reverse complement strand
CGGATCGTTTCCCTGACCATGGCCGACGTCTATACCAAGGCTGGACTGATGCTGCGCGCCTCCCTCGAAGAGGGCGCCGAGCATGCTTACCTTCTCGCATTCGGTGACAACCAGCCCCGCAACAAAAACAACGGTGGACTGGAGTTCCAGTATCGGAAGACGGCGAATGGGCCGTGCACCGGAGTCTATCCGCCTCAGCCGCTCCCAGCCCAGCCGGATTTCCCCGTCGGCTTTCCGACCGTCTGGTTGAAGTTGATCCGGGACGGCGACACCATCATCGGCCAAAACGGCCATGATGGCGAAACCTGGAAGACGTTCTGCGTGCACCAGCAGCGGCTACCCTACGCTGCCTATTTGGGTGTGGCCGTGACGTCGCACCAGGCGAAGCAGACCGTGAAAGCCGTCTTCAGCCATCTCAGCCTCCGGAAGACACCCTGAGTGGCGTTGCAGCAGGAGGGAGCCATTCACATGATCACGCGCAGCAAGATCGCCCCCACCGGCCCTGAATTGTCCCGCCTGGTTTACGGCACCTGGCGCATGTTGGATGATGGCTCATCCATTCAGGACATCAATCGTCGCCTCCATCGTTGCGTGGAGCTTGGCATCACCAGCATCGATACGGCGGAGATCTACGGACTCTACCGGGTCGAGGCTGCGCTCGGCCAAGCGCTGGCTCTCTCCCCTGGGCTGCGCGACAGACTGGAGATCGTGACCAAGGCTGGCATCTATGTGCCCAATCCGCTCAGCCCTGAGCGGAAGGTCGGCTTCTACGACGCTTCCGGCGCACGTCTCACCCAAAGCCTGGAGCAGTCGCTCCGTCTCATCGGCACGGACCACGTAGAGCTTTTCCTGGTCCATCGTCCGGACTGGCTCACCAGTGTCGACGACACGGCCGGAGGGCTGAATCAGCTTCTCCGGGCCGGGAAGATCCGCAGTGCGGGCGTGTCCAACTACAACGCCACTCAGTTTGACGCGCTCAACAGCCGCATGGAACAACCTCTGGTGACGAACCAGCTGGAGTTCCACTTGCTGCACATGAACCCGATCTACGACGGCACCTTCGATCAGTGTCAGAAGCAACGCATCCAGCCCATGGCCTGGAGCCCGTTGGCAGGCGGGAAGTTGTTCGACAGGAGCGACGAGGCGGCTGCGCGCCTCTCCACGGCGGTTGCTGGGATGTCGGAGAAGTATGGCAAAGCGACGCTGGAGCAACTCGCTTACGCCTGGATCCTGGCGCATCCCAGCCGCCCCATCCCGGTGATCGGCACCAACAAGATAGAGCGGATCGAGAGTGCCGCCGCGTCCGCCGGCCTCACCCTGGAGCGGGAAGACTGGTACGCGCTATGGGTGGCCGTGCACGGACACGATATCCCCTGAGCTCAACTCGCGCGTCGGCGAGTCGCAGTCGCCAGCTTGGGCCGTCGAAGCCGCTATCGACTACCAAAAGACCGAATACAGCGCCACCAGCACACCGCAGACGGTCAGCGAGCCCACAAGGAATCCATTCGAGACTTTGAACAGGGAGACGTCCACCGCCAAGGCGGTCCCGGTGGAGCTCTCGCCCCCGGGCGCCGCGGGCCTTCTCCCGAGCAGGCTGATGATCACCATCCCGATCACGCAGAAGAGGAAGACGATTTCCATGCGGTCGAGAAAGGGGATCTCGTAAAGGCCTGTGGCGTTCAACTTGGCAAAGCCCAGCGGGACGAGCCCCGAGATGTCCGTCCATTTGGGCAGGAATTCCAGCACGCAGGAGCACGCGAATCCGCCGATGGTGGCAAAGAGTGCCGCATTGGACGTGGTCCGCTTCCAGAAGAAACCCATGATGAACATGGCGAAGATGCCCGGACTCACGAACCCGGTGTACTTCTGGATGAACTGGAAGCCACCTTCCTTGTCGATGCCCAGGCGGGGAGCCAGCACGATGGCGATCACCATGGCTGCGACGATCGCGCATTTCCCGATCCAGACGATCTTCTTCTCGTCCACCTCGGGGTGCAGATACCGCTTGTAGATGTCGAGGGTGAAGATCGTGGCGATGCTGTTGGCTTTTCCAGCCAGCGACGCGACCACCGCCGCGGTGAGCGCGGCAAACGCCAGGCCTTTCATGCCGGCCGGCAGCAGGTTCAGCAGCACTGGATAGGCCCTGTCGGGGTTCACCTCGCCATTCAGCAACAGCTCGCTTTGAAAACTGCCCTGCTGATACAGCACGAAGGCGGCGATGCCCGGCAGCACCACGATCACGGGCATCATCAGCTTCAGGAAAGAGGCGAAGAGCAGACCGTTGCGGGCCGTGGGCAGGCTGGCCCCGAGCGCGCGCTGGGTGATGTATTGATTGCAGCCCCAGTAGCTCAGATGCGAGATCCACATGCCGCCGAGGAGGACCGTCAGGCCCGGCAGATCCAGATAGTTGGGATTGTCCCTGTGGAGGATCATGTGGAAGTGATCGCTCGCGTGAGCCATCGTCAGGCTGAGTCCGTTCAGGATTCCGGCCACGCCGAACTTCTCCGCAACCAGGTTCAGGGCGAGGTAGGTGGTCACCAGGCCGCCGAGCACGAGAAAGAACACTTGGATGACATCGGTGTACCCGATGACTTTCATGCCGCCGAGGGTGATGATCACGGCGAATACCGCGAGGCCGATCATGCACACGCTGAGATCGACCCCCGAGATGGCGTTGATGGCCAGGGCGCCGAGATAGAGGATGGAGGTGAGGTTCACCACCACATAGAGCAGCAGCCAGAATACCGCCATGATCATGGCCACCGTGCCGTTGTAGCGCTGCCTCAAGAACTGCGGCATGGTGTAGATCTTGTTGGTCAGGTAAACGGGCATGAAGAACACGGCCACGATGAGGAGCGTGGCGGCCGCCAGCCATTCGTAGGTGGCGATGGCTAGGCCCATCTTGAAGCCGGAGCCGCTCATCCCGATCATCTGTTCGGCGGAGATATTCGAGGCGATGAGGGAGGCACCGATCGCCCACCAGGTGAGGGCGCCCTCCGCCAGAAAGTAATCCTTCGAAGAGGCCGAGGCGGCCTTCTTCTGCGTGTAGATCCACCACCCGTAGCCGGAGACGATGAGAAAATAGAAGAGAAAGACGATGTAGTCAGCCTGATGCAGGGTATGCATGGGATGGGGCAAGACTATCTCCTTGAAGCCGTCCAAGCCCGTCAACCCTGAGATAGAGACAGCGAGCTCCAACCTGCTTCTCGCCGGGTCCCTCCCACCGTTGGTCGCCGTTGCGGAGGCAAACTATACCCCCTCGGGAGACGCGGTCAAAGGGAATCGGTCACGTTGACACGGGGGTGTCAAGACCTGGGCACCATCCGGCTGGAGTGACGCATCCGCACAGCCTGCGGCCTTGCACGGCCGCGCCTGGCCGGTGGCATGCCGCAGGATCGGCTTCCTGGCGACATCCACGCCTGAGCACTCGAAGTGCTGGGCCTTCTGACCGGAACGATCGGCGAGTCCCGAGGTCAGAACGGGGTGGCCGGGAGGTGGACGCGCACCGTCGTGCCGTGGCCGAGGCGGCTTTCCACCGTGATCCGCCCGTGGTGCTCCTCGACGATCTGCCGGGCGATGGCGAGGCCGAGCCCCGTCCCCTTCGCCTTCGTCGTGTAGTAGGGCTCGAAGATGCGGTCGACGTCCTCGACGCCGGGCCCCTGGTCCGCCACAGTGATCACCACTTCTCCGTCCGCGGACCCGGTGCTGACGCGGAGCTCGCCGTCACGGCCCTCCATGGCGTCGAGGGCGTTGTTGACGATGTTCAGGAGCACCCGCTTGAACTGGTCGGGGTCGGCCTGGACCTCCGGCAGCCCTTCGGTGAGGTCCAGCCGGAACGCCCGGGCCTCCAGGCTGCCCTGAGCGTAGGGCACGAGTGCGGAGCGGACGAGGTCGTTGGGCCGGCAGCGGTCGAGACGGACCTCGGGCAGCCGGCTGAAGCGGCTGAACTCCGCGATGAGCGCCTTCAGGTCCCGGACCGACGACAGGACCATGTCGATGGCCGACGGGAAGATCTCCTCGAACCGGGCCCGGTCCTTGCCGTGGGCGGACTTGAGAGTCTCCGCCGCGAGGCCCACCGGGGTGAGCGGGTTCTTGATCTCGTGGATGACCCGTTCGACCGCCTCTTTCCAGGCACCGAGCCTCTGTGTAGCGAGGATCTGAGTGAGGTCCTCGCACACCACGACCGTCCCGAGGGCCCGTCCCTCGCCGGGCAGGGCCGAGGCGACGACGGAGAGCGTGCGGCGTCCGTGAGGAAGCTGGCAGACGAGCTGTGCCTTCTCGCGGGTCGCCGCTCCCCGCCGCACGGCCTCTACCAGGTCCACGATTCGCCGGGCGTCGCCCTCGAGTATCTGGTCGAGGGCAAGGCCTTGCACGTCTCCGGAGACCGCGAGGATCTCGGCGGCCCGTTCGTTGAAGGTCTCGATGCGTCCCTCGGCATCGAGGGAGATGACGCCCGTGGCCACGTTGGCGATGACCGTGGCGAGGCGGTTCTTCAGGTCGAGGAGATCGGCTTCGGACTCCCGAAGGGCGCGGGTGCGCGCCGCCACCATCGCCTCGAGGTTCCGGCTGTAGTCTTCCACCTCGCGCTTGGATGCGGCGAGCTCGCCCACCATGCGGTTGAAGGCGTCGGCCATCGTCCCGAGCTCGTCCCGCGAGTGCACCGGCAGCCGTAGATCGAGGTCGCCCGTTGCCGCACGCGACATGGCCTGCTGCACGCTGCGGATGGGGCCGATCACGATCCGCGAGATGAGGAGGTTCAGCAGGAGCAATAGAAAGAGGAACGTGGTCCCGGCCAGACCGTAGAGCACCGTATCGGTGAGGGTCTCGCTCCGCTGCACGTCGGCGAGGGAGTAGAGCAGGTGCAGCCGGCCGAAGGGCTCGCTCGCGGCGGCCAGCTCGGTCGTCAGGTAGAGCACGGTCTGGCCGCTCCAGCGCACCTCTTCGAAGGGCGGCTCCGCGCGAGGCCCCCGCCACGGGGGAAGAGCCTTTCGATCGACGGCGCGCTTCGAGAGGAGGAGCCGGCCCCCGGGGCCGACGAGATCGGCCAGCCCATCCCGACGCACCAGCAGCACGAGGACGGACTCGCCCTCGAAAGGCTTCGCCTCGTCGCCGATCAGCCCCAGGATGGCACGGCTATCGGCGGTGGCTGCGAGGTCGAGGCCGTCGGTCTCGACTCGCGCCCAGAGCAGGCCGCGCTGCCCGGCGAGATCGGCCAGATGGGCCGCGAGGGACTCCTCGTTCTCGCTGAGCAGGTCGTAGATGAACTCCCGCGCGTAGTTGTCACGGAGCGTGGAGAGCAGGCGCTTGTCCTTTTCGAGGAGGGTCGAGCGCTGCTCCCGGAGGAACGGCACCAGGCAAACCAGGAACACCCCCACGATCGACACGAACACGGCGGCCAGGGTGAGGGCGACCTTGGTGTTGAGGGGGAGGTCGCGGAGGGCCCGACGCAGGCGCGCCACGCTCAGCGCTCGCCTACCCAGCCGTGGAGGCGGGTCCGTGGACCGTCGCCCTGCCGCGGCTGGACTTCCATCACCGCCACGCCGACCCGCCGGTCGCCCACCCGGTCGAACCGAACGCGCCCCGTGAGACCCGCGAAGTCCGCCGCCGCCACGGCGTTCCGCAGCCGTCGGCGCGTGGCGGGGAGGCGGTCGTCGAGGTCCTGGCCGCCGAGAGGACCGAGCGCTTCGAGGCCCGTGGCGACCGCCCGGACGGCGTCGTAGGCGAGAACCGCGCGACAGCCCTGGGTCGGCTCGCCGAAGGCCCCGCTGTAACGCTCGTCGAAGGCCGTAGGAGGCGAGCAGTGGTCGGCGAAGTAGGCCGGCCTCGGGGGTCCCCCGCGCTTGAACAGCAGCGGACTCGACCAGCCGTCGGCTCCGAGGAGGGTCGCGTCCAGGCCGAGGGTCGCCGCCTGCCGCGCGATCAGCGTCGCGTCGGTGAAGGACCCGGGCAGGAAGAGCACGTCCGGGGCGAAAGCCTGCGCCTCTCGGAGCCGGACCCGGAAGTCGGTCTCGAAGGCAAGGAAGGCGAACTCGGCGGTCACTCGGGAACCCGCCGGGTCCCGGAAGCTCTCCACGAAGCTGCGCGCCAGATGCGTGCTGTAGGTGCGTCCCACTTCGTAGAGGACCGCCGCCCGGTGCGCGCCCAGCGTCTCTCGGGCGAACCTGGCGAGGAGCGTCCCCATGACCCCGTCCGAGCTGCAGACCCGGAAGACGAAGGGGCGATCACGGCCGGTGACGGGATCCCACGTCAGGTCCTGGGCCGTGGAGACGTTGGAGACCTGGACGACGCCGCTGGCTTCGGCCTCTTCGGCGATCGCCCTCGAAAGGTCGCTGGAGTTCGAGCCCACGATGGCGAGGGCGCCGGCCTCGGCAGCCAGACGGGCCGCCTGGCGTGCGTCGAGGAAGTAGCTGCCGGTGCGGTACTCCAACAGAGCGACCCGCCGACCATGAATGCCGCCGGCCCGGTTCAGGTCGTCGATCGCCAGCCGGGCGCCGTTGAGCGACTGCATCCCCGAGACCGCGTAGCGTCCGGCCGCAGGAAAGATCGTGGCCAGGGCGAGGCCGCCGTCGCGGGTCGGTCGGGGCTGGGTCAGGACGAGCGGCTCTACCGCGGACTTCGCGCTCGCCGGCCGGGGGGTGGTGGGCGGAGCGCACGCCGCGCCGGTGAGCGCAACGAGCACGCTGGCTGAGAGACCTCGCCGGCCGTCACGAGAGAGAAGGCTCACGGGCCGGCGGTCCTCCGTCCTTCGTCGTGGGCGGCGTTGCGCGTCGCTCGCGCGATGAGCATGTAGCCCGAGGCCCAGGGGATCAGGGTGTCGAGGCTGGCGATCGCGGCCATGAAAGGGTGGATCGCTGAATAGGCCCGGAAGACCTTCAAGTGCCTGGCGACGTCGTTGCCGGTCACGACCATCCCCTTCGACGACCCTTTCTGCCCGAGGCGCTCCACGGCCCAGTGCACGGCCGTGTCGACCAGCTCCGAGAAGAAGCGGGAGTAGGTGTGGCGCTCTTCGAGAGTGAAGCCGTCGCCGAGCAGCTCCCGGAGGCGCGAGGGAGTGTAGCCCGGTCGCAGGTGGCCGTGCTTCTCGTCGGTCTGGCCGAGGAGATGGCGGAAGCGGCGCAGAGCCGTGTGCTTGAGGTTGGGAGTGTTGACCACGAGCCGCCCTCCCGCTTTCGTGATCCGTCGCAGCTCCGCCACGAAGCCGGCCTCGTCGGCGACGTGCTCGAGCATGTCGACGACCACGACCCGGTCGAACTCACCGTCGTCGAAGGGGAGCGCTCCGGCGTCGACACGGTGGACGTCGGTCTCGACGAGGCTCCGGATCGACGCCACCGATTCGTCGGTCAGGTCCGCCGAGGCCCAGCGCCCGCCCCTCTGGCGGAGCATCAGGCTGATCACACCGTTGTCGGAGCCCAGGTCGAGACAGCGGAGCCCGTGGGTCTCTCCGAGCATGCCGACGATCTCGGCGAGCTTCCGCCGCTTGAGGACGCTTCCCCGGAAGAGCGCGACGGCCCAGGGCGTCTCAGCCACGGGGCTCGAGCCTCAGGATGACCGGCGACCCCAGGGCGCGAGTGAGGCCGAGGGCTGCGGCCGTCTTTTCGAGGCCGCGGGCCACCCCGACCACACCGACGGCCCGGTGGAGCGCCATCGGGAAGAAGAACTGGGGCCGCCGCGCCGTGGGTCGAACTCCCGCTTCAGCGAAGGCTCTCAGGAGCTCGGCGTCCCGGAATACCGCGAACCGCCGCGTGTTCCCCTCGACGCCCTTCTTCACGCCGAAGAAGGGCCCGGAGAAGGCGTTCAGGCTCCGGGAGGTCGGGTAGTCGACGACGACCGCGCGACGTGCCACCCGGGCCAGCTCGCCGACGAGGGCCTTCCAACGCGTGACGTGGGAGAGCAGCCGGTAGGACAGGGCGACATCGAACGAGCCGTCGGGGAACGGGAGCTTCAGCAGGTCCCCCGACGCGAACCGCGCGCGCCCTCGGTCTACCCACTCCCGGACCCGCTCGCGGCAAACGTCGGCGCTGCCGTAGACCGTTACGTCGTGCCCTGCCTCGACCAGGGGTCCCGTGACCTGGCCATGGCCGCCGCCGACGTCGAGGAGGGTCGCGGCCGGCCAGGGGCGGAGCAACTCCAGAGTGGCGCGTGTCTGGACTTCCAGGAACCAGGCGCCGACGGGACCAGAGAAGCGTCGCGCGTAGCCCTCCGACGACGTCTCGACGTCGGCGTCCTCCCTCTCTGCCCCCATCGGCGTAGTGTATCCTCGCGCCCGCCATGCTCGTGAGCTCGGAGGCCTCCGAGACCGCAGCGCCGCGTCAGCTCGGCTGGGCCGTCGACGCCTCGCTGCTCGCCATGGCTCTCTTCTGGGCCACGAACATGGTGGTCCTGAAGAGCCTGCTCCGGGTCGTGCCGCCGGCGGCGCTCTCCTCCGTCCGGTTCGGGATCGTCTCGGCCGTCGGCCTCGGCGTCATGGCCGCGCGGGACGCACCCCGGGTCGTGGCCCCTCGAGACTGGCCGCGCCTCGTCCTCTGCGCTCTCACCGGGATCACGGTCTATCAGGCCCTGTTCATGGAGGGGCTCGACCTCACCACCGCTTTCACCTCGAACCTCATGCAGGGGACGGAGCCGCTCTTCGCCCTCGTCCTCCTGAGCTGGACGGGCGCGGCGGCGGTCCGACCTCGACAGTGGGGGGGAGTCCTGCTGGCCCTCATGGGCGCCGCGATCTTCTTCCTTCAGGGCGTCGAGGGCGGGTTCGGGACCGCCTTCGGGAAGGGCGACGCGCTCAATCTCGCGAGCGCAGTCTCCTTCGCCGTCTACGGTCTCCTGAGCGGCCCGCTCTTCCGCCGATACCCGGGGAGCACGATGATGGCCTGGACGATGACCGTCGGGGCCGTTCCTCTCGGGCTCTGGTCGCTTTCCGCCATGAGGTCCGTCGACTGGCGGGGCCTCGGGCCAGTCGTCTGGGGCGAGATCGTGTTCTCGAGCGTCCTGCCGGTCTACGTCGGCTACTGGATCTGGAACTGGGCCATTGCGCGGAAGGGGCTCGCCCATGCCTCGCTCTACATCTTCGTCGACATCGTCGTGACCGGCGTCTTCGCCCACCTCTTTCTGGGCGAGCGCTTCGGCCTGCTGCGGCTCGCCGGGGCGGCAGTCATCCTGGCCGGTGTCCATCTGGCTCGCTCCGGCGAGCCGCCACACCCGGAGTGAGGGCGGGTTGGTCGGGCTCCACGTTTGACCACCGCCCAGCCGCGTCGTAGCCTGCCGCCGTGGAGCTCGGGAATCGGGGCCTTTCGTCCGCGGTGTGGGCCGACTGGGACGACGAGCGCCTCCTCGACCTCAGGCTCTGCGACCTCGACCTGCGGATCGACGGGACGGACCTCGAGGTCCGGATCGCGGAGCTGAACCGGGAGCTGGAAGCCCGTGGCCTCGACTTCCGCCCCCATTTCTGGCTTTCCGACGAGTGGTTCTGTCCCGACGGCGTTCCCGGCATCGCAGTCCCCTTCTACCTGGCCCATCCCCGCCTCGCCCGCCTCGAGCTGGCGCAGATGCTCGAAGTCGAGGGCGGAACGCGGGAGTGGTGCCTTCGGATCCTGCGCCATGAGGCGGGCCACGCCATCGAGAACGCCTACCTCCTTCGCCGTCGACCGCGTCGCCAGGAGCTGTTCGGCAAGACGTCGGTGCCGTACCCCGACTCATACTCCCCCAAGCCCTACAGCCGGAGCTATGTGATCCACCTCGACGGCTGGTACGCCCAGAGCCATCCCGACGAGGACTTCGCCGAGACGTTCGCGGTCTGGCTCACGCCCGGCGCCGACTGGGTCGACCGCTACGCCGATTGGCCGGCCCTGCGGAAGCTCGAGTACGTCGACAAGGCCATGGCCGGTCTGCGGGGTCGCATGCCCCTCCTGCGGACGCGCCGCACGCCCGACGTGCTCCCCTCGCTCCGCCGGACGCTGCGCCGGCACTACCAGCGACGGCGGCAGCACTACGGGGTGGTGCACCCCGATGCCTACGATCGTTCGCTGCGGCGGCTCTTCTCGGAATCGAGGGACCACGGCGGAACGGCCGCCGCCACCTTCCTGACGCGGATCCGTCGCGCGGTCCGCCGCCGCGTCCAGCGGTGGACCGGCGAGTACCAGTACCTCATCGACCAGGTCCTTCAGGACGTCATCGCGCGCTGTCGCGAGCTCGACCTGCGTCTCGCCCTGCCCGAAGGCGACGCGGAGCTGGAGTTCACCGCGCTCCTCACGGCGCAGATCATGGCGCGCCTGCACCAGGGGCGGCACCGGGTGCCGCTATGAAGGCCGGGGCCGAAAGGAAGCTCCGCGTTCTCGCCCTCGTCTACGAGAAACTGGTCCCTCCCGGCGATGCGAAGGAGGCCGAGGCCCGGACGGCCGAGTGGAAGACGGAGTTCGACGTGGTCACGACGCTGCGCGCCCTCGGCCACGAGGTGCTCCCCCTGGGCATCGGAGGCGACCTCCGGCCGATTCGCAAGGCCGTCGAGGAGTTCAAACCCCATCTCGCCTTCAACCTCCTCGAGGCCTTCGACGACGTGGCGATCTGGGACCAGAACGTCGTCGCCTATCTGGAGCTGCTCAAGGTCCGTTACACGGGCTGCAACGCCCGCGGACTGCTCCTCGCCCGCGACAAGGCCATCACCAAGAAGCTGCTTTCGTACCATCGGATCCCGGTGACGGACTTCGCCGTCTTCCCCAGCGGGAGGCCGGTCCGGCGGCCGAAGCGCCTGGCTTTCCCGCTCATCGTCAAGTCCCTCACCCTCGACGCTTCCATCGGCATCTCACAAGCGTCGGTGGTGGAGAGCGACGAGAAGCTGGCCGAGCGCGTGAGGTTCATTCACGAGAGCATCGGCACCGACGCCCTCGTCGAGAGCTATATCGAGGGTCGCGAGCTCTACGTGGGGGTCCTGGGCAACGACCGCTTGAAGGCCCTCCCCATCTGGGAGCTGCTCTTCACCAAGATGCCCGAGGAGCAGCGCAAGATCGCGACCGAGCGCCTCAAGTGGAGCCTGACCTACCAGAAGAAGCACGGGATCGCGAGCGCGGAGGCCCAAGGCCTCCCCGACGGGGTGGCCATGCGGATCAGGGAGGTCTGCAAGCGCGTCTACCGCAATCTGATGCTCACCGGTTACGCGCGGATCGACCTGCGCCTGACCGAAGCGGGGGACCTCTACGTGATGGAGGCGAATCCCAATCCGCAGCTCGCTCGGGACGAAGACTTCGCCCAGGCTGCCCGGGCCGCCGGGCTCGACTACGGCCCGCTCCTCCACAGGATCCTCACTCTCGGCCTTCGCTGGGAGCCGTCGCGCGTCGGCTGAAGCTCGAGGGCGTGCGGCAGCCGCCCCGGGCTAATGCGGCCTAGAACTCCGCGGAACCCAGGGACGGCCCGATGCAGTCGTAAGGCAGGTCGAGGTCGGTGTCTGCCTTGAACGTGATCTGGCAAGGGCATGGACGATCCCCCTATTTGACCACTTCCGGCGGGTTGGCTAACCTCAGCCCTCTTGGCCGGCGACAGGCCGCATTGGCGCGAGGCACATGGCCCCGGATCACGATCGACTGCGCCGCTGGCTCCAGATCTCGGTCGCGGCGTTCCTGCTGGGCCTCGTCACACACGGAAGCTTCTCCGGCAGCGGCGACGCCGTTCACTACATGATGATCGCGCATTCCATCGCCTTCGACGGCGACCTCGATGTCGCGAACGACTACGCGGATCCCGGCAACCTCATCCAGGGAGGGCGGCTCCAACCCGAGGCCCACGCCCGCCCGGCGCGCGGAGGCGTGCTGCGGCCGGTCCACGACGTGGGCCTGCCCCTCCTGGCGGCGCCCTACTTCGCCGTGGCCTACGTCGTCGCGGAGCGCCTGACCGACCGGCTTCCGGAGGGCCTCCGGCGCCGAGCGCGCCTGGACCGCTGGATCATGCTGCGCCAGCTCGTCAGCCTGGGCATGATCGTCGCGACGTGCGTCCTGGCCGGTCTCTTCTTCGACCTGAGCCTCGAGACGACGTCCGCGCCGGCGGCCTCCTTCGGCGGGGCGCTCCTGTTCGCGCTCTCGCCCCCGATTCTCTCCCACTCCCACGTCTTCTTCACCGAGGTCCCGAGCGCCCTGCTGGCGCTCTGGGCCTATCGGACGGTGCGGAGGGCCGGCGGGCGGTGGGCGGGCGGCATCCTCCCCGGCCTCGCGACCGGGTTCCTGCTCCTGGTGCACGTCCGGAACGTCGGCCTCGTGATCGGCCTCCTGCTCCTCGCCACGTGGCGCCTGCGGCACGACCGACACCGCGCCGCTGCATTCGCCGCGGGTGTCGCAACCATGATCGTCGTTCGGACGGCCCTGAACCTCTACCTCTGGGGGACCCTCGTGACGACGCCCCACGCCCATGGCGCCCCCTGGCCGGGCTTCGTGGCGACGGCGTCGGAGATCGGCCAGCGGGCCCTGGGTCTGCTGCTCGACCAGAAGCACGGCCTCCTCCCCCATGCGCCTCTCTACCTGCTGGCGCCGGCGGGATGGCTGGCGCTGCGACGCCGCTCCCCCGAGGTCGCCCGAGAGCTGCTTCTCCCAACGGGAGCGTACCTCCTCTGCGTGCTCCTACCGACCGTGAACTACCACGGCTGGCGCGGTGGCTGGTCGCCCGCCGCGCGTTTCCTCGTGCCCATCGCGCCGTTCCTCGCCTTGCCCGTGGTCCTCGTCCTGGCGGCGGCCCCGGCACGCGTCGTGGCGGGCGTCGTGGTCGTCCTCCAAGCGCTTCTCGACCTCTTCTTCTGGGGCCACCCGATGCTCCTCTGGAACGACGCCACGGGCTCCGCCGCTTTCCTTCGGGCGCTGGGTGGTGAGGATCTCGCGAGCCTCTTCCCGACGTGGGGCCCCGCCGCCGCCTACGACGTCGGGGTCTCGGCCCTTGTGCTCGCGGCGTGGGCGGCGCTCACGGCGTGGCTGACGCGGAGGTGAGGTCCAGCCCTCGCCGGGACGTGGTCCCTGCTAGCCGCCTTGCTCTAGCAGCTCCACCAGGCAGCGATGGAGATCGTTGTCGGTGAGTATGCCCACGAGCCTGCCGCCGCTCAGGACCGGCAACGCGCCGAACTTCGTCGTGTGGAGCGTCCGGGC
>Ga0210377_10003692_pt1 | contig 13113 bp, 12 predicted proteins | sample PLM4_65_b1redo_FD_155480 | JGI IMG/M metagenome (GOLD analysis project Ga0210377, IMG submission 155480) | Groundwater sediment microbial communities from an aquifer in East River, Colorado, USA - PLM4_65_b1 redo | ecosystem: Environmental > Terrestrial > Soil > Riparian zone | place: USA: East... | reverse complement strand
GTTGATCCGGATCAACATGCGGCGCGCGACGTTGAGTCCAATGGGAGGCAAATGGGCTGGCCTTCGAAGAGCGGCTCGCCGCGCCGCCGGTGATCGAAATCGACGGCTCCTACGGCGAGGGCGGCGGGCAGTTGGTGCGCACGGCCGTCGCGCTCTCGGCGCTGACCGGCACGCCGCTGCGCCTGCACAACGTCCGTGCGAGCCGCGCGCGGCCCGGTCTCGCCGCGCAGCATCTCGCCGCGGCGCGCGCGGTGGCGGCGCTCTGCGACGCGCGCTGCGAGGGCCTCGAGCTGCGCGCCAGTGCGTTCACGTTCGAGCCGCGCTCGCGCCCGGCCGGCGGGGAGTTGCGAGTGGACGTTGGCACGGCGGGCAGCGCGACGCTCGTGCTGCAGGCGCTGCTGCCGGTGCTGCTGGCGGCGCACGGTCCTTCGCGCGTGGTGGTGAGCGGCGGCACCGACGTGCGGCTGGCGCCGTCCTGGGACTATTTCTGCGAGGTGCTGCTGCGGCTGCTCGCGCGCATGCAGGTGCGCGTGCGCGCCTCGGTCGCGCGCCGCGGCTACTACCCACGCGGCGGCGGCGAGGTCGCGCTCGAGGTCGAGCCGGGCGTGCCGGCGCCGCTCGATTTGCGGGAGGCCCCGGCTTCCTGGCGCATCGCGGGCGAGGCGCACGTCGCCAACCTGCCGCTGACGATCGCCGAGCGCATGCGCGACGCGGCGTGCGCCGCGCTCGGGCGCGAGGCGGCGATCGGTACCCGCATGCTCGGGCGCGAGGAGGCGAGGGGCACGGGCGGCGCGATCACCCTCTGGGCCGAAAGCGACGCCGGCCTGCTCGGCGCCTCGCGCGTCGCCGAGCGCGGCGTGCGCGCCGAAGCGCTCGGCGAGGCCGTCGGGCGCTCGCTTGCCGCCGAGATCGCGAGCGGCGCGACGCTCGACGTTCACGCGGCCGACCAGATCCTCGTCTACCTGGCGAGGGCCGAAGGCGAGTCCAGCTTCACCGTGCGCACCGTGTCGAGCCACGCGCGTACCGCGATGTGGCTCATTTCCCGGTTTCTCCCCGCCCGGTTCGCGATCGAGGGCGAGGGCGCGCTCTCGCGCATCAGCGCCGTGCCGTGAGCGCCAGGCCGGGTTATTGACCTAGCGCAAAGCGCCCGCCGCCAGGGGGCGCAACATGCGGCGGTCAACCCCGCAGGAGGTGCCATGCCGCAATTCATCATGCTGACCCGCGTCTCGGCGCAGTCGCTGCACCAGCCGCAATCCTTCGAAACGCTCGAGCGCCATGCCGTGGAGCAGGTGACCAAGGCGTGCCCGGAAGTGAAATGGATCGCCGATTTCGCTGTATGCGGCCCCTACGACTACGTCGACGTCTTCGAGGCCCCGGACCTGCCGACCGCGATGCGCGTCTCGGCGCTGGTGCGCGGCTACGGCCATGCGCACACCGAGGTGTGGCCGGCGCTGCGGTGGGCCGAGTTCAAGAAGATGGTGCACGGCCTGCCGGCGCCGGTCTAGGGCGCACCGCCCGGCGGATCGCGGCCCGTGTTCGCCGACGGCACGAAGCTGCGCGCGCACGCGCTGCTGCTCGCGGCGCGGCTGGACCTGCGCAACTGGCCCGAAGCCGAGACGCTGCATCGCGCGCCGCTGGCGGTGAAGCTCGCCGGCGGCGGCCTCGCCGTGCTGTTCCGCCACGGCGTCGCCGTGCTGCTGGGCGCCGCGCCGCAGGCCGAGCACGCGCTGCGCGAGCGGCTGGCGCCGCTCATGGAGCACCGCCACAAGAGCGTCGAAACCGAGGAGATCGAGCTGCGCATCGACCCCGCGGGCCCCGAGGGGCTGCGCGAAGGGGTGCTGGTGGTGCAGTCGGGAGCCCTCGAGCGCATGCTGCTCATCGCCGAGGCGCTGTCGAAAAGCGTGGTGCTCGGGCACTACGAGACGCGCCTCGCGCGCGACTTCGACCGCATCGAGCCGTTCGCACTGCAGCTCGAGCGCACCGGCGGCATCCGCGGCGGCACGCGCGAGCACGTGAAGCGCATCGGCGCGCTGCTGCTCATCGAGAGCCGCATGGTGGCGCGCGCCGAGATCGGCGACAAGCCCGAGCTGCTGTGGGATCACCCGGAACTCGAGGGCCTGAACGCGCTGCTGGAGGACGAGTTCGAGATCCACGAGCGGCTCGCCGCGCTCGACCGCAAGCTCGAGCTCGTCGCGCGCACCGAGCGCACGCTGGCGGATCTGATCAGCACGCACCATGCGCTGCGCGTGGAGTGGTACATCGTGATCCTGATCCTGCTGGAGATCATGCTCACGGTCTACGAGCTGTGGGTGCGGTGAGCGCGCCGCGGCGCCGCCACAGCTTCTCCAGCTCGCGCGCCAGCACCACGCTCGAGGCGATGCCGGCGCACAGCAGCCAGTCGCGGGCATCCAGCGCCACCGTGCCGAACGCGCGCTGCAGCGCCGGCAGGTAGATCACGGCGAGCTGCAACGCGGCCGCGGCGGCGACCGCCAGCCACAGCCAGGCGTTGGCGAACAGGCCGCGCAGCGCGCTGTCGCGGTCGGAACGCGCGCAATACACGTTGTAGAGCTCGAACAGCACCAGCGTATTGAAGGCGAGCGAGCGCGCGTAGTCGGCCGATCCGGCGCCCTCGATCAGGCCGCCAGGCAGGCCGGCATCGAGGGCGAGCAGCGTTCCCGCGCCGATGACCAGCGCGGCCAGCGCGATGCCCGCCCACATGCGCGCGGTGATGACGCCAGCGCGCGGATCGCGCGGCGCGCGGCGCATCAGGCCCGGGTCCGCCGGATCGACGCCGAGGGCGAGCGCCGGCAGCGAATCGGTGACCAGGTTGATCCACAGGATCTGCGTGGCGAGAAGGGGCAGCCACAGCGTGCCGACCGCGCCGGCGGACAGCGCCAGCGGCGCGGCGAGCACGACGCCGAAGAACATCACCAGCACCTCGCCGATGTTGGTCGCCAGCAGGTAACGCAGAAACTTCTGGATGTTGGCGTAGATCGCGCGCCCTTCCTCGATCGCGGCGACGATCGAGGCGAAATTGTCGTCGGCGAGCACGATGTCCGCGGCCTCCTTCGCCACGTCGGTGCCGGTGACGCCCATGGCGATGCCGATGTCGGCAGCCTTGAGCGCGGGCGCGTCGTTCACGCCGTCGCCGGTCATCGCCACCACCTCGCCGCGCGCGTGCAGCGCGCGCACCAGCGCCAGCTTGTGCTCCGGGCTGACGCGCGCGAAGACGTTGACGCTGGCGGCGGCAGCCGCGAGATCCTGCGGCGGCATGGCGGCGAGCTCGGAGCCCAGGACGACGCGCGCGTCGCGCGGCGCGATCCCCACCTCGGCGGCGATGGCGCGCGCGGTAGCCGGGTGGTCGCCCGTCATCATCACCACGCGCACGCCCGCGGCCCGCGCGGTGCGCACCGCGGCGGCGGCCTCCGGGCGCGGCGGGTCGATCAGGCCGACCGTTCCGAGCCACACCAGCTCCCGTTCCAGCCCCGCGCCGGGGGCGGCGTCCGCGGGCAGCTCGCGGCGCGCCAGACCCAGCGGCCGCAGCGCCTTCGCCGCCAGGCCCTCGATCGCGGAGTGGATCGCGGCGCGGCGCTGCGCCGTCAGCGGAACGCGGCGCCCGTCGATCTCCTCTTGCGTGCAGCGCGCGAGCAGGATGTCCGGCGCGCCCTTCGTCATCAGAACCCGGCGTTCGCCGTCGGCGTGCAGCGTGCTCATCAGCTTGCGCTCGGAGGAGAAGGGGACTTCCCCTACGCGCGGGTAACGCGCCTCGAGGCGCGCCGCATCGAGACCCGCGTCCAGGGCGGCGAGCTTCAGCGCGCCTTCGGTCGGGTCGCCGATCACGGCCGCTCGCCCGTGCCGCACGACGATCGTGGCGTTGTTGCACAGCGCGCCCGCGGCCAGCAGGCTGTCGGTGCTGCCGGACGCGGCGATCTCGCGCACCGCCATCTCGTTCTGCGTCAGCGTGCCGGTCTTGTCGGTGCAGATGACGGTCGCGGAGCCCAGGGTTTCCACCGCCGCCAGCGTGCGCACGATGGCGTTGCGTTTCGCCATGCGCTGCGTGCCGAGCGAGAGCACGACGGTGGTCACCGCGGCGAGCCCTTCGGGCACCGCGGCGACGGCGAGCGCGATGGCGAACACCAGCACGCCGGTCAGCGCCGCGGCAGTGAATACCTGCCCCATGGCGAGCACCGTGGCGGCGACGACGATGGCGATGGCGATCACCGCCGCGCCGAGCACCTTGCCTACGGCGTCGAGCTGGCGCTGCAGCGGCGTCGGCGGGCTTTCGGTCGCGGCGAGCAGCGTGGCGATGCGGCCGATCTGGGCGTCGCGCCCGGTAGCCGTGACCACCGCCAGAGCGCGGCCGTAGGTCGCCGTGGTGCCGGCGTAGACCATGTTGCAGCGCTCCGGGAGCGCCGCGGCGGCGGCCAGGGATTCGACCCGCTTGTCCACCGGCGCGCTCTCGCCGGTGAGCGCGGCTTCCATCGTCTGCAGCGAGACGGACTCGAGCAGGCGCGCGTCGGCCGCGATTTTCGCCCCTTCCTCGATGGCGAGCAGATCGCCCGGCACGACTTCGGCGGCCGGCACGCTGCGGCGCGCGCCGTCGCGCAGCACGAGCGCCGACGCGGCGGTCATGCTCCTCAGCGCCGCCAGCGCGCGCCCGGCGCGTTCCTCCTGCACGAAGCCGAGAACGGCGTTGGCGATGACGATGGCGAGGATGGTGAGCGCCTCGTAGGGCGCGTGGCGCGCGCCTTCATGCCACCACACCAGCAGCGCGACGCCCGACGCCGCGATGAGCAGCAGCACCAGCGGGCTTTCCAGCTGCGCCAGGAAGCGCCGCCAGTGCGGCACCGGCGGCGCGGACGGCAGTTCGTTGCGGCCGTGGCGCTCGAGGCGCGCCGCCGCATCCGCGGCGCTCAATCCGCGTCCGGCATCCGTCCCAAGCCGCGCGAGAACCTCGCTCGCAGGAAGCGCGTGCGGGTTGTCCACCGCGGTCAGGTGCCGCCTGGCTGCTCCCCGCTCGTCACGGACGTGGCAGGGCCCGGAACGACCAGCCACAGCACCATGTAGAGCAGGATGCCCAGTCCGCCGACAAAGGCGAGCACCACGAACGCGACCCGGAACAGCACCGGGTCGAGGTCGAAGAATTCCCCCAGTCCGCCGCAGACGCCGGCGATCTTCCGGTCCGTCCCGGAGCGCCGCAGACGGCTGCCTTCGCGGCGCGCGCCGTCCTGCGCCGGGACCATGACCCACATCACCAGATACGCCACCGCGCCGAGGCCGCCGAAGAGAATGGAGAGGAGGAAGAACAGGCGAAGGAACACCGGATCGATGTCGAAATAGACCCCGAGGCCGCCGCACACGCCGGCGATCTTTCTGTCCTGCACCGATCGATAAAGCCTTTTCATTGCTGGTCTCCGTGGTCGTACTGCATCACGCAATTGTCATTTCGGGAGGCTAGCGCGCGCGGCGCGCGGCCGTTTGATCTCCGTCAATACGCACTCCGCGGAACGGAGCAGCCTTTGCCGGAATAAAAGGAGGTTGCCATGCGACGCACAATTCTTGGTCTTGCGATGGCGTGCGGCGCGCTTGCGCCGGCGTTCGGCCAGCAGTTCCCCGCGAAGGAAGTCTCCATCATCATTCCGTATGCGCCGGGCGGCGCCACGGATCTGGTGTTCCGCGCGCTCGCCGCGAGCACGCAGAAATACCTCGGCAGGGCCGTGGTGGTGGTGAACAAGGCCGGCGGCGGCGGCACCATCGGCGTGGTGGAGGCGCAGCGCGCGAAGCCCGACGGCTACACGCTGCTCAGCGCGATCACCCCGCTCACCATCCTGCCGCACCAGGTGAAGACCACCTTCACCTACCGGGACTTCGAGCCGATCATCAACGTGGTACAGGACCCGGTGATGTTCCAGGTGCGGGGGGACGCGCCGTGGAAGACGCTGCAGGAGTTCCTCGGCTACGCGAAGCAGAACCCGGGCCTCATCACGGTGGGCAATTCGGGCGCGGGCGGCGGCGTGCACCTCATCGCGCTCGCCTTCGAGAAGGCCGCGGGGGTGAAGTTCAACCACATCCCGTTCGCGGGCGGCGGGCCGTCGGTGACCGCGCTCCTCGGCGGGCACATCAACGCCGTCTCGGTCTCGCCGCCCGAGGGCATCCCGCAGGTGAAGGCCGGGAAGCTGCGCATCATCGCGCTGTTCTCCGAGAACCGCCTGGCGGACTTCCCCGCCGTGGCCACGGTGCGCGAGCAGGGCGTCGATTTCGCCCTGGGCCAGTGGCGCGGGCTCGCCGCGCCCAAGGGCACGCCGCCGGAGGCGATCCGCATCCTGCACGACGCCTTCAAGAAAGGCATGGAAGACCCCGCCTTCATCAGGAACGCCGCGGACATGAGCATCACGCTCGCCTACGTAGGCCCCGCCGACTTCGGCCGGCTGATGGCCGCGGACCATGAACGCTTCGGCAAACTCGTAGCGGAGATCAGAAAATGAAACCGATCATCGCAGCACTGGCGCTCGCCCTGGCGGGCTGCGCCGCCATGGAGCAGGCCGGCGTCCCCGCGGGCGCGGGCGAGAAACTCACGATCCGCATCGGCAGCCCGTTCAAGCCCGGCCACATCCTGGTGGACGCGGCCGACAGGTTCAAGGCGCTCGCCGAGCAAAGGAGCGGCGGGCGCATCGCCGTCACCATCGACGCCGGCACCAAGACCGAGATCGACATCAACAAGCTGAACAGCGCCGGCGCCCTCGAGATGCAGTCCAACGGCACGAACTACCTGGAGCTCTACGCGCCGCGCTACTACTTCTTCACCGGCCCGTACGTGATGAAGGATTTCGATCACTTCATGCGCGCGTGGAACGGCAAGCTCGGCCAGCAGGCGCGTGCCGAGATGGAGAAGAACGGCAACCTCGTGTACCTGGGAACCATCTACCGCGGGCAGCGCTGGACGACGGCGAAGAAGCCGCTCTATACGCCGGCCGACGTCTACGGCCTGAAGCTCCGGCTGCCGCCGATTCCGAGCTGGATGGCCGTGTGGAAAGCCCTCGACGCCGACCCGGTCGCGCTGTCGCTGCCGGAGCTCTACCCGGGGCTGAAGTCGGGCAAGGCGGAGGCCTCCGAGGGCGACCTGCCGCAGGTGTCCTCGTTCAAGCTCGACGAGGTCCAGTCCCACCTGGTCATGACCAACCACCTGGTCCAGGTCGGCGGGATGCTCATCAACAAGCCGTTCTTCGACCGCCTGCAGAAGGCCGATCAGGACCTGATCGTCCGCGCCGGGAAGGAGGCCTGCGACTGGGCGAACGAGAGGATGAAGACCGGCGAGAACGCCTACCTTCTCGACCTCCAGCGCAAGGGCATGCAGGTGGTCGTTCCGGACGCCGAGTCGTTCCGCGCCAAAGCCAAGCCGGCGGTAGAGGAGCTGTTCCGGAGCCAGTGGTCGGCCACGACCTGGGCCGAAGTCCTCGCGCAGTAAGGGCAACGCAAATGCAATACCGCAACATGGGGCGCACGGGGCTGAAGGTCTCCGCCCTGTGCCTTGGCACCATGACGATGGGCAAGCAGGTGGACGAAGCCACCTCGCTCGCCATCATCGCGCGCGCCATCGACCTCGGCGTCAACTTCATCGACACCGCGGACATGTACGTCAACGGCGTCACCGAGAAGATCGTCGCCAAGGCGATGCAGGGCAAGCGCGATGCGCTCGTCATCGCTTCCAAGGGCGGCCATATCCGCAAGCTCGCGGCGAAGTACGGCGAATACGTGGACAAGGGGCCGATCGGGCTCGCGCGCCCGAAGCACTTCCGGCCCTGGGAGGCGGGCGAGGGCACCGGTCCCAACGACATGGGGCTGTCGAGAAAGCACCTGATGCAGGCGCTGGAAGGCAGCCTCAAGCGCCTCGGTACCGACTACCTCGACATCTATTACGCGCACATGCCGGATTACGTCACGCCGCTGGACGAAACGCTGCGCGCGATGGACGACATGGTGCGCCAGGGCAAGGTGCGCTACCTCGGCTGCTCGAATTTCCGCGCCTACCAGCTCGGGAAAGCGCTCTGCACCAGCGAGCGGCTGAATACCGCGCGCTGGGACGTGATCCAGCCGCCGTTCAACCTGCTCGCGCGCGACGTGGAGTACGAGCTGCTGCCGCTCTGCCTGGAGGAGGGCGTGGGCGTGGTGCCGTTCAGCCCGATGGCCGCGGGCCTGCTCTCGGGCAAGTACGACAAGGACAAGCCGCCGCTCGAGGGGGCGCGCTACAGCCTCGGGCACTGGGGTTACACCTACAACAAGCCGTACTGGAACGACGCCAATTTCGCCGCCATCGCGCAGCTGAGGAAAATCGCCGGCGGCGCGGGGCTGAGCATGCCGCGCTTCGCGCTCGCCTGGGCGCTCGCCAACCCCGCGATCACCGCGATCTCGAACGGCGCGACCTCGATCGCGCAGCTGGAGGACAACGCCGCCGCGGTCGACGCGAAGCTCGCGCCCGACGCGCTCGCCGCCTGCGACGAAGTGTGGCGCTCGTTCCGCGTGCCGACCGTGTTCTACGGCCGATGACGGCGGCGCTCGCGCAGCTCGTCCTCGGCGCGGTGACGGCCGCGCTCTCGCTGCAGCTGCCGCTCGGCGCGCTGCGCCTGCCGGGCTCGGGCTTCTTCCCGCTCGCGCTCGGCGTGCTCCTCATGCTGCTCTCGGCGGGGCAGCTCGCCCGCCTGGTTCTCGCCAGGCGCGCGGCCCCCGCCGCGCCGGCGCAGGCCCCCGCGCCCGACGGCGCGGCGCGGCGCGTGCTGCTGTTCATGGCGGTGGTGGCCGTCACCACCACGCTCCTGCAGGCGATCGGCTACGCGGCCTCGGGCTTCCTGCTGATGCTCGGCCTGCTCGGGGTGCTCGGCGTGCGCTGGGGCGTCGCCGCGCTCATCGCGGCGCTCTCGGCCGCCGGCGCGCACGTGCTCTTCGTGCTGTGGCTCAAGATCCCGATGCCGGCGGGCCCGCTCGGGTTCTAGCGCATGCTCGAATCGCTCGAACTGCTGCTCGGCGGCTTCGCCACCGCGCTCACGCTGCAGAACCTCGCCTACTGCCTGGCCGGCGCGATCGTGGGAACGCTGGTCGGCATCCTGCCGGGCCTCGGGCCGATCGCCGGCATCGCGCTGCTGATCCCGGCCACCTTCGGGCTGAACGCCACCTCCGCCCTCATCATGCTCGCGGGCATCTACTACGGCGCGATGTACGGCGGCTCTACCACCTCGATCCTCATCAACGTGCCGGGCGAGACCGCCTCGGTCATCACCTGCATCGACGGCTACCAGATGGCGCAGCAGGGCCGTGCGGGACCGGCGCTGGCGATCGCCGCGCTCGGCTCCTTCATCGCCGGCACGATCGCCATCTTCGGCCTGGTGCTGATCGCGCCGCCGCTCGCCGACGCGGCGCTCGCCTTCGGCCCGCCGGAGCTCGCCGCGCTGATGGTCTTCGCCTTCGTGGTCCTCTCCAATGTCACCGGCGGGTCGCTGGTGAAGGCGCTGATGATGGTGGTCGTGGGCCTGATCCTCGGCACGATCGGGTTCGACCCGGTCACCGGCGACGCGCGCTTCACCTTCGGCACCGCGTATCTGCTAGGCGGCATCGAGTTCGTGGCGGTGGCGATCGGCGTGTTCGGCCTGGGCGAGATCCTGGTGAACGCCGCCAAGCCGCCGGCGCAGCTCGAGACGCGCGTGAAGGTGCCGCGCTTTCGCGAACTCTATCCCTCGCTGCAGGACCTCAAGCGCGCCACGGGCGCCATCCTGCGCGGCACCGGGATCGGATTCTTCACCGGCCTCATTCCCGGCCCGGCGCCGGTGATCGCCACCTACGCCTCGTACACGGTGGAAAAGAAGGTCTCCAGGCATCCCGAGGAGTTCGGCCATGGCGCGATCGAGGGTGTTGCCGGCCCCGAGGCGGCCAACAACGCGGCCACGCAGTCGGCTTTCATCCCGCTCTTCGTCATCGGCATCCCCTTCGGCCCGGTGCCCGCGATCCTGCTGGGCGCGCTCCTCATCCACGGCGTGACGCCCGGGCCGCTGCTCATCGCGGAGAAGCCGGAGCTGTTCTGGGCGGTGGTGGCGAGCATGTACATCGGCAACTTCATCCTGCTGCTGCTCAACCTGCCCTTCGTGCCGCTGTTCGCCAACATGCTGCGCGTGCCGAAGAAGGTCCTGCTGCCGCTGGTGATGCTGTTCTGCGTCACGGGCATGTTCAGCGTCAACAACTCGGTGCTCGACATCTGGATGATGCTCGGCTTCGGCCTCCTGGGCTACCTGCTGCGCGGCTGGGCCTACGAGGGCGCGCCGCTGCTCCTCGGCCTGGTGCTCGGTCCCAAGCTCGAGGTGGCATTCCGCCAGAGCGTGATGATCTCGCACGGGGACTTCGGCATCTTCGTCAACCGCCCGGTGTCCGCCACGCTGCTGCTGGCGAGCGTCGCGGCGCTGCTGTTTCCCCTCGTCAAGCTGATGCGCAGGAAGAAACCCGATGCCGCAGGCCAACCGGTACAGCGCGGCTGACCTGCGCGAATTCTGCGCGCGCTCGCTGGAGCGCGCCGGGATGCGCGGCGCGGACGCCGCGCTCACGGCGGAGAGCCTGGTGGCGGCGGATCTGCGCGGCGTGCATTCGCACGGCGCGCTGCGCGTCGGCGTCTACGTGGACCGGCTGCGGGCCGGTTCGATCGACCCGCGCGCGGAGCTGCAGATGCTGCGCGACGGCGGCGCCGCCGTGGCCGCCGACGCGCAGGCCGGGCCGGGCATCGCCATGGCGGCGCGCGCCATGGACCTCGCGATCGCGCGCGCACGCACGCACGGCATCGCCGCGGTGAGCGTGCGCAACGGCAACCACTGCGGCATGCTCGGCTTCTTCGCCATGCGCGCGCTCGCCGCCGGCTGCATCGGCATCGCCGCGAGCAACGGCGATTCGCAGGTCGCGCCCTGGGGCGCGCGCGCCAAGTTCCTCGGCACCAACCCGCTCGCCGTGGCGGTTCCGGCGCGCGAGGAATCGCCGGTGGTGCTCGACATGGCGACCAGCGTCGTCGCCCACGGCAAGGTGAAGGGCGCCGCCGACCGCGGCGAGCCGATTCCGGAAGGCTGGGCGGTCGACCCCGAGGGCCGGCCCACCGCCGACCCGCTGCAGGCGATGGCCGGGGCGCTGCTGCCGTTCGGCGGCTTCAAGGGCTCGGGGGTGTCGCTGCTCGTGGACCTGCTCGCCGGCGCGCTCTCGGGCGCGCGCTCGGGGCCCGAGATCGTGCCGCTCTACCAGAGGCTCGGCGAGCCGCAGGGCATCGGCCAGTTTTTCCTCGCGCTGCAGGTGGACGCGTTCGGGCCTCTCGAGTCGTTCGCGCGCCGCGTAGACGACACCGTGCGGCGCATCCGCGCGCTGCCGCGCGCCGCGGGCGTGCAGCGCATCTACGCTCCGGGCGAGCCGGAGTTCCTGCGCGCCGCCGAGTACGGCAGGGACGGGATCCCGCTGCCGTCCGACGCGCTCGCCGAAATCGCCCGCGTCGCCGGGCTGCTCGGCCTGGAATCCCCGATAGGCAGGTGAAGCCATGGACCTCGGACTGAAAGGCAAGCGGGCGCTGGTTACCGGCGCGACGCGCGGCATCGGCCGCGCCATCGTCGAGACCTTCGCCGGCGAAGGCTGCGACGTGGCGCTTTGCGCGCGCAGCGCACCCGCGGTGGAAGAAGCCGCGCAGGCGCTGCGCGCCAAGGGGGTGCGGGCCACCGGCCGCGCGCTCGACGTGAGCGACGGCGCGGCGCTGAAGGGCTGGATCGAGGCCGCGGCCGGCGAGCTCGGCGGGCTGGACATCCTCGTCTCGAACGTCAGCGCGATGGGCGGGCTCGCCGGCGACGAAGGCTGGCGGCGCTACTTCGAGACCGACCTGATGGGCACGGTGCACGCGGTGGAGGCGGCGCAGCCGTTCCTCGAGAAATCCGGCGCGGGCGCCATCGTCATCATCGCCAGCATCGCCGCCATCGAGGTCGGCCACGACGTGTTCCCCGACGGCTTCCTGCAAGGCTACGGCGCGTTCAAGGCGGCGCTCACCAACTACTGCGCCGAGATCAGCCGCACGCTCGGACCCAAGGGCATCCGCGCCAACGCGGTGTCGCCCGGCCCGATCTACTTTCCCGGGGGCGTCTGGGAAAAGCGCGAGCGCGAAGGCCACCCCATGTACCGCAAGGCGCTCGAGCACGCGCGCCTCGGGCGCCTGGGCCGGCCCGAGGACGTGGCGCGCGCGGTGGCATTCCTGGCGAGTCCCGCCGCGCGCCACATCAGCGGCGCGAACCTCGTGGTCGACGGCGCCTTCACGCGCAGGGTGAACTGACCTTGCTGGACATCGTCGCGATCGGCGAGCCGATGGTCGAATTCAACCAGACGCGGCCCGGCGAGCCGCACTATCTGCAGGGCTACGGCGGCGACACCTCCAACATGATCATCGCCGCCGCGCGCAGCGGCGCGCGCACCGGCTACGTCACTCGCATCGGCGACGACGAGTTCGGGCGCATGTTCCTCGCGCTGTGGCAGGCGGAGGGCGTGGACACGCGCGGCGTCGCGCTGGATGCCGAGGCGCACACCGGGGTGTATTTCGTGACGCACGGCCCGCGCGGCCACGCCTTCAGCTACCTGCGCGCCGGCTCGGCGGCGAGCCGCCTGCGGCCGCAGGACCTGCCCCTCGAGCTGCTGCGCGAGGCGCGATTCGTGCATGCTTCCGGGATCAGCATGGCGATCTCGGCGACGGCCGCCGACGCGGTGCTGGCGGCGTTCGAGGCGGCGCGCACGGCCGGCGCCAAGGTCTCGTTCGACTCGAACCTGCGGCCCAAGCTCTGGCCGCTCGCCCGCGCGCGCGCGCTGATCGGCGCCGCGGCGGGAATGGCCGACTTCTTCTTTACCAGCCTGGACGATGCGCGCGCCCTGAGCGGCCTGCAGGATCCCGATGCGCTGCTCGACTGGGCGCACCGGCTCGGCGCGAAAAGCGTGCTGCTGATGCGCGGCGCCGAGGGTGCGATCGCCAGCGACGGAGCGAAGCGCGAACGCATTGCGGGCGTCAAGGTCGAGGCGGTGGACGCCACCGGGGCGGGGGACTGCTTGTGCGGCGCGACGCTGGCGCGGCTC
>Ga0210377_10003691_pt1 | contig 13115 bp, 12 predicted proteins | sample PLM4_65_b1redo_FD_155480 | JGI IMG/M metagenome (GOLD analysis project Ga0210377, IMG submission 155480) | Groundwater sediment microbial communities from an aquifer in East River, Colorado, USA - PLM4_65_b1 redo | ecosystem: Environmental > Terrestrial > Soil > Riparian zone | place: USA: East... | reverse complement strand
GCCGAACGGCGCGGGCGCGGGGTCCCACAGCATCGGCAGATGCGAGCCGATCAGCCCGTCGGCGCCGAGCGAGACGAGCGTCGCGAACGGATGCTCGCGCATGAACGCGCCGAGGATCTCGGGGCGGTCTTCCTTGAAGTGGTGCGGGAGATACATCGGCGCCCCTGCTCTTATTACCCGCGCACCGGCGCGGCGTCTTCGATCACGAACTGCACGTCGTCACGGCCGTTCCAGCGGTCGGCGCGAAGGTGGCCGGCCAAGTGGAGAGCGCCGCCGCGGTTTGCGAGCAAGACTTCGCCGAGCTTGGTGCCGACGGCGCGGAAGGCGATCGCTTTCAAGCGCCCGCCGCGCTCGAGCGGAATCATGACGCGCAAGTGTGCTTCTCCCGCCGGATCGAGATAGCCGATGCGCGCCGCCATCAAGACGAGGCGCGGCTCGGGATTGCCGACGCCGAACGGCGCCAGGCGCTCGAACGCCGCGAGCAGATCGCGCGAGGCGCCGTCGGGCGCCAGCGCCGCATCGATGGCGAGGCCGGGCGTGCCGCCCACCGCCGCGACCTGCGGCGCAAGCCGGTCGGCGAGGAAGGCGCCGAAGGCCTCGATCCGCGCCTCGGCGACGGTGAAGCCCGCCGCCATCTTGTGCCCTCCGCCGTTCGTCAGCAGCCCGGCCTGGCGCGCCGCGATCACGGCGGCGCCGAGGTCGACGCCGGCGATCGAGCGGCCCGAGCCCTTGCCGACGCCATCGATTATGCCGATCACGCAGACCGGCCGGCCGACGCGCTCGACCACGCGGCTGGCGACGATGCCGACCACGCCCGGGTGCCAGTTGCGCCCGGCGACGGTCACCACCGCCCGGCCGAGCGCCGCCTGCTCCTGCGCCCGGACCATGGCCTGCGCCAGCACTTCGGCCTCGATCGCCTGGCGCTCGCTGTTGTAGGCGTCGAGGCGCGCGGCCAGCGTCTTCGCTTCGAGCGCATCGTCGGTCGCGAGCAGCCGCCAGCCGAGCATCGATTCGCCGACGCGCCCGCACGCATTGACTCGCGGGCCCAGCAGGAAGCCGCTGTGAAACGCGGCGAGCGGCTCGTTGACCCGCGCCACCTCGGCCAGCGCCGCAATGCCGGCATTGCCGCGCCGCGCCATCACGCGGAGGCCCTGCGCCACCAGCGCGCGATTGAGGCCCGTGAGCGGAACGACGTCGCAGATCGTGCCGAGCGCCACGAGGTCGAGCAGTTCCATGAGATCGGGCTCGCCGCCGGACGCGAACGTCCCGCGCCGGCGCAGCTCGCGATTGACCGCCACCAGCAGCAGGAACGCGACGCCGACCGCGGCCAGCGTCTTGTGCGGGCTCGCATCGTCGAGGCGGTTGGGGTTGATCGCGGCGAAGGCCGGCGGCAGCGCCGGTTCGGCGGCGTGATGATCGACGACGATGACGTCGAGGCCGGCCTCGGCGGCGGCGGCGAGCGGCGCGTGGGCGAGGATGCCGCAATCGACCGTGATCACGATCCGGGCGCCCCGCGCCGCGAGCTTCAGCAGCGCCGGCGCGTTGGGGCCGTAGCCCTCCTTCATCCGGTCCGGCACGTAGACGATGGGCGGCGCGCCGAGCTGCGCAAGATAACGGTGCAGCAGCGCCGCCGACGTGGCGCCGTCGACGTCGTAATCGCCGAACACCGCGATGCGCTCGCCGCCGGCAATCGCGTCGGCGAGGCGCGATGCCGCCTTGTCCATGTCCTTCAAATGCGAGGGATCGGGCAGCGCCTCGCGCAGGCGCGGCGCCAAGAAGGCCGGCGCGGTTTCGGCGTCGAGCCCGCGCGCGGCCAAGAGGCGCGCGACGATTTCCGGCAGCTCCAGTTTCTGCGCGATGGCGCGCGCGATCCGCTCTTGGGCGGCGCGGTCATCCGCCGGCTTCGTCAGCCAGCGCCGGCCGCACGCCGAAAGCTCCACCCCGAGCCAAGCCGGCGCGGCGGCCATTGGCAACGGATCACTCGGCGGAGGCGCCATCGCCGGCGCGGCGTTTGCGGGTGTGCCCGCGCCGATAGGAGTAGACCAGCGCCGGCCAGATGTTGAGCCAGATGCGCGGCGAGACCTTGGTCGCGATGCCGGTGCCCTCGACCGGGATCGGCGAGTCGCGGAAATAGGTGAACTGCACGAACACGCCGTCGGGGTGCATGAGGCGCAGCGCCGCGCGCAGCAATTCGAGGCGGCGCGCCGGCGGCTGCGTCAGCAGCGGCAGGCTCGAGACCACGGCGGCGGGCGGCGCCAGGCCGAGCCGGCGGACATGCTCCTGCAGCGCATAGGCATCGCCTTGGATCAGCCGCACGCCGGGATAGCGCTCGGCCAGGAGCTTGCTGAACTGCGGGCTGTATTCGATCAGGATCAGCCGCGATGCCGGTATGCCGCGCGCGATCAGCGCCTCGGTGACGACGCCGGTGCCGGGGCCCAACTCGATGATCGGGCCGGGCACGTTCGGATCGACCGGCGCCGCCATCGCCTGGCAGAGCGCCTTGCCGCTCGGCCATTGCGCGCCGGTGCGAAGCGGAGCGGTGACGACCGAGCGGAGAAACCGGAGAACGTCGGCCGCGCCCTTGCGCGGGGTTCGCGACGATGACGGCTCGATGGAATGCGGCTTGTCCAATTCCCCTTCCTCTGACCGGCGCCCCGCCCCGGCGCTCTAGCGCCCGGGATGGCCGTAGACGGCCTTGCGCTCGAAGTTATGATGGGCCTCGATAAATCTAACCGTTCCCGTGCTCGAGCGCATCACGATCGAATTGGTTATGGCACCCTTGCCGAAGCGCCGCACGCCTTTGACCATCGAGCCATCGGTCACCCCGGTGGCGGCGAACATCACGTCGCCCCGGGCCATTTCGGTCAGCGTGTAGACCCTGTTCAAGTCCTTGATCCCGAGATTGCGCGCGCGGCTGCGCTCGTCCTCGTTGCGGAACAGCAGCCTGCCCTGCATCTGGCCGCCGATGCAACGGAGCGCCGCGGCCGCCAGCACCCCTTCGGGCGCGCCGCCGCTGCCGATGTAGATGTCGACGCCGCTCGAGGGCCGCGAGGTCGCGATCACGCCCGAGATGTCGCCGTCCGAGATCAGCTTGATGCGCGCCCCGGCCTCGCGCACCTTGGCGATGAGCTCGGCGTGGCGCGGGCGGTCGAGGATGCAGGCGACGAGGTCCGCGACGTCGAGCTTCTTCGCCCGCGCCAGATTCTCGAGGTTGGCCGCCGGCGCCGCGGCGATGTCGATGAGGTCGTCGGGCAGGTCGCCGCCGACCGCGATCTTGTCCATGTAGACGTCGGGCGCGTGGAGGAACCCGCCCTCCTCCGCCATCGCGACCACGGCGAGCGCGTTCTCCATGCCCTTGGCCGTGATCGTCGTGCCCTCGAGCGGGTCGAGCGCTATGTCGACCTTGGGCCCGCCGCGCCCGACCTTTTCGCCGATGAACAGCATCGGCGCCTCGTCGCGCTCGCCCTCGCCGATCACGACCTTGCCGTCGATATAGAGGCTGTTGAGCGAGCGGCGCATCGCGTCGACCGCGGCCTGGTCGGCGGATTTCTCGTCGCCGCGCCCCATCAGGCGCGAGGCCGCCAGCGCCGCCGCCTCGGTCACGCGCACGACCTCGAGGGCGAGGTTGCGGTCGAGATAGACGGTGTCGGCCATGGCGTCCTCAGAGCTCCTCGATGCGGATCATGCAGGGCGGCTCGATCACCGATTCGAGCCGGCCGATGCGGTCGATGGTCCGCAGCATCGCCGCCTCGACCGTTTCGTGCGTGGTGAGCACCACGGGCACCGCCTCGGTCGCGGAGCGCCCGCGCTGCAGCATCGATTCGAGCGAGACCCGCTCGTCGCGCAAGGCCGCCGAGACGTCGGCGATCACGCCCGGCTGGTCGCGCACCATCAAGCGAATGTAATAGCGGCCGCGATGCTCCGCCATGGGGGCGACGATGAGCGGCGCGAGCTTCGCGGCCGGGACGCCGAAGGTGGCGGTGCGCGCGCCGCGCGCGAGATCGACGAGATCGGAGACCACCGCCGAGGCGGTCGGCCGCTCGCCGGCGCCGCGCCCGAGATAGACCGTGTTGCCGGCGAAATCCCCGTCGACCATCACCGCGTTGAAGACGCCGTCGACGCGCGCCAAGGGCGTGTTCGCCGGGATCATGCAGGGATGCACGCGCTGCTCGATGCCGCGCGGCGTGCGCCGCCCGATGGCGAGGAGCTTGATGCGGAAGCCGAGCTCGTCCGCGTAGTCGAGGTCCATCGGCGAGACGTTGCGGATGCCGGCGACTGCGACGGCGGCCAGATCCACCTTCGTGCCGAACGCCAGGCTCGCCAGCACCGAAAGCTTGTGCGCGGTGTCGATGCCGTCGACGTCGAGGCTGGGATCGGCCTCGGCGTAGCCCTTCTTCTGCGCGTCGGCGAGCACGTCCTCGAAGCTGCGGTGGCTCTCGCGCATCACGGTGAGGATGTAGTTGCAGGTGCCGTTGAGGATGCCGTAGACGCGCTCGATCTTGTTGCCGGCCAGGCCCTCGCGCAGCGCCTTGACGATCGGGATGCCGCCCGCGACCGCGGCCTCGTAGCCGAGCGTGACACCGGCGCGCTCCGCCGCCGCGGCGAGTTCCGCGCCGTGATGGGCGAGCAGCGCCTTGTTGGCGGTGACGACGTGACGGCCGCGCGCGAACGCGGCTTCGGTCAGCGCCTTGGCCGGGCCGTCGGCGCCGCCGATCAGCTCGACCACGGCCTCGGCATCGGCGCTTTTCGCCATCTCGACCGGGTCGTCGAACCACGCGCAGCGCGAAAGATCGACGCCGCGATTCTTGTGCCGCTCGCGCGCCGAGACCGCGGTCACGACCAACGGCCGGCCGCAGCGCATTTCGAGCAGCGCCGCCTGGCTTGCGAGCAGTTTCATCACCCCGGCCCCGACGGTGCCGAGGCCGGCCATGGCGATCTTGAGCGGCTGGCTCACCGGGCGGCTGCCCGCTTCTTGGTCGGCAAGCGCTGAACGCTGTTGACGCCCGAGGCGGCGAAGAAGCCCTTGATGTTGCGCACCGCCTGGCGGATGCGGTGCACGTTCTCGACCATGGCGATGCGCACATAGCCCTCGCCATACTCGCCGAAGCCGATGCCGGGCGAGACCGCCACCTTGGCTTCCTTGAGCAGCAACTTCGCGAACTCGTTGGAGCCGAGATGCCGGAAGGCCGGCGGCAACGGTGCCCAGGCGAACATCGAGGCGCTCGGGGTCGGCACCTCCCAGCCCGCGGCTTCGAGGCCCTTCACCAGCACGTCGCGGCGCTCGCGATACATGCGCCGGAGCTCGTCGACGCAGTCCTGCGGACCGTTGAGCGCCGCGGTCGCAGCGACCTGGATCGGCGTGAAGGCGCCGTAGTCGACATAGGATTTCACATGTGCGAGCGCGCCCACGAGCTTGGCGCAGCCGACCGCGTAGCCCATGCGCCAGCCCGCCATCGAGTAGGTCTTGCTCATGGACTGGGTCTCGATCGCGACATCCATGGCGCCCGGAATCTGCAGGATCGAGGGTGGCGCCACGCCGTCGAAATACAACTCCGAATAGGCGAGGTCGGATATGACGTAGATGCCGTTCCTCTTGGCGAATTCAATGACTTGCGCGTAAAAATCGAGGCCGCAGGTGCGCGCGGTCGGATTCGCCGGGAAGCAGAGCACGAGCGCGAGCGGCTTCGGCACCGAATGGCGCACCGCGCGCTCGAGCGCGGCGAGCAGGTCCGCCTCGCTGTGCTCGGGCGTGAACGGCAGCTGCCGGATCGCGGCGCCCGCGATCATGAAGGCGTAGGTATGGATCGGATAGGTCGGGCTCGGCACGAGGATCACGTCGCCGGGCTCTGTTATGGCCTGGGCGAGGTTGACCAGCCCCTCCTTCGAGCCGAGCGTCACCACCGCCTCGCGCTCGGGGTCGATCGTTACGTCGAAACGCCGCTTGTAGTAGGCGGCGATCGCGCGCCGCAATCCCGGGATGCCGCGCGACGACGAGTAGCGATGGGTGCGCGGGTTCTGCACCGCCTCGATCAGCTTGTCGACGATGTGGCGCGGCGTCGGGCTGTCGGGATTGCCCATGCCGAGATCGATGATGTCCTCGCCGGCAGAGCGGGCGCGCGCTTTCATGCCGTTGACCTCGGCGAAGAGGTAGGGCGGCAGGCGCTTCAGGCGGTAGAATTCCTGGGACATGGCAGGCAGAGAAGCTTGGGCTCAGCGGGCGGGCCGAAGGGCGATGTCGACGCGGGCGGCGTCGACCTTGGCGTCGCTGCTTCCGGCGCGGATATTTCCGCGATCGACACCGAGGTTCATCAGGCCATTGGCGATCGCGGTGGCGCGCTGCATCGCCAGCGCGCGGCGCGTGGCATCGTCGCCCTCGGCCTTCGACGCGTGGCCGACGACGACGATGGTGCCGCCGAGGCGCCGCTGGAACTCCGCCGCGCGCACGATCGTGCGGCCGCTGCCTTCGGGCAGGGCGACTGAGCCCGGAGCGTAGGCGATCGAGCCCACGGCGCCGCCCGGACCCAGGCGTGGCGCAGCGGGAGCGGCGGGGGCTGCGGGGGCTGCGGTCCGCGGGCCCGGCTCGGCCGGACGCCGCGCGGCGCCCGGATCGATGATGTTGGGGCGCGTGCCGCGCTCGGGCGGCAGCGAGGACGGACGCTCCTCCCCGGCGACCGGGCCGGCGACGTGGCGCGCATTCTGCCGGTCGGCGAGCAGGCCTTCCTCGATCTGCAGGCGCTCGCGCGTGGTCCCGGTATTGGGTGTCTTGTTCGGCACCGTCGCGAGGTTGGGCGTGGGCTTGTCGAGCCCGGGCGGCGGCGGGCGGGTGGCTTCATCCTCGCCCCAGCCGGTCATGTCGCGCACCCAGGAGCAGCCCGCCCCCGTTGCCAATGCCGCCAGGAGCGCGCCCGTGGCCGCCATACGTATCGCCAACCGATAGCCCATCGCCAGACGCCTCCCAAGCCCGCCGCCGCGGCCATGCGCGGCTTTGTCACAAAGTCCTGCATTTTGGCCAATTTGCGGAGCCGATGAGCAATCTTATATACAATTCCGCAACCGCGAAATACTTGCCCGTCCCGCGACGGGCGCCGCCGCCTTCGGCGACCCCGCCTCCGGGCACCCCGCCTGCGGGGACCGGGCCTTATAGAGGAAGCGTGAATGGCCGAGCAACACCAGTCCCCCGAGCCGAGCATGTCGCCGCAGGAGCTCGCCGGCCTGGCGGAACGCACCCGCAGGGTGATGGCCGAATTCATGCAGCGCCAGGCGGCCGATCAGGCGGAGAACCCCGACCCGCTCAACATCGCCAACGCCTTCGTCCAGATGACCCAGAGCCTTGTCCAGAATCCGCAAAAGCTGTGGGAGATGCAGGCCGCGTTCTGGCAGGACTACATGCAGCTCTGGTCGAGCTCGATGCGGCGCTTCTGGGGCATCGAATCCAAGCCCGTGATCGAGCCGGCACCCGGCGACCGCCGGTTCAAGGACCGCGACTGGTCCGAGAACACCGCCTTCGACTTCATCAAGCAGAGCTATCTCCTGGCCGCGCGCTATGTCGAGCAGGCGGCCGACTCGACCAACGGCCTCGACGAGCAGACCAAGAAGAAGATCGATTTCTACACCAAGCAGTTCGTCGACGCGCTGGCGCCCTCGAACTTCGCGATGACCAATCCCGAGGTCGTGCGCGCGACGATCGACAGCAAGGGCGAGAACCTCGTCCGCGGCCTCAAGAACCTGCTCGACGACTTGGAGCGCGGCAAGGGCAAGCTCCACATCAAGATGACCGACTACGCGGCGTTCGAGGTCGGCAAGAACATCGCGGTGTCGCCGGGCAAGGTCGTCTACCAGAACGACCTGATCCAGCTTCTCCAATACTCGCCGACGACGCCCTCGGTCGCCAAGCGGCCGCTGCTGATCGTCCCGCCCTGGATCAACAAATTCTACATCCTCGACCTGCGCGAGACGAACTCGTTCATCAAATGGGCGACCTCGCAGGGCCAGACCGTGTTCGTCGTCTCGTGGGTCAATCCCGACGAAAAGCTCGCGGAGAAGACCTTCGAGGACTACATGCAGGAAGGCATGCTCGACGCGATGGACGCGGTCGAGAAGGCGACCGGCGAGCGCGAGCTCAACCTCATCGGCTATTGCCTCGGCGGCACGCTGACCGCGGCGACGCTCGCCTACATGGCCTCGACCGGCGACGACCGCGTCAAGAGCGTCACGTTCTTCACGACGCTGGTCGACTTCAAGGAGGCCGGCGACCTCACCGTCTTCATCGACGAGGAGCAGCTGAAGACCCTCGAGGCGCGCATGGCCAAGAAGGGCTATCTCGAGGGCGCCGACATGGCGACCACCTTCAACATGCTGCGCGCGAACGATCTGATCTGGTCGTTCGTGGTCAACAACTACCTGCTCGGCAAGGACCCGTTCCCGTTCGACCTGCTCTACTGGAACTCGGATGCGACGCGCATGCCGCAAATGATGCACATGTTCTACTTGCGCAAGATGTATCAGGAGAACCTGCTGGTGAAGCCGGGCGGCATCACGCTCAAGAACGTGCCGATCGATCTCCGTAAAGTCTCGATCCCGGTCTGCATCCTCTCGACCAAGGAGGACCACATCGCGCCCTGGAAGGCGACCTATGCGGCGACCCAGCTCTACAAGGGCCCGGTGAAGTTCATCCTCTCGGGCTCGGGCCACATTGCCGGCGTCGTCAACCCGGCGGGCTCGGACAAGTACGGCTACTGGACCAGCAGCGCGAAGAAGTATCCCAAGACCCCCGACGATTGGCTGAAGTCCGCGACCCAGCACAAGGGGTCATGGTGGCCCGAATGGCGGAAATGGCTCGCCGATTTCGAAGGCGAACAGGTCCCCGCCCGCAAGCCCGGTGACGGCAAGCTCAAGGTGCTCGAGGACGCTCCGGGCAGCTATGTGAAGGTGAAGGCGAGCGATTGAGGCGAGCGTATCGCGTCACTCGCGCCAGAACGGCTTCTCCGCCTCCGCCCGCGCCGCTTCCGGCGACACGCCGATATCCCTGAGCAAGTGCGCGTCGAGCTCGCTCAACGCAGCGCGCTGCCGCCTGCGCTCGATCCAGGCGAGCACGAGTCGGGCGACGTAGCGCCACCATTCGGCGCGGACTTTGGCCTCGATCGCTGCTGGGGGTAGGCGCGGTGTCTTGTACCGGCCGGCAGCGGCGGTGTTCATGCAGCTCATGGGAATGGCTCCGATCTCTGGAGCTCTCACATATGCCGCGCCATTGACCGGTACAAACCAGGGTTTATCCTGCGGCGTTGAGATTTCCTCATGGGTCGCCGATGGCGCGCCGACTGCCTTCGCTCAATGCGTTACGCGCCTTCGAGGCGGCGGCGCGGCATTTGAGCCTGACCAAGGCGGCGGTCGAGTTGAGCGTGACGCCGGGCGCCTTGAGCCATCAGATCAAGGCGCTCGAGGCGCGGCTCGGCGCCAAGCTGTTCCAGCGCACCGCGCGCGGCCTCGCCTTCACCGATGTCGGACGCGACTATCTCCCGGTCGTGCGCGAGGCGTTCGACCGGCTCGCGGCCGGCACCGACTCGCTGTTCGGCCAGAGCCAGGCGGCGACGCTCACGGTCAGCGTCTCGCCCAATTTCGCCGCGAAATGGCTGGTCCCGCGCCTCGGGCATTTCGCCGCCGCGCATCCTGCGATCGATTTGCGCATTGCGGCCTCGATCGAGCATGTCGATTTCTCGGCGAGCGACGTCGATCTCGCGGTCCGTCATGGCGACGGGCGCTGGCCCGGCCTCGCGGTCACCAAGTTGATCGGCGAGCAGGTCGTGGCCGTCGCCAGCCCGCGCCTCGTGTCCGGCAAGCCACCGTTGAAGCGTCCGCGCGACTTGAAGGCGCACACGCTGCTGCACGCGCCCGGCCCGCTCGACTGGCGCGCCTGGCTCGATGCCGCCGGACTTGCCGACGTGGATGTGCGCCGCGGCCCGCGCTTCAACCAGGCGAGCATGGCGATCGAGGCGGCGGTGGACGGCGTCGGCGTAGCGCTCGCGCGCACCGCGCTGGTGGCGCAGGACCTCATAGCCGGGCGCCTCGTCCAGCCCTTCGGCCCGGCCCTCGCGGCGCCGTTCGCCTATTACATCGTCTGCCCGCAGCCAACGGCAAATCGTCCCAAGAACCGCGCGTTCCGCGATTGGCTACTGACCGAGGCCGCCGACGACGCGAAGAAGCTCGCGCGCCTCGGGATCGGGGCGTGACGTTCTTTTCCTCTCCCGCGCAGCGGGGGAGGCCAGGAGGGGGTCGGGCCACAGCGGGATCGGTGGGATAAATCGCGGGGCGTCGCCGCCACGATCCACCATCGGCGATGAGGACGCGTTGCGACCCCTTCCCTACCCTTCCCCGCAAGCGGGGAAGGGAATCAGTTCGTGGGCCTCGCGAACATCATCTTGTGGACGATGAGATCCTGGCGCGGCTTGGCGAGGCGGATCTTGAGCGCCCATTCGCCGTGCATATCGAGCTCGATGCGGAAGCGGTATTCGCCGGGATTGCCGGTGGGCTCGGCGCGAACCGGTTTCACGTTGTGCGCCATCGGCATCGACGGCATGTCGGCGCCCACCACGATCCCGGCGCCCTGGATCGGCTGGCCCGAGGTCGAGCCCTTCAGCATCAGCACGCAATCATAGGCCATGGTCTTGCCGACCTGCGTGCACGACACCGCGGCGCCCATGCGCTCCTGGGCGTGCGCCGCGGACGACAAAGCGGCGGCACCCAGCGCAACGACAAATACGATTTGCAAGCGAATCATCGCGATCCCTCCCGGCGAAGCCCCAGATAAGCCTCGCGCAGCCCGGGATCACGCGCAAGTAACGATGCCGCGCCCTGCTTCACCACGCGCCCGCTCTCGATCACGGCGGCGCGATCTGCCAGCGCCAGCGCCGCGGCGACGTTTTGCTCGACGAGCAGGATGGTGACGCCCTCCGCCTTGAGGCGCGCGATCAACGCGAACACCCGGCGCGTCATCACCGGCGCCAGGCCCAGCGCGGGCTCGTCGAGCAGCATCAGTTTGGGCGCCGCCATCAGCCCGCGCGCGAGGGCGAGCATCTGCGCCTGCCCGCCCGAAAGGCTGGCTCCGGGCGCGTCGATTAGCGGGCGGAGATCGGGGAAGATCGCGAGCACGCGCTCGATCTCGGCCCCGAGCGGCGCGCCGCCGGCGCGCGCGAAGGCGCCTAGGCGGAGGTTATCGCGCACCGACATCGTGCCGACGATCATGCGCCCCTCGGGCACATAGGCGATGCCGGCGGCGAGCGCGCGGTGCGCCGGCCAGCCGGTAATGTCGCGGCGCTCGAAGCGGATCGTGCCGCTGCTCGGGCGCTCGAGCCCGGCGATCGCCTTCAGGATCGAGCTCTTGCCGGCGCCGTTGGCGCCGACGAGGGCCACGATCTCGCCCGCCGCCACGTCGAGATCGACGCCCTGCACCGCGCGGATGCGGCCGTAAACAAGCGCGAGGTTGCGGATTTCAAGCATGCGCGCATTGAACTTTCCTCCCCCGCGCAGCGGGGGAGGTCAGGGTCCGACGCGAAGCGTCGGCGGGGCCGGGCCGCAGACGAAGCGGTCGAGCATTTCGCGAGGCGGAAGAGCGTGCATGTGTCGGCATGGTCGCGATCCGTCCTCACCCCTACCCCGGCCCTTCACCGCTATGCGCGGGGAAGGGAGTCTTGCCGAAATACACATCCATCACGTCCGGCCGGCGCAGCACCAATTCGGGCGCACCCTCGGCGATCTTGCGGCCGAAATCGAGGACCGCGATGCGCGGGCAGAGCCGGGACACGAGATCGATCTTGTGCTCGACCAGAATGAGCGTGACCGAGGGCGGCACCAGGCGCGCGATCAAGTCGCCCATCGCCTCGGTCTCGGTCGGCGTCATGCCGCCCGCGGGCTCGTCGAGCAGCAAGAGCTTGGGCTCGCGCGCGAGCGCGCGCGCCAGCTCGACGCGGCGCTGCTGCGGCAGCGGCAGCGAGGCGACCGGCGCATCGCCCGCGAGGTCGAGTGCCGCGAGCAGCGCGGTGACGCGCTCGGCGCGCCCGCGCTCGACCGTCGTCGCGCGCCGCAGGGCCGAGGCGCCGGGCAGGCTGTGCTGCGCGAGCCATACGTTTTCGCGCACGGTCATGTGCCGGACCAGGCGCAGATTCTGAAACGTGCGCGCGATGCCGAGGCGCGAGATGCGGTGCGCCGGCAATGCCTCGAGCGGCACGCCGCCGAGCAGGATCCGGCCCGAATCGACCCGCAGCACGCCTGAAATAAGATTCAGCAGCGTCGTCTTGCCCGAGCCGTTGGGGCCGATGAGGCCGAGGCGCGCGCCGGCCGGCACCGCGAGGTCGAGCGCGTGCACCGCCTCGATGCCGCCGAAGCGCCGCGTGACGCGCTCGAGCCTAAGCATTGGCGTCGGCATGGCGGGCCGGAGTGCGCTTGCGCCATAGGCGCGCCAGCCAGCGCACACGCGTCTCGTCGAGAATCCCCCGCGGCATGAAGATCAGCAGCACGGCCACGACGCCGCCGAACGCGATCATGCGGTAGCCCTTGAACACGCGCACCGATTCGAGCAGCCCCACGTCGATCAGCACGCCCAAGATCGGGCCCAACGCGGTCCCGAGTCCGCCGATCAGGCCGTAGGCGAGGCTGTGCACGCCGAGCATGATGTCGAAATTGCGCGGCTCGATATAGGTGTTGAGATGCGCGAACAGGCAGCCGCCGATGGCCGCGATCGCGCCGGCCGCCGCCGCCGCCGCCACCTTCACGCTTTTCACGTTCACGCCCATCGTTTCGGCCAGCAGCGGGTCGGCGCCGACCAGGCGCAGCATCGAGCCGACGCGCCCGCGCTCGGCGAGCGCGAAGGCGCCGAGCACCAGCGCCAGCAGCACGGCGATGATGATCAGGAACTCGCCCTGCGAGATGTTGTTCTCGAACACGTAGCGGATGCCGCGGAAGCCGTCGACGCCGTTGGGCCCGACCGGCTCGCCGCCGACCATGCGCACATTGGTCCATTGCTGCAGCGCGAGCCGCACCAGCTCGGCGAAGGCGAGCGTCGCCATCGCGAAATAGAGCCCGCGCGTGCGCAAGGCGAGGAGGCCGACCAGGCCCGCGGCGGC
>Ga0210377_10003688_pt1 | contig 13121 bp, 11 predicted proteins | sample PLM4_65_b1redo_FD_155480 | JGI IMG/M metagenome (GOLD analysis project Ga0210377, IMG submission 155480) | Groundwater sediment microbial communities from an aquifer in East River, Colorado, USA - PLM4_65_b1 redo | ecosystem: Environmental > Terrestrial > Soil > Riparian zone | place: USA: East... | reverse complement strand
AGGTGAAAATGATCACCCGCCGATTGCTACCGCCCGCCCGGTGATCATTTTCACCTCGACGCCGCTGCCGACCAGCACGCCGACCGACACGCCCACGCCAACCGAAACATCCACGCCGACGCTCACGCCAACCAAAACGTTTGTCCCGGTGACGCGCGTTCCGCCGACTGCCGTGCCGCCCACCGACTCGCCGCCCACCGCCATTCCCCCGACGCCAGTTCCCATCGGGCGGGGTTGGCTGACTGACATTCGGTTTGAAGTCCCCAAGACGGAAATCAGCGCCGGCCCGCCCGATAGCGGCATTGTTCCCTTCAAGTTCTATTTCTTCAACGCGCGCGGCGTCGGTTGGGAATTCGGCTGCGTGGGGGGGCGGGTGTTTGACGTGGCTGGCAATTTTGTCAAGAACCAGTGGAGTCTGGGCACGTCGACGCTGGTGCAGATGACTTTCAATAACGGGTTGAGCTGGGAAGACTCGGTGAAGAACATGTCGCCCGGCTCCTACAAGCTCCAATTATGGATACGCTATGACAAGACTCTGTGCCCAGCAGCCGACGTGGGGCCAGAAGATGGCGGCGACTGGGAAAACCTGACGCCGGGCGGCATTCAATTCAACGTGCATTGATCATGAGAAAATCCTTGCCGCGGCGCGCGTTTTTGCGCCTCGCCCTGATTTCAGGCGCGGCGGCAGGCTGTTCGCCGTCAGTCACGCCGCCGACAACCGTCGCCCCGCCAACGGCGGCCAGCCGCTTCCGGTTGGAAAACGACTCGATCAACTATCAGCCGCACCCGCGCGGCTGTGACCAGACGACGATACGCGGCTCGGCGCGCGCGGCGGACAGCGCGCCGCAGGCAGGCGTGATGATCCGGCTGTGGGAAGAAGACCCGGCCCAGGCGGTTGTCCATGTCACCGACGCCGAAGGAAACTACGCGGTGGACGTGTCGCCCGGCCTGACCAACCAGACTTTTCGCCTGCAAGTAGTGGACAGCGCGGGCGCGCCCCTCAGCGACGTGATCGTGGCGGCGGCCATTCCCGACTGCCGATTTAACTCGATGTCTGTCAATTTTGTGACATCTCCGTAAGAAGCCCAACTATGGATAGAAAAACGGCTCTCAATCAGCTTCGGCAGCGCCCCCATGTCGATGTGTTGATCATCGGCGCGGGAATAAACGGCATCGGCGCGTTCCGCGATCTGGCTCTGAACGGCGTGAACACGCTCATCGTGGATCGCGGGGATTTTTGCTCCGGGGCCAGCGCGGCCTCGTCTCACATGCTGCACGGCGGCATCCGCTATTTGGAAAACGGCGAGTTCCGGCTGGTCAAAGAAGCTCTTCACGAGCGCAACCTGCTCTTGAAAAACGCGCCTCATTACGCCCGCCCCCTGCCGACGACGGTGCCCATCTTCAAATGGCTCTCCGGGTTATGGAACGCCCCGCTCAAATTCCTGAATCTGCTGAACAAACCCGCCGAGCGCGGCGCGGTGGTGATCAAGATCGGGCTGATGGCTTATGACGCTTTTGTGCGCGGCCAGAGCCAGATGCCGCCGCATCGCTTCCTGATGAGAGATGAATCGCTCCGCGAGTTTCCAAGCATGAACCCGGAAATCATCTGCGCGGCGAACTATTACGACGCGGCCCTGATCGCGATGGAGCGTTTCTGCGTGGAGCTGATCCTCGACGCCGAAGCCGAAGGCGACCATGCCCGCGCCCTCAACTATGTCAGCGTGGCCGGGGCGCAGGGTGGCCGCGTCACGCTGCGCGACGAGACGACCGGCAAGGCCTTCGAAGTCCAGCCCCGCGTCGTGATCAACGCGGCAGGCCCTTGGGTCGATTTCGCTAACCGGGCGCTGGGCATCGACACCAAATTCATCGGCGGAACGAAGGGATCGCATCTGGTTCTGAATCATTCCGAATTGCGGCAGGCGATTGGCGATCACGAGATTTTCTTTGAAAACACCGATGGCCGCATCGTGTTGATCAACCCCTTCGGCGATCGGGTTCTGGTCGGCACAACGGACATCCACATTGACGACCCCGATCAGGCGGTGTGCGATCCGGCAGAAGAGACGTATATCCTGTCGCTCGTCAAAAAAGTCTTCCCGGATATAGCCATCGACCCTGCTCAGATCGTCTTCCGATTTTCGGGCGTTCGTCCCCTGCCAACCGCCGACGCCAAGGCCGCCGGCCAGATCAGCCGCGATCACAGCATCAAGGTCACCGAAGCCGGGGGGCAATTAACCTTTCCGGTGTTGAGCCTGATTGGCGGCAAATGGACAACCTATCGCGCCTTCGCCGAACAGGCCGCCGATGCCGCGCTCAAGCGGTTGGGCGGCTTGCGCCAGCGTGACACAAAGAGCCTGCCGGTCGGCGGCGGGCGCGATTATCCGGCCAGCCAAGCCGGGCGAACCCAATGGATCGCTGCGGCCAGCCAGCAAACAGGCTTATCCGTTGACCGCCTTGCGATGCTGTTCCAGCGCTACGGGACGCGCGCCCGCGCCATCGCCGAGCGCTGCGCCGCCGGGCGCGGTCAGGACAAAGTCCTCAAGCATCATCCCGCCTATTCCCAGCGCGAGATCGCTTTTCTCGTGGAAAATGAGCGCGTCATCCATCTGGATGATCTGATCTTGCGCCGGTCGCTGTTGGGCATTATGGGCGAGCTCGCCCTGCCGCTCCTCAAGGAGTTGGCGGCCCTCGCAGGCGCGGCGTTGGGCTGGTCAAAGACCGAAGTTGACGGAGAAACCCGGCGCGTCGTGGCTATGCTGCGCGACAGGCATGGGGTTTCGCTGTGACCTTCGCCTCATTGCCAATTGCCGGCAGCCCTGCGGTATAATCCGCGCCTACTGTCATTATCGGGAGAACCCCTGTGCTTCGTGGACTTGCCGCCAACAAACGCCTGCCCGCCCTCATCGTCGCCATTGCCGTCGGCATTTTGTTGATCGGCGGGGGCGTTTCGATCCTGAACCGCCAGCAGCGAACCATTCAGGTGGCCGCCGCCGGAACCTACACCGCCCTCGCGCCCACCCTCACCGCCACGCTAACCCAGACCCCGACCGACACGCCGACTATCACCCTGACGCCCAGCGAAACGCCCACCGGCACGCTGCCGCCCACCGACACGCCCACCATCACCTTCACGCCATCGCCGACGGCTGTGCCGCCGCATGTCGTCCGGGTCAACGGAACGGAATACCCCACCCCCGTCGAGCCGCCCTCGACCGCCATCCCCACTCCCGTCGATCCGGTGGACGTGCCCGGCGGGGTGATCAATATCCTGTTGATGGGCAGCGACCGCCGCCCGGATGATGGCTCGTACCGCACCGACAGCCTGATCGTGGTCTCCATTAACCGCGAAGAAGGCACGGTCAACATGTTGTCCCTGCCGCGCGACCTGTATGTCTACATCCCCGGCTGGACCATGAATCGCATCAACACCGCCGACGGGCGCGGCGCGGCGATTGGCTGGCCGGGCGGCGGGCCGGGCCTGATCAAAGAGACCCTGCTCTACAACTTCGGGATCGTGATCCACTATTACGCCCGCGTCGATTTTGACAACTTCCAGCAAATCGTCGATGCGCTGGGCGGGGTGGACGTGCCGGTCGATTGCTCGATTCAGGGCTGGCGGTTGAAAGCCCCGCGCCAGACCCGCGCCGATTTCGCCAGTCAGGCGGAATGGCTCGATTACACCAAAGAGCCTGACAAAGCTTACGCTGATTTTGGGGCCGCTGAACCCTACATCCAGTATGTGGAGGACAACACCAATTGGCAGGCGTACACCATGCCCGTCGGCGTCCAGCATTTAGATGGTTATATGGCCCTGTGGTACGCCCGCCGCCGCACCGGGATTGTCCCCGGACAGTCGTATGACGATTACGACCGGGCGCGCCGCCAGCAGCAAGTCCTGCGGGCGATCTTCAACAAGTCTCAATCGCTGGGCCTGCTCCCGCGCGCCCCTGAGCTTTGGCAGCAGTACAGCGATCTGGTCGAGACCGACATGGGGTTGGGCAACATTCTCCAACTGCTCCCGGTCGCCGCCAACATGGACAGCAGCAAAATCAGCAGCTTTGTGCTTGGCCCGGCCTATGTCATCGGCTGGAAAACCCCCAGCGGCGAAGCCGTGTCGCTGCCCGTCCCCGAAGCCGTCCAGCCGTTGGTGGCTCAGGCCATGCAGCCCCCGGCGGAAAATTACGTGGTCTCCAACAGCGTCAAGGTCGAGGTTCGCAACGGAACTGCCACCGACCGCATGGACGAAGTGGCTGCGGATCGCTTCGCCCGCGAGGGCGGCATGAACGTCGTGGCGACCGGGCTTGCCGACAAGCGAACCTATCCGACGACGATTATCTACGACTACACCGGGCGACAGAAGGCGGGGGAACTGCTCGTTTTGCAGCGTCTGCTCAAAGTCAGCAGTGATCAGGTCATCGTCCAGCCTGATCCCAACCGCGCCTTCGATTACGTGGTCATTTTGGGGGCGGATTACCTCAACCGGAGCTGCACCGAAAACGTCCCGGCGGGTTTCCAGCCCACGCCGCCCGTGCCGACTCTCACGCCGAAGCCTTAACGGACATTCGTAGGGGCAGACCTGCGTGTCTGCCCCTCGACGCGCACAGGGACACGCCCCTGCATGATGCGACTTCTTTCTCATTCATCCACAAGAATCGTGCGCGCTCTGGCCTTAGCAGCCGTCACGCTCGCGCTGGCGGCCTGCGAAGCGTCCTCAGCCCGATCAATCACCCCTCAAAGCGCGCCGACCCGCATCCCTACCGCCACATTTCCGGCGACGGGCATCCCTGCCACTGCCCCGACGCCGCTGCCGGTCTACACCCGCACCCCCACCATCGAGCCGCCCCCCACCCGCACGCCCAGCCTCACCCCGCTCCCCTTGCCTACCGAGACGGTCTCGCCGACCGGGGCGCCAATCAGCCAACTGCCCAGCGCGGCTTGCGGCGGGCGGGCGGCCAGCGCCAACCTGCTGATCAATGGTGGCCTTGAAGGCGGCCAACACGAGCAGGAGAGCGGCGACGTGCGCGTCCCCGATGGCTGGGCGGGTTTCTGGAAAGCGCCGGGAACGCCGGTTTTGTATGACCCGCAGAACACCAGCGGCTATCAGCGCCCGGAGATGAGCGTGATTGCCGGCCAGCCGCCCTTTGACAACCCGTCGCGCATTTTTGAAGGCGCACAGGCCCTGAGGGTGACGGGCAACGAACGGGCCTTTGACGCGGGCGTGTGGCAGCAGGTCGCCGTGACGCCCGGCGCGGTCTACTGCGTCACCGGCAGCGGGCACGCGTGGAGCTCGCATGGCAGCTACAACCCGTTCCAATCCACGTTGGACACCGCCGATGACCAGCGCAACGCCAACTTTTTGCTGGGGATCGACCCCACCGGCGGGACTGACCCGTGGTCGGGGAATATTGTCTGGGGCAGTTCAGCCCAGCTTTATGACCGCTATCAGCCCATCTACGCGGCGCGGACCAGCGCCCTGACCCCGACCATCACGGTCTTTGTGCGCGGCTTCATGTTATGGCGTTTTGACCATAACGAGATGTTCTTTGACGGGATCGCGCTCAACCAGCTTGAGCCATAAGGGCTTGATCACCTCGCCCAGCCTGACGGAACGCAAACCGAAACCATGGTTTACGATAGCTGATGGCTGATAGCGCGCGTTATTATTCGGTTGGGCTTGCATGGTGGGCGCAGTTTGCCCAGTTGGGTGGCATCGGTGGCGGGCGGCGCGAGGCAGAGACTCGCAACAAAGCAGTCAGCAATCAGCGGTCAGCAAAGTCAACGGCGAAAAGCTAAAAGCGAACGGCAACAGCCCAGAGTTTCAATCCGCAGAATTGAGCGAATTAAAAATCATTTCCGGCGGAGCGAAAAAAACCGCCCGTTGTCCCCACGCGGCTGGGCATGGTGGCGCACATACCACCCATCATGCTACGCGGGCTAGTCGGATATCCTTATGCCTAAAAAGTTACTTCCTTTTCGCCCATCTCTTTCCCCCGGCGACGACATAGTCCCCGGATTCCGCAGATAGGCGTCAGTGGCGGCTGGCTTCCCCGTTTGACACGAAGACCGCGACGACATAGTCCCGGCCCCTGTGCCGCGTCGCACGCGGGAAGACAAACCGACACTGCTGAAAGATAGCTATTAGCCGTTAGCTATTAGCTGTTAGCTAAAGTCAAAGGCTAAAGGCGGACACGGCGATGCCGTATCCCTACGTCTGTGGGCGGTGGTCTGATGGTGGAAGCCCCATCACCGAAGGCCCGCGCCTCCGGGGGCGAATGCGGTTGCAAAGCCCGTCCGTGCGGTTGCCCAAAGACAAGAGAAAAGTGAGAAGTTAGAACGCAGAATGCAGAAGTAACGTCAACAGCATTTGAGATTTGACATTTGAAATTTGACATTGGAACGTCAAAGGCCAACGGCAACTGCAACAAAATCTGCGTAGAACTTACGTTCGGATACAATTGTACAGGGGTATTGGAAAAAGTCAATGGTATTTTGTAGTACGTTTGGTCTACAAGATTATCTTCGCTAATTTCCAGCGAGATTGGGAATGCGAGCGGAGATGGCTCAGATGATCCCCAGCCCGGCGTGAAGAACTCCCCCGCTCCGAATTCGGAGCGGGGGCCGGGGAGTGAGGCCAAATGCTGGAGTCGGGTCTGGCTTGCCAACCGCCGCGCCATCCCCGCCCCGCAAATCTTTATGCCGACGCTGCCAGTAGAACTTGATGGAATCCAACGTCGTTAGAGGACGGCACTCTATCCCTTCAATCTAAGAATCCCTTGCGCTTTATGATTTTGTGATAGCAGCTTCTCTAAGGTTGCTGCTGGAAGCTCCAATTCAGCAAAAAGGCATAACTGCATAAGTAATTTCATTCTCTGAACAAAGATATACAGTTCGTTAGTGTCGGTGATTGGCTCACTATCGGGCCCTTCTTCATAATGTGTATAGTAGTTTCGAGTATCTACCAACTTCTTTATGAAGACAGCCTGATGCTCAAAGAATTTGTTGACAATCTGATTATATGGCTCAAGGATATCTCTCAATATGAGGGCAAGGCGTCTTCGTAGCGAATACTGATATCCATAGCGGATGCGACTCTTCAAGCTGTCGCGATGACCGTTGTCAACTTCATCGGGAATAGCATCATTGAGTGCTTGTTCGATTGATTGGTAATTTTCTTTCGCCATATACTCGCCGCCATGCATATGACGATGATACGCTTCAAGAGCTTGGGTCAGAGTAAGAAATTCCAGATGAATGTAGATTGAAGGTATGTAAGAAATGCCAAAATAGATATCGATCACGGGACGAAGCTTCTCTGCTAATGAAAACCAGTTCTGAAGATATCTTTGAAAATTGTCCGCTATATCCTCATAACGAAATAGCATGTCCCATGATCCGATATTATCTTTATTGCCCACCGAAGCACCTTTCGGGCTATAAAAAATCTCATTAGGTCGGGGGATCTCTGTACCCTCCCTAGTATTTTTCAGATTCTTACCTAACACATTCTTGGGAAGCATAGGCGCACCTATCCCCAAGGTTAGAAAATTTCGGAGGTGATAGATAGCTTGCCTGTGGTACTGATTGTAATGCATTGGCTTATCTGGAGTAATCTCAATGAATGATGACTGTTTAAGACGAATATCGAAAGAGTCAAAATGAGGACTCAGCCAAGAAACGAATGCGATATTCAGATTGTTAACCTGAATCTCAATGCGCTTCGGTCGCGCATACTTGACTTCCACCGGAGACGAAGTGTCAGACCAAAAAGACCTTGAGTTATCTGTAAAACCAGTAATCCCTAACCATTCTTGGAAATTGAAGTACTCAATTTGGAGACCATCAAAAACGATATCTTCTTCCTTAGTGAAATGACAACCTATAAATGTTACTTGTATTCGATATCTGCAACCAACATAACCAGTGGCCCATGTATTCTCGATTTCTTGGCATTTATAAAGTGTTACAGGATCGCCTTTGTTTGTGAATCCACATATGATATCGACAGACTCATTGATTTGGCCGAAATCATCACCAATAACCTCTAGAACTGTCCCACTCATTGGTTGAAATTTAATAGTCCCGGCTACTTGATGGTCTTCGGATTCAGGAAACCACCATATTCCTTGGAACTCGAACTCTTCCATTTAACCACCTTCCATTCACTGACAAATCAATAATGTGGCTATTAGACTAGACCACTATTTGCGCCACGATCTTGCTCGCCCATATCATTTTCACAGACCCTTTTTGCTATCGGCTCGACAATGCAAATTCACTATTAAGGCTTTATTATCACCCCGCGCACCTGATCCTTCGGCACAATCACAATCGTTTTGTCAGACAACAAAATAATGTAGCCATCATCGCTTTGGTCAACCAAGTCAATCGGCTCGGTAACCCCATCTTGATCTGACATTGGCAGACTTTGTGAAACCAAAGCATCGGAATCGATGAAGATTTGCACCTTCACAGATCCGCCACCTGCATAAGCGGCACTTGAAGAGGGGTAGATGATCCGTGAAAAGACAAATAGGCTGGCCAGAGGAACTGAAACAGCAATTAGGACAAATGCCGGATAGATATACCACGCAAACTCATCATCTGCTGTCTGGGTGTTGCCAGTGATGCGTGACTTGACTGATGACGGCAACAAAGCAAAGGGAATTACCCATAATGCTGTGTTGATAATGTAAGCCACATAAACTACCCAGTATCCCGCCGATAATGCCCCATTGAAGAAGTCACTAATTTTCACTTCAAGCAATGTGCTTCCCAATGTAAGCGTTACAATGAGCGCAAGCAAAATCGAAAGCATAATACGCCCGACTGATCTCCATGAGCGTAAAGGTATGTTCTCTCGTTTTAATAACCAAAGTGCCGCAATGATGGGACCGTAGGGCAGAAACGTCACAACCAAATACAAGACACCTGTCGCAAGGTAGCGCGGCGCGATCAGACTCGGAGCGCGAATGCCCAGATAGCCCAAATACAAATTGATGACGAGATAGCCTGCCACATAGCCGAGTCCAATAATTGCGCCCGCGAGGACGGCCCATTGTCGCCCAACGTCGATGACAAGATCAGTAAGAGATCGCGGTGGAGGGAGCGGCACGCTATCAACGGTTACGGCTTGTTCGGCCTTCTTTGCCATGCTTGTCTCCCATAGCTTTGGTCGTTAGGATAACAACATGTGTTTCCCCAGCGATCAGTATAGCATGGGTTGTAAGCCTGCGTGTCTGAAATTACAAGGGGACGCACACGATGCGCCCCGCGCTTCGCGCAGTTGACCTCCACCCGCCGCATAAAGAAGCTGTTGTCTTCTTCGCTCACCACGCTGATCGCGCACATTGTGGCTGTTGATCCACACCATGCCGCTTTCCAGCGCGCGCGCCCGCCGAGCGATTGGCTCATTCGTGGGCAAACACCAACTGAATAATAATGGCCCAACGGAACGCTTCGGTGTCAATCAGCCATCGGCTATCAGCCATCTGCCGTATGCTGAACCCCTGCAAAGGGTTACGCCCCGGCGAACATCGCCGGGATGTAGTTCAATTCCCGCGCTTTTGCTTCTAAAGCCTCGCGGAATTGCGGGTGCGCGATGCCAATCAGCGCTTGCGCTCGTTCGCGGATGGTCTTGCCGTGCAAATTGGCGACTCCATACTCGGTCACCACAAAATGCACGTCATTGCGGGTAGTCACCACCCCCGCCCCGGGCTGAAGCTGCCACACAATCCGGCTGACGGTGTCGTTCTTGGCGGTGGACGGCAGCGCGATGATCGGCTTGCCGCCTTTGGAACGGGCCGCCCCGCGTATGAAGTCCACCTGCCCGCCCACGCCGCTGTAAAACTTTGGCCCGATGCTGTCGGCGCACACCTGCCCGGTCAAATCGACTTCCAACGCCGAGTTGATCGCCACCATGCGGTCATTCTGGGCGATGCGGAACGGATCGTTGACGTACTCCGAGGGGTGCATTTCGACAATCGGGTTGTCATGGATGAAATCGTACAGCCGCTGCGTCCCCAGCACGAACCCGGCGACCATCTTGCCGGGGTGAAGCGTCTTGGCCTCGTTGTTGATCACGCCTTGATGCACCAGATCGATTACGCCATCCGAGAATAACTCGGTGTGAATGCCCAGATTCTTCTTGTCGCCAAGATAGCGCAGCACCGCGTCCGGGATGCCGCCAATGCCTGTTTGAAGCGTGCTGCCATCCTCGATGAGATTGGCGATGCTCTTGCCAATGGCGTCCTGAATAGCGGATGGCTCGCCGGGCGGCAGTTCAGGCAGGGCGTAATCGACCTCGACAATGCGAGACAGTTTGCTGACGTGGATAAAACTGTCGCCCAGCGTGCGCGGCATGCGGGGATTGACCTCGGCGATGACCATCCGGGCGGTTTCTGCCGCCGTTTTGGTGACGCCCACCTCAACCCCGAAGGAGCAAAAGCCGTGCTCGTCAGGCGGCGATACCTGAATCAATGCTGCATCCAACGGGAGCGATGATTTGAACAGGCCCGGTATCTCGGACAGGAACACCGGCGTGAAGTCGGCCCGCCCATCGTTGACAGCGCTGCGCACGTTCGGCGAGATGAACATCGTGTTGACGCGCAGATGCCCTTGCAGTTCCGGCTGGACATATTCGGCGTCGCCGATAGTCAGCACCTGCACTATCTCAACATCGTTCAACAGCGGGGCGCGCTGAACCAGCGCTTTAAGAACCTGTTGGGGCACCGAGCAGTTGCCCGTCAGGAACACCCGCTGGCCGGTATCAATAGCGCTCACCGCCTCAGTCGCCCGGCAGCGGCGTTCTTCGTAGACCTGCAACCAGTTGGGCACGTTAGGAACCTCGATAGAGCGTCACCAAGCTGTCGTGGACAATCTGGCCCTGATGCGCGACAACCCCGCGCCGCAGGGCAGCGTTGGATGACATAGCCGCCTCAACCCCATGCGTGGCCAGCGCCAATCCATACGGCCACATCCCGTTCAGATAGGCGTGGCTGGCGGTTCTGGCAACCACGCTGGAAATGTTGGGGACGCAGTAATGCAGCACATTGTCTTCAACATAAACCGGGTTGGCGTGGGTAGTCGGGCGGCTGGTCTCGGCGCACCCGCCCTGATCAATGGCAATGTCGATGATCAGGCTTTGCGGACGCATGGCCTTGAGCATCTCGTGGGTGATCAATATAGGGGATCGTTCGCCGGGCACCAGCGCCGCGCACACCACCACATGCGCGAATTTCAGAACACGGGCGATATTGAAATCATAAGAAACCATCGTGACGACCTGCCCGTTGAAGCGCTCTTCGATCACCTGAAGGTTGCTGAGTGTTCGATCCAACATGAACACCCGCGCCCCGGCCCCTAGAAAGGCTTTGGTGGCGTTGATTCCAACCGTTCCCGCGCCAAGGATCAACACGTCAATGGGCGGGATGCCAGCCAGCCCGCCGATCAGCAGTCCCGGCCCGCCGCCGTCGGTTTGCAGCCAGCGCGCGGCGATCTGAGGGGCCATCCGCCCGGCAATTTCGCTGAGGGGATGCAAGACAGGCAGCAGGCCATCGTCACGCTGGATGGTCTCGTAGGCGATAGCGGTGATTTTCTTTTCAAGCAGAGCCAGCATGACCTCGCGCGGCTGGGCGGCCAAATGCCAGAAGGCCAGCACGATCTGGCCTTCCTGCAACAACTGAAGTTCGGGGATGGTAGGCGCGCCCACTTTGGCGATCATATTGGCCCGCCCATATACTTCAGCGCCGTTATAGACAATCGTTGCGCCTGCTCGCTCGAAATCGCTGTCCTGAAACCCGGCGTTCAATCCGGCCCCACGCTCGATGTACAAACGGTGGCCCACTTGTGTCAGCAGTTTGACTCCCTGCGGGGTCATGCCAACCCGATACTCATAAGGGCTCTGCTCCACAGGAATTCCGATGTCCATAATCAAACTTCCTTGAAAAGTTTCGGGCGTAGAACGCCATCAATCTGCCCACCCGCTAGCCAGCGTGTATAACAACGTCGCGGACACCCGGAAGGAGGGCTATGATTTCCTTAGCCTTGTTGCAGTCAGCTTCGCTCAGACCCACGCCGGTCACTGTCACCACGCCCCGATAGCTGTTGACAGTCATTTGAGCCTGGCGATCCTTGAGCGACGGCTCGGCGGCCAGCCTCTGCGCGACAGCGTTATCAATCTGGGTGTCGTCCATCATCTGATCGATCACTTTATGCACGCCCGGAACCGCGGCGACAGTGTAGACAATCGCTCGCCGCATGATGAGAGAATGGGCGATCCCGGTTAAGGTGGCGACGCCATGCGCAACGTTGACCTGAACCAGCGGGCGCGACTCGCGCACTATCGGGACATGCTCCAATGCCGCGATGATTTTGTCGTAAGCGTCCACATCAGATTCAACCGTTATCGCGTCATCTGCCATTCGCGCCTCCAAAATCCTGACAAGGAGAGTCATCCTGATCATGCCATATCCGGGATGGGCTTCTCAGTGATAAACAGCGCATGCCTGACCGTTATTTGTCACTCAATATATCGCAAATCAGGCGTCGCAGGGAATCATCATGCTAAAGACGGCAACGAACACAGCGGGTCGAAACCCAGTGGACATGCGCGCAAGTCAATGCACGGGTTTCAGCGCATGTTATTGAACTGCCAATCTTTACCGCACAATCATGACGGGGCAATGCGCATGCTGGACCACGCGGTGGCTGACGCTGCCCACCAGCAGCCCGGTCAGTTCGCCCAGCCCGCGCGCGCCGATCACAATCAGGCCGCATTTCCGAGTTTCGGCGATCTTGATGATCGCTTCGGCGGGCGGCCCGGCGATGAGTTCTCTGACGTATTTGACGCCTTCTTTGTCGAGAGCCTTCGCCACAGTGTCGATAATCTCATTCCCCGTGACCACGCGGCGCGAAACCAGATCGTCGTAGATCGGCTCTCCGAGAAAATCAGAGACGGGCGGATAGGCATGAGCCACGAACACCTGAGCGCTGTATTTCTTGGCGAGATCGATGACCACCTTTAGCGCTTTGGTGGAATACTCTGATCCATCGGTGGCAAACATGATTTTGCTGAACATAAACTCCTCGTTTCCCCAACTCTAATCCATCCCCAACCAACTACT
>Ga0210377_10003687_pt1 | contig 13122 bp, 16 predicted proteins | sample PLM4_65_b1redo_FD_155480 | JGI IMG/M metagenome (GOLD analysis project Ga0210377, IMG submission 155480) | Groundwater sediment microbial communities from an aquifer in East River, Colorado, USA - PLM4_65_b1 redo | ecosystem: Environmental > Terrestrial > Soil > Riparian zone | place: USA: East... | reverse complement strand
ATGCTTTGCACTGTGCCGTTCGTTTGTTTGTCTATTACTTCAACCAGCGCCAATTGAGAAAACATCAGTTCCCCAAATACGCTTTTCACATCATCGATTTTGTTCACTCACCCATTTAGCCACTTCCGAAAATTGGCTTCGCAATGCACATGGATCTTTTTATCCTGATTGGCATCCATCGCGTCCATGAAAATGTTCAAGCCATCGCGTGTGGGTGTGCCCCAATTGACCGGGATGTTGATGTATTGCATACCCAGCGATTCAACCAGTTCCGTTTCGTTGGGTATGGCGTTTTTTACATCATGTGGTGCAAGATTGATCACCAACTGCACACCGGCTTGGGCAACCGCGTTCATTTGTTCCGCCGTTGGCATGCCGCTGCTCGAAAGTTTTTCGTGGAAGAATTTATAGTTGTAAATATCGTTCATTTGACCCTCACAATCTTTCCATCGGTAATTTTTTGTAACACACCGGTTGATAATTCAAAAATCGCATTGGGAGTTCCCGCCGCCGCCCAGATGGTTGGATATTGCAGGAAATCCTCATCGATATACGTTTCCATTTTTTGGATATGACCAAAGGGTGGCACGCCTCCGATGACGAAGCCGGTCACTGCTCGGACAAAATCAGCATCTGCCTTCCCGATGCCTTCGCCTGCATACTCGCGGATGCGTTTCTCGTCCACGCGGTTTGCTCCGCTGGTGAGTACAAGAATGGGTTTACCCGATTCCTTACCCTTGAAGATCAATGACTTCACAATTTGACCAAGTTCACAACCTGCACGATCTGCGGCTTCCTGTGCCGTGCGCGTGGACTCAGCATGTTCGATCACAGTGAAATGGTATCCGAGCGAGTTGAGCAGGTCTTGAATTTTCTGTGCAGTGGGGGAGAGTGTTGGCATTTGTTAATTATAAACGCACTGTCATTGCGAGGAGCCGCGTAGCGGTGACGTGGCAATCTCCGACAATGTTGGGGATTGCTTCGGGCTACCGCCCTCGCAATGACATAACTATTTCCTCATATACTTTATCTGCCACAACGCGCGCCAGGTCGCACCGCCATCGTCGGAGCGTTCCCAGTTCCAGTCGAATTGACTGGCTTCGATGTTGTACCAGACCATCCGTTGTTTACATGCTTCACCTCTGACAATGGCATCGCGAATCAGAATCATCTTACCATCCTCGAATTTGCCCGTGAAATCGAGATAAGTTCCAGTATTATCCACCCACGTTTGGCACCAGAGTTTGCGTTCGGGGTCATAGGACGAAACACTCATACCTTGTAAATCAGGAGCTGTGAAATTCTCCTGAATGATCTTGTCATCCATAATGCGCAGAACGTGGTTGGTGCCTTTGCCATCTTCGCCCCAAGTCACGTCCCATTCGCCAAGCCAGAAATCAAATTGAGTTTCAGGTTGATCGCCCATACTATCTCTCCTATTGATAAATGATTTGCTGGACTATACCCGCTTTGAATTATTTTGAACCCCCGCTACAAGACTGTTCTTAAGGTCTCGGAAACCCATGCACTGTGCCAAAGGCTGAAACAAATCCCGTAGCCTGCTCATGATATTCAGAAGTGTCCTCAGGCATCAAGCCGCAGCCATACTCAAGTGTGACTTCCATACCAAATGGAACACGTTTTGAGTTGATCGCGCCGCAGCCTTTGCAATTGGTTCCACAGCCGTCGATAACAGTTGCCCATGACCTATTGAACGAGTCCACGGCGCGGGATTCTGCAAATGACTGAGTTAGCCAGGGTGACCAGGCACTCAAGGTGATCAATAATACAGTGATGGACAACACGATTAATTTTCTGCGCATGGCTTGGCTCCTTGCGAGATGAAAGTTGCTGGTTATAAAATTGTTCCTAAATTTTATCGTGTATACTTTCGAAAAAGGAAGGTGAATGATGAGCGAACGCCAAAGACAAATTTATCAGAACGATGGTGACCGTTACGAGGCTTTGATCGCGCGTGAAGATTATCAGTGCAATATCGAGAAAGCTCTGGATGAGATCGTCAGGGTGGAAGGGTTGGATGTGCTCGATCTTGGTGCTGGAACAGGACGTCTCGCTGTACTGTTGGCACCGCGTACAAAGTCTATGCGCGCGTTCGATACTTCAGAGGAAATGTTGCGCGTGTGTCGTGAAAAATTCACAGCAAAAGGATTGAGCAACTGGCAGGTGGATGTAGCTGACCATCGCTCGATTCCCGTTGCGGACCATTCCGCTGATTTGGTTGTCTCTGGCTGGAGTGTGGCGGATCTCTACGTGTGGCACCCTGAGACGTGGAAGGTTGAGTTGGGAAAATGGTTGGGCGAGATGAAACGCATCTTGAGACCGGGCAGTTTTATCGTCCTATTTGAATCGCTGGGCACAGGGAATGAATCGCCGATTAAGCTGGAACATCTCAAAGAGTATTATCCATGGCTTGACGAAGCAGATTTCCAAAACAAACGGATTCGCACAGATTACAAATTCGAATCCGTGGAGGAAGCCGAAGAGTTGGCACGCTTTTTCTTTGGGGATGAATTGGGTGACAAAGTGCGGCAAAATAAGTGGGTGATCTTGCCAGAGTGTACGGGGGTGTGGTGGCTTAAGATCTAAAAACGTCCTGAAGGCTAGAAGCTAGAAGCCTTCGGGACGCTCCATGTTATGCCTGTTTTCTGAAGCCATTCAGTGCGGCTTTGACCAAACCTGTCAGCATCAGGATGATCGTTGCACCGGCGAAAAGCCATTTGATCAGGGTGAAGATAGTTGAAAGCCATGCCAATGCCGCGGGCGTGGAAGGATAAATTGAAATCATGGTGACGATGCAAATATTTTCAAGCAGGTCGAACAACCATGAGCCAAAGGGAACGACATTAAACTTTTGCATTCGGCTGTTGGATGGGAAGCCTCTTTGGAACGACCACGTAATAAACAATGAAAAGAACAGCGTGTAGACAATTGGGTAAATGATGTCGCCTGTCATCTCGAAGAGGCGATATGATGTGCGTAATTCATCCCCGTATGCCTCGATCATCCCATAGACTTTTTCAGGCGTATAAAAGAGTTGCAGGTCGATGGGGCCGAGTCCGCCTGAGGCAGCTTCGATCTTTGCCTGTTGAGCGGGCAATATAACTGCATTGAAAAGGATCTCACCGGCTAGAAAGATCAATACCAGCCAGCCATTTGCATATTTTCGAAGTGTTGTTGAAAGTTTGTCGAGCATGGTTTCTCCTCTGAGTTTGAGCTGGATTTTAGAAGGCTTTCTTCTGCCATACTGAACACCAAAACCTGATTGGAGACACAATGGCATGTATCAAAATGATCGAACTTCTGAGGGATGATTGAGGGTGGGTTTGGGCAGCAACAGGATGAAAAGATGATTCTTAGCCGGGCCAGAGCATGGGAGCCATCATTGAAACGATCACGGCAATAAGTAATGTTAGTGGGATGCCCACGCGCAGAAAATCTGAAAAACGATAATGTCCCGGTCCATAGATCAATAGATTCCCGTGATGACCAAGAGGTGTGAAGAAAGATGTAACCGAGGCCATGGCGACAGTCACGGCGAAAGGTTCCGGGGGAAGATCGAGGCTTTGGGCCAAAGCAATGGCAATGGGTGCGAATAATGCTGTCGTTGCCGCATCAGACATGATTTGGGTGACCAACCCCACGATTATGAAGAACGCGAATAGGATCCAGTGTATATCCCAGTTTTGGACAAGTCCCTGCATCCAGCCAGCCAGGAGGTTTGCCATGCCGGTCTCTTGCATGGCGAGTCCAAGAGGGATAGCTCCGGCAATGAACACGTAAATGCGTCTATCGATGGATTGATAAGCTTGTTGTAGAGAAATGCAACCGCTGAGAATCATGACCGCCATACCTGCCAAAAGAACGATCTCCACCGGTAGAATATTGAGAGTGGCGACCACTATGGAAAGAATCATGATGAGTCCAGCCAGTCGTGCTTTGTGCAGTGGCTTTGGCTCGCCTTTAAATGGGACCAGCATCAAAAATGACAGATCTTCGGAGATGCGCCTGAGGGAGGCATTATTTCCCAATATCACCAGTACATCACCTTCATGCAGTCTTATGCGGGATAGCTCTGTTCGCATCCAGCCTCTGCGCCTCAACACACCGACGATGATGACGCCGTACTTTTGGAGAAAATCCACCTGACCAATTGTTTTTCCAATCAACTCTGATCTGGGCGCAACTACCGCCTGGACCATCTGGGAGAAAAGTTCCGCCTTGTTGTCATTACCTTCCTGAGATTCTAAAAATCCTTTTTCATATTTATGGAGAGGGCGCAGGGCAATGCCAGGTTCCTGTTGGATGGTAGCCAGCTTATCTGGATTTGTCCGCACCAGCAGCACATCTTCAGCCTGGATTTTTTTAGTGCCGTACGGTTTGTCACGCGGCTGGTCATCACGATACCAGGCGAGGACTTGAAAATTGGTTTTCTGCATTTCTTCGATCTGGCTGATGGTTTTGCCGATCAACGGCGAATCTGGTAGAACGACCAGTTCTGTGTAATAACCATCGAGACGAAAATGGTCTGTTGCCTCATCGTCACCGTGATAGGCAGGGAGCAGGAAGCGCCCAAGGAACAAAATGAAAACGGTGCCTGTCAGCGATAAAACCAATCCTATTGGCGCAATGGAAAAAATGCCCAAACCGCTCTGCCCCGCTTGTTTCAGCAGCCCATCCACGATCAGGAATGCGGGCGCGCCAATGATGGTGATGGTCGTGCCGAGCGATGCCGCAAACGCCATGGGCATCAACAGTCGGGAGGCTGGTACATTGTTCTCTTTGGATAGTTTCAATATGGGCGGCAACATAATGGCGGTGATGGTGACATGATGGGTAAAAGCCGACAGCAAAGCAACGGCTGGCATGATCACGCCGATCATGCGTTCAAAGCTTTTGCCTGCCAATCTTTTTATCCAATCGCCCAATTGTCCGGATAAGCCGGTATGGTATAAAGCCCCACTGAGTACAAAAATTGTTGCCAGAAGAATGGCGGGTTCACTGCTGAACCCTGAGAATGCCCCCTCCGGTTCGAGTACGCCTGTGATGCCAAGCGCCAAAATGATCAATATAGCTGTCAGGTCAATGGGGATCCATTCTGTGAACAGCAAAATAACCGCCCCTATCAGAATGATAAACAAATAAAGCTGATCTGTCTCTATACCTGTAAACATAATTGTTTCGATGATAAGCAGCTTGCAGAAAAAAATCTATGCCAATGTTTTAAAGAAAATCAAAATGTGTGCCCGGCAATTTTATCGTATAAACGCCGCTTTTTGGTTAACCAGCGCATCTTCCACGCGCTCTTTATGTTTGCTGTGCATCTGCATTTTTTCCATTTCTTGTATAGAGAAAAAACCTGCTTCGGTGGTCTCGTTGCTCAAACCCAATTCACCGCCCACGATTTCTGTTTCAAAAGACATGACAACGAAATGCGCTTTGTTACCATCGGGATAGATGACGAGTTGATGCGGATTGCTGTACACGCCGATCAAACGCTTCACTTCTACGTGTAAGCCTGTTTCCTCCCAAACTTCCCTGATACACGCCTCAGCCGCAGACTCGCCAGCTTCCATGCCGCCGCCGGGGATGCACCAGAGTCCGTTATCGGTGCGGCGTGTGAGCAATGCCTTGCTGCGATCTTCGTTGAAGATGACGGCGCTGCAGCCCGTGCGTAGTTGACCTTCCTTGCCGAGTCTGTCGCCATAAAGAACTTGAGTCATAAATACCTCCCGTAAATCTAATGCTCGTGTCGGGGCTAAGCCCCGACACGAGCATTAGATTATTTGATAAACGTGCCGTTTCGTAATTCTTTCAAGGTCTCTTGAATTTCTTCGATGGTGTTCATCACGAATGGACCGTAAGGAACTATCGGTTCTTTGAAAGGAGCGCCTGCGATGAGCATGAAACGCACAGAGTCGTTTTCAGTTTTCACGGTGATGTGATCGCCGTCTGCGAATTTGAGCATTTTCACGGCGCTGACCGTTTCACCCGAAAAAACGCCTTCACCTTCGAAAACGTAGATGATGAGGGTGTGTCCGCTAGGGATGGGGAATTGCCATTCGATGCCCGGAGCAAGTTGAACGTCGAGATAAAGAGGCGATGCGGCAATGTTGGTGACGGGTCCGGTGACTCCGTCCACTGTCCCGGTGACGACGCGGATCTTGACGCCGTCCTTTTCATAGGTTGGGATCGTGGCGGAAGTCACTTCCTGATAGCGCGGCTCGGACATCTTGAGATGCGAGGGCAGGTTGACCCAGAGTTGGAAGCCGTAGATGTTCCCGCTGGGACCGCGGCGGGGCATTTCTTCATGCATGATGCCGCGCCCGGAACTCATCCATTGCACATCGCCGGGACCGATGAGACCTTCGTTGCCGAGGCTGTCGCGGTGGGCGGTGGAACCTTCGAGCATGTAGGTGACGGTTTCGATGCCGCGATGCGGATGATAGGGGAAGCCGCGCAATGGACCTTCGAGCGGATCGTTGAAAGCGAAGTGGTCGAAGAGCAGAAAGGGATCGTGTTCGTTGCTGACGCGCGGGGATATGGAGCGAAGCAAACGCACACCCGCGCCTTCGATGGCGGTTTGTGGTTCGATAATGTGGGAGATTTTTCGTAAAGTATTCATGGCGTGTAGATGATGCGAGTAGATTAGACATTACGTCCAAGCCGCGCAATTTACGGGATTCTAATAAAAACACGCCTTGTTCCGGTAGATATGGGCGCTCGTCGCTTACGCAGCCTGTTCAAACGCAAATATGGGTTAGAGATCAGTTAGAGCAGGAGTTTTAACAGTAAATCATCATTTTTGAATCGTATAATGTCATTACACAAAGCGCACATGTGTTTTGTGCTGACGGGTGCCCGACTGTTGATTTGAAACAAATGAAGGAGACAAACATGAACGTAACTTTCAATCGAGATGTATTGACCGGTAACTGGAAGCAGATACGCGGCAAGGTAAAACAAACCTGGGGAAAATTGACCGACAATGACCTTACCCGGATCGAAGGTCGCTTCGAGGAACTGGCCGGGCTGGTGCAGGAGCGTTATGGCTATACCAGAGAGAAGGCCGAAAAAGAAGTCACAGACTTCATCGAAAAGATGGGTCCGAAATAAATAAACTTCTCGTAATAATGCCCCGCAGCGGAAACGTTGCGGGGCATTATTTAAATTTTTTGCCATTTCGATTTTGGAGATAATTCTTAGGGTGCTTATGGGGTAGGGGGTTTGCTAAAAGGCATGCTTGACAAGGCATCATTCACATCATTCAAGTGAAGCAGGCTGCGTTTCATCTGTCTTCTCGGCTGGGAAGAACAGACCCAGAGTGGCGATACGAAAGCGATCAACTTTCTCAACAAGTATACGCAGACCGTGGATTTCCACTTCATCCCCAACGGCAGCCGTTCGGCCTAGAAACTCCATGACCAGGCCCGCCATCGTAACAGCCTGATCGGTGGGAAAGCCAAAGCCGAAAAGTTCATTTACTTCATCGATGTTGACACGCCCTGCCAGCTGTATGCTGCCATCCGATCGTTCCAGGATCTCTGGTTCTGTTTCAGCACCCTCATTTGGCAAATCTCCAAAAACCTGTTCGAGCAGGTCTGCCAGCGTCACCAGCCCTGCCATCCCGCCGTACTCGTCAACAACGATGGCGATCTGTTGGCGGCTTTTCTTGAATTCAGTAAGCAGTCTATCGATCCTGATTGTTTCAGGCACAAAAGTCACCTCCAACAGCAACGGCCTCAAATTCAGGATTTTTTCGTCCGTTGGCTGGCTGGTATCCAGTGCGTGGTGATCGGCGTTCTTATCAGAAATGCTGGTCTTCAATTGTTCCAATTCCCGGGAAAGTTCCCGATAGTTTAGATGCTCCAAATCTTTGGAGTTGACGATTCCAATCACGTCATCCAACGAATCCTGATAGACTGGAATACGGGTGTGAGGGCGACTTTGTAAAAATTCAGTTAATGCACGGCGTGTAATGGCCGTCGGGAGAGCCTGCGTTTCCAAACGCGGTACCATCACGGCGCGCGCGGTAGTGTCTGAAAATCGAACGACACGATGTAAGATCTCAAACTCGGTTCGATTGATTTCACCGCCTTCGTGTGACTCTGTAAATAACATATCGAGTTCTTCGGGAGAATGCACCTGATTGTGGCCCTCGGCGCGATGAAAGCCGATGAGACGTAAAAGGAAGTTTCCGATACCGTTCAGCAGCCAGGTCAATGGGGAGAAGATGATGGCAAAGAACAGCATGGGGCGGCCGATCCAAAGTGCGGTAATGTCCGGCTTTTGGAGCGCAATGGACTTTGGCATCAACTCACCAATGATGACGTGCAATGCCGTCATAATGAAATAAGCAAAGCCCGCGGCCAGCCCCGCAGAGGTAACGCCCGACCATTTCTCAGGTACCCAGACAAAGAGGGGATGTAGAAGCGGCTCGAGGGCTTCCTCTCCCAGACCGCCCAGCAGAAGGGAGGCGATGGTAATCCCGACCTGCGTAGCGGCAATGTAGCGGTCCAATTCACGCACAGCCCGCTGAACTACAACTGCGGCGCTATTGCCCTCGGCAGCCAGCTGATCAATACGGGTTTTCCGCACGGAGACAAGCGCAAACTCGGAAGCGACAAAGAAGGCATTCGCCAAAACTAAAATAAATACGATGGCAATATCCATTACTACATTTTACCTGCCATCCACTATTTTTATCTCTTCTTCTGTCAACCCATAAAGGATATATACTCGCTTGTCGATCTCTTCATCCACGAGGACGATCTCCCGTTGCAGGGACTCTTGCTCCTGAGGCGTGCGCGGACTGCGCTTATGCAATTTCAGCATGCTCTCTCTGTTTTGCTGGACAGTGTTTATCTGAATATGAACAATAGACACAACAAATTCCTGCCTTGGGGTGAAGGATTGCGCCACAACTGGCGCACTGATATAAAACGACTCAGGTATCAGGCGGCATTTGCTCGGCTTTGGCAAACCCGCATTGCGGACAGGTGATGATGGCAGTAAACTCGATCATTCGCCCTCCACAATCCTTAGCTCCTCTTCCGCCAACCCATATATCATCCCCGAATGGGGACACGAGACGGTCAATCATCGTATCTGTGGACACGATCTCCCGCTGCAAGGACTCTTTCTCCTGCTTGTCCCGATGCTCTCTCGGGGCGGCGTGCGCGGACTCTGCTTGTGCAATTCCAACATTCGTGCCACGAACGAGACTAGCTTATCGTGCCGCGCTTTGTTGGGCAGGCTTTTGGAATGTTACAAAGCACTTCACATTTTTATCGCTCATCGTTGCTAATCTAGTTCATGGGCGTCGGCATTTCCGTGAAATCCCATTCTTTATAACAGTCACGCAGATATGGCAAGTGTACATCCCAATCAGCGACGGTAAGAACCGTAATGGGTTTTAGCTCAATGTGCTTGTCATCGGTGATGTGAAAGCCCCAAGAAAAACCGAGTAACGGCGTCACAATTCTCGTGTTGCCACCAAAAGGTGATGCGGCAAGGAAGCTGTGAGCGACCCAATCAAGTTCAGCCCTTTCATCCCGTGATGGCGCATCAAAGAGAGTCGGCGCGATGCCATACCAACAGTACGGCAACGGAGCGCGTTCGTAAAGCCCGAAAGGATCAAAAAGATCTATTTCGAACTGGCGTCCATGAAAAGTATTGTCAGTAGAGCGCACAAGTTGAACCCATCCCAGTAGCCCCAGATAACCACCAGCAGAAAACTCAATCGTCGCCTTGCAGTTGGCGAGACCCAGTGCGCTATTCCCCACCCCCAGAATGACTGGCGACAGTGTTGTTTCTACAGTCACGATGACGCGTCCTTTATGACCTTGATGTGTAAAGGATATTTCCATTTGAATTACCTTCTCCTATTGATTACTTTCTATTGCTACTGTCTAATTATGATTTATACAGCATGATACATGTCCACAATCTACGCTTCCACAATCCTAATCTCTTCCTCACTCAACCCATATATCATCCCTGTCAGGGGACAACTCGTATATGTATAAGCAGGGAGTTACACAAGTTTGCGGACTCATGCTCGTTTGGCAGTCAGATCCTTGTCTTCCATTTCCCAGATGTGGTCCATGGTGTGAAAGGCGGTGCGCCGAATCAGGAACCGGAGCGGCCATTTCGCCATCTTGCCAGCCAACTTGCCCTGTGAGTGATAGTCTCGTATTGCGTGGCAATAGGCATCGCGATGCGCTTTCAGCCCCTCGCCAGTCAGCATCGCATCTTCGGAGGTGAGCACACCGATCATCTTCGCCCAATCCTGCTCCGCGGCAAGCGTATGACGGACGATCTGAGCCCGATCACGCCCGCCGCCGCGCGGACCCCGCTGCATCTCAGCCGACACGCGCGAACACACATCGTCGAAAAACGTCCAGCACGCCCGCATCAGCGTCAGTTCTCGCTCCAATGCTGCGCCCGACATGGCTTGCTGGTCGATGCTCGAAAACGCGAACGAGATACCCCAGAAGTCGGTTGAGCCCGTGCCCGGATAATGCTCGACCACGTCGACGCCGGTGCTGGTCGCAAACGCGGCCTCCATCCCAGCCAGCTTCGTCACTGCTGCATAACGTGGAACATAGGAGAGTAAGCGTTCAATTGCAGCCTCTTCGGTCTTTGCCCCGCGCTCCAGACCGGGCCAGTCTGGTGCCACCGCCACCACCTTCTTACCCTTCGGTCCGATTTCCAGCGTCACCCGCATATGGTTAGCCACAGCTCCTCCTATCACAATACTTCCTGCCAGCGCACACCCTCGAGGGAGCGCGGTGGTAGCAATGCTCCCTCACAAACAGAGCAACACTTAGCATTATCGGGATTTTGTTGTCCACAATCTTTATCTCGTCTTCTGTCAATCCATATATCATTCCCTTCAGGGGACAACTCATAGACTAACTTATCAACCGCCTTATTGGTTGCATCGATCTCCCGCTACAGGGACTCTTTCTCCTGCGGCGGACGTGGACAACGGTTGGGAACAGTATAAACTCGAAGCCAGAATAATGCTCGAAAACGCCGCAGAATCCGCATGCTGCTTTGGGGTCGTCGCAAATGTTGTTATAGCAATTGGCAATGATATCCAATTCATGAAAACGTGAAATTACCTACCAGATTCTTGGTAGCAGCCTCTTCGTTCGATTTGCATATTCTTGATATGCAGAGCCAAAGTAACCCAATAAAACACTTTCTTCAACATGGATGCGATACAAAATTCCCGCAAGTGGCAACACCACCAATGCCGTCAGACCGACCCAATTCCCCAAAACCAACCCTATGCCAAGCAACGACGCCAAGTATCCGAGGTATGCAGGATGCCGTATTATCTTGTAAATTCCTGTCGCTACTATTTTGTGCCTTTCAATAATTGATACTTTAGTAGTGAACTGTTGCTTAAGCGTGGCGACTGCCATAAGCCTGATTGTTACACCAAAGGCGATGAATAAACAGCCCAAGTACCCCAGAAACGGAAAAAGAGTGGAGAAACTTCCAAATCCATTGGGAAAGATAGAATGCTTCTGTATCAGATATGCAAACAAGATTGGAGGGATGGTTGAAAGCCAAACAATGAAGAAACTAAACTTGTCTGCCCCAGTAGACAAAACCGTTGATCTATTTATAGCACTTATTAAACTAATAGCGATTTCACTAACGCACCATATCACGAACAAAATGATGGACAGGTATCGCAAAAATTCCATCGCGAATCTCCAATTAGACAAGCCGTCTAGTAAGGAAGTAGTAGTGAAAGAGACATTGCCAATGTGTGACACCAATATAATCTAGCCTGCCCAACGAGACTGTCGAAAAACCCCTGGTTCGAAAAATGTTCATAAAAATCTCCCACAAGAGGCTTAAAAATTGCCAAAATGTTGCCAAAATGTTGTGCGGAACACCAAAAACCAGGCACTTTTCAGCGTTTCTCTCCCACTTTTCAAAAATTATTTTTGAAAAGAGACTTATTCGACAGTCTCAACGGTTTGCGTTACTGGCGGCGGAGTTAAGAAGTTGTCCAAAAAAGCACACCACCCGCCGTCCGCTGCACGCTGTGTTGGCACGCTTCAGGGTTGTAAGACTTGTCATGCAAAATCAAAAAACCAGCCTTATCAATATCTTTGCCATTACAGAGTGCCGCTTATGTATTTAAACTTTTGCTTTGAATTCACATCTGCGATTTGGAAGCAAGTGTCTAATTCTTAATGAGACAAGCGGTAAGTTCTATCCATCATGTCTGCGCGGGAAGAATCTCATTGCGCTTTTCATGAAAGAGCAACCTATTTAAACCCACGGTGATGGCGAGAGCGCCTAAGCTGGCGATATATACTGCTTCTGGTCGGTAATTGTACAGGAATCCCGCTGCAAGTGGAGCAACGACAACTGCCAGGGCGTTCCCCGTCTCAACGAGTCCATATGCCAACCCGGTATCCCCGACTTTGACCAACGAGCGCGAAAAAGCCAGTGCCATTGAACGGTACAGCTGGTACCCACCAACGAAAAAGTATCCCACGAAATAGGCGATCGCGCTTTGGCCTCGCCACATCAAAAGAGCAAAGCCGGCGAGAAGTAACTGCCCAATCAGCATCCCAGTTGATACGCGTAGATTCCCAAGGGCGAACATAATGATGGCTGTGCCAATGCTTGCAATCGTTCCCATTGTTCCGATTTGTTGGATCGAAAGGTGATGAACGTTCTGAAGATAAAGTGAGGTAAGTTGCTGTGGGACACTGATAGCGATGATCGTGAAGAAAACGACTGCCAGTAATCCAAGGAACCGGGGGTTCGCGATTGGACTGACGAGATGGATAGATGCCTCTTGATGCTCTAATACAAATGGATGTCTGGCAAGGGACATTACGAGCGTAGATGCCAGGAAAAGTCCAGCGGAGTACCGAAAGACGATGGATAGTCCCGCTGTGTTTGCGATCCAACCGCCCAGTATCGGTCCGACAATCGCACCCACCTGGAATGTGGCAGCGCGGAACGTAACCGCGCGTTGTACAGTCCAACTACCACGTAAACTTGTGACATAGCTGTTCATGGGAGCGCTAATAAACGAAGTACAACCATATGCCAATAACCCGG
>Ga0210377_10003686_pt1 | contig 13122 bp, 14 predicted proteins | sample PLM4_65_b1redo_FD_155480 | JGI IMG/M metagenome (GOLD analysis project Ga0210377, IMG submission 155480) | Groundwater sediment microbial communities from an aquifer in East River, Colorado, USA - PLM4_65_b1 redo | ecosystem: Environmental > Terrestrial > Soil > Riparian zone | place: USA: East... | reverse complement strand
GGTGAGCGCGACGAACAGCCAGCGGTGATGCTCGCCCATCATTCGAGGCACCGGCGGCGGAGGTCTGCATCGGTCAGCCGCGCGCAGTCCACGATCTGGGCCCGCCGGTCCATCCGCGCGATCGCGATCGAGAGCCGTTCTAAAATCAGGATCGTCTTCGACTCCTGGTTCTCGCTCGTCTTGACCAGAGCCTGCATCGACACTTCGTGCGTGCGGACATCGGCGCTGATCTGGTCGAGCGGCTTGAACGGAATCCACCCCGAGGCCCACCCCACGGCGACCGCCAGCAAGATCGTGGTGGCGCCGATTTGGTTGATGAGCGCCGCGACGAGCTGCGCGCGGCGAATCCACCCGTTCACCTCTTCGGCCTCGGCCATGGTCCGTTGCCCCCTCCTAGATCCCCTCGGGCACTTCTTCGCATTCCAGCGTCGTCACCGCCTGCGTCGCCGCCGCCGTCGCCGAGGTGATGAGTTTCGTCGCGAGCCGATCCCCCTTGGCCAGGACCACCTCGTGCGTGGTGTCGCTGGCCTGCTGCGCCGTCCCCGAGACGACAAAGGTCAGTGCGGTATCCGCCTCGTTCTTCCTGAGCGTGAAAGTGTCCGTTTGCCCGGCGCTCGGCGCGATGCTCGATCGGCCCGTGAAGTTGCGCGCGACGCAGCGGAAGGGGACCGGGGTCTCGACGGTAGTCTCCGTGGTCGAGGCCTGGCCCGCGCCGAGGTAGGTGGTCGTGTTCGTCGCGGCCTGCTGGGATCCTGAGTGGAGCGAGAGGATGGCCTTGCGCCCGAGGTAGCCGCTCGGCTGCCAGTTGTCGATCGAGGAGCCGAGGACACAGATGATGGAGTCGTACTGGACCGTGCCCACATCGTTCGCAAACAGCCGGAGCGTCACCTCCCCGGCGCTACTACTGAGCGAGCGCGAGACCGTGAGAAACTCGAACGTGCCGCCCCCACTATGGAAACTGCTCCCTGAGAATCCGATCCCGTCAAAGATCTGGATGAAGCCAATCGACGCGGTGCTCGTCTGGACCCAGGACCCGCACGTCAAGACCTGGGATTGCCAGAAGGTCATCGAGGGGGTGACGACCGCGATGTTCTGGAGCAGCGCCACCGTCGCCCCGGTGCTATTCACAAGGGCGGCGGATGCGGTTCCAGTCTTGAACTCTGCCGCCGTCGTATGTTTGGAGACCGATCCGCCGGCGCCGGACAGGGCCCACCCGGTCGGGACGGCCGCCGCACCGCCCCCCCACACCTCCATGTCCGAGTTGAACACGAAGTTATAGGTGGGAGTGCCGAGCAGGGCACTCCACGTCTGATCCCCCCGCAGGAAGCTCCCGCTATTTGCCGTCCCGCTCCCGAGGTTCGCCGTCCGCACGAGGCCGGTGATCGCCGCGGCCTTGGAGACATCGACGGCGCCGAACGCGGGCGCCCCGCCCCCGCCGGGCACCCGCAGGACGGTGTCGGCCGCGCCTGCCGCCGTCGCCAGCACCGCGCCCGTGCCGTTACCGTAGAGCGCCCCGTTGGCCGCCAGCGTCCCGACGCCGATGCCGCCGCGCGCGACCGCGAGCGTCCCGGTCCACCCGAGGGTATGGGTCGAGACGGCCGAGGTGATGGTGACGTTGGTATCGTTGGCGAAGGTCTGGACAGGCGCGGTGCCGAAGTTGAGCCCGCCGAGCGTGGTGATGCCGCTCCCAGAGCCGCCGGCGCACGTGACCCAGACCGTTTGGGCCGGGTTCGCCCCGTCCGTGCCGAGGCATTGCCCGTTCGTGCCCTGGGTGGTCGGCCAGACGAGCGTGAAGGCCGTCGCGATCGCGTCGGGTGCGCGGAAGCCGATGTAATCTGCCCCATTCGCGGCCAGCTCACGGAAGAAGAGCTGACCGGTGTTGCCGGCCGCGACGCCCCATGGTTCGAGGCCGACCCCGAATGTGCCGAAGGTCTGAATCGCGTCGATCAGAAGCGTCGTGCTGAAGGTCGGGACCCCGCCGTTATTGCGCAGCACGCTATGGTCCGTCGGGGCGCTGGTCACCAGGAGGCTCCCCGTGCCGTTGCCGTAGAGCACCCCGTTCAGCCCGAACGTCGTCGGCGCGTAGGGCCCGCCGAGGCCCGCCTGCGTGAACGCGGAGCCATTCCAGTAAAAGAGGCCGTTCGGCGCGGTCGTCTGCAAGCACCACGTCGAGCCCGTCACGGGGTTGGCGATCGAGGAGCAGACGGCCGCCTGGAAGAGCCCGACGCCGCCCTGGCTAGACGCGATCGAGACGCTGCCGAGCAGCAGCCCCAGCACGAGCCAGCGGATGCGTGGGGTCATGGCGTCGACCAGAGATAGAGCGTGGTTTGATGCTCGAAGTGTGGGAGCCGCGTATCCCCTGGTTCCTGATAGCTATCGAATGCCCAGAAGAATCGGAACCCGGCCGGGAAGACGTGGGGGCCGGGGATCGTCCCAGAGCGCCAACCGTAGCCCTGGATCACCTCGGAATGCAGCCGCCGCGCCATCGGATGCCATGGGGTGCCGTCCGGTGAGGCGATCAGGACCGCGAGGAGCGTCTGTCCCGCGTTGCCACCGTTGATGTTGTAGCGGATCGAATCCACAACCGCCGACTCAGCGAACACGAGACAGGCGTAGTTCTGGTCGCAGGTCTGGACCGGATGCGGGCCGACGTTGAGATACCACTCCTCGCCGAAGTTCACGGGGACCACTTGGGCGATGGCGGGAGATGCCGTCAGGGCGAGCAGGAGCCCGAATGTAAGCCAGCGGGCGCGCGTCATCACTGCCGGGCCCCTTCCGTGATGAGCAGCGGGGTCGTCGCGCCCGTGGCGATACAGACCAGCGCCCCGAGGGGGACGATCGGGCTGAAGATGATCGTGCCGCCGACCGCGTTCACCCGAATCCCGTTGTTAAGCGTCGCCGTCGCGCCCGTGGTGCAGTAGACCACTTGGGTCGCGTGGTCGTTCTGAAGCATGAGGAAGTTGCGATCCTCATTCGCGGCGAGCGCAGCGCCCGATGCCGCGCCGACCGACACCGTCGTGAGGGTGACCTTGCTGCGCGTCACCTGCTGCGCCGGGGCAGGGATCGAGAGGGCCAGGACCAAAAAGAGCGCGATGATCCAGTGCATGGGGGTCTCCTTTATCGGATGTAGCCGCTTGATCGCAACCGATCTTCAATGCTCGGAGGCTTGCCGCGTTCCCGGCGACGTTCCTCCCGCCGCTGAAATTTCTCCCGCCGTTCCTGCTGCATAGCCTCAGCCTCGCGGACCCCCGCCGACTTCTGCATCCCCGGCAACGACTCCGGGAGCGCCCGGGTGAAGCGCCGGGGCTCGTAGGTGTAGGCGCGATGCCCTCCCAGGAGCGCCGTGCCAACAATGGCGCCGTAGTCGCCACGCTGGAACTCATCTTTCATGTTCCAGATTTGGGACAGACCCCAGATCGCGTTCTTCAGCCGGTCATACTCGAAGGTATTCTCTTTGCCCTGCATCGCTTGGATCGCCTGCTCGAGCTGTTTGGCTGAGAAGTCCCCGCCCGGCCCAAGGAGGGCCGTCGTCAGCGCCGTAGTCCCAAGATTCGCGCCCGCTTCTTTCAGGCTCTCGGACTGCGCCATCGCGGCGAGTGGTTTCTGTGCATAGTCGGTCGGCATGTGCCACCAGTAGCCCGTGTTGCGGTAGACCGATTCGCGGATGTACTCGGCGGCGCTGATGGTGAGCGCCGTCCGCACCGGATGGTTCTTCACCTGCTTGAGCAGGGAGACCAGGGTGCCGAATCGCCACGGCACGAAGAAGTTGAGCGGCACCGACTTCCAGAAGTCTGTCCGCTCCGAGCGTGTCCCGTACCGGATCAGATCGACCCAGGCGTGGTTGGCGGCCTCGAACTTGTCGAAGCCCCGATCGCGGTAGTGCTTGAAGAGCGCATAGCGCATCGCGGGGTCCGCCTGCTGGAAGATGATCTTCTGCGACGGGCGGTTGACCATCCCGGCGGCTTCGAGTGTGCCTTTGACGATCCGGCGCGGCAGGCTCGGCTCGACGAGCCCCCGGTGGAGCGCCTCGCTCGCGGTGCGTCCACTCATCGAGAACGGCATCGCCTCGTGAAAGTCGGCGATCATCTGCGGGTTGGTGCCGCGCTTGAGTTCGATCGCGTCGCGCACCACCCGGCTCATGCTCACCGGCCCCTGCGCGAGCAGCTCCTTGTAGGCCATGTTCTTGACGATGTGGGGCAGCGGGTTCACGAGATTCGGATTGCGCAGCATCGCGTTGGCATAGTGGACGAGCGTGCCGAACGGGGCCCGCTGCTCGGCGAGGTTCTGCTTGAGGAATTTCGCCTCAGCCTCGGTCGGCGTCCACCACTCGACGCCACCCGGAGCGCCCTCGATCTTCCACGGCCGCCCGGTCGGACTCGCCTGCGTCGCGGCGGCCTGATCGCGGAAGATCGCGCCCCGATCCTCCAGCTCCTTGAAGAGGGAATGGGTCGCTCGGATCTTCAGGTCGTTCCAGTCGCGTAGAAGGATGGCGTTCCTGGGATCCTCGTATTCCAGGCCCTGGGCCTCGCCTGCCCGATAGGTCTCGTGGATGCGCGGCGCTCCGTGGCCCGCCGGCGTGGTGTTGCGCAGGCTCTGCCCCCCGAGCCCCTCCCCGCGCAGGGACACGGCGTCGCGCCCGTCCGTGACGACGCGCGGCAGATACGGGCCGGCCTGCCGGTCGATCGGATCGAGGCCGAAGTAGGCGCGCGACTTGTTCGCCTGGTCGAAGAGCACGTCCCGTTGCTTCATCGCCGCCTGCACGGCCGGCGGGAAGTGGTGGCGCGCCGCCAGCTCGGCCGCAGCCGTCTGCCCGTTGCGTGTCCACTCGGCGATGGCGGCCACCTCAGCATCCTTGAGCGCCTCGGGATCGGCGGCGCGGACCCCCTTGTGCCAGGGCATGTTCACGCGCTGCTGGGTCCAGTCGGCGAGGCGCGAGGTGGCCCGCTCCACCGCGCTGATGACGGGAGAATTCGGCCGGGCACGGAGGACCGCGGTCTCCATCGGGAGCTTTTCGCGCTGCTTCTTCCACGCCTTGCTGAAGTTGGCGAGGTTGAGCGCCCCGGTCTCGTCCTGGCCGAGGTCGGCGAAGAACTGCATCGCCTGCTTCAGCACCGAGTCCTCGGGCGCGATCGAGCCCTCGATCTTCGGACCCGTCACGCTGGCCTGCACGTCGAAGCCCCCGGCCTTCTCCCTCGCGACCTTGACCGCTTGGGCGCGACGGAGTTCGGTGTACCCGCGCATCGTGTCGAGCAACTGCTCCTTCACGACAGCGCGATCCCCGCCGCCGAGGTGCGGGTAGTCGTCGACCAGGCTCTCGGCGATGCGGTCGAGGCTCTGCCCATGCTGGTTCTTGAAGAGCGGCGGCACATCGCGGAGCTCGCCGGCCAGGTCCTCGCCGACCTTGATCTTCCCGTGCGCCTGGACCACGCGAAAGACGTCGTTCGGGTCCGAGAGGTTCGGGGCGCCACCCGCGTACTCGCCGGTGCGCTGGAAGGGGACACGGGGAGGCTTCGCCGGAGGCGGAGATACCGGCGTGCCGATCTCCCCCTGTGCGCCTTCAAGCGCTCGAGCCCGGGCTTCCGCCTCCTGGCCGAACAGTCCACCCGCCGTGAGGTCGGCCTGAGGCACCTTGGCCCGCGTGGGGCGCGTGGGCATCGAGGGCTTCGGGAGGTCGCCGATGAGCCCCTGCGGGCCCTCGGGCGTCATCTCGAACCGGAGCGGAGCCGCGGGCGTGCCGAGTTCGGGGGGTGTGGCGCGTGGAACGGATGGCGGCGCAGGAGCAACGACCGGCGCGGGCGGCGAAACGATCCGGGGCCTTGGAGAAACGACCGGGGCCTGCGGTGAAACGCTCGGCGCTGGAGGATTGGCCGCCAGGTTCAAGGCCGACTCCCCCGTCAGCTTCCGGTGCTGGCCCGCCACCCACCCTTGCCACTCGTTCCGGTCGGTCTTCGTCCAGGTCACCGTCTCGTCGCCGATCTGCTGCGTGACCTTGGTTCCACCGGGCGCCATGTAGTCGCGGAGCGCCAGCTCGGGGTTCGGCGTGAGCGGCCCGGGAGGGGGAGGACTCGGGGGCTGGGCAGACTTCGGAAGGCTCTGCGGCGGCACCTGTGCGGGCGCGGCCGGAGCAGGGCGAGGCGCTGGAGGCGCGGGAGGCGCCACCGTATCCGGTGGTGCCTCGGAAGGCTGTGGCGGTCCCGGAGGCGCCGCAGGCGGGGCGTTCGATGTCCGGTAGAAGTCCTCGGCCGTGTACGGTCCCTGCCGGAGCTGCTGGCGTACCGCCCGGTTCCCCTGCGCCCACGCCTTGAACTCGTCCACCGTGTTGAAGGACCGCGCCCGGTCGGCGAGATCGTTCCACGTCATCGGCGCCGCAGACTCGACCGCGCTCCGCTGCGCCAAGGCCGCACGCGGCGGCGGGGCCGTGGAGGGACCGGGCAGTGACGGCGGGCCCGGCGTCTCGGTCGTGTACACCCCGTACTGGCCGGGTGGACCGGCCGGGCGGGGCTTCAACTTGCTCGGGCCGAGGACGTTGGTCGTCGGGGGCAGGACAGGCCCAGGGGGAATCGGCGGAGGAGGTGCCTTGGGACGCCGCAGCGCCCCGAGTGTGCCGCGTTGCACACCCGACACCATCTCGATTGCCCGAGGCCCGCCCATGGCGATATTCGCCAGCGTCTCGGTCAGCGGCTTCGCCTGCTCGGGCCCAAGCTCGGCAGCGCCCGCCGTGAGCCCACTCAGATGCCGGCCAACCCGCGCGATGAGATCCTCCACCTCCGGGATGATCGGCAGCCACGGGGCGGCCTTGCGAAGCTGCTGCCCGTAGGTGGGCGTCGGGTCGCCCGCGCGCTGCACGTAGGCCCGTGCGGCGGCCGGGAGGCCCTCGGTGACGAGCTTCGGGAGGTTCTTCAGGTTGGCGAGGCCCCCGAGGACTGATGTATCCTCCCCGGCAGGCTGCGGCGTCGCATCGCCGCTCAGGATCTCATCGACTTCCTGATCGGGCGTCTTCCGCCTGACCTTCGGCGGCATCGGATACGTGCCTGGAGGATCCACCGTGCCCGGTTGCGGCGGGGCAAATACTCGCGGCTTCTTCAGGGTGCCGAGCAGATCGTCGAGCTCCGCGTCCTGCGTGGCGCTCAGCGGCACCCTACTGCTCCTCGTCGCCCGTGTCGTCCTGCGGCTCGTACTGCTTGATCGTCCCCGCCGGGCCCACCACACGGCGCTTCGCGATCGGCTCCCGGATCTCGGGGGCCCACGCCTGCGTGAGGGCAAACTGCCCGTTGCGCCAGACGAATGTCCCCTCGATCCCGTGCCGCGCCTTGAAGGCCTTTGACAGCACGTCTTCCTTGCGGATCTTCTCGCCGCTTCGCAGGGTCACGTAGGACCCGGGCGTGTTGAAGTCGAGGCCCTGCGCCGTGAACTTGTTGGTGACGTCGTTCACCACGTCCTGCACACCCCCCTGAAGCGCCCGGAAGGTCGAGTCGTCCATGATCCGCTTGCGTGGGGTGATCTTCTCTTCGGTCGAGAGCGTTTCTTTGACTCCGCCCTCACCCTTCGGGGCAAACGGCTTCCACGGCGCCGGGCCGAGCGGCCGAGCGTGCGTGATCTGCTCCACGCCGCCCGGCGCATTCGGGTTCGGCCGCGTGAAGGCGCGCAGCTCGTATTGCGTCCGCGTCCCGTTCTGGTCGCTGTACGTCTTGTAGGTAATGTGCGGGTTACGCTCCGTCCCGGCCGGCGCGTTCGTCTCGCGTTGCGCCTTGAGCGTCTCGGCCTCACGCAAGCCCTGGAGCGCCTTCACGCCCGAGGTGCGTGCCACGTCGAGCGGACTCGGCGTGACGCGCCCGACCTCCTTCGCGGTGCCGCGCAGGGGATCCGTCCGAATGAGCGCTCCGCCATGGACCGCGGTCGACGGCCGGAGCTTCGACTCCTCGAGCGTGCGGGCTTCCAGGGCCGTCCGCAGCTTCTCGGCCGCGAGGCCGGCGACTGTGGGATCCCCCTTCGCGATCTCGTTGACTCGATCGAGGATCTCCGTCATGTTCGGCGCGCGGTCGGCGGGGAGGAAATCGCCCGCGGGCGGTTGAACGGGCGGCTCGCCGCGCAGGATGGCCTCGCCGACTCCTGCGGTGTCCGCGTCCTCGGGAGTCAGCGGGCGTAGGCCCGTGATCGCCGGCTGCGACACCGGCCGGAGCGTGTTCACGGCGCCGAGCGCGGCCTTGCCCGTCTGGTCCGCCATGCGCTGTTCTTTCGCCTGCTGGTTCCGGGCGGCGATGCCCTGCGTGAGCATGCGGACGCCGCCGACTAGATCGCCGCCATTCATGAGGATCAGAGCGGGCTTGGTCTCCGGCATGTCCCCGTACTCTTGCGCGAGGCCCTGGACCATCTGCTGCGTGCGCTGCCACTTGTCGCGCGTGTCGAGCCCCTGCGCGAGCGGCATGAGCGCCTGGCCGATGCGCAAGCCCCCGCCCTGGGCAATGGCGCCCGGCGGCCCAACGCGGACGTTGGACAAGAGTCCAGAGAGAGCGCCCAGCCACGCGCTCGCCGGCATACCCAAGAACCCCCCGGAACCGGCTGGCTCCGGGAGGTCTTGGGTCGGCTCGTCACCGTAGGCCACGGCAGAGTCCTCGAGCGGCTACTTGCTCTTGCCGCCCGCCTTCTCGGAGGCCTTCTCGCTCGACCCGGCCCAGTTCTTCTTGGTGACCGGAGTGATGGTGGTGACCGCCTCGCTGTACTTCGTGGGCTTGGGGATCTCGGGCATGGCTACTTCTCCTTCTTGTTGATCCGGTCGGTGAACTGCTCGGGCTTCGTGAGCCGCGCCTGCCAGTTGTCGAAGCTGCTCGACACGGTGTCGCGGCCCTCGACCTTCGTCGTCTTCTCCGGTTTCTCCATGGTACTTACCCTCCTCTACGCGCGAGCTGCATGAGCATCTGAAGCGTCTGCGGGTCGATCCCGGAGCCGCCGCCGCCCGCGCCGCCCGGGTCCACCGAGAACTGCTTCTGCAACTCCGGGCCGCTCTGCACCTGGAGCGCGCTCGTCGGCGGCGGCTTGGGCGGTGGCGCCTGCGGCGGGGCTCCTTTCTTCCCCATCGCGGTTGGCCCGAGGAGGGCGACCCCCATGTCCTCGCCCATCTTGGAGGGATCGCCGCCCATTCCGCCGCCCCCACCACCGCCGCCACCCATCGAGCCCATCAGCGCCTCCCCATGAGCCGCGCCAGGATCGCCATCGTCTGCGGGTCGAGCCCCCCGCCACCGCCCATCCGTCCCCGCGGCGCCATGCTGTAGCCCTGGAGCGCCTGCGGGTTACTCATCGTGAGCGATGGCTGGGTCGGAGGCTGAAGCGGCGCCGCGGGGGCCTGCGGCTTACTCCCGCCCCCACCACCACCACCGCCCATCATCGACCCGCCCAACTGTCCGAGCTTGATGTAGTCGTTCGTCGTCATCGACCCCTGCGGCGTGAAGAACTTCGCGAAGGCCGACTGTTGCGGCGTGACGCTGGTCGGCGTCCCGAATCCCACGCCGTTGAGCGCATCGACGGATGTTGCTGGGCCAGTCAAGCCGCTCGCGGGAAGCGCGGAGGCTTGCGGGGCGACCGTGGCGGGGCCCGTGAGCCCGCCCACCGCAGGGAGCGCAGCGGCTTCGGGAACCGCTGCCGCTGCCGCAGGGATTGCGCCGCCTGCCGCGCCCATTCCCCCTGCCGAGCCGCCGACTGCTGCCGCTTCGCCGAGCGCACCAACCGCGCCAGCCCCTGCCGCTCCGGCTGCTCCCGCGCCCGCCCCTGCCGCTCCGGCTGCCGCCGCACCCGCGGCGCCCGCTTCGCCGGCCACGGCTGCCGACACGCCGATCTCCGCCACGAGTGCCGCGATCGCCGCGAGCAGTGCCATCAGGCCCACTCCTCTCTCGGTTGCGCCTCGGCCCACTCAAACGACGGGTCGCCCCCGAGGTAGACATCCTCGACCCCGACGGTCGTCGCGATCGTGTCGTAGACCTCGAAGCGCGCCGAGTCGAGCAGCGCGCGCATCACACGGTTGGTCGGCAGCGCGGAGCTCATCGCGACCAGTGCCCCGGCGGCGCGCGCGACGCGCAGCCACTCCGCGACGAGCCGCTTGCCGAGGCCGAAGCCGCGGTAGCGCAGATCCAGGCGCAGCCCGTACTCAAACGTCATGCCGACGCCCGTGCCGAATTGCACGTAGCCGGTCAGGCCGCCGTCGTCGTTCCACGCGCCGAGCGTGGCGACGAGAAAGTCCCAGCGCGGGGGCACCGCAGCAGGGCCTCCCGCGCTCTCACGAAGCGTGGTGAACGCCGTGCGATCCCCCACATCGAAGGGGTTGAGCAACCGCATCCGAATGGTGGGCGCGGCGACGAGGGTCGTCACACCTGCACCTCCACCGGCACTGCGATCTCGGCTGCCGCCCACTCGAACGAGGCCGGGGTGCTCATGTACCGCATCCCATCCTGCACGGGCACCGTATCCTGGTAGTACCCCTGGATCAGATCGGTCGGCGTGAACTTCGACTGCGCGAGCAGGGTCCGCATCGGCGTGTTCGCCACTGGCGCGTAGCCGATCGCCCGCGCCGCCCCGAGCCGCTGCCCGAGCATCACCTGTTCGGCCAGGAGGCGCCGGCCGAGCCCTGCGCGCCGCGTGTCGGGATGCACGCCGAGATCTTGGAGAAAGAGCGTCGACTCCCCGAAGGAATACTGCGCGTAGCCCACGAGCCCCTCGCCCCCGTCGCGATCCACCACGATCGTCGGCATGATCTGCCACCACAGCGGGCCACGCGACCGGCGCGTCGGGTGGCAGAGCGCCACCAGCGCCGCGAGGGCGTCCAGGTCGGTGTCGGGGTGGAAGAACCTCATAGCGCCAGCTCGTAGAGCGTCTGCTGCTTGATCGGCGTCGCCCCAAGCTGCTCCATCGCCAGCGCGCACGCCTCAGTGCCCGCGCCATGCCCCACCATCGTGATCCCCCGTGCCTTGCACCACGTCGTCATGAACTGGAGCAACGCCTTCGCCGCCCACTGCTTGCGGTCGACGTCCAGGACTCTGATCCCGCCGCAGTACGCGATCTCGTGCCCGCCGTCGTACATCACGATGCCGCCGACGAGAGCCCCATCCGCCCCCGTCACGACCAGCACCTGGTCCGGGTTGAGCCGATAGACCGGCGCCGCGGGCCAGAGCGCCCCCAGGTCATCCGTGTCCGTCGCGGGACGCGCGGTGAACATGAGTGGATACTAACTCACTTTGCTAGCTCCCGAACATCCCACTTCCGGTCTGACGGGACTCGGTGACCGTGCCCGGCGTGAGCGCCCCCGAGAGATAGTTGCTGGTCGGCCCGAGCGTGAGGCTCTCCGAGATGCCCTGACGGCGCAGGAAGTCGTTGTAGACGGCCTGCGCCTTCTGCCCGGCGATCTCGCGCGGCATCCCCGCCGTCTCCAGCGCCTTCGCGAGCGCGCTGATCTGCAAGTTGGCCTTCTCGGTCCCGATCGCGGCGAGCTGGCCGCCGGCCTGGAGCTTGCGCCCCTGGCGCCCGGCCCCGATCGCGGCCAATTGTGCCGCGGCCTGCGCGTCGAGCCCGGCCGCCTGGAGCATGGCCGACTGGTTCGCGATCCCGGCCTCGAGCTGCCGCTGGGCGTTCCCTTCGGAGACACGGGTGCCGAGCTCGGCATTGGCCTTGGAGACATCGGCCTCCTGTCCCGAGACCCCGAGCCCCAGTTGCCCGAGCATCTGGGCGATCGTCGATCGCGTGTTGATCTCCTGCTCGAGCAGTGGCGTGAGCGCCTCGGTCTTGCCGTGCGCGAGCGCCTCTTCCGTCGACCCGCCGCCGAGATTGCCCGTGAGCGCCTGGCCGGCCATCACCGTCGGCCGCACGAGGTCCTCCCACGCCTTCATCGCCTGGAGCGTGGCCGGGGAGGACCCGACGTCACCGCCCGTTAACTGCTGCGCGATCTCCTGGGCGCGGCGCATCTGTTCGGTGTCGGTATTGACGCTCGCGCGGGTCGCCTCGGCGTTGGTCGACCCAACGGCACCGCGCGTGCGATTACCCTGGCTCAGTTCGCCGAGACGCGCCCCGGCGATCTGCTCGAACGGGTCGGTCTCGGACGCCTGGCGGGTGAGATACGACCCCTGCTCCGCCCCTTGCGTCAAGCTCGGGTCGCTCGCCCACGCGAAGATCTTGTTCATCCAGTCCTGTTCTTCTGGCGTGAGCCCAGGGATCTCCTGGATATTGACTCCCGTGAAGTCGGAGAGGGGGAGCTGTTTCTGGGCTTCGATCGACCCCGCGACGGACGACTGGATAAGCGGACGCAGATCGTCCGGGATCGCCGCGCCGGGCTGAGGCGTCGACTGGGTGCGGGTGCCGCCGCTACCGCCCATGGGGGCTCATCTAGGTGCCCGGGATGTGCTCGCCGATCTGGTTGTACTGCCCGGTGGTCAGTTGCGGCTGTGACTGCATGATCTGCCACTCGTAGTCCGGGATCCAGTCGGGCTTACTCTGATAGACCGGGCCGATGTAGGGAGAACTGAAGGCGCTGGGTCCGCCAAACGGAGACCCGGGCTGGGTCAGCGGGTTCACGTAACTGAGCGCTGACAGCGACCCGCGTGTGCCCGGCGTCGCCGTCGCCGGGCCGGTGATCGGCTGGCCCCACCCCTGTCCGAATCCCCCCTGGTTCAGCGCCTGGAAGGTCGGGTCCCCACCGTACTGGGTCTTGAGCTGCGCCCAATCCGCCTCAATCGCGGCCGGATCCCATCCCGAGTACCGCTCCCGGAGCTTGGCCTGGACTTCAGGCGTCTGCTTGTTGTACATGTCCACCCAGAAGCCCGGATAGCTTCCCGAGTATTGGGGCGCGGCCGGGGCCGGGGCCGTGGCCGGATCAGGTTGTCCGAACGCTTTCCGCCACTGCGCCTGCTCCTCCGGGCTTAGCTGCATGTACCGATTGATGTAGGCCTGCTGGACCTGGGGCGGGAGCGCCTGGTACTGCGCGTAGAGGGCTGCGGGGTCTGTAGGAACCATGACGGCAGTCGAATTGAGCTCAGGGTTGTTCGAGGTCTGGGGGGACTGATAGGTGAGGCCGGGCGCGATCCCCTGGTTAAGCTGTTCGTCGAACCACGACTGAAACTGCGGGTTGTTCATCCCGCCGGTCGG